>Ga0307374_10004581_pt1 | contig 22964 bp, 19 predicted proteins | sample OX3MG_FD_202532 | JGI IMG/M metagenome (GOLD analysis project Ga0307374, IMG submission 202532) | Soil microbial communities from Risofladan, Vaasa, Finland - OX-3 | ecosystem: Environmental > Terrestrial > Soil > Coastal area > Acid sulfate soil | place: Finland: Risofladan, Vaasa | collected... | reverse complement strand
CTGAATCACCATGGCGGAGGTGCTGCCGACCGTCACGTTCGAGTCCTTCCAGAACGGAATATAAAGGGGCACTTGATACAACACCTGCACCCGCACTTCATTGCCTGGCTTGTTGCAGGGGGCCGTGCCACACGCCGTCCACACGGCAGAACCGCTGCTCGTATCCAACGAAAGCCAACTCACATTCACCGTAAGGTTGCTCGCGCTCATCGCGGGATAATGAAGGCTATTCACATAGGCAAGAACCTGGGCCTGCGTCGCGCCGCATCCGGGCAGGGCGCTTCCACTGTCTGAGCAGGAGTACGATCCGCGGACCATGGCCCAGCGGCTGGCTTCGCGCGCCGCATCGGAGACATAGGTGAAGGTGTACATCGCCAGGCACAACTGGAAGAGCCCGATGAGAACGCTGAACATCACCGAGGCGGACAAGGCCATCTCCACCAGCGCCGCCCCCTCCTCGCCTCCCGCGCCACGGGTGCGCATCCGCCGCCGCATTCTGCCCAGCCAACTTGCCATGGGTCTATCCTCTCCTCCGGAATGACTGCTCCACTTCATCAGCTTCCACCACACGCCCGAATCGACTGGCCATTGAGCGTGATCGTATTCGGCAGGCCCGGAATGTGAATCACCGGATTGAAGGTCGCCGACGTGTTCACGGTCACAGTCGCTATAACATGCGAATTCGAACAGGTGGTGTTGTCGGTACAGCTGATAGCAGTCCCGTCAGAACACTTGCAGCTAAGAGACGACGTGGTCGTGAAGCTCTTCAATCCGGAGAGGGTCGCATCGCTTGCCGCGGCGGCGGAAATTCCCGTTGTATCTCCGGCATAGCCGCAACTGGAGGAACCGTAGGAGGACCCCGCGTTCGCGGCGTTGGACACCTCGATGGCGGCGTAGGCAATCTGGGCAAACTCCACCGCGCCCAGCATCAGCAACAGCAGCAGCGAGAGCGAAATCGCCAGCTCCACCAGCGCCTGGCCTGACTCTCCGTCCTCGTTTCGTTGCGCCCATCCTCGCAGCAGGAGCCTTCCATTCGCCATTTCCATCTCCATTTACTCCACCAGAGTGACCACTCTGTTCAGGGTCGTGTTCGGGTTTGCCGAGTCATAACTGTTGGCGATGATGAGGTTCGTGGTCTTCTCAAAGATGTAGTTTGCAACAATTCCGGTCGCCGTGACGCCACCGCCGCTGTCCTGCATGTACACTTCCGCGCCCTGCGCAAAGATGTACCCGTCCAGCACTTCGTTCCCGCTGCCGAACTGAAGCTGCAGCTCATTGGTATTCGTCGACGGCTGAAAGATCGCGATCCCGTTGAAACTGCCCACCCCGCCTGACGTGGGAGCGTACATGCTCAACGTCGAATTCTTCTGGTTGAAGGTACCCTGATAGATGTCGAGCGTCGCTCCAAGCGTTGTATTGCCGGGACCACTGGGGAAGGTATTGTTGGTCGTATCAAATGTGGGGCCCGAGCCGAAGGTCATGGTTGTGCCAAGGGTCAGGGTGCCGGATCCAGAATACAGATACGTAACTCCAGACGCCGAACCCGGCATGGAAGTGGCGTTTAAAGTCACATTCTTTCCCGTGATACAAACCACACCGTTCGTTGTCGCATTCGCCGCAGTGGTGATCATTGCCTGTGTGATCGTAGTAGCCGCGATCGAGTTGCCGGTCGTCGTGCTCAGGCTCGAGCAGGTCCCCGCAGCGTTGGGATTCGGTCCCGTCACATTGCCCCAGGGGGGCGTTGCCGGGGGAGAGTCGAGTGTCTCGGGCGTCGGATTGGTATTGTGGTTGCCAGAAGCGTGTCCCACCACGTCCACAAACTTTGCGTTCACCGTGCCGCCGTTGCCAATCACGTCGATCGCATTGCTGGAGGTCGAGTTCACATAGACCCCGCAACCTGGTGCATCAATACCGTAGGAGCCCTGCAGTTTCATCCCCATGCCCGTGGGTGCCATGGCCCAGATGCACGCCGAGCCGACAGTTGGCGAAGCTGCCACCGCCCGCGCGCCGACGACCATGCTTGACCTGCCGAACATCCTCATGAAGAATGTCGGATTCGGCATGGAAACCTTCGCCTCCACGGCATACGGCTCGGTGCCGGTGGGGCCCGTTGCCGGGATGTTCACGACCACGCAGTTCTGCGAATTGTTCGGGCACGCGGTGTTTGCGGCCACGCTGTAGCTCGTGGTCACACCATTGGCCGCCGCAGCGTTGGCCGCGGCTGTCGCGGCTGTCGATGTTGAAGCGCTATAAAGGTAGTTCACGGCCCCCGCCATGGCCGCCGCATCCGCGGCAATCTGCATATTCCGCCGCGCGCGGAACATCACGCCTACGTCAATCGCCAGCGCCATGAACCCCAGCATGGCTATCAGGCTCAGCGCCGTCAGCACCAGCATCTGTCCATTTTCATCCGTTCGGAATCTCATGGTCTCTCCTTGCGCACTCGCCGCCGTCCCGCCAACTCCTGCCATCCCTGGGACTCCTCCGGCTCTTCTGTGCCGCCTGCCGCTCTCACTGCCCAAAATGGGAAATCGGACGTACGCATCCGGGCTTCCGGCCGGGCGTCGCATCCGCTTTGCGTGCTCTCCTGCGGTCCGTCGACGGCTCGCTTGCCGCCGCCTGACGGCCCTCTGGGCCCGACCCGAAAAACTGCATACCTCGGGTGCATCATTATCCCTTTCATCCGCCGCAAAAGCAACAGAACCTTGGTCATGTAGCAATGCGTCACGAATGGGGGATTGGCCCCTCTCTTGCTTCCTCTATGTGCTCTGCTGGACGGGCCCTGAGCCCATCCGTCTCTCGGCCGTAAACCTTTGCCACGGAACGGGTTCCGCCGCATCCACTTCCGGGGTCACACTCCGGCCTCGCCGCCTGCCGCAGCCCGCTTCCCTCACTCTACGCCCGCCGGGGCCTCCGTGCGGGGGAAGTGCGCCGCCGGCGCAAGGGCGCCTACACCTTTTCGGTTACATATTCGGTTTTTCTTTGCGGGTCGCCGCCGCGGGTCCGTGCCCTCACTCCGGCTTCCAGCGCAGCACCGGCTTGCGCGCCGCCGCCACCTCGTCCAGCCGACTCACCCGCGTGGAGTGCGGCGCCGTCTTCACCACCTCCGGCGTCTCTTCCACCTCCCGCGCAATCGACCGCATCGCCGCGATGAACAGGTCCAGCTCTTCCCGCGACTCGCTCTCCGTGGGCTCAATCATCAGCGCCCCCGGCACAATCAGCGGAAAGCTCACCGTGTACGGATGGAAGCCGTAATCGATCAGCCGCTTGGCAATGTCGCCTGTCTTCACCCCCAGGGCCGCCTGCCGCTTGTCGCTGAAGACCACCTCGTGCATCGACGGCGTCTTGTACGGCAGCTCGTACACGTCCTCCAGCTTCCTGCGGATGTAATTCGCGTTCAACACCGCGTCCTCGGTCGTCTGCCGCAGCCCGTCCGGCCCGTTGGCCAGAATGTAAGCCAGCGCCCGGATAAACATCCCCGTGTTGCCATAGAACGCGCGCACCCGTCCCACGCTCTTCGGCCGGTTGTACTCCCAATAAAGTTCGCCTGGAGCCGAAAAATGGCCGCTGGGTGCCCCAGGTCCCTGTGTTGGGACCTGGGAACCATCCTTCGCACGCCTTGCCAAAATCGGCGTGGGCAGAAACGGCTCAAGAAACGCCTTGCATGCCACCGGCCCTGACCCCGGCCCGCCTCCGCCATGCGGCGTGGAAAAGGTCTTGTGCAGGTTCAGGTGCATCACGTCCACGCCAAAGTCGCCCGGCCGCGCCTTGCCCACCAGCGCATTCATGTTTGCGCCATCCATATAAAGCAGCGCGCCCTTCGCATGCAGAATGTCCGCAATCCGGTGAATCTGGCTCTCGAAAACCCCAATCGTCGAGGGATTGGTCAGCATCAGCGCGGCAGTCTCTTCGTCCACCTGCCGCGCCAGCGCCTCCAGGTCAATGCCGCCGTCGCTGTTCGACTTCAGGTTCTCCACCGTGTAGCCGCAAATCGCCGCCGTGGCCGGGTTGGTCCCGTGCGCCGAGTCCGGAATCAGCACCTTCTTTCGCGGGTTGCCCTGCGACTCATGCCACGCCCGAACCAGCAAAATCCCCGTGAACTCCCCATGCGCGCCCGCCGCCGGCTGCAGCGTAATCGTGTCCATGCCGGTAATCTCGATCAGGCAGCGCTGCAAGAGATCGAAGATCTCCAGAACCCCCTGCGCCAGCGCGTCCGGACGATACGGATGCGCCTCCGCCAGCCCCTCAATCCGCGCCACAAACTCGTTCACCCGCGGGTTGTACTTCATCGTGCACGACCCCAGCGGATACATCCCCAGATCAATCGCGTAGTTCCACGTCGAGAGCCGCGTAAAGTGCCGGATGATCTCAATCTCGCTCAGCTCCGGGAGCTCCGCTCTCTTATCTCTGTGAGCGACTCCAAGCAGGGAAGCAGCATCCACCGCCGGCACATCCAGCGGCGCCAGCTTGTAGCCCCGCTTGCCCGGCGCCGACTTCTCAAACACCAGCCCCTCATTCTGCGACTGGTGCGGCCGAACCTTGCCCAGGCCTCGCCGATCTACCATAACCGTCTCCGTCATGTCTTCCGCCTCGTTTGCAATATCCGCCTTAAAGCTTTCCTTTGCCTCGTAACCGGGCACGACTCCATCCACGCAAACATCGCCCGGCAGCTTTCTAACCGGGCACGACTTCATCCCTACCAATATCGCCCCGCCGCCTTGTAACAGGGCACGACTTTAGTCGTGCCGCAAACCTGCCAATAAAGAGCTGGGGCTTTAGCCCCTGCCAAACTCATCGCGCCTCACCCATTCGTATCGCGCTCTTCTTCCGTTTCAACGATTCGTAGCAAAACGGAAACTCCTCCGCTGCTCCAACCAAGCCCTCCCTCACCGGATTCTCCGCAATATACCTGCGATACGCCTCAAAGCTCGCGTTGCCCATCACCTGCACTTCCGAAAATCCACGCTGCCAAACCTCGCCTGCAAATCCAAGTTCCTTCTTCAAGCGGTATGAGAATCGCCCCTTCACCAACTGCATCGCCTTCTCGATGGTCATGCCCTCGTCAACGGTCAGCAACATATGGACGTGGTCGGGCATAATGACAAAATCGTGCACTTCAAACTTTCCCTCCGCAACCAGCGACCGCAGCACATCAATAAGAAGGTATCTGTTGACCCTAGAGGTTCTGGGTCCAGGTCTTATATCCTCTGATCTCCTCGACATCAGGCCATTCGCCACGGAAGTTGATAACTCGGTCGTCGATGCCAAGGAAAGCCGGGGGCTTCTCCTTGGGAAACTTCAATTCCAGAGGATCGTCCGTTGTCGGTTTGCCGCCATTGTTAATCCACGCCCTACGCTCGGCAATAAACCACGCCGACATCGCTTCGACGCCACCCTCTTGATGACTCCGTGACGAGAATATCTGAATATCAAAGTAGGGTTGCGCCTGCTCCAAAAATTCAAATAATCCCGGTACATGAGGGTCTGGAATTATGTCCGCGCCCTTCCATCCAGACGTATAGAGGTGGCAAACTCCGTCAAAATCTAAACATAAGATTGGTTTCCCTATTAGTCCTCCAAAAGGACCGGCATTTCGTCCGACGTTCGACACTGGTTTCGACCACCGTACTTTCTGTCCAAGCACTGATGTCGCCGATGTAAAAACAATCAGAGCCCGTTCGCAGTCACCAACTGCACGATGCGTATCCACGTCGGACAAATTTCCGAGTTTCCCCAACGTCGCTAACCGATAGTTAGGCAATCCCGGCCAGGCACGCCGCGCCATCTTCAACGCACAGGCGTAGCGATTGTTGATCGTGAGCCCACAACCCTTAGCCGCGGCCCACAAAAATCCCATGTCAAACTCCGCATTGTAAGTAACTAACGGCAGGCCGCCAACGAATTCAAGAAATTGCGTAAGCGCCTCTGAGATTGGAACGCCCTCCGTGTCAACCATTGTCTGAGTGATTCCGGTCATCTTCGAGATGCTTTTGGGCACCTGGCCATTCGGTTTTACAAGCATTTGAAAGGCCAAATGATTCGTTGAGTTCAAGACAGCCTTTATCGCGCCGATCTCGATAATCTCGTCAGCTGCGGGATTGAGCCCGGTCGTCTCAAGATCGACTACGACAAAACTCTCCGGCAACAAATGCAAGTATGCCGGCGCGGAGTCAGGAACATGCTGAGAAACGGTGGGGACGCCAATGGCGGACAGGGACGCAGGGACCTGTTCCGGCGGTGGAGCAACGTGTGTCTGTGGCTCTGATTCGGGACCGGTAAGCACCCGCCGAACGAAGAAGATGAGGAACAGGCAAATTGCCGCACAAACTACCACAGCGATAATGGCTATCATTTGATCCAAAGTATTCTCCGCCGCCTGTTACTCTTCACTCCGGTAAATCCTCAATCAACAGATACCCTCTTACGCCTCCACCAGCCCCGCCGCCAGCACCTTCGCCGCAGCGTCGATGCGCTCGCGCGGCATCACCTCCGTCGCGCACCACAGCGTCGTATTCTTCAGCTCCGGATACCACCGCGCCAGCTCCACGCCGCCCACAATCTTTTCTTGCAATAAACGCTCATGCAGCGCTGCCGGCGCTTCCTGCGTCTGAAGCACAAATTCGTGAAACCGCGGCGCGACATCAAACAGGAGCTTTGCACCCGAGACTGCGCTGAGTGTTTTTGCGGCGTAACTCGCCTTGGCCAGGTTGTGCTCCGCCAGCTCGCGAATGCCTTCCTTGCCATACACCGTCAGAAAGATCGTCGCCATCAGCGCCACCAATGCTTGATTGGTGCAGATGTTCGACGTCGCCTTCTCGCGCCGGATATGCTGCTCGCGCGTCGACAGCGTCAGCACGAACCCACGGTTCCCGTCCTTGTCCGCCGTCTGTCCGACGAGACGCCCCGGCATCTGCCGCAGGAACTGCTCCTTTGCCGCAATCACGCCGCAGAACGGGCCGCCGTAGCTCAGCGCCACGCCGAACGACTGCGCCTCCATGCTCACAATGTCGGCCTCGCGCGGCGGCCGCACCACGCCCAGGCTCACCGCCTCTGCAATGGACACCGCCAGCAGCGCGCCCTTCTTATGCGCAATTGCGGCAATCGCCGGAATGTCTTCTATCACGCCAAAGAAGTTCGGGTTCTGCACCAGCACGCACGCCGTCTCGTCGGTCACCGCCGCGTCCAGCGCCGCCAAATCCACGCGCCCCGTCTCCGCGTCGTAGCCCACCTCCGCCACCGGCATTTCTCTGTGCTGCAGATAGGTCGCGAGCACCTCGCGATACTCCGGATGCACCGTCCGCGCCACCACCGCACGATGCCGGCCCGTCACGCGCATCGCCATCAGCACCGCTTCGGCCGCGCCCGTTGAGCCGTCATACATGCTCGCGTTGGCCACGTCCATGCCGGTCAGCTCGGCAATCATCGTCTGGAACTCGAAGATGGCCTGCAGCGTTCCCTGCGTCATCTCCGCCTGGTAGGGCGTGTAGCTGGTCAGGAACTCCCCGCGCTGCACCAGCGCGTCAATCACCACCGGCCGATAATGCCGGTAGGCGCCCGCGCCCAGAAAGCTCGCATAGTCGGTCGCGTTCTTCTGGCCGGCGGCCTTGAAGTAGTCGATAATCTCGCTCTCGCCCTGCTGCCGCGGCACGTCCAGGTCGCGCGCCAGCCGGTACTCGGCAGGAATCACCGCGAACAAATCATCAATCGACCGCGCGCCAATCTCGGCCAGCATCGCCGCGCGCTCCGCATCCGACTTAGGTAAGTAACGCATCTTGAGCTGCTAGCTCCTAGCTTCCAGCTTCTAGCCAGAAAGTAAATCCACGGTTGACGATTCCTTGCCGGCGACGCGCGGCCGAGCTAGCAGCTAGAAGCTAGCGGCTAGCAGCCGGAAACCGGAGCTACGCTCCCGTTTCTTCCGCGATGAACGCCTCGTACGCCGCCGCGTCCAGCAGCTTCTCCCACTCCGATGGGTCAGAAAGCTCCACCTTCAAAATCCACGCCTCGTGCGCCGCTTCGTTAATCTTGTCCGGCGAGTTCTTCAGCTCCTCGTTCACCGCCGTCACCGTGCCGCTCACCGGCGAAAACAAATCGCTCACCGCCTTCACGCTCTCCACCGAGCCGAAGGTCTGGTTCGCCGTCACCGTGTCTCCCACCTTGGGTGCGTCCACATACACAATGTCGCCCAGCGAGTTCTGCGCGTAATCGGTAATCCCGATTGTGCCAATCTTGCCGTCCAGAGCAATCCATTCGTGCTCGCGCGTATAGCGGTAATTCGTGGGATAAGCCATCTGAAGCTCACTCTCCTCATTGCAGGTTCGCGAAACTTCAGTGTACGACCTGCGCCGCCCGCCGTGGCTGAGGAAAAGCACACCCTTCGGCCCCATCGAAGTTCTGTGCGCGCCCGTCTGCTGTCTGCTGTCTGTTACTTCGCGAAGTACTTCCCCCGCCCGCCGTTCTTCCACGGGTCATAGTGCGCGGCAAACTCCGCCCGCCGCTCGGTCGAAGGGTGGCTGTCCATCCAGAACTCCACAAACTTGTTCGGGTTCGGGTCTTCCAGCCACGCGCGCCCCAGCGCGTTGAAGGCGGCCACCGTGGTCTTCTGCGGGTCCGGCACAATCCCGTGAATCGCCTCCTGCCCGTAGATATCCGCCTGGTGCTCAAAATGCCGGCTCACCGCGTTGCTCACCGGCTCGGTCAAAAATCCCGCCGTCGCCACGGCCAGCAGCAGCACCACAAATCCCGCCCGGCTCGCGAGTGCAGTCCGGCCGTCGCCCCACGCATTCAGGCCCCACGCCGCGCCAAAGCGCCTCGCCATCCACCACGCAAACCACGCGCACACCCAGAAGAGAAAAAACATTCCCGCCGACGACAGCGCCAGCCCGATCGCCACATGGCGCAGCACGTAGTGCCCCGTCTCATGCCCAAAGATGAACAGCACCTCGTCGTTCGGAATCCGCCCCGCCGTCGTATCCCACACCACCACGCGCTTGCTCGCGCCCAGCCCGGTCACGTAGGCGTTCAGCCCGTTGGTCTTCACGCTCGCCTTCATCAGGAACATCCGGTCCGGCGGAATCTTCACGCCCGTCCGCTGCACCACGCGCTCCAACTGCGCCACCAGCGCCGGATTGGTCTTCATCAGCGGCTCGAACGTGTTAAACATCGGGTCAATCACCAGCGGCTCAGCGAACGCGCCCGCCACCATCAGCGCCGTCGCCACCGCCCACGCCACCAGCCAGTAGCGCCGCGTCCACCGCCTCACCATGGCGTGAAAGAGCATCAGCACCGGCGCGCCAATCGCCAGTGAAAGCCCCAGCCCTTTCGCCTCGTCCCCCAGCCAGCCCGCCCAGCTCTGGACACTAATCCCGAAAGCCCGGCTCGCCGCCTCCCCAATCGCGTCCAGCGGCACAGCCGCCAGTCCGGTCACCAGCACCAGCGCCGCAAAAAACACCAGCCCCTGCACCCAGCGACGTCGCGCAACCCGCACCGCCCAGGCATCCATCCCCGCCGCCGCGCGCGTGGCCAGCAGCAGCCACAGCACCGCCAGCCCCCACAGCTCGCCGCCAAAAGCCAGCGCCGTCTGGATGCGCTCCAGCCGGATCGCCTTCTTCAGCATCTCCGGCGGCAGCGTGTACGCCTCTTTCGCGCCCGCCTCCGCCTGTCCTTGATGATTCGGATTTTTCGCCTGACTTACAGCCGGCGCATTGGCCCTTACCGCAACCGCCCCGGCCTGCGCAACGCCGGCGAAAGCCCATCCAGGCCCCGCCGCAAGCGCAAAGCCTGCCGCAAGCCTCCACATCCAGCCGCGCCAGTTCCTCACGCCCGCCTCCACTTTTCTCTTGGACGCATGCCACGATGAACGTTTGCCAGCCCTGCTCAGTCCAGCCGCGCCTTCAGTCCAGACGAGTCAGATACGCCTCGCCCTGCGAGGGATGCACATGGTCGGCAATGTACTCGGCCCGCTCGCGGTCGTCGCCCTGCGGCCGGATGCGCACCCAGTAGCTGCGCTCGGCCGGAAACTCAATCACCCGCGCCTTCGGGTACTCGCGTTGGAGCCGCGCCTTCAGTTGCTCAGCCCTGCGCGCGCTGGTGAAAGCACCAATCTGCACGCACCACCGCCCTCCCGTGTCAATCGGCTTCGGCGTCCAGTACACATCCACACGCACCGGCGCCATGCCCATTCGATACACGCCTGTCGCCATCGCCGAGGCCTTCGTCAGGTCAATAATCCTGCCCGGCACAAACGGCCCCCGGTCGCTGATGCGCATCGCCGAAGCCTGCCGCGTCTTCAAGTTCGTCACCACAATCAGCGAACCCATCGGCAGCGTGCGATTCGCCGCCGTCAGCGCGTCATCGCTGAAGACCTGCCCGTTGGCCGCCCGCCGTCCTTTATAGGGAGCCGTATACCAGGTCGCATCGCCCTCTTCGCTGTAGATCGGCCGGTGCGCCAGCACATAATCCAGGTCCGCCTGGCTCACGCCGCCGTCTGGAACCGGCGTCATCGCAATCCGCGTCCGCGGCTCCGCCGGCGTTGTCGGGTAGCTCGCCGGCGGAGATATCTCACCCGGCGCTTCGGCCACCGATGGCGCTCCCGCCTGCGGCGGCAACGCAGACACGTTGCGATGGTGCCCGCAGCCGGCGACCGCCAGCGCCGCCGCCGCAAACCCGGCCCACAGCGCTGCGCGCACGGCCCGCTCCGGGCTCAAACTTCCTGGGCTCAAACTTCCTGGGCTCAAACTTCCCGGGCTCAAACTTCCTGGGCTCAAACTTCCTGGGCTCAAACTCCGCATCAGCCGCGCGAACCCCGCCCCTGGTTTATCTTGTCGTCCATCTTGTCGGCCAGGTTTTTCAGCGCATCCCCCAGCTTCCGCAGCGCTACAATCGACTCCTGCCGCACCTGCGGAACCACCGCGTCATTCACATAGGCCACGGCGTGCCGGAACTCCATCTCGATCAGCTCAATCGCTTCTTCAATCCGCCGGCCCACGCCGCCCGCGCCCGGTGGCGGACCCGGTGGCGGACCCGACGGTGCTCCCGGTGGTGCCCCGGGAGGGTTTGAATAAGAACTCACAGCGTCACCTCGCTTCCAGTCCCCGCTTCCAGTCTCGACCCCGCCTCGTCCGCGGTCAATGCCGGGCGGCTGCTCCCGTGCCACCTCGGTCAACAGGACGTGGAATCGCCGCCTCCGTCCATCTCCCCGCAAATTCGCAACCGCGCAGGAGTTACCTTCCCCCTCCGCCTCCGTCACCCCCTTCATGCACCCCGCGCAAGGCCTCATTCCGCCCGGTCAAAGCCACGCCAGCCGTAAACATCCGGGCAGGCTCGTCCGTCTCTCCCTTTAAGCTCCGGCACGCGTCCACCGGCTTCCGCTATCCTTCGCTCGTGAGGAATTGCAACGTGACAGCCCGAGGGATTCCCACACACCGGCGCCCCACCGGCCCCGCCGCTCTCCTTTGCGGCTCCCTCGCGTGCGCCGTTTTCCTCGCTCTGCCCGCTTCAGTTCTCGCGCAATCCGCGCCGCCAACCACGGACAGCCAAACCTCTCTGCCCGCCGCGCCGCTGCCTCACTCCCAACCCCAATCCCAGTCAACGCCCAAAGCCGCCGGCCCCTGCCCGAACTCCTCCAAACAACCCGCCACCCCCGGCCCTCCGGCTCCCGCGCAAGCCACCCCGCGGCCTTGCCAACCCTCCTCAAGCAGTCAGCAGGTCATCGACTGGTTCGCCCGCTTTGTCAACGGCCCGCAGGTAAAACCCCTCACGCCCAAGGAGAAGGCCCGCCTCGCCGTGCGCAATCTCCTTGACCCCTTCAACGCCATCACCATCCTCGGCCAGTCCGCCATCACCGTCGCGTCAGACTCCCACTCTTCCTACGGCCCCGGCATGCGCGGCTTCGCACGCAACGTCGGCGTCAGCTTCGCCCAGGACACGACCGGCGAGTTCTTCGGCACCTTTCTCATCCCCTCCATCGTCCATCAGGACCCCCATTACCACCGCTTGCCCGACGCCGCCATCCCCCACCGCATCGGCCACGCCATCCTCCAGGTCGTCTGGACCCAGGGCGACAACGGCCGCGGAATGCTCAACTACTCCAACCTCCTCGGTTACGCCATCGAGGACGAAATCTCCAACCTCTACGTCCCCGGCATCCAGTCCAACGGCACCGCCACTGCCAGCCGTTACGCCATCGGCCTCGCCACCTCCCCCATTGACAACTTCATCACCGAGTTCCTCCCCGACGTCGCCCGCCACATCCACGTCCGTGTCGTCCTCGTCCAGCGCGTCATCGACCAGGTGGCCAGAACCGAAGGCGGCAACTCGCCTTAGCCGCGAGGCCGCGGGCCTGCCCGGATCGCCCCGCATTACCCTAACCTCTTCCCTTCCAGCGCCTTGAACCCCGTCGAACCAGCCTTTCCCGCGCCCCGTTCGCTGCCCCATTTCGCCGTTCAGCCCGCAAATACGCCGTTCACTGCACCCCGGTTGGATGGACAACCCTCCGACAGTACTCTTGTACTGAATATGTGGGTTCCGGCCGGTGTTCAACCTGGCCCCAGGCCCAGTCGGCTCGCTCCATCGCCGGCCCAATCCCCGCAAGGAGATCGCACTCCATGTCAAAGACGATCAAATATGCCGAGAAAGCAGCCGTTTACGCGGCCAAGGGAGCCTGGGTGGTCTTCGAGCGGCTCAACCGCATCAGCCCCAACAGTTCCTTCATCCCCAAGTGGAGCGACAAGCCGCTGCTCAAGAGCTATCAGAAGGAGAAGCCGCCCCTGGGCTGGCCCCGCACCACTGACTCCCTCTGTCCCAAGTGCGTCCCCGAGATTCGCCAGCAGATCCTCGATGGCAAGCTGCCGCATGAAGTCCTGCTCAATGAGAAGGTGGGCGAAATCAAGGCCCAGATCATCGAGCGCGACGGCAAAATCCTCATGGTCAAGGACTGCCCCAGGCATGGCCACTTTGAAGACGTCATGTCCATGGACCCGGCCTTCTTCAAGCACCTTGAAGAGACCTTCCCCGGCCGCGACATCCGCGCCCACAATGACGAGAAGCTCCACAACCACGGCACATCCACCGTCACCCACGGCCGCGGCTCAGTGCTCACCATTGACCTGACCAACCGCTGCAACATGATGTGCGACCCGTGCTTCATGGACGCCAATCAGGTCGGCTTCGTCCACGAGCTCACGTGGGAAGAAATCAAGACCATGCTCGACAACGCCATCACCATCAAGCCCCGGCGGCAGATGAGCGTCCAGTTCTCCGGCGGCGAGCCCACGCTCTCGCCTTACTTCCTTGATGCGGTGGCTTACAGCCGCAAGGTCGGCTACAACTCGGTCCAGGCCGCCTCCAATGGAATTGAATTCGCCAAGTCGAAGGAACTCTGCCGCGCCGCCGCCGAGGCCGGCCTCCGTTATGTCTATCTCCAGTTTGACGGCATCGGCAACGCCGCCAACTCGCATCGCAAGGTCGGCAACCTGTTTGACGTCAAGCTGCAGGCCATCAACAACCTGCACGAGGCCGGCGTCGAAATCGTTCCCGTCACCACCATCATCAACGGCATCAACAATGAGCAGGTCGGACACATCATCCAGTTCGCGCTCGACAACCCCAAGAAGATCAGCTTCCTCAGCTTCCAGCCCGTCAGCTTCACCGGCCGCGACGAGGAGATCACCGACGAGCGCCGCATTGCCCAGCGCTACACCCTCTCCCACATGGCCCACGACGTCAAGAACCAGTGCGGCCTCGGCGAGCCGGAGCGCGACTGGTTCCCCATCAGCTTCATGTCGACCTTCTCTGACTGGGCCGACCTGGTCCACGGGCCCACGGCCGAGTGGGGACAGCTCTCCTGCGGATGCCACCCCAACTGCGGCATCGGCATGGCCCTGATGATCGACAAGGAAACCAAGGAAGCCGTGCCCGTCACGGCCTTCCTGCACATGGATCAGGTGGCCAAGGACCTGGCCAAGGTCAATGACGCGGCCCGCGGCAAGTGGCTTTCGGTCATCGGCTTCGGACTGGCCATGATGCGCAACTACGATCCCTTCCAGGCGCCCACCCACTTCAAGCTCACGGACATGCTGAAGAAGATGGACAAGACCTTCAACGCCACCGGCAAAAACTACGGCTCGATCAAGGGCGACCGCACCATGGAAGATATTCAAAGGCGCCGCCAGGACCGCTGGAACTTCCTCTTCATCGCCGGCATGTGGTTCCAGGACCTGTTCAACTACGACTTCCGCCGCACCGAGCAGTGCATCATCCCTTACGCCACGCAGGAAGGCGAAATCAGCTTCTGCGCCTACAACACCGGCGTGGGCTGGCGCAACATTATCGAGAAGATGCACATGACCTCCACCCTCACCAAGTGGTATGAGGAGCACGGACGCCATGAGATCTTCGCCGGCGGCAAGAAGGTCGGCATGAACCACGTCGGCCACGATCTGGCTCTGAACATGGAGCACGTCAACTCTGAGGCCAACCACACGCTCGACAATCTCGGCATCGCCAAGAACGCACGCGAGGAGCGCATCCGGGCCCGCGACGACAAGGCGCGCGACTCGAAGTCCCTCTCGGACAAGCTCAAGCAGGATGCCGAAAACGCCCAGATGGCCAAGCTCTACCGCGAGCACGTCCTCGGCGAAAAGCCCATCGAAGGCCTCGTCTCGCTCGACTCCATTCGCCCGGCAAGCCCCAAATCCAGCCCGGCCTCAAACAACGCGGCCAGCCCCATCCACCGCACCCAGCCCGCCGAGCCCGTCGCCGGCGACTAAGGCATTGCATGCAGCAGCCGCGCCTGCGGCGCAAAACCACCTGAAGCATCCGCACAAACACAAAGGCCGTCCTGAGAAGGACGGCCTTTGAAGTGTCCGGGCTTTGAACGGTACGGGCCCTGAAGGGTAAGAGCTTTGAAGGGTACGGGCAGTGAAGGGTACGGGCTTCAGCCCGTACAGAGAAGCATCCAAAAATACAGCAAAACCAAAGGCCGTCCTGAGAAGGGCGGCCTTTGAAGGGTACGGGCAGTGAAGGGTACGGGCTTCAGCCCGTACAGAGAAGCATCCAAAACTACAGCAAAACCAAAGGCCGTCCCGCAAGGGACGGCCTTTCTGTGTTTGGGTGCCCCCGGCTCAATACCCAGCTGCCAGCTGTTCTTCTGGTCCCGAGGGACTAAGGAAAGTCCATCCAATCTGCTAACGAGTCACCCTGTCGAAGCAACATTCGATTTGTCGGCACAAGAATCTAAAATGCGCTTCTTAATATTCTCGGTCTGCCGTTCGGAAAGCCTAAACCACTCCCCACGGCCGCGATACGCAGAAAATTCCCGATGCAGTTCCTGCTCGAGGTCAGCGTCGGCGGGACCCGAGAACAGCATCTTTAACTGGGGATTCTCGGATTGCAAGGTCCTCTCCCGAGCACTGGGGTTCTTCGATCTTCCGACCTTGATAAACCCAGTCCTCTCGTCAAGCACCAAGTAGATGAAGGTTGGCTCCGGAGGCTTCGGGACACTCTTCTCGGCTTTACGTCGGGCCCGCTCCTCGTCTGCCTGGCAGCAAAGCTCTCGAACAGCTGCCGAATGCCACTGGGCGCACATTTGACAGCTGCACTCGGGCGTAATGTCGACAGCTCGACCGTGGGCTGTCCTCACTGCGTGCGCAATTCTCGAAAGGCTGCGATGGTGCCTCTTCCGCTGTTCCTCGTCGAGGCTGAGAAGCCAGCGGCAATACTTGATCGCGATCTTCTCGAAACCGACAAACATGTGTTCTTCAAACAACAACTGAAGCTGTATCGCTTCCAATTCTTCAAAGCGAATCGGAATCGAATTAACACTCATAGCACGGTCCTCGCCCGAGCCCAGGAGTTATCGGTATGTTTGCCCCAGGCTCTTGATTTTGCAACAGGCATAGTAAAAAAACCCTACCACACTCCGAGCTTGAACTCCCGATACTCCCGGCCCAACTCAAAGTCGCCGGGTGCCCCAGGTCCATCTCCCGAGCGCACGCGAAGGAAGGGGGCCTGGGAAACCACGAACCTCAACACCCCGCAAAAAATCTCCACCAGTTTTGCCGATTAATTCCCCAAAACGTGCACACTGGAAATAGACCGTCCCGCTGCCCGCCCACCGAACCGGCTGACGACCGGCGACTGAGAACTGTTCCGGAGGACCACCCCCTCCGCGCCACCAACCATCAGGGAGCCGCAATTCGCAGCCAGCGGCTGTGATCCTGTGAAACTGTGCAGCACAGTCCAAAACCCTCATTTCCGGCTGTGAAACTGTGATCCTGTGAAACTGTGCAGCACAGTCCAAAACCCTCATTTTCGGCTGTGAAACTGTGATCCTGTGACACTGTGCAGCACAGCCCAAAACCTCACTTTCGGCTGTGAAACTGTGAAGCTGTGAAGCTGTGATCCTGTGAAACTGTGCAGCACAGTCCAAAACCCTCACTTTCGGCTGTGAAGCTGTGCTCCTGTGCAGCACAGTCCCAAAACCCTCATTCCCGGCTGTGAAGCTGTGAAGCTGTGATCCTGTGATCCTGTGACACTGTGCAGCACAGTCCCAAAACCCCCATTTTCGGCTGTGAAACTGTGAAGCTGTGATCCTGTGACACTGTGCAGCACAGCCCAAAACCCTCATTTTCGGCTGTGAAACTGTGAAGCTGTGATCCTGTGATCCTGTGACCCTGTGCAGCACAGCCCAAAACCCCCATTTTCGGCTGTGAAACTGTGAAGCTGTGAAGCTGTGATCCTGTGAAACTGTGCAGCACAGTCCAAAACCCTCATTTCCGGCTGTGAAGCTGTGATCCTGTGATCCTGTGAAACTGTGCAGCACAGTCCAAAACCCAATATTCGGCTGTGAGGCTGTGCTCCTGTGACACTGTGCAGCACAGCCCAAAACCCTCACTTTCGGCTGTGAAGCTGTGAAGCTGTGATCCTGTGATCCTGTGACCCTGTGCAGCACAGCCCAAAACCCTCATTTCCGGCTGTGAAGCTGTGACGCTGTGCCGCCGCGTTGCCCCACGTCCATCTCCCGAGCGCGCGCGAGGGAAGGGGACCTGGGAAACCACGAACCTCACCCCGCCGTTCGCTCCGGAGCCAGCCGGGAGTTAGAACCGACCTCCCGAGACCTGCGCCACCCGCCCGTCACCGCCGGTAGCCACAAACTCACTGTAGACGGATTCCACCACCTTGATGTTCTTCTTGCTGAAATAGATCAACCAGACTCCGAGAAGAATCAACGGAATGCCGATGATGAACAAGATGACGGTGAACACGCAGACTGCGCCCATGATGATGAAGCCCCACGCGCCAATCATCATGTTCTTGTTGGGCCGGATCAGAACCTGCTTCTTCATATAAAGTATGTCCGGGTCGCGTGTTCCTGCGGATTTGAAAAATCCAGTTACGTTCTGCCTGTCCATCTTTCTGAACGTGCCGAAGCCTTCAATATTTTTGAGTCCCATTGTTACCCTCCAAACCAAGTTTGCGACGAGGGGATTGCTTCGATGTCAATGTTGATCGTGAATCATCAGATTGCCCAATGACATGGCCGCGTCCCCCATGTCTCGATTCTTAGACCTCAGAGAGCACCCCCCTCACCCCGAGAGCAACATATTAACTCGCTGCCCCGCTCCACCCCATGTAAATTATCTCCATGCCGACCAAGCTCTCCACCGGCGTGGTCCACACCGTGCCGCCGGATTTGCGCGCAGCCCTTGTCGCCGACCCCGCCGCGCGCGCCGTGTGGGAGGACATCACGCCCCTGGCCCGCAATGAATGGATCTGCTGGGTTCAGTCCGTCAAAAAGCCGGAAACTCGAAAGCAGCATGTCGAGCGCGTCTGCATCCATCTAAAAGAAGGCCAGCGCCGTCCCTGTTGCTGGCCCGGCTGCCCGCATCGCTGACCCCGCGAACTGCGCCAGCGCCGACTTGCCGGCGCGCTGATTTTGCTATTTCTATCTCACCCGAAGTGCCGCGCCCACGCCTGCACCCAGCCCAGCGTCGCGGCCTGCCACGGAGCCCAGAAGAACAGCGTCGCCGCACCATACATCGCCGCAAGCATCCCCACGCCGCCAATCACCTCCTGCTGCATCAGCCGCCCGCGCCACCCGTCCCAACCCAGCATCAGCCCCACCAGCAGCACATTGCCGTAAAACACCAGCCAGAAAAATCCAAACGCCGTGGAGGGGTGCCAGGTCAGCACGTTCGTGGAGATTCGCGCGAATCCCGGATCGGCCAGCGACACCGTGGCCAGAATCATCAGCCGCTTGTGCGCCGCCGGATTCTTCCTCAGCGTCAGCCCCCACCCCAGCAGCACCAGAAAGCCCGCCAGGTCCACCAGATTCACCGCCAGAAACTGTGGAGGAAGGAGCGGATGCGGGAGAGGAGGATGGAGGAGCGTATGCACGTTCAGCGCCATCCAGGACATCACCGCCCACGGTCCCACCACCGCCATCACGCACGCCCAGCCCACCGCGAACCAGCCCATCTTCATGTGCCAGCGCACGCGGTCCTTCATCACCAGCGTCACCTGCGCCGTCGCAATCAGCATCCACACCGCGAACACCGCCGCATGCACATGCAGAATCAGCGGCGCCGGCGGGCTCTGATGCAGATACGTGGGAAAGTCCAGGCCAAAGCCTGCAATCATCCCCACCCAGATGACGCCCAGCCACACCGCGAATGCTGTCCGATCCTCGCGCGGGCTCCATGTCCCGCGCGTGTGCAACAAGCTGCCCCGTCCCTGCACCGCAGGCGCAGTCGCCATACCAACCTCCCCATTTCGCTGTATCGGTTGCTGCCTGGCCCGTTGCTTCTTGAATCGATTTTCGTTTCTGGAATTGAAGCAACGATTGCAGCCAGCCGCGTAAAAGTCAAACGGAATCTGGCCGGCACGGCCAACCCAGCGACTCGCAGACTCGCTGACTTGCCGACCTGCTGACTCGCTGACTTAGAACGTTGCTTCGAAGGCCCGGAAGCGCCGCTCCAGCTCCCACTGCGCGGCGGCCTTCTGGCTGCCGGCCAGCAATGCCCGGCACGCCGAATCCGGCCGCGCGCCGCCCAGCGCTTCGCCCCGGCAGGCCGCGGCCGGCTCGGTGAAGATGTCCTCGCGCGCCCAAAGGCTCGCGCCGGGCAGAAAGCTGTGCTCCATTCCCGTCCGGGCGAGCATCTTTAACTGCGCATAGCTCAGGTGATAGGTGAGCGCCGCGCGCACATACTCGTGGGTCAGGTCGATGCGGCTCACGCCTTCGTCATCGGTGGAGAGCGCGACCGGCACATGACGCGCGAGATAAATGGGGAAGGGATGCCTGTCGCCCGTGATGCCCAGAATGCCGGCGTTCGACGTGAGGTTGATCTCCACCATCACGTGCTTCTCTGCCATCTCGCGCAGCAACTGGTTCGCGTTCGTTTCGTACATCACGTCCACGCCGTGGCCGATGCGCTCGGCATGGGCCAGCTCCACCGCCTGCCGGACGTGGAAGCGCAATCCCTCCGGCGGCACCATGCCAGGTGCAAGCTCGCCCGCGTGCAGGCTGATGTGCACCTTGGGATAGAGCGCGTGCAGAAAGCCCACCATGCGCATCTGCAGCGTGTAATCGCGCATGGAGATCGCACCGTCCTCGGCCATCACAAAATTGACGCCGACCCATGTGTCGTCGTGCGCCTCCATCGCCGCCCGCACCGTTTCAAAACCCAGCAGCGCCTGGGCAAAAACCTCCTGCGGCGGATTTCCGCGCAAAACCTGATAGAGATACCGCACCGTAACGCCGCATGCGGGCTGGGCCTGCGGCGTGCCGCAATTCTCCAGCCGCAGCCGCCCGGTTTCTGCCACGCTTGCCGCTTCAAGGTCCGGCTTCACCTCGTCGCGCAGCCCGTGCGCCAACAGCTCACGGCGCATTGCGGCAACGTCAGGAGTCCATCCAATCTGGTCCGCAATGGCCTTGGCGTGGCTGAAGGCCGGCGTCGACATCAGCTCAAGATACTGCTGGTTCTGGTCCGCCGCCCGCCGCGCAATCTCGTCCACCCACTCGCCCCGGTGCCGCTTGCTCAGGCCGCCAAAACGGTCGAAGGTGGAGAAGAACTGGTCGTGCCCGCTGAATTCCGGCGTGGGCACAAAGCTGCGCATGGAAAACGCGTCCACCAGCCGGTCATACAGGTCCTGCTCGGCATCGGTCAGGCCGGCGTTCACTTGCCTGGCCGGCTCCAGCGGCGCAACGCAGGGAGGCTGGGCAAAGCTCAGCGTCCGCGTGTTCACGCACATGCCGTCCTCGGCCGCGTCCTTCAGGAATGTCTCGGCATACACCGCACCCGACAGATGCACGTGCAGGTCCGCGCCCTTGGGAAACTGGACCAGAAATGCCCGCAGCGTGAGCGGGCCGCCCTTCACTGCGACAGAATAGGCGCGCGTGGCGCGGGCCTCGGCGTCCGCCTCATGATTGGTGTGCTGGGCGCGCAGCAGCGGCGCGGCCGCCGCGAAAAGACACAAGAAGGAAAGGATTCTCCGGCTCATGGTTGCTCTCCAGTGTAGTCGAGCGGGCACCCGTTGCGCGGCGCAGTGCCAGCTCTTTCCGTGACCGGCTGAGGTTTGGCGCGAGAGCGCGGAATTGCTATACTACACAGGTTGTTGCAGCCGACTGTTCGTGGACTCACCCACCCCGGTTCTCCGGCCTTCGCCGGACCCCCGCACAGGAAATTGCAACCAAGTCCTCGCTGAGGCCAGGTAGCTCAGTGGTAGAGCGCGGCCCTGAAAAGGCCGGCGTCGGCGGTTCAATCCCGTCCCTGGCCACCATTCTTTCCCTGTCCATTTGATTCCGGCCGCGCGACAGGCCGTTGCGCGCAGCGCACGGGAAAAGCCCGCGGCCCTTCGAAAGGCCGGCGTCGACGGGAGCATCGATTTTCTGGCCCGTCCCTGGCCACCATTCTTTCCCTGTCCAATCATTCTGCTGCTCGACAGGTTTTGTACGCGCAGCTCCCCTAGCGGCTCAGCCAGCCGCCGTCGACCACGAGCACATGGCCGTGGATGTAATCGCTCGCGCGCGACGCGAGAAAGACCGCAGCGCCAGCCAAATCCTCCGGCGTTCCCCAGCGGCCGGCGGGAATGCGTTCGAGAATCTGGCGCGAGCGGTCGGGATTGGCGCGCAAAGCCTCGGTGTTGTCGGTCTCCATATACCCGGGCGCGATGGCGTTCACGTTCACGCCCTTCGCCGCCCACTCGTTGGCGAAGGCCTTGGTCAACTGGCCCACGCCGCCCTTTGCCGCAGCGTATGAAGGCACGGTGATGCCGCCCTGGAAAGTCAGCAGCGATGCGATGTTGATGATCTTTCCACTGCCGCGCGGAACCATGTGCCGTCCGGCGGCTTTGGTGAGGTGAAAAACGCTGGAAAGATTCGTATCGATCACCGTCTGCCAGTCTTCGTCCGAGTGTTCCAGCGCGGGCGCGCGGCGAATGGTTCCCGCATTATTCACCAGGATGTCGAGGATGCCGAAGTGGCCGGCCACCTGCTCCACCAGCGAAGCGCAGACCTCGGGCCGGCTGACATCGCCCACCAGCCCCAACGACCGCACGCCCAGCTCTTCGATTTGTGCAACCACCTTAGCGGGAACCGACCGCGAGCCGTGCACCGCCACATCTGCGCCGGCCTGGGCCAGCGCGCGCGCAATGCCCTCGCCCAGACCGCGCGAAGAGCCCGTGACCAACGCCACTTTTCCTTCAAGGCTGAACTGTTCCAGAACCATTCTCATGCCATTCCTGAATGCATGTGTTCCGCTACCACATTTTGTGGGCGGCCTTTCCCTTGTCCATCTCCACAATCTCTGAGCCGGCCATCAGGAAGGCCCCCGTTCCGAAGACGTAGCTCGCGCCGGGACCGTAGGCGCCGGGCTCGGAGCCGATGGGCTGCGTGCTGCCCAGGCGGCCGTCCTCGTAAATGTGCGCAATCAGGCCGCGCCATCCGCGCGCCACCACAGGACGAAACTCCTTGGGGCTGAGGATGCCGCTGCGCATGCCCCACGCCATCGCGTAGACGAAAAAAGCCGACCCCGAGTCTTCCGGATAGGGATAAGCCGCCGCATCCAGCAGGCCGGGACGCCACAGTCCGTCCTTGCCCTGCAGCGTGCGCAGCTTCTCGGCCATCTGGCGGAATTTTTCCACGTAGAAGGGGCGCCGCGGGTCGTTCTCGGGAAGAAACGTGAGCACGCGCGCAATCCCGGCGATCACCCATCCGTTGCCGCGCGACCAGAAGATCTTTTGCCCGTTCTTCTCGCGCTTGTCGAGGAAGGTCGCGTCGCGGAAGAAGAGATGCTCTTGCGGGTCCCAGAGCAAATTGGAGGTGATGTGCCACTCGCGGTCCATGTAGTCGATATACGCGCCGTCATGCGTCACCGCGGCGAGCTCGGTCCACGTGGGCGGAGCCATGAAGAGTGCGTCGCACCACCACCAGACAGGCTTGGCGGGATCGTCCGGCAGCTTGCTCACCTCATCGAACTGCGCGCGCATCTGCGCAATCTGCTTGGGGTCGTGATCACGGGCATAAAACCAGAGATAGGACTGGCCGATGATCTGGTCGTCGGCGTGAATCTTGCGCGGGCCGAGAGTCCAGACATAGTGCTCATCCTCGCGGCGCACGTAGTCGCTGTAGCGCGCGTCATGCAGCGTTTCAGAGGCGGCAAGCATGCCGATGTAAAGCGTGGCGAAGGTCCAGTCGCGGCTGTATTGATCCTGAACGCGCGCAAGCTGCCAGTCGGCCACCTTGCGCATGGCCGCGCGCACCGCCTTTGGCCGCAGGCTGCCGGAAAGATGCGCGAGCGGTCCGGGATTCGCGGGATCGTCGCCCGACATCTGGCGTTCGTTGGGAACGCCGGCCTGCGCGCACGCAAGGGCCGCCGAGCCCGCAACACATAGCATGAGCACGAATGCCCAGCAACGCGATGCGCGCGGCAAGCCGGCAGCGCCGTGCCGCACGATTGGCCGCACGATTG
>Ga0307374_10004579_pt1 | contig 22967 bp, 25 predicted proteins | sample OX3MG_FD_202532 | JGI IMG/M metagenome (GOLD analysis project Ga0307374, IMG submission 202532) | Soil microbial communities from Risofladan, Vaasa, Finland - OX-3 | ecosystem: Environmental > Terrestrial > Soil > Coastal area > Acid sulfate soil | place: Finland: Risofladan, Vaasa | collected... | reverse complement strand
TTTGCTGCTTGCAGCGGGGCACCGGAGGGGATAACGTATGCGGCAGAGCGTAGCGGCGGCAGGGCGGGTGGCGGGCGGGGGGACAGCGTCCGGCGGCGTCCAGTAATGGGCGCCGGAAAAAAGCGTGGCATCCTGCCGCATTCTTCCTTCGGCTACGGCAAGCCATTGTCCCGGTGCCATCCGTCCCTGCGCCCGACGGATGGCACTTTCACTTTTCTTGCATCATGGAAGAAAAACGCGCCGCCGGTTCTCCGGCGGCGTTTCGCATATCTGGAAGCTCAGTAAAGTTATGCCGCGACGTACGGCAAGAGCGCCATGTAGCGGGCGCGCTTGATGGCCTGCGTGATGTCGCGCTGCTTGGCAGCCGGGATGCCGGTGCGCTTCTTCGAGAGCATCTTCGCGTGCGGGTTCGTGAACTGCTTCAGGTACGCGACATCCTTGTAGTCGATGAATTTCTTTATCTCTATCTCTTCGCGTTCAGCTTGGTAGGCCATGGTATGAAACGTTAGAACGGAATGTCTTCCGGGTTGATATCCTCGTCGGGGTACTGGATGTCCTCGCCCCCCTTTGCGGCCGCTGCCGGCGCACCCGCATCCTCGCTCGGCGCACTGCCGCCGCCGCGGCCGCCGTCTCCGAACTGGAAGTTCTCCACGACGATCTCGGTGCGGTACTTCTTCTGCCCGTCGCTGTCCCACGAGCGCGTCTGAATGCGCCCCTCGACGAAGAGCGCGCGACCCTTCTTCATGTACTGCGCGATGATCTCCGCCGGGCGGCCGAAGGCGACGATGTTGTGGAACTCGGTCGCCTCCTGCTTCTGGCCGTTCTTGTCCTTGTAGGTGCGGTTGGTCGCAAGGCCGAAGGAGGCGAGCTGCTGGCCGGACGGAAGCGCGCGCAGCTCGGGGTCGCGCGTGAGGTTGCCGTAGAGGAATGCCTTGTTGAGGTACATAGGGGGATTATACCGCGGTGCGCTCGATAGCGGCGTCGAGTTCGTCGGCGGGCGCGGGCGGTTCGTCGGCGCGCTCCGGCGCCTTCGCCGAGAGCTCGCGCATCTCGACGGCATGGCGCGCAGCGTCCTTCGTCGTGAGCACGTCGATGAAGCGGATGATGCGCGTGTCGGCCTTCGCCGCGTCGAGGATGTCCGCGTGATTCGCAGCCGACGTCTCGTACGCGATCCACGAGAAATACGCGGAATCGAAATCGCGGCGGCCGGCCGTCTCGCTCCGCGAGACCGTGTACGCGAGCTGCAGCTTCTGCGGCTCGCCTTCGGCGACGACCGCGCCCTTCCCCGCGATGAGCTCGCGCACGGCCTGGTACGCCTTCTTCACCTCCTCGGAGGGGAGTTCCGGATTGATATGGAACCCGAGCTCGTAGACGCGGGAGCCGGTGTCCTCGAGGTTCTCGTCATCGCGCGTCGCTTCGTCGTTCTGCTTCTTCGCCATAATTGCGGCATCCTAGCACGGTATTTTCGCACCCGCAAGGCGGCTACGCGGCGGCCGTTCCAGGCAGTCCGAAGACCCGGAGTGCATTTCCGACGAGGGCGCGACGAACGGTTTCAGGATCCTCGCCGCGTATGTACGCGACTTGCCGGACGACGTCCTCGACGGCCAAGGGGTCGTTACGCTCGCCGCGGCGTGAGGCGGGCGCGACGTACGGCGCATCGGTCTCGGAGAGGATGCTCGCGAGCGGCACGTGCTTCACGACTGCGTCGTAGTCGCGCGCGAAGGTGATGACCGCCGTGAAGGAGAGCGTGAAGCCGAGCGCGACGAGCGCGTCCGCCTCGAGAACGCCGCCGACGAAGAAATGGACGTCGCCCCGGAGTGTCGGATTCTCGGTCTTCGCTTCCTGCAGGATGCGGATGACGTCCGCGTACGCGTCCTGCGTCCCCTTCGCGGGACGGACGTGCAGGACGAGCGGTTTGTCGAGCGCGGCGGCAAGCGCGATGTGCGCGCGAAAGGCGTCTTGCTGCGCTCCTTTCACGGCGGCATCGACGACGATCGGCCGGTAATACGCAGAGCTTCCTCCCTTCGCTTGTTCCGCAGCAGGAAAAGCGGCTTTTTCTGCTGCTTGCTGCGCTCGGTAGTAATCGAGGCCGCACTCCCCTATCGCGACGACTTTCGGATGCGCGGCGAGCGCGCGGTACGCGGCCGCGTCGAACGGTTCGCGGCCGACGGCGTTCGGGTGGAGACCGACGGCGGCATAGAGATGCTCGTGAAGCTCGGCGAGCGCGACGGCCCGCTTCGACGATGCGAGGTCGACGCCCGTCACGATGCCGGCGATGCCGTCCGCCGCCATGCGCTCGATGACCTGCGCTTCGTCCCTCGCATAATGCTCGAACTGCACGTGACAATGGGCATCGATGTACCGAGCCTGCATGCGCGCACGATAGCATGAAAAGAGAACAGGCGACTCGAGTATCTCGAGTCGCCTGCAAGAACCGCGCCTTACGCAGCGAATCGTCCGCGCCCGCAAGAGCGCATGACGACCGCGGCACTGAGGCCGCTCGCGGCGCTTATGCCGGCCGGCGCGACGGCTAAGAGGCGCCACAGGAACGATGGCGCGCCGACCGCCGCACGCACCTTGCTGGCGCCGGTGATGACGGCAGCGGCCGTCAGCGCCGCTGCGAAAGCGATGAAAAGAGCAGGAGCGCTCGCAACTACAAAAAAGCAGAGGAACGAGCCGAACATCGCGGCGATGCATGCGGCGATGCATGCATCGAGGGTGTGCCGTTGCTTCAGGAAGGGAACCACCGAGTCGCCGATGATACCGACGAGCGCGAGGACGGCGATTGCCGCCAGGGCCGCGGCGCCGAACGCGGCGCCGACATTCCCATACGCGTGGTACGCGAGCGCCCCGAACGCCAACTGTATTGCGAAAATGAACGTGCTCACCACGTGCAACATACGCATGTCTTTCTCCCGTGAAGGATGCTGATTGCGCACCGCGCGCGAATCTGGCGGTACATTCTACCTCCGCCGCCCGCCTGTCAAATCCTGGGGAAAAGGTTCTCGGGCTTCTTGTTCGCCCGGACGGCTGCTATGACCTTCTCGCTCGTGCCCGGCATGAACGGCGCGAGGCGCTGTGCGATGACGGCGAGCTGCTCCACGCATTGCGTTATCAGCCGCCGGCCCCGTTCGGCATCTTCCTTGACGACCGCGAACGGCTTCTCGTTCGTCATGACCTGGTCGATGACGCCGATCTCATGCCAGATGCGGTCCAAGACCTCGTTGAATGCGAACGATTCGAACGTCTTCCGGTCCCCGCGCAGGAGCGTCTCGATAGCGGGAACCGCTATCGGCTCCGGCACGTGTTCCTCTGCAAGCTTCATGACGCGCGCGACGAGATTGCCGAGCCCGTTCGTCAGGTGCGCGGTGTAGTGCTCGTGAATGGCGTCGAGCGTGAGGTCTGAATCCTCCGTCGGGCTCACGTGGCGCAGGAGCACGTAGCGGACCGCGTCCGTGCCGTACTTCTCGACGAGATCGAGCGGATTGATGACGTTCCCGAGCGACTTGCTCATCTTCTTGCCACCCGAGGTGATGAATCCGTGATAGAAGACCTGATCGGTCGTCTTCACCCCCGCCGACATGAGCATGGCCTGCCACATGAGCGACTGGAAGCGCACCTGGTCCTTCCCCGCCACCTGGAGCGTCTGCCCGTCCGTCCAGTACTTCTTGAAATTCCCGCTCTCATCCGGCCAGCTCAAGGTCGAGATGTAATTCGTGAGCGCGTCGAACCAGACGTACATGATCTGCGTCTCGTCACCCGGCACCGGAATGCCCCACGAGAGGCGCGCTTTCTCGCGCGAGATGCTGAAGTCCTCGAGGCCGCCTTTCACGAAAGCGATTGCCTCTTCGCGGCGCCAGTCCGGGATGATGGAGTCTGGACGGGAAAGGTACTCGAGGAGGCGGTCCTGGTACTTCGAGAACGTGAAGAAATAATTGCGCTCCTTGAGAAGCTCGGGTTCCCTGCCGTGGTCGGGGCACTTGCCGTCGACGAGGTCCTTCTCGGTGACGAAGGCCTCGTGCCCGACGCAGTAGAGGCCCTCGTATTCGCGCATCTCGATGTCGCCCGCGGCGGCGCAGCGGCGCCACATCTCCCCGGCCGCCGCGACGTGCGCCGGGTCAGTCGTGCGAATGAACGTGTCGTTCGATAAGTTGAGCGCCTCCTTGAGCTTCCGGAACTCGGCGGCGTAGCGGTCGACGTACGCCTGCGGCTCCTGCCCCGCCTTCTCGGCCGCCTCATATATCTTCTGCCCGTGCTCGTCGGTGCCGGTCGAGAAGAAAACGTCATCGCCCGCCGCCCGCCAGACGCGCGCGAGCGCGTCGGCCTGTACGATCTCGAGCGCGAACCCGATGTGCGGATCCGCGTTCACGTACGGGAGCGTCGTCGTGAGGTAGCGCGCGCTCATGCCCGCTTACGCGCTCGAACGCGCGTGGCGGCGCTTGCGCTTGTCGAAGTCGGAGAGGAACTCGAGAAGGACGGCCGCGAACGGCACGGAAAGGAGGACGCCGAGGAAGCCGGCGAGCGTGTAGCCGGCGATGAGCGCCACGATGACGAGGAGCGGCGGGACGCCGACGACCTTCTTCACGATGAGCGGATAGATGAGGTTCGACTCGAACTGGTTCACGACGACGTAGAGGCCGACGACGATGAGGGCGAGGGCGAGGCCGCCCTGCGAGAAGCCGACGACCACCGCGAGCGTGCCGGCCATGAGCGAGCCGAAGATGGGGATGATCTCGGCGAGCGCGGTGAAGACGGCGAGCAGGAGCGCGTACGGCAGCCCGATGATGAGGAGACCGAGGTAGATGAGGATGCCGACGATGACGGAGAGCAGTATCTGCCCCTGCATCCACAAGCCGATCTTCTTCTGCGAGCGCTTCCAGAGGTCGACGGCGTACTCTTCGTTGGCGGCAGGCATCACGAGCCGGAGGAAGTCATCGACGCCGGTTTCCTGAAGCGCGAAATAGAACGAGAGCACGACGACGAGCACGAGCGAGAAGATGCCGCCGAAGAACGCCGCCACGAGCTGCACGACGCTACCGGACGTCGACGTGAACGCGGATTGCAGCGAGAGGAGCGTGTTCAGGATGGACTGCGTTTGCTGCTGACCGTTCGCGAAGATCTGGGTCGCGTTCGTGATGCCGGTGATGGACGGGATGTTCAGCGTATCGAGATACTGCGGCGCCGTGGAGATGAAGTTCGCCGCGTCCGAGATGATAGGCGGGAAGAAGAAGTAGACGAGCGCGAAGACCGACCCGATGACGAGCACGTAGACGAGGAGCGCCGCGATGAATCGCGGGATGCGGTGCCGGATGAAGAAGGCGACGCCGGGCTCGATGGCCGATGCGATGACGATAGCCGTGAGCACGAGGAGGGCGAGGTCGCGCAGGATGATGAAGATATACGCCCCGGCGATGATGAGGAGCGCGGCGAAGATGGTGCCGGGAGTGATGGAAACGCGGATTTCCTTATCCATACGGGCATCCTAGCACGGAAACGGCGGGCAGAAAGCGCCCGGAATTATGCCGCGGCGGCGATGCGCGCAGCGGCCTCGGCGACCGTGAGACGCTCCTGTTCGCCCGTGTCTCGGTGGCGCAGCGTGACGGTGTCTTTGAGCTCCGGCGTCTCGCCGAGCGTATCGAAATCGACGGTGATGCAGAACGGCGTCCCGATCTCGTCCTGGCGGCGGTAGCGCTTGCCGATGTTGCCGTTGTCGTCCCAGGCGATTGGCCCGAGACGCGCCTGCTTGAGCGCGGCACGAACCTCGCGCGCCTTCGCGACGAGCTCGGGCTTGTTTTTCAAAAGCGGCGAGACCATCGCCTTCACCGGCGCGACCTTCGGCGAAAGCGCGAGGTACGTGCGCGTCTCGCCGCCGAGCTCGTCCTCGCGATACGCGCTCGCGAGGATGGCGAGGACCGTGCGGTCGACGCCGAGCGAGGGCTCGATGACGTGCGGCGTGAACTTCTCCTTCGTCTCCTCGTCGAGGTACCTGAGTTCCGTGCCGGAACCCTTCTCGTGCGCAGAAAGGTCGAAGTCGGTGCGGTACGCGAGACCCCAGAGCTCCTTGCGGCCGAACGGATAGTCGAATTCGAAATCGATGGTGCGCTTGCTGTAGTGCGCGAGCTCGCCCTTCGGCACGTCGAGCTCGTGCACGTGCTCCTCGGGCAGGCCGACGGCATCCGCGAAGGCGCGCATCGCCTTCCGCCACTCCTCGAATACGCGCTCCCAGTCGCTCTCCTTCACGAAATACTCGACTTCCATCTGCTCGAGCTCGCGCAGGCGGAAGATGAAGTCGCGCGGCGCGATCTCGTTCCTGAACGCCTTCCCTATCTGCGCGATGCCGAACGGCAGCTTCGGGTGAACGGAGTCCGTCACGTTCTTGAAATTAGCGAAGATGCCGCCCGCCGTCTCGGGGCGCAGGTACACGGCCGCTGACTCGTCCCCCATCGCGCCCGCGTGCGTCTTGAACATCATGTTGAACTGCCGCGCCTCGCCGAGCTTCCCGCCGCACTCCGGACACCTGGTCGGATCGTCGAGATGATCCGCGCGGAACCGATGCTTGCACTTCTCGCACTCGACCAAGGGATCGGAGAAGCCGGATACGTGGCCGGAAGATTCCCACACTTTCGGATTCATGAGGATGGCGGCATCCACGCCGTACATATCGTCGCGGTCTTCGACGAACATCCGCCACCAGAGTTGCTTCACGTTGTTCTTGAGCGCAACGCCGTAGGGGCCGTAGTCGTAGGTGCCGGCGAGCCCGCCGTAGATCTCCGAGCCCGGGAAGATGAAGCCCCGGCGCTTGGCGAGCGAGACGATCTTCTCCATCAAATCACTGTCGTGTGCAGCCATACGTGAGTGAGGTTAAGAGTGCGGCAAAAAGGCGCTAGATGCAAGGCGCGCTCCGGCGCGCTATTGCACCGGAGCGTCGGCGGGTACATACCCGGGGTCGCCGGTCGTCTGGGTCGTCGGCGCGGTTGCGTTCGCCGTCACCTGCACGCCCGCGAAACGGTCGTAGCCCGTGAAGAAGACCGGCCCTGTAAGCGGCGGCGCCTGGCCGTGCTGGGACGTCGACGGCGTGAGCGAGACCTGGAAGACGCCCTCTGCGGTGCCGCCCTGAGCGAAGTCGCCCGCGTTCCAGGTGACGGTGCGCGAGGCGCTGTCGTAGGTGAAGGAGCCCGCGCCGGCCGTCACGTCGGTGTACGTGGCGTAGCTCGGCAGGGTCGCCGTCACCGTGCCGCCCGCGACCGAGCTTCCCTCGTCATGCGCGTTCCAGACGACCGAGTAGGTCGTCGGCTCGTTCGCGCGCGGCGGGATAGGACCGGTGTTCTGTATGGGGCCGGAGGTGTGCAGCGCGGACGCGGAGAGTGCGATGGTCGTCGCCACCTTCGACGTCTGGGACGCCGACGCATTCACCTGCTCCGGCACGTTCGCCTGCCCGACGCGCGTGCCCGAGACGGAGATCGTGAATGTCACTTCGGGCGACGTGACGAGCGGGCTCGATGGCAAGGTCGAGAACGTGAAGATGCCGATGCCGGTCGCGCCCGGCGCGAGCGACGCGAGCGACGGGTCGGTATCGCTGCTGAAGATGACGGAGTGCGTCGAGGACTGATAGAAGCCGTCCGTGGTATGGATGCTGTTGTAGTCAATCGCGGCGCCGGAGATGGTGACAGCGACGGTTGCGTTCGTGACGTTCGTCGCGAGCGTGTTGGCGTAGGAGAGCGAGATGTTCTGAGTCGCGCCGGCGTTCATGACCGTGTTGCCGGAGCTGTCGCCGTTGATGGCGAGCGTCGTGCTGATGAACGGCGCCGCGATGGCGACCGTTGCGCTCTGCGTCATGTAGCTCACGCCGAGCGTCTGGTCGGTCGCGCTCTGGGCGGTGCCGACGGTGAACTGGAACACGCCCTGCTCGCTGTCCTGCCCGGTGAGCGTACCGGTGAGCGTGACGGTCTTCGATGCGCCGGGCGCGAGCGTCCCGAGCCAGAAGCTCGAGTTCGCGATGAGCGGCGCGGAGGACGAAGCGACCGTGAAGCCGAACGGGAAATTCCCGACGACCATGACGTTGTCGAGCGGCACGGCCGCGTTCGACCGGACGTTCAGCGTGAGCGTGAGCGGCTTGCCCGAGACGATCTCGGAGAGCGCGTCGACCGATATCGAGAGCGGCGTCGAGGATATCGCGAGCGAGTACGATGATTTCTTCACGAAGGTCGCGTTCGTGCCTGCAGCGCCGTAGGAGAGCGACACGGGAAGCGAGAGCGTCTGCCCCGCCCCGCCGAAGACGACGGCCTTGATGGAACGAGTGACGGTCCCGCCGCTCGGGATGGTGCCGAGATTCTCGACGTAGCGCGGATACGGCTGGAGGACGTCCGACGCGCTCCGGGTGCCGACGGGGAAATCGACTTCGATGGTCGCGTTGTCGATGGCCACCGAGTTCGTATTCGTGACTGCGAGCGAGAGCGGGACCGTATCGCCGCCGGCGATGGTCGTCGGGCCCTGGATATCGACGTTCACCCGGTCGACCGAGACCGAATTGCCGCCGAAGTAGAGGAAGTAGAGCGCGACGCCGACCGTGACGAGGAAGAACGCGAAGGCGATCATGAAAAACATGCCGGCAACGTGCATCTGTCGGCGGCGGTGCGGCGCATACGACGGCGGCCCGTCGTTCCAATCGTGCGGCAGCGCGCGGCTGTCCGCTTCGCCGAGCGGCGCGTGTATCTCCTCGAGTTCGGCGCCGGGGTCGTACAGCCGCTCGCGCGCGCCCTCGAGCGGACTGGTGTCATCGTCTCGTTGCGGAAGCATTGCGTATCAGTATACCCGACATCAGAGGCCGGACGCGGCGATGCCGTGATTCACGCGCGCGACGTATGCCGCGCGCTCGCGCGCGACGGCGTCGAGGAACTCGGGCGCGAACGATGACGTCTCGCCCGGAATGTCGCCCGCATCGAGCCCGAGCGCCTTCATGATCCGCAGCGCGACGAGCACCTCCGCGGCGTCGTGCGCGTCCTCGGGCAGCGTCACGAGCGCATTTAGGAAGCCGGCGACGACCGGGAAGAGCGCGAGGTCGCGCTCTTCGCCGGCGACGAGGCGCAGGAGAAGATGCGAGACCCGCGCCGCGCGGGCGCGCGGCGCGGGCGCGGTGAGGCGCCGGAACCAGTTCTCCGCGAGGATGGCGCCCGCCACCCGCCAGGTATCCTTCCCGCGCACGAGGATGAGGTCGCTCTCAGCCAAGGTGGCGAGCGCAGGCGCGAGCTTCGCGCCTGAGCGGCGCACGCCCTGCGCGCGCGCACGCACGAGCCCGAGCTCGGGCGTGAGCACCGCCACGAGCGCATTCGCTTCTCCCGCGGGATGCCGCGCAAGGACGATGCCGCGCGTGTCGTACTTATGTCGCATCGCGGACGAGGTCGAAGCGCGTTGTGCCAGTCGAGAGCTCGACCGTGTGCTTCCCTTCCGGATGCACCTCGGCGTGCGCGGACTCCTTCGGCGAGAGCTCCTCCGCCTTGCGCGCTTCGGCTACCGCGCGCGCCATTTCGCGTTCATCGCCTTCCTTGATGAGCGCGGGCGTGAGCTCGGTGTCGAGCATGGTCGCCGGCTCGAGGCATGCGACGCGCTTCACGTTCACCTCCTCGGCGAGCACCTGCGCGAGTTCCGCCGGAAGATTGTCCTGGATAGAGAGCTGCGCGAGCGGCTGGCGCACCTTGATAAGCGCTTTCTGCCGCAGCTCATGCGCCTGCGATGCGATAGCGCGCACGCGCGCCATATCCGACAGGAGTTTGGTATCAACGCCGCGTCTCCAGAATGCGAATGCCCGTGGGCGGCCCCCCGACGGCCATGCCGCGAGGTGCACGCTCATCGGATCGGTATCGGCGCGGACCGTACGAAAAACCTCTTCAGCGAGGAACGGCGCGAAGGGCGCGAGGAGGAGCGCCGAGATACGGAGCGCGTATCGCAAGGTCGTGAGCGCGGCCGCGTCGCCCGCGCGCGCGCGGCCGCGGATGCGCCGCACGTACCACTGCGAGAGGTCCTCGAAGAGCGCGGCGAGCGAGCGCGTCGCTGAGAAGAGGTCATACCGGTCGAGTGCGCCGGTCACGTCGCCGATGGCGGAAGCCGCACGCGCACGCATCCACCGGTCGAGGACGGTCTCCGTCCCACCCCTCTGCGCGCCGTCCTTGAAAAGCCCGTAGAACTTCGCGCTGTTTTCGAACCACGAGAGCGTCCGCGCCGCTTCCTTAACCGTCTTCTCGTCGTAATTCTTCGAATCGCCCGCCGAGGAGACGCTGTACATCCAGAACCGCAGCGTGTCCACGCCCCACTTATCCATCGCGACCCACGGGTCGATGACGTTGCCCTTCGACTTGCTCATCTTCTTCCCTTCCGCATCTAAGAGGTGGCCGAGCGAGATGACGTTCTTATACGGCGCGCGGCGGCCCATGAGGACGCCGATAGCGAGCAGCGTGTAGAACCAGCCGCGCGTCTGATCGATGGCTTCGCTTATGAAATCAGCCGGGTACGCGACGGACGCGAGGAAGCGGTCGAGTGGTTCGCCGCCACGCTCCTTCGCGCTCTGCGCGAACGGCATCGCGCCCGAGTCGAACCAGACGTCCATCACTTCCGGCACGCGCCGGAGCTCCGTCCCTTTCTCGGACACGAGAACGACGTCATCTATCGCCGGGCGGTGCAGGTCGAGCTCGTAGTCCTCGTTGTGCGGAAGCGGGACGAACGCGAGCTCTTCGATGAGCCCCCGCTTCGGGTACGGGAGCGTGCTGGTCAGCTCCTTCGGCAGGCCGGAGGCGACGAGCCGCAGCATCCAGAGCACGTCGCCGTGGGAGATGATGAGGATACGCTTCCCCTCCTGCGTCGCTTCGAGCTCGTAGAGGAAGTCGCCGACCCGCCGCCGCACTTCGTCCAGGGTCTCGCCGCCGTGCGGCGCTTTTTCGAATCGCTCGTCGAGCGACGAGAATGACGCGCGGTAATCGTCGAGCGGCTTACCGTCGAAGGCGCCGGCACTGAGCTCCCGTAGCCGCTCATCCGCGCGCACCTGGTCTTTCGAGAGGCCGAGAATCTTCGCGACGAGCTCGGCCGTCTCGGTCGTCCGCACCAAGGGCGAATGCACGACGAGGTCGACGCCGCGCAGCCGCTTCGCGTGCGCTTCGACGTCAGCGCGCCCGGCGTCGGTCAGGTGATGCTGCTTCTCCACGGCGTCGCTCGAGCTCGCGACGAGGAGCACGTTGTTCTCGGCCTCGCCGTGCCGCATGAAGAAGTATGTATTGCCGCTCGTCTTCGTATGCCGCTTGAGCTCGTCGATCGAGCCGATGACGAGCTGTTCCTCGCCGTCTGCGCTCCGCCACACGGGCAAGGGCGTGCCCCAGTAGCGCTCGCGCGAGATTGCCCACTCCTTCGCGCCCGCGAGCCACTCGCCCATCCGCCCGTCGCGGATGTACTCCGGCTCCCAGTGAATCGTCCTGTTCTCTGCGACGAGCGTGTCGCGCAGGTCGTGCATGCGGAAATACCACGAGTCGCGCGCGTAGTAGATGAGCCGCGTCTTGCAGCGCCAACAGAAGGGATACGTATGCTCGTGCTTCTCTTTCGCGAAGAGGAGGTTCCGTGCCGCGAGGTCCTTTATGATGTCGATCGCCGTCTCTTCGTCCACGACCGACTTCCCCGCGAGCGCGCTCGTCCCCTCGATGAACTTCCCGTCGGGCGAGACGAGGTGCACCTTCGGCAAGCCGATTTTCGTCCCGAGCTCGAAGTCGTCCTGGCCGTACATCACCGCCGTGTGCACGATGCCCGTGCCGTCCTCGGTCGTGACGAAATCCGCCGGGTATACCTGGAATGCTTTCGCGAACTTCGGCTTCTCGCTCTCCGGCGCGAGCTTCTCCGCGTAGTCGTAGAGCGGTTCGTATTCGAGGCCAACCAGTTCAGCGCCAGTTACTGTTTTGTCGATAACAAGAAGATTGCCAACTACCGCACCCTGCCGAGCCTGTGCAACGATGAATTTTTGATTACGTGCTTCTCCCTGTTGATCGATAACGCTGTATTGAATACTTTCTCCTACTGCAAGCGCAACATTTCCGGGCAAGGTCCACGGCGTCGTCGTCCACGCAAGCAAAAAGACATCGCCCGACAGTCCGATTTTCTCCGGATTCTTAACCTTGAACTTCGCCGTCACGGTCAGGTCCTTCACGTCCTCGTAGCCCTGCGCGAGCTCGTGCGAGGAAAGCGCCGTGCCGCAGCGCGGGCACCACGGGACTATCTTGTAGTCCTTGTAGAGGCGGCCGCTCTTCGCGATGTGCGCGAAGAGGTGCCAGAGCACCTCCATGTACGACGCGTCGAGCGTGAAGTACGCTTTCGCCTCGTCCACCCAATAGCCGATGCGCTTCGTGAACTTCGACCAGAGGCCGATGTAGCGGTAGACGCTCTCGCGACACTTTTTATTGAATGTCGCGATGCCATACGCCTCGATGTCCTTCTTCCCCGAGAAGCCGAACTCCTTCTCTACCTCGAGCTCGACGGGGAGCCCATGCGTGTCCCAGCCGGCGCGGCGAAGGACGCGGTAGCCGCGCATCGTCTTGTAGCGCGGGATGGTGTCCTTGAACGCGCGGCTTTCGAGGTGGTGGATGCCGGGCTTGCCGTTGGCCGTCGGCGGACCTTCGTAAAAGACGAAGTCGCCCTTCGGGGACTCCTTCTCGAGCGTCTTCTCGAAGATGCGCTCTCGTTCCCAGAATGCGAGCACCTCCTCTTCGCGTTTCGCGGCGTCAGATTTCTCCGGCGATTGCGCCATATATCGGCTAATCCTAGCGCTTCCGACACAAAAAGAAAACGCCCCGCATTTCCATCCGCGCCTCACGAGGCGCGAGTAGGGATGCAGGGCGTTGAGCGGGTTACCAGGGCCGGAGTCCGGCGGGGATGCGACGAACGGTCGGTTCCCTCTGGACGAATGTCGCGAGACGTTTCGCTTCACGTTTGCGCTCAGCGCGGCGCTGTCGCCGCCGCTTCATGTAAGCCAGGACTCGGTGCGGCAACCGCATAGTCGGCGCCTCGGAAAAGCGGTTCGCTTGCGCGATCGCAGTCTCTTGCCGCATGCCGGATGGCGCAGCGGCGCTGAACAATTCAGCGAGCGTGCATTCGAAATCAGCGCAGAACTGTTCGACGAACTTCCGTTCGTTGTGCTTGTCTTCCCGTCTCATCAATCCTCCAGTTGCGGTTTCAGTCGATGGAATACGGGCCGCTCGTGTAGGGGCAGTCCGGGAACGACTCTAGCATGGAGCCGCCCGCGCACAACGCTACATCTTTTCAGGGGTGGGGATACCGAGAAGCTTGAGGCCGTTCGCCATCGTATTGGCGAAGGCGCGCGTGACCCGCTGCTTATACGCCTCTTCCGGCGAGCCGAGCACCTGCTCTTTCGCATAGAATGAGTTCCATTCGCCGGCGAGCTCGAGGAGGTAGGTCATGAGGAGGTTCGGCGCGAGTTCGCGCGCGGCGCGCGCGGCGACTTCGGGAAAATGCAGGACGAGCCGCTCGATGGCGTAGGGCTCGGCGGGCTCGGCGGTCCCGCCCGCGCTCTCCGACTCGTACGAGAGGATCTTCACCGCGCGCACGAGCGCATACTGCAGGTACGGCCCCGAGTCGCCCTCCAAGGAGAGCGACTGTTCCGGATCGAAGACGATGTCCTGCCCGGGCGCCTGTCGCAGGATCATGAACTTTATCGCGCCGACGGCGACTTGCTCGGCGATGAGCGGGTCGGGATTCTTCTCGCTCGCGAACCGCAGCACGTCCGCGAGGAAGCCGGCCGCCGTGATGACGTTCCCTTCGCGCGAGGACATCTTGCCGCTCGCGAGGCGCAGGAAGCCGTGCGGGATGTGTCGTGTCTTCTGCGCGATCGTCGGCGCGAGCTCCTCGAGCGCGGCGAGCACGACCTTGAAGTGGCCGACCTGCTCGGCGGCGGTGACGATGAGGGAGCGGTCGCTCTGGATACGCTCTTCCTTGAGGAAGGCGAGGCCGATGTCTTTCGCTTCGTAGGTCGGGGTGCCGCGGCCCGTCACGAAGACGAGCGTGTGGAGGCCTTTCTTCTCGCCGCGATAGATGACGGCGCCGTCGCTCTCTTCGAAGACGCCCTTCGCGAGGCCATCCTCGACGATGCGCAAGCCCGGCGTGGCGGTCTCGCTCTCGAAAAAGTAATAATCGAACTTCGTCCCGAGGACGCGGTAGATGTCCTCGAACGCGGCGAGCGAGACGTCGCGCCCCTTGCGCCAGAGTTCCATGAGCTCATGGTCGTCGCCGGCGTAAATCGCCGTGTTGAGCGCGTTAATCTCCGCTTCCGCACTCGCGTCCTCCTCGTACGCGCGCGAGCCGTCGGTGTAAGCCGCGCCGATCTCCTCGGCCGTCGCGGGCTCGGTGACGCCGCGCTTCCGGAGCGCCCACAAGGCCTTCGCGACGTGCGGGCCGACGTCGCCCTGATAGTTCGCGCGCGTGATGTGCGCACCCTCGTTCTCGGTGAGGCGCGCGACGGCCTCGCCGATGACGTTGCTCATCAGATGGCCGATGTGCATCTCCTTGAACGGATTCGGATCCGTGTATTCGACGACGACGCGTTTCCCCCCCTCGATCTTCCCCTTCCCCCAATCCTCCCCCTGCGCCGCCGCTTCGGCGATGGCGAGCGCGACCGCATCCTTCGAGAGCGTGATATTGATGAATCCCGGCCCGGCGACTTCGACGGACTGGATATCATCGGAAAGCGTTTTCAGGAGATGTCCTTTCAACTTTTCGGCCAACTCCCTGGGAACCATGCCGAGCCCTTTCGCAGAAACCATCGCTGCATTCACGGCATAGTCGCCGTGCGCTGCACTCGACGAACGCTCGACGGTGAATGCGAAATCGGTCTTGCCGTCAGAGACCTCGAGTAATCCAGCGAGTACTGATTTTCGAATCTTCTCCTCCATACCGCGAGTTTACCCCGTAGTAGATTTTGGCGAAAGAAGCATTGCGCATCGCGCCTTGTCAAAGTTCACTGCGGGGTGTAGCAGAACGTATCTGAAAAAGGTTATGCCGCCGCGCTTACGGGCGCGGCGGCGAGGTGGGGGCGGGAGAACGATGGCGGCGAAGCGGGACGGCCTTCGCCGAGATAGCCGTAGCCGGATCACCTCCTTTCGAAAGAGGCGGTTCAGCACGCAACAGGTGCGCATTCTCCCTGCCTGGACGGATGTTATTGTTGCGCGACGAAGACCACCTGCGGGGACTATAGCACAGGCGTCCGGCGCAATGCAGCTTGACCTGACCCGTGCGTTCCGTATGATGCGGCAGGACTGAACTCTACAGAAAGGAGCAGTGATGAATGACATCTACAAGTCGCTCGCTGGGCGGACTCCTGACACGCAATTCAGAAATCTCTGCCGGCTCGTCCTCAGAGTCGGCGTACGTTCTGAGACGCAACAGAGCCGTAAGAAAGGCGAAAAGGAGCGGGCGACATACAGCATCCCTTATCCGGTCGTAAGCGTGTACCCCATCGATAACGGTTTTCCGATGGAAACGGCACGCAGGATTGGAAAGGCTGGAATCAGTGAGAGTCTCGCTCTGCTCGTGAACGGCGTGCGGATGAACGATGAATTAAACCGCGAATGGGGTGTGCCATTCTGGAATTCGACCTTCGCGGATCCGGAGAAGTGCCGCAAGCGCGGGCTGAAACAAGGGGATCTGGGGCCGGCAAGTTATGCGGTCCTCAGTCATTTCCCGATGCCGAACGGCGGCACGTTCAATCAAATCCAAGCGGTCCTCGCCCAAATCCGGGAATATCCGCACCTCAAGACGCACATCATGACGACGCTGTACCCGCCCGGTATCTATCGCTGCACAGAGATGGCCCAGCAGGTCGTCACCGTCCCGTGTCATGGGAACATCATCAATATCCTCATCCAGGAGGGGAAGTTGCACTACCAAACGGTGTGGCGTTCGATTGATCTCGGAGCAGGAGAACCGCATGACCGCATCGGACACGCGGCACTGTGGCTCGCAATCTGTCACGTGCTCGGCTGCCCACCCGGCGCTATGAGCATCGTCTACCTTAACGCGCACTACTACGAGAACCAGCGCTACGTTATCGAGGAGCTCGTAGCGAGAGAGCCGCGCCAGTTCCCGACAGTCGTCTTGCGAGATCCGCCGGAAGCACTCGAGGCGTTCCGCAAGGAACACTTCGAGATCAACGGCTACGACCCGCATCCCGCGATCGTCGATATCCCGGTAAGCCCATGAGGAGAAGCCATGGATGAAGTGAACATGCGGCATGTGCGCACGGAGGAGCAGCGCGCGCTCTATGAGCGGATAGCGGCGGCAGGGATCTGTTCGTTCTGCGTCGATTTCTGCCAAGGCAATGTGCCGACGTACCATCCGAAGCCGGTATTGCGCGAGACGAAGTATTGGTCGCTCACCGAGTGCTTCCCGAAATATGACGGCGCGCGGGCCCATTTCCTTCTCGTCTATAAGGAGCACGTCTCCGGCCCGCCATTGCCGCCCGAGGCATGGGCGGATCTCGGGAAACTCACCGAGTGGGTCCTCAACGCGTACGGTCTGCGAGGTGCAAGCCTCCTCGTACGGATGGGCGATACGGATTATACGGGCGGCAGCATCACGCATTTCCACGCGCAGCTCATCTGCGGCGGCGAGAAGAGCGGCGAGGCCCTCCGCGTGAAAGTCGGGTACGTTAGGAAATGAACCTTTCCCCGGGAGTTCTCCTCCCGGGGAGTTTTTATAAATAAAGAAGCGGTCCACTGCGGACCGCCGAAAGAACATCATCGCACTACCTCGACAAGCTCGACATTCGCGTTTCGGAATTCCGAATCAGCATCGAGCAGTCCGTAGGAAGGCTTCCCGTAAAACACGCACTTGACGCCGCTTCGTATCGAGAGCCGCGCGCACGCCAGGCAGGGGAAATCGGTGATGTACAACTGCGATCCTTCCGTACAGATGCCACGACGCGCCGCCTCGCCGATGAGGATGTGCTCTACATGCTCTGCACTCGACAGTTCGGTGCGAACACCGCTCTTGAAGATGCTGCGCGGATCTCCGAACGTCGCCGCGATCTGTTCGTGCGGCTGAAGTTCGTTGAACGCGACGATGCTCCTCCCGTCCGCCAAACGCATCACCCCGCCGACCTGGCGCCACCAATCGGGACTTCGCGGCGCCACGCCCTCGGCGCGCGCCATCATCTCCCGATCGAGACCGGTGAGCGCGATACGCCGTTCTGGAACGAGAAGCTTTTTCTCCTCGACGTTATCGCGGTGGTACCGCAGGCGCGGAGCCGACGGGACGACGAACGTAATCCTGTCCGAGCCGCCGAAATACTTCTCGGCGATCGCAGTGCTTACGTCTTCTTCGGGCATCACGATGCGCGCACGAGCATCGTCGGCCAGCCGTGAAAGGTAGCGGGGCTCGGCCAGTACGACAGAGAATCGCATCCCGAGCAGCGAGCGTATAGAGTGGGACATTGTTTCCGCCGGAACGGCACGAATGATGTCTTTTTTCGCTATGTACGCAAGCCCCTCGGGAAGGTCCCGAAGCACGTCTTCCGTGATGAGCGCGACGAGCTTCGGCTTCACTTCATCGAAGAGCTTCAGATAGCCGGCATGCAGCACCGGCATGTAGAGGATCAGGATTTTCATCCCTCCTCCTTCCGACCGAGAGAATCAGTCACGCTTCCTATGATGCGCGGGATCGCTTCTTCGAGGGCCGTCCTGATGCGTGCCGCGACAGTGAACGTGAAGTTGGCTATGCGCAACGTCGTCGTCGCTTCGCCTTGCGCCGGGAGCACGATCACCTCGCCGCAGTACCGTTTGATTTCATCCAGTTCTTCTTGCGGTATCGGCTTGTTCTTTCGCGTCGTTTCCGAGACGATGAGGACGTCAGGACGGACTGCTTTGATGAGCGCCCATTTAGGATGCCCCAGTTCTTTGACCACCACCACGTCTACGCTCCTGAAGGCAGCGAGCATCTCGAGACGTTCCTCCTGAGGAATGAGCGGACGATGTTCACCCTTGCGGGCGCGTATCTTTTCGTCCGAATCCACTCCGACGATGAGAATATCTCCGTGGGAGCGGGCTTTGGCGATGTACCGCTTGTGATTCACGTGCAAGAGGTCCCAGCTTCCTTGCGTGAGCACCACCCGTAGCCCGATACCTTTCAGGTGGTCGGCATAAGGACCTATCTCCTCGAGCGTCTTCAGCCGGTCTTTCAGTTCAACGCTCGAACCGAATACGCCGGAATCTATCATGACTACCTCCGAAAAGTTCAGTTAACCCGGGACAACTGTATGCTCTGGAATGGCAAAAAGCAACGTGGGGCGGCTTGAGCATATGGGCGATGACTGCTAGCCTAGCCGGAGGTACATTCCGCGATGAGGAGGAACGATGGAACCAGAGCTGTGCATCATAGCCGCGTACGAAGAAACGACGCGGGTGATGGGGAGGGGGAATCAGCTTCTCTGGAGGATACGCGACGACTTGCGGCGCTTCGCAGCGCTCACGACCGGGCAGGCGGTCATCATGGGACGGCGGACGTTCGAATCGCTCGGGAGCGCGCCGCTCTTCGACCGCCACAACATCGTCGTAAGCCGGACGCTCCCGCCGAAGCCCGGAATCGCGATATGCACGACGCTCGAACAGGCCCTGGATCTCGCATCAAGCCTCGGAACGAAGCGGGTTTTCGCTATCGGCGGGGAGCGGGTATTCGCGGAGGTACTCCCGCGAGCTGACGTGCTCTTCCTCACCCTCGTTCACGACCCGTCGGCGATAGGAGATGTCTTCTTCCCGCTGTTCGACGAAAGCGCGTTCGAACGGACCGAGGACGAGGATCACCCCAAACGGAGGCCTTCATTCCGATTCCTCACTTTGAAGCGCAAAACCGCGGCTCCATAAGCCGCGGTTTTCTCTTCTCCTAATAAAGTTGCGTGCTACTTAACGTCCACCCCCATCGAGCGGGCGGTGCCCTCGATGATGCGCTGCGCCATCTCGGGAGAGTTCGCGTTCAGATCCGGCATCTTCTCTGCGGCGATGTCGGCGACTTGCTGCTTGGTCAGCGTGCCCACCTTCTCCTCGCGCGCCTTGCCCGAGCCCTTCTCGATGCCGAGCGCTTTGAGGATGAGGCGCGAGGCAGGCGGCGTCTTCATGATGAAGGTGAACGAGCGGTCATCGTAGACCGAGAGCTCGACCGGGATGATGGTGCCCTTCTTGTCCTTCGTCGCCTCGTTGAACTGCGTCACGAACTGGCCGATGTTCACGCCGGCAGGGCCGAGCGCGGTGCCGACCGGCGGGGCCGGTGTCGCCTGCCCGCCCGGGATCTGGAGTTTTATCTTCTTTACGATGGTAGCCATATATGTATGTAGGAGCGAATGTACCTTAGAGCTTCCTGACCTGCAAGAAGTCGAGTTCGACCGGTGTCTCGCGGCCGAACATCGAGACGAGCACTTTCACCTTGCCGCGCTCCTCGTCGATGTCGCCCACCTTCCCTTCGAGATCCTTGAACGGGCCGTCCGCGATGACGACCGGGTCATCCTTCACGAGGTCGATGCGGTGCTTCGGCGCTTCGGCCGTCATCCGCTTCATGAGCGAGGCGACCTCCGTCTCCTCCATCGGCACCGGCGTGTTGCCGCTCCCGACGAAACCCGTGACGCGCGGCGTATTGCGCACGACGAACCAGGAGTCGTCGTCAACGATCATACTGACGAGGATGTACCCCGGGTATATCTTCTCCTCCTCGACGACGCGTTTGCCGCCCTTCACGCGGATCTTCTTCTCGGTCGGTACGACGACGTCGAATATCTTGCCCTCCATGCCGAGCGACTCGATGCGCTGCTTCAGGTTGCGCTCCACCGCGTTCTCGTAGCCGGCGTACGTATGGATGGCATACCATCGCGCGTCCTCTTTCTTCGGCACCGTCTCGTCGCGCACTTCCTTGCGCGCCGCCGGCGCGATATCGGCCATGCCGATCTCTTCCGGCAGCTCCATCTCACCGCTGTGCAAGTGTAGGTCGTCCATATGAAAATCCTTAGCCGCCGGCGACGTGGCTCACGACCGACCCGAAGAAGTAGTCGAGGACGCCGACGAGCACGGTGATGGTGACCGCGATGAAGAGGACGACGAGCGTGTGCGCGATGGCTGTCCGGTTGGACGGCCAGACGATGTGGGTGAACTCTTCGCGAACGTGCTTCAGGTAGGTGGTGATAGCGTTCATGGCGGCGATTCGGTAAATAAAAAAGCCCTGCGGGCTTTCAATACGGGCATCATAGTACGGGGTCCGGGAAGCGTCAAGAACCCGCCGGCGCCCGAAGGCGCCTGCGGGTTCCCGTGCGGCACGCGCGTCAGCGTATCTCGTACGTGATGGAAACGGATGCAGTGTAAGTGTTCTCCCCCGTCGGCACGTTCGGCGTCGGGGCCTTGGCGGACGTCTCGGCGCCGCCGAGACCGTACGCGAACATCGGCACCGGATAGTTGCCGGACGATTCGCTGAAGTTCACAATCTTGCCCAAGGAGACGCCGAGCTGTTTCGCGAGGAGCGCCGCCTGCGCCTGCGCCTTCGCGATGGCGTCGGCACGCGCGGCATCATAGCCGGCGGTCGGATCTTCGAGCCCGAACGCCGGACCGGAGACGTTCTGCACGCCGAGCGTGCCGAGGCCGGCGAGCATGGTGCCGACGGCCGAGAGGTCATGCATGGTCACCTGGATCGTCTCGGACACCTGGTAGCCGGTGACGGTCGGCGTGCGGTCCGGCGGGCAATACGTCGCCGTGCATGGCGGATACGAATACTGCGGCGTTATATCGTAGGAGATCGTCTGGATGTCCTTATCGGCAACGCCCTGGCTCGCGACGTATTCGAGCGCACCGTTGGCCTGCTTGGTCGTCGCGGCCTGCGCATCGGCGACCGCCTTCGCCGTGTTCTCTACGGTGAACGTGATGCGCGCGACGTCGGGCGCCATGGTCGCCTGGCCGGAACCTGTCACGGTGACGGTATCGGTGGCCGGTACGGACGGACGGCCGAGATTCTGCGCGACCGAGACGGTCTCGGCGAGCAGGAAGAGCGAAAGGATGGCGAGCGTACCAACGACGGCGACGCGCGTGGCGCCGGTGCCGATGAGTTCTCGCATGAAGTCGTTGTCCATAGGAGCGTGGTTACGCGGGGACGCCGCTCCCTCCAGGATACACCTAATTCGTGCCGCTGCCTTGGAGGGTCAAGAGGAGCTGGCGCAGCGCCACTTGCGCCGGGAGCGTCGAGGTGTCGAGCGTCGGGTCGGTCCAGGCCGCGACGCCGCGGTCGATGGCGTCGAAGCGCAGAACGTCGGCGCCGTGCGTAAGGTAGTACGCGGTGTCGATGACGCCCTCGAACCGTTCGATGGGGACGATGGTGAAATTCTGCCGCGCGATGATGGTCGACGAGTAGGACGTGATGGGCACGGGCGCGCCGGACGCGCCGCTAATGGCCGTCGCCTGGATGACCGAGAGCGGCGTCGAGGACGCGTCGAGCGGGTATCGGCGGATGATGATCTCGGCGGACGTCGTCGCGGCGAGCGTCGAAGACGCGGCCGCGGAGGTCGACGGCGCGCCCGATACGTATGCGGCGATACTCGCGGCATCCGGCAGCGCCGTTGCCGTGAATCCGGTCGGCACCGCGTACGCGATGCCGTATGCGGAGAGCGTCACGTTCGGCGGCGGACACGTCGGGAACGCGCATTCGGAACCGGCGCGGGAGAGCGTCGTGCCGTCAGGGCAGACTTTCGCGTCGAGCGGGCACGCAATCTGCTGATAGGGGTGCTCGGCGGCATTGCGGTAGACGAGCCCGCCGACGCCGATGAGGATGATCGTCGCGATGCCGAGGAGAAGCGCCTTGATGCGTGACATCGACGCTATAGTATCACGCCGCGGCGCGGCCTACCGGGAGCCGGATTCGGACGCGGCCACCCTCCCCCAGGCGAGGTGATTCCACGCACGCTCATGGAAATAGTAGGCGATGGTGCTGATGACAGCGACGGCGATGGTGCTCTCGACGGAAACGGCGAGCGCGCCCGTATAGAACCAGACGGAGAACAACGTGACGATGGTCGCGATGACGCGCCACGTGATCGATTTCAGGACAGACCGAGCGTGGTTCTCGTAGGGCATAGTACGTACCAATGCAGTGCGGGGGCGGCTACAGGGAATCGAACCCTGATCGAGAGCTCCACAAGCTCCAGTGTTAACCGTTACACCATAGCCGCCATGCTGGCCGAACGCGATTTTTTATAACACATTTCGCCCTCTCCTAGTAGCGCGGCGTCTCCTCCGCGACGCCCGCGAGATGGTTCGCGAGCCGCGCGAGCGCGAAGAGGACGGATGAGAGGCGGTTCATGTAGGACTTCGTCTCCGGCGGGAACTCCCGCAGGCCCGCTTCGGCGACGGCGACGAGCCGGCGCTCGGCGCGGCGCGCGAGGGTGCGCGCGACGTCGAGGAGCGCGGAGAGCTCCGTCCCGCCCGCGATGGAGAATCCTTTCAGCGGCGGTATCTCCTTCTCGATGCCGTTCGTGATGGCCTCTATCTCCTCGATCCGCTCGTTCGGCACTGTCTTGTCGGCGCCGGCCGTCTGCGCCTGCACGATGAAGAGCGTCTCCTGAATATCGCGGAGCACGGGCGCGATGCGCTTCTCCTTCGTCGCGCGCGCCCGGACGAAACCGAGGAAGGCGTTCAGCTCGTCGAGCGCGCCGAGCGCTTCCGGGAGCTCGGATGACTTCGAGATGCGCCCTTGGTCGCAGCCGAATACCTTCGTCGTCCCCCCATCCCCTTTGCGCGTGTATAGCATAGGAACTGCGCCTTATTTCAGTCAGTATACCACCTCCGCCCGAGGTACGTTTTCTAATCAATAGCTTGGACGCACTCTGCTAATACTGACAGCGGCGTTTTGAGGTCGAGACCGAAGTGGTGCCGCGTGCCGTTGTATGCCGCAAGATACTTCGGCAGCGT
>Ga0307374_10004578_pt1 | contig 22970 bp, 23 predicted proteins | sample OX3MG_FD_202532 | JGI IMG/M metagenome (GOLD analysis project Ga0307374, IMG submission 202532) | Soil microbial communities from Risofladan, Vaasa, Finland - OX-3 | ecosystem: Environmental > Terrestrial > Soil > Coastal area > Acid sulfate soil | place: Finland: Risofladan, Vaasa | collected... | reverse complement strand
ATCACTTCAATTCCGCCTTGCGATTTCGCGCGGTCGAGCAGCCTGGTCGTGAACTCGCGGATTTTCGGCTCCAGGTCGCGAATCCGCCTCGGCGTGAACGCGCTGCTCACCAGCCGCCGCAACCTGGTATGCACCGGCGGATCGGAAAAAAGCACCCGCGGCGCATCGCCGAATATACCCACCCGTTCTTCCATGAACGGCGCGCGCGGCGGCACGCTCGAAAACCGCTCATGGTCGTGCAGCACCGCGTTCACATCCTCATAGCGCGCTACCAGCGCCATCGGAATGAACATGCTGATTACCCGCGGCGGCCCCTCCATCAGCGGTTTGTAGTACGGATAGGGATTGGCGCGAAACGCCTCATCCCACGGATTGAAATAGATTTGTTCGGCGCCAGCGCTCATCGCGACGTAAGCCTCCGGCCGCGTTCCGGCCTGCGCCCATTCTATATGCGCGCCGGATTCAGAACGAGCAGCGATCCGCTCGCCGCCAGCGTTGCGCCGACCCGATTTATGAGCGCCCTGAGACCGTCAGCGCCCCATGAAACGCGGCGCCCGATGCTCCAGAAACGCATGCACGCCCTCGCGATAATCGTCGCTGTCGTAGCATCGCGAAACCATTTCGCTAAGCTCCTTCAAATCGCGATCGGCGGCGTCCTTGTAGCCCTCGCGAACCGCAGCCTTCGCCGCCGCCATCGTCAAAGGCGCGTTCCCCGCCATGCGCGTCGCGTAGTCGCGCACCACCGCTTCGAGTTCGCCCGGCTCGACCAGCCGGTTGATGAGCCCCATGTGGAACGCCTCTTCGGCGTCGAAGATGCGCGCCGACATCAGGATGTCCCGCGCGTTCGCCGGTCCCGCGACATGCGCGAGCGACATCACGCCCTCGAGCGGATATGCAAGTCCCAGCCGCGCCGCCGGAATTCCGAACCGCGTGCCTCGCGCCGCAATCCGCATGTCGCATGTGAGCGCCACCTGCAGTCCGCCGCCGATACAGATTCCCGAGATCATCGCGACTACCGGCTTCGGGCACCGTATTAGCGCGTTGGTCGCGTTGCCCGGCGCTTCGCGATAGATTCGCCCCTGCTCGGCGTTGGCGCGCAGGTTCGGAAACTCCGAGATGTCCGCGCCCGAGATGAACGCCTCGGGCGTCACCCCGCGCATGATTATCACCCGCACATCCGGGTCGTCCTCGAGCTCCTTGACCCCCTCGACGATCATTCGCCACGCCCGCAGGTTGAGTGCGTTGCGCCGATGCGGCCGGTTGATCACGAGCCATCCGAGCGGCGCCTCGTGCCGGATCAGAAGCGGCTCGGCCTCGGGCGTTTCCATCTTTTCATTTTCCATGATTCACCAGGTCCTTGTCCCGGGCCGCCCGCGCAGCCGGTCCTCGATCGTTCGCGCCGTGCGCTACAGCTTCGCGATCACCTCGTTGCCGATCTTTTCGAGCCCGCGCGTCACACCCTCCGCGTCGCGCCCCGGCGTCGGCACCACCACCCGCGAGACTCCCAGATCCTCGAACGCCTTGAACGCGTCCAGGCTCGCGCGGCCCATGCACGAGAGCTCGATCTCCGACGCTTTGCGCCCCGCCTTCGCCGCCGCCTCGCCCATCATCGCGAACAGTTCCTTCAGCTTGTCGATCTCGCCGATCGCCGGAAAGAAGCCGTCGCCGTAGCGCCCTGCCCGCCGCGCCGCGGCCGGCGAATGCCCTCCGATATGAATCGGCACGCCGCCCGCCTGCACCGGCTTCGGAAAGCTCATCACGTCGTGAAAATGGTACATCTCGCCATGGAAGCTCGCCGGACTTTCGCGCCACACCGCGCGCATCGCCTGTATCGCCTCGTCGGTCATCCGCCCGCGCTTGCCGAAATCCAGCCCCAGCGCGTCGAATTCCTCCTTGAGCCATCCGCTCCCGATTCCCAGGATCATGCGGCCCTTCGATAGCACGTCGACCGTCGCGACCTCCTTCGCCGTGTACAGCGGATGGCGTTGCGGCAGGATCAGGATTCCGGTCGCAAGCTTCACCTTTTTCGTAAGCGCCGCCGCGTAGGCGAGCGGTATCAACGGATCGGGAATATCCGAATTCTCCTCGCCTGGAATCCGTCCGGTCTTCGAATATGGATACTTCGATTCGTAGTTGTGCGGAATCACCACGTGCTCGACCGACCAGAGCGATTCCACGCCGACCCGCTCGGCCGTGACCGCGAGATGGCCGAACAGGTCCGGCCGGGCATAATATCCGGAATTGACGAACAGCAATCCGACTTTCATGGCGTGCGAATCTCCTCACGATCGATTTCCGCCTTTGTAGCGCGCCTTCGCTATCGGCGTAAACTAATTCCGTCATCCCGATCCTCTCGCTGCGTCATCCCGACCTTTTCTGTCCGTCATCCCGACCGTAGTGGAGGGATCGCGCGCCGTCCCCGGCGCGCTTCAACGATGGTCTCGCATCGCAGCCCGCGTTGATCCTCCGCTGCCTGCTTCTGATCGCTGGGCCCATGCGGTTTCAGCGCAAGCACGGCGATCCGTGGCAGCGCCTCGCACAGCGAGGCGCGATCCCTCCACTCCGGCAGCCTCCGGTCGGGATGACGGAAAGACTTGTTTGTCGTCCGAATGTGCCGACGGAGTAGGATCGATCCACTCTCGACGAGGTGGAAGAAAGTCATGAATCGAAAATTCTTGGCGATGCTCGGCGTGCTTTCGGTCGCGGCGGTTCTGGCGTGCGGCATCGGCAGGGCGGTCCCGGCGCGCGCGCAGACCGCCGGCGGCACCGTCAGTGCTCCGGCTGTCAACGTGCCAAAGACGTATGGAAACGGCGGAGTCTTGACCCCCGACACGGAGCATCGCTGCCCGCCGGGCAATCTCCTGTACGTGTTCCCTGACGGAGGCGGGGCGTGTCTGGGTGCTGCCCCTAAACAACCGCCGCGCAGCCAAGCTGATTGTCCCCGGAATACGCAGTTCGCAATCATCGGCAAGGTTCCGGGATGTGTAGGGGGGGGCCCATTTATAATACCTACGATGCGCCGGCACCGGACAGATGCGAGCACGATGCCGACTGTGGCGGGTATCGCCAATTTTGCAACGCTTCCGGTTACTGCGAGGCAAGATCCGACGGGCAATGAGCAATCGTCCTCTGACAATCTTGTATACAGCCTGCTGGTAGGCTCACGCTTCGTGCTTTCAACGGGGGAGAGAACGAGTGCCGTACCGCAATAGTGTACTCCTGAAGTGGCTATGCTTGTCAGTGCTGCTCGCCTTCTTAACGGCGTCCGCAGTCATGGCGCAAACCTGGCAGCCGATCGGTCCCAAGCCCATTGTCGGCGCACAGGCGTTCTTCGTTGGCACATCACCAATCGCGACACCGACCTACAGTGCGGCTGGGCGGGTGACCGCGATCGCCGCCGATTCGCCCGTCTGTACAGCCGATCAAAATCGGACTATTTGACGGGTTCGATAGCTGCCTTAACGATTAAGAGAGCAATCTCAAAAGGAGTCCACGATGCTTCCTGTTGGATATCTCCCCTGCACGCAGGATCCGCCCGACGCCACGAACATGGCCCGCCTGATGGACGAAATCTTCGCCGAGGCCGCCGCCGCCGAGGCCTCCGGATGGGACGGATGCTTCATCACCGAGCATCATCAGCAGCCCGACGGCTACCTGCCGTCGCCACTCGTGATGGCCGCGATGATCGGCGCCCGCACCACCCGCCTCAAGGTCGGCACCTGCGTCCTCCTGATGCCGCTGCATCATCCCGTCCACGTCGCCGAGGATTGCGCGATCATCGATCTCGCGACCAAAGGGCGCCTTGTCCTCAGCCTCGGCGTCGGCTATCAGCCGCCCGATTTCGCCGCCTTCGGCGTCCCGGTCGAGGAGCGCGCCTCCCGCACCAACGAATCGATCGAGATCATCCGCCGCGCCTGGACCGGCGAGCGCTTCAGCTTCTCCGGCAAGCACTTCCAGCTCAAGGACGCCCTGATCAGGCCCCGCCCCGCTCGCCTCGCCGGACCGCCAATCTGGATCGCCGGATGGACCCCGCCGGGACTCCGCCGCGCCGGCCGTCTCGCCGACGGATGGATCGCCGACCCCGTTCAGTCCCTTCCCGTGATCAAACAGTTCGCCGAAGGCTATCGGCAAGCCGCCGCCAAACACGGCCGCAAGCCCTTCATCTGCCTGATGCGCGACGCCATTATCGCGCCCAGCTTCGCCGCCGCCGAAGCGATGAGCGGTCCCACGATGGTCACGCATCGCTTCTACTTCGAGTACAAAGCCTACGTCCCGGACGAATACTTGAAGGACGTCAAGCGCCCCGAAGATTTGACTTTCGCCAAGGCCGCCAAAGACAGGCTCATCGTCGGCTCGCCCGATCAATGCCTCGAGCAGCTTCAGATGTGGCGCGAGGCGATCAAGCCCGACTATTTGATCGTCCGCTTCCGTCAGCCCGGCGGCCCGTCCCACCATGAGACGCTCGAAGCGATCCGCCTGTTTGGCGAAAAGGTCATCCCGCGCCTGTAAATCCGCTCTCGCTTCGGTTCCGCCTTCTCATTTGCCTCGGCGGCGGAGCCGAGCCTGTCGCCGACACCGCCTTTATATCGGCGGGCAGACGTTCCCCGGGAGCGTCCGGTAGGTCACATTCGAGATCTTGTTGTTGCCTAGCACCTTGTTGCCGGTCCCGGTTCCGAGCAGAATCCCTGCGCATGCCCCGTCGATCTTGTTGCCGCCGACCAGATTGTCGCTGCCCGTGCCCCCGCAGATTACGCTGTTATCAAGATGGATTCCCGACTCCGAGCTCTGCTTGATCGTATTATTGGACGCGACATTGTTGTTCGAGCAAAGGTCTATTCCATCGAACAGAACCGTATTTGTGATAGTATTGCTGTTGACTAGGGCGCCGTCGGCACTGAGGTCGCTCGGAGCGACTATCACTCCGAATTGGTTCTCATCGATCTTGTTATTGCTCACCCGGACTTTCGGCGCGCCGTATATCAGCACTCCGCTCGCGGCATTGAGCGGATCGCTGAACGTGTCGGGCTCCCAGATGTTCTGCGATATCGAATTTCCGGAGATATTGCCGGTCGCTCCTTCGTAAAGCGTAACTCCCGACTCGCCCGCGCCCAGCGTCGATCCCTGGCCGGTGATGGTGTTATTCGTCACATTGAGTATGGTCCCGGTCTCCGCCCCATATACTCCGTTCACCTGGTACTGTTGTATCGTGCTGTTCGTTACCTTGAGCGTCGAGGTGCCCGAATTGCCGCTCTCGGCCATGATAGCTATACCGCTGATACACCCCTCGAGTAAAGTTGTCAGCTTCTGATTCTGGGCTATGATATTAAATATTGCCCCTGACGCATTCTGGAACATGATTCCGACCAACCCCGTTGCGCATCCGGTTATTCCGTTGCCGGTGCCGTCCACCGTCAGGTCGGTTATCTTTACGCCGCTGGTGTTGATTATCAGCAACTCCGGCGCCGCCAACAGCGGCGACAACGCGAAGCTCGCGACCGTGCCGAGCCCTGTCGCCGGCGGCACTATCACCGTCGCGCTCGGTTGCGTCTGCCCCGCGAGCGTAAGCGGCTTGTCGATCGTGACCTGCTCAGCGTAGGTGCCCGGGCAGACGCTGACCGTCCCTCCGCTCGGAACATTGTCCACCCCGTCCTGAATTGTGGCGTACGTCGCGCCGTTGCATGTCCCCACGATCACCTTGTTGGCCGCAAGGGCCGGACCGGCAAGCGCAAAGCCGAGAAACGCGACCAGCGCTCCGGTTAACACGGACCAACCTGATCGTTCCATTTGCATTCTCCCCCACTAGCGATGGCGTGAAACTGAAAGCATTCAGTAGCATAATTGGGTTCCATGGGCCAAATGCAACTCGTGGAACGCTTGAACTGCCTTCCGGCGCGAATAAGGTCCATCTGTTCTCAATAGAGAATCCTCCTGGCCCAGATGGTTGCAAAGGCTCTTAGCCGGGTGTTGAGAAGGCACGACCACCGAAAACTCTTCATCCCTTGCCGGGAAAGAGTCTCCGAAGGCCTGAACGGGATAGCGCCATGAAGGCGCCGCGTGAGAAAGCGCACGCGAGTCGATATATGATTCGTATTCACACAGGCCGGGCCGCGGCCTGCCCTTTTTGCCCAGTCCCGATACTATTACGATGCAGCGCGGTAATTCCGAATAATGAATTCGATCATCGATAGCCACTGTCATCTGGCGGACCCGCGGCTTCGCGACGATGTGGACGGCGCGATCGGGCGGGCGCGCGCGGCGGGCGTCGATTCGATAATCGCGGTCGGCGCGATCGGCCCGATTGATACCGATCGGCTGACGGTCGAGATTGCGGAGCACAATCCCGGCGTCTTCGCGGTCGTCGGAGTCCATCCGCACGACGCGCGCGAACTCGACGACGCGCGGCTTGCGGCGCTCCGCGAGCTTGCGCGAAGCGGTCGGGTGGTCGCGATCGGCGAGACCGGGCTCGATTTTCATTACCTGCATTCGCCGGCCGAGGCGCAGGAGCGCTCGCTGCGGGCGCATCTTCGGCTTGCGGCGGAACTTGACCGTCCGGTCGTGATCCACTGCCGTGCGGCGGAGCGCGAGCTTTGCCGGATCGTGCGCGAGGCCGGGATGCCGCCGGCGGGCGGCGTGATTCACTGTTTCAGCAGCGACGCGGCGGCGGCGCGCGAGGTTCTCGCGCTCGGATTCCATATTTCGTTTTCCGGGATTCTGACCTTCAAGAGTGCGGCGGAAGTGCGCGAGGCGGCGCGGATCATTCCCGAGGATCGGATTATGGTCGAGACCGACGCGCCCTATCTGGCGCCGGAGCCGTATCGTGGGCGGCGCAATGAGCCTGCCTATGTGAGGCGGACGCTCGAGGTGCTGGCCGAGGTGCGCGGCGACGATCCCGCCGCGCTGGCCGATCGCACCGCCGCCAACACCCGCCGCCTGTTCCGGCTTCCGTCTTCGCCATAGTCATTTGGACGATAGTCACCGCCGCCATTAGCCGAGGGGGTGGCCGCCGAAAAGCATCGGATGGAGCGCGACGAGCACGATCGTGACGGCCGCGCCGATCGCGATCGCCCGCCACGGCGTATCCGCGCTGGTCCATCGCTGGCGGCCGCTAAGCAGTGCCGCGCCGGGAAAGAACGAAGTCGCCGCGACGAATCGGCGGTAGGGCTCGCCGATCATTTGCGCCTTGCGGGCGTCCTGATGAAATCCGCCGAGGATTCCGAGGATCGGAAAGGTGGCGAAGAAAAGCAGGTCGCCGGCCCATCCGTTCATGATCATGTGTGCAAGACCGAAGAGGGTGAAGGCGACGAAGCCGGGATGACGCGTGAGCTTCAGTTCGCCGCGCGGCACGAGTTCGGCCGTGGCGCCGGCCATCCCGGCGGGGCTTGGCGTTATCAATCCGGCGGTGAAGAGAATCAGTGCGGCCAGCATCATGAACCATACGAGCGATCGCAGCGGGGGAATATCGCGCAGATACCAGAGCATCGCGCCCGCGTGCTTGTGGCGGGCGAACTCGACGACGAGCGGGATGAAAGTGCCAAGTGCGACGGCGGAGTAAATTCCCCGGAAGGGCCATTCGCCGACGGCGGCGATCAGTTTTGGGCGAATCGGTTCGGACGAGAGGATGAAGTGCGAGACGAGGAAAGCGGCCGACCAGAATCCTATGATCACGACCGGGTCCATAGGGCACCAATCCTTTCAGAGCGCGGGCCGAATCGCTCCGCGTGCGTTCAAACCTGGAAAATCAGAGGTAGCATGCGCGGGCCGCACTGCCTACGCGAAGGATTCGGATTGAAGAACGGGCGGCGGAAGCGGATTGGCTCCGCCGCCCGAAAGCTAGGCCGTTATTCGGTGGGGGGTGATTCGCTGCCTTGACTCTGTTGCAGTTGCTCGATTTGCTGCTTCTGCTGTTCGATCTGCTGCTGTTGCTGCTGGAGCTGGGTCTGGGTCTGCGAGGTGGCAGTCTCGTTGTTCTGCATCGCATTGCCGACGGCAAATCCGCCGAGACCGCCCAGTGCGCCGCCGATAGCGGCTCCGATGCCGGGCGCGCCCACCGCAGCGCCGATTATCGCACCGGTGCCGGCACCCAGGACGCCACCGCCCAAGGTTCCTTCCTCACGGGTGCTGAGCGGCTGCCCGGAGCATCCAGCGACCGCCAAAGACGCCGCGATCGCCAGCACGACGGTTGCGGCGACGCTCGCGCGCGATGATTTACAACGGAGCATAAAACCTCTCCTTGCTTCGATCACTCTGTACCTTGCTGTTGTTGCAATTGTTGGATTTGCTGGCGCTGCTGCTCGATCTGCTGCTGTTGCTGCTGAATCTGACTTTGAGTCTGGGTGTTGGCTGCTTCCGTATTCTGCATCGAATTTCCAACCGCGAAACCGCCGACACCACCCAGCGCACCGCCGATTGCAGCCCCCGCACCCGGAGCACCGACCGCCGCCCCGATAATCGCGCCGGTCGCGGCGCCGAGGCCGCCGCCGAGGAGCGTCCCCTTTTCGCGCGTGCTCAACGGCTGCCCGGAGCATCCCGAGACGGCGAGTACGGCGATCAGTGCGATCATCGCGGTAGCTATAACCCCCTTACGCATGGCGACTCCTCCCGTTTCCATAGTTCAGTTATCGGTTCTCTCGTTCTGTTGGAGCTGCTCAATCCGCCACTCCCTCCGCCGCTGCTGTCGTGAGCGCGACGCCACAATAGCAGCGGCCAGCAGCGGCCGGAAATCACCAAAAGCCCGCACCCCTTTATGTATCCTAACCCTTCCCCTGAGGAGCAGCCTTTATGCCGCATCCCGCCTATCAACAGCCTCTACTCTAATGGTTTTTTCGGATGTCGCTACCCCACCTTTCGATGTCCGATATCCCAATTCGGGCACGCGCAGGGTAGCGGATCGGAGGCGCTAAGGAAGAATCGCAAAGATACGGGTCGGGGCGCCGGTTCCCTTGCCGATCTTCATCGGGATGCAAAAGAGGGTGGCGCCGGCGGGCGGCAGCTTGTCGGCGTTGGCGAGATTCTCGAACCCGGGATGATCGGCGCCGAGCCACAGGCGATGGACCGGGAAATCCTTCGAGTCGCCGGGGTCCATGCTGGGCGTATCGATAGCGATCGCGATGATGTTGCGATGGTCGAGCAGGAACTTGACGGCGTCGGCCGAAAAGCCCGGAAAATGGAGATTCGCGACATCGCCGGGCTTGTCGGTGCCGAGATAGCGCTTCTTGTCGGGCCAGTAGCGGCCCCATCCGGAGCGTGCGACGACGATTGCGCCGTCAGGGATTTTTCCGTGCGCGGCTTCGTAGGCGGTGATATCGGCGACGCTCAGGGTGGCATTGGGATCGCGGCTTGCGCGCGCCGAAAAGTCGATTACCGCGGCGGGACCTATCATGGCGCTTAATGCCACCTGATCAACGCTCATGCCGTCGCGATTGAAGTGGAGCGGCGCGTCCATGTGGGTGCCGCCGTGCTCGGGCGCGGCGAACTTCGCGGCGGCATAGAAGTAACCTCCGGGCTCTTCGATCCCGAAGTGCTCGAACTGATGGACGAAGGGCTTCTCGGTCGGCCAATAGACGGTAGCCGAGTCGAAAGTATAGGTGAGGTCGACAATCTTGTGGGCCTCGGCGGTCGGCCCCACGCGGACCGGATTTGTCATCTGCGTCTGTCCGAAGGAGGGCGCCGCGAAGGCGAGGGCGAAGAAAATCGCGAACGCCGCCGCGGCCGATTTGAGCTCACTTTGCGTCGGGCTCACCATCCTATCACCTGCGCTGCCATCACAGAGGCCGCCTGTCCGCGCGGGTCGGCGCCGCCGTACAAGAGGCCGCGCTTCGGATCGACCGAGACCGCCAGCACGTAGCCTTCGCACCAGGGCGGGCGGGTATCGACCAGATGGCCGCGGGCGGCGAGCGATTCGCGCACGTCGGGATCGATACGGCTTTCGGCGGCCAGGTATCCGGGCCGGGCGGCATGGGGATAGAAGGACGAGGGAAAGTGGCCGCTCGAAAATCTCGGCGCCTCGATAGCCTCCTGCAGACTCATTCCGAAGTCGACGACGTTGAGGAAAAACTGGAGGGTCCATTGATCCTGCTGGTCGCCGCCCGGGGTTCCGAAGGCGAGGTAGGGATCGCCGTCGCGCGTCGCGAGCGAGGGCGTCAGCGTGGTGCGGGGCCGCTTGTGCGGCACGAGTGCGTTGGGATGGCGCTCGTCAAGGTAGAAGGTCTGAAGCCGGGTGCCGAGCGGAAAGCCGAGTGCGTCGATCACGGGGGAGCTGGGAATCCATCCGCCGCTCGGGGTTATGGCGATCATGTTGCCGGCGCCGTCGGCCGCCGTTACATGGACGGTGCCGCCGCCCCATGAGCGAGCGTGGGCGAGGGGCTCTCCGAGTGCTCGCGGCGTGCGCGGATCGCCGGGACGATAGTCGAGCGAAGCATGGGCGGGATCGACCAGCGCGCGGCGGAGCGCGGTGTAGGAGTCCGAGAGGAGGCCGTCGAGCGGCACGTCGATGAATTCCGGGTCGCCGTAAAAGGCCTCGCGGTCCGCGAAGGCGAGCTTGGCGGCCTCGACTACGGTGTGGATGTAATCGGCGGAGTTATGGCCCATTTTGCGGAGGTCGAAGCCTTCGAGAATGCGTAACTGCTGCAGGAAGACGGGGCCTTGCGACCAGGGAGCGCATTTGAATACCGACACGCCACGGTAGCCGGCGGTTATCGGCGTCTCGGTGCGAGTGGTGAAGGCGGCGAGGTCTTCAAGCGCGAGCAGGCCGCCATGGGCGTCGCTATGGGCGACGATATCGCGGGCGATATCGCCACGGTAGAAGCGATCGGCGGCGGCGCGTAATCCGGCCTCGCGCCCGGAATGCGCGGCGCTGGCCTCGGAGTCGAGCAGGCGGCGGAAGAAATCCGCCAGCGCGGGATTGTCGATTATGTCTGCGGGGCGCGGGACGCGGCCGTTGGGCATGTAGACGCGTGCCGAGGAGGGCCATCGGGTGGTAAATTTTTCCGCGTTGCCGGAAATCGACGTGCCGGCCGCGGCCATGTTGCCCGGCTCGTCAGAGGACGAGCTTAAGCCGCTTAAGCCGGCGTGCATTGGAAAGCCGTCGGTGCAGAGTTGCAGCGCGGGTTCGGCAACTTCGGCGAGCGAGCGCGTGCCGAAGTGCTCGAGCGCGTGCAGAAACGCCCCTGGAGCGGCTGGCGGTCCGGCGGCGAGCAGGCCCTGGCCCGGTACGAGGTCCAGCCCGCGCGCGCGAAATTCAGCGATTGTGGCGCGAGCCGGAGCCGCGGTATTGCCGTTGATCGCAACCACCCGCTTCGTCGCGGCCGTATATATGAGCATCGGGGCTTCGCCGCCGATGGTGTGCATGTGTGGATTTACGATGCCCTCGACGAGCGCGGCGGCCACAGCGGCGTCGACGTGATTGCCGCCGCGGGCGAAAATGCGGGCGCCAGCTGCGGCCGAGAGATAATGCTCGGTAGCGATCATCGCCTGGCGTCCCATGACTTGCGGATAGAGCGTTGGCATATGCGTAGAACCTGAGTTTGCTGCGGTCGCGCAGAGATCGCGGGTGGCCGCGTCCGTTAGGCTAATTTATGAAGCGTCGGCGGCTAATGTATAACCAATGTATAACCTCGGAATCCTCTACCGCCATGGAAGCGGCCCCGGAGCGTCCACCAAAGCTGTGGACATCAATAAAATGGCTCCGGATATCGTCTAACATCATAGGCGCGATGATTGCTACACTTAGGCGCGATACATGTCTTTCGCTAAGCGGGAGTGGACGAAAAAGGAAGGCGTGACAGTTATGGAAAGCACGAGTGCTGAGGGGATTGCGGGGCGGCGTTGTCGACTACTCAGGCCGGTCAGAGATCATGAAGGCCTTAATCGATTCAGCGAACAACCACGCATAATGCGAGAAGTCGAGAATCTTGGACGTCGGATGTACCTGGTGCAGTTCGACGACGGCGCGACAACGTTTCTGTTTCCTGACGAAGTCCTGGTTATGAACTGAGAGGGATTTTGGCCCAGTTGGCGAATTCTTGCCGCGTCCGATAATCCACAACGGCAATAATTCGCCATTGCTTCGTGAACAGCGCCCTTGAGCGCCCGGTAATCTTTACCCTAACATCGCCGGCTTGATCGGTTTCAGGAAGTCGTCCTCGACCTTGAGGCCGGCCTCGGGGATTTGGGCAACGGTCCGACCAACCTGAAGCTTCGCATATCGCAAAGCTATGTGCGGGCAACGAATCTCCGCGAGGTCGTGATCGGTCTGTTCGGGATCTCGACGGATCGGTGCTGGGCACGCAAAACGGCGCCTGAAGAGGCAGCAGTAAATCGAGCCTGGGTCGGTCGCGTGCGAATCGTATGCAAGCAGATGCGGTTGGTGCCGGGAGGTCAATATGCTGGTAAACACCGGTGGACAATCCGCCCGGCGAATCGCCGCACAAGAAGTCTTAGCCAAATCGACGCGCTCGAGAAAATCTCCGCCGACCCGCGGATAACCGTCCGCACGGAAACGCCGCCGAATCATGACGGGCGCTGCGTGCTCTACTGGATGCGCCGCTCGCAGCGGGCGTTCGATAATCCGGCGCTGGAAGCAGCGATCGCGGCAGCCAATGTGTTACGCAAGCCGGTCGTGGTCTTCTTCTGCCTGATGCGCAATCTATCCGGGACCAATGCACGCAACGCTTCATTCATGATCGACGGGATTGCGGACACCGCGCAGCGGCTCGAGCGGCGGCGAATCGGTTTCATAATCCGAATCGCCGATGCGGCGCAGGCTGCGGGGGAATTCGCGAGCGTGGGCGCCGAGCTTCGGCCGGCGCTCGTGGTGATCGACGAGAATCCGCTGCGGCGCGGGAATTCGCGTGTAGTCCTCGAAGCGGCGCGCGCGCCAATATGGAGCGTCGATGCCGATGTGATCGTCCCTTCGGCGATACTCGCGAAAGAGCAATATGCGGCGCGGACAATTCGGCCGCGGATTCATGCCCAGCTCGGGCGCTTTTTGGGGCCGGTGGGAAATCGCGCGGTGACGGTTCCGTGGGCGGCGCGCAAACCCCCGCGATCGCTCGAGCCGTCGGCGGACGGACTGATGGTTGCGCTCAACCCGAATCGCGCGGTCTCGGCGGTGGGGGAGCTTCGCGGCGGCACGAGGGAAGCGCTGGGCGCGCTCGAAGACTTTGTGCGCGAGCGGCTCGGCGGTTATGCCGAGCGGCGCAACCGTCCCGAAGCGGCGGGCACGAGCCGGCTTTCGCCCTACCTTCATTTTGGCCAGATCGGACCGCATACGGTGGCGCAGGCGGCGCGCGCGGCGAGCGGCGTGTCGGCGGCGAGTCGCGATGCGTTTCTCGAGGAGCTGATCGTGCGGCGCGAGCTGGCGATAAATTTCGTCCGCTTCAATCCGCGCTATGCGCGGCTCGATTCGTGCGAGCCGTGGGCGCTTCGCACGCTCGAAGCGCATCAGAACGATCCGCGGCCGTATCGCTACTCGGAGCGCGCACTGGAAGACGCCGAGACGCATGATCCGCTGTGGAATGCGGCGCAGCGCCAGATGGTGCTTTCGGGCTGGATGCACGGTTATATGCGGATGTACTGGGCGAAGAAAATTCTCGAATGGAGCCGGTCGGCCGCCGAAGCTTACGAGATCGCGGCGCGACTCAATGATCGTTACGAACTCGACGGGCGCGATCCCAACGGCTACGCGGGGATTGCATGGGCAATTGGCGGGAAGCATGACCGTCCGTGGGCGCCGCAGCGGCCGATCTTCGGGATGGTGCGGTACATGTCCTACGACAGCACGCGGCGGAAGTTCGACTCGCGCGCCTATATCCAGCGATGGGCGGGCGCGGAACCGGATCTCTTCAAGGGCTGATTTCGCGGTCTTAGAAACGCGTCGATTGTTTCGAGGAAGTCGTACGCGGAGGGAGTAGAATCCTTTTCAAATGGCACGACGGGCACAGGACGACGAAGCTTCGCGCACGGGTTCGCGCGAGAGTGAAGGCGGCGTTGTTTCGGGCGCCACGATTCCGATATCGCCATGGGCTTCAGCGGCGGGTCCGATCCGGATTGGCGTTTCGGCCTGCCTGCTTGGGGAACAGGTCCGCTTTGACGGCGGCCACAAGCGCAATGATTTCCTAGTCGGGACGTTTGGCAAGTTCGTCGAATTCGTACCGTTCTGTCCCGAGATGGCGCTGGGCCTGGGAGCGCCGCGCGAGAGCCTGCGGCTGGTGCGCGATGAATCAGCGCCCAGCGAGCGATCGCCGAGCGGTCCCGCGGTCAGCGTGCGGCTGATTGGTAATCGCAGCGGCGCCGACCTGACTGATGCGATGCGCGCGCTCGCGAGCCAGCGCGTCGAGGAGTTCTCGCACACGGGCTTGAGCGGATACGTGCTCAAGAAGGATTCGCCAAGCTGCGGAATGGAGCGGGTGCGCGTGTACGCGGCGAACGGGATGCCGGCGCGCGACGGGCGGGGGCTCTTTGCCGAGGCGTTGATCGCGACGATGCCGAATCTGCCGGTCGAGGAGGAGGGCAGGCTTTCCGATGCGCGGCTGCGCGAGAACTTTATCGAGCGCGTCTTCGCGTACTATCGGATGAGCGCGTTTTTTAATGCGGGCTGGAAGATCGGCGGGCTGATCGGGTTCCATACCGTACACAAGCTGACGCTGATGGCGCATTCGCCGCGCGCTTACGCCGAGATGGGACGGTTGGTGGCGGAAGCGAAGCGGGTTGGGGCGGCCGAGATGCGCGAGCGCTACGAGTCGGAGTTCATGGCGGCGATGCGCAAGCTCGCGACACCGGCGCGCCACGTGAATGTGATGCATCATATGGCCGGTTATCTGCGCGAGTATCTGGACGCCGACGGGCGGCGCGAAGTGCTTGGCCTGATCGAGGACTATCGCACGGGGCTGGTGCCGCTGATCGTGCCGCTGACGCTGATTCGCCATCATGTGCGCCGGTTCGATATCGCATATCTGAAGGCGCAGACGTATCTCGAGCCGCATCCGAAGGAGCTGATGCTGCGCAATCACGTTTAGCGCGTGCGGCGGCGCGCTTGTCAGGGGCGGCGGATGCGTAGTAATCGGTCTTTTGCGCCCGCGAACTTCGCCGGCGCATCAGGAGCGGCGACAATGAAAATCGGACTATTCGCACTTTCGGGACGCGCGCCCGGAATGGGGATGCTCAAGGCGCTCGGCAGCAACGCGGAACGGCTCGGCTTCGGAACAATCTGGGCGCCCGAGCATGTCGTTTTGATCGACCAGTATGCCTCGCGCTATCCGTATCGCGACGACGGATCGTTGCCCGGACCGACCGACATGCCGATTCTCGATCCGTTCATGGCGCTATGCACGGTCGCGGCGGCGACCTCGAAAATCCGCCTCGCGACAGGAATCTGCCTGGTGCCGGAACACAACCCGGTGGTGCTCGCGAAAGTGATCGCGTCGCTCGACAGTTTGAGCGAGGGGCGATTTGCGCTGGGAGTGGGAATCGGATGGCTGGAGGAGGAGTTCAAAGCGATCGGAATTCCGTGGGAGCGGCGGGCGAATCGGACGCGCGAATGTATCGACGCGATGCGCGCGCTGTGGCGCGATACGCAGAGCAGCTATCGCGGCGAGTTTCTGAACTTCGAGGGCGTGCGGAGTTATCCGAAGCCGGTGCGCGGCGATATCCCGGTGCTTTTCGGAGGCGAGAGCGGTCCGGCGCTCAAGCGTGTGGCGGAATACGGCAACGGATGGTGCGGATTCAACCTGACTCCCGACGAGGCGGCGGGAAAGATTCGCCGGCTTGAGGAGTTGCTCAAGGCTAACGGGCGCAAGCTCTCCGAGGTCGAGCTGGTGGTGTCGCCCTATTCCAAGCCGGTCAAGCCCGACGATCTCAAGCGCTACCGCGACCTGGGCGTATCGGAAGTGGTGCTGGTCAACATGCGGCCGGCAAAGAACGAGATGGAGCTTACGTCGCGGCTGGAGGAATTCGCGCGGACGTGGGTCGAGCCGGCGGCGAAACTCTAACGGCGAGTGCGTTTGCGCCGAAGCCTGAGATAAGGAAAAAGATCGATGGCGCTACTCTATGAGAAACAGGGACATATCGGAATTCTGACTCTGAGCCGGCCCGAGGCGCGCAACGCCTGGTGCGAGGAGTTCAATGCCGGATTGCAGGAGCGGCTTCCGGAGCTCGAAGACGATCGCGATATACGCTGCGTGATCCTTACGGGCGACGATAAGGGCGGAGCGTTCAGCGCCGGGGCCGATCTCAAGAATCCGCGGACGCACACGGAGAGTTCAGCCGCGCACTTTCTCGAAGGGATATCGAAGCGGCGGCGCCTGAGTCCAATCAGCATGCTCGCGGATTTCGCGAAGCCGATCGTCGCGGCGGTTAATGGCTATGCGGTTGGTATCGGTTGTATCACTACTTTCTGCTGCGACTTGATAGTCGCGTCCGAGCGCGCGGAATGGCGGCTGCCGCAGGTCGCGCTGGGAATCATGCCGGCGCAGGCGGGCGCAGTGCGGGCGGCGCGATGGATCGGCAAGGGGCTGGCGATGCGCCTGGCGATGGGATTTCCGCTCGGCGCGGATGAGGCCTATCGGATCGGGCTGGCGCAATGGCTGGTTCCGCACGCGGAATTGTTCGCGCAGGCGATGAGCGTCGCGGAACATATCAGTTCGCTCTCGCCGCTCGCGGCGCGGGTCGCCAAAGAGTCGCTGAATCGGGGGCTTGACGTTCCGCTCGGCGAGGCGGCGCTCAGCGACTTGTATCGCTTCATGGCGCTGGAGCTGACCGAGGACAAAACCGAGGGCCATCGCGCGTGGCGCGAGCGGCGCAAGCCGGATTTCAAGGGCCGCTGAGCCGCATGGCGTGTCGCGACCGAACGTGAGGCAGCGGCTCTGAGTAATGCGACCAATACTCAGTGAGACGTGCGAAAATTCCCGGACCTGTGCATCAGGATGCGGAACGCGGCGGGGTCGAGCGTCTCGAAGCAACTCATAGTTTCGATCAGATCCTCAGTCTGCGGCTCGCTGAAGACGGTCCGTAGACAGTTGCGGACCTTGATTCCATGCTGCTCATCTGAAATGGGCGCACCCCATGCTCCGGCGGGCTTTGCGCACTTTGCCGTAATGCGTTCGCCGCTTTCGAGTTCGACCGCGATCTCGACCCACATGTTATCCAACGACGCGGGAATCTCAGAAGATTGAACGAAGCGCACTTTCGCGAGCATCGATAGCATATCGGCACTGGCGCATCGTTGGTCACTAAAAGAATCGATACCGATTGCATTATCGAGCAGAGCACATGCGGCTGCGAACTGGAAGCTGAACTTCGCGTCGAGACCGCTGGTTGGCCGCGGCCGATCGACGTAGGGCATTATCGGTCCGACGATCTCGACGAAGTTTATCGCGCGCGGACTGGGTATTTGCGCGCGCGCATCGAGGGCGGCAAGGATCACGAAATGAGTCGCGTACTGGCTCGGAAACATCTTGACTGCGTATCCGGGCTTGACGATTCTGAGCGGCGCGCCGCTGACGACTAATGCGTCCGGGTTCCAGTTGGCGGCGAAGAAGCCCGCTGCAAAGCCGTTGGGCGCTTCGATGATGTCCGGGTTGGCGGTGAAGCCGCGCCGCGCCATCAGAGCCGCGTCGAGTCCCATCGCAGCGGCCATGCCGCAATGTGTGCTTTTCGCCATCGTGCCGATGTTGCCGATAAGAGAGCCGGCGCGCGAAGCGGCGAGACCGACGGCATTGCGAGTCTCCGCGAGATCGAGACCGAAGAGACAGCCAGTGGCAATCGCGCTGCCAATCACGCCGGTCACTCCGGGTGGATGGAAGGTCAGAGAGCGCGGCTCGTATTGCCGCGACGCGACGCGCAATCGGCCCTGAGCCTCGACGCCGCGGATAAGCGCGACGAGCATCTGATGGCCATCGGCGCCGAGCATCTCGCCGGCCGCAAGCACCGCTGCGAGCGTAGTGGAGGTGGCGTGATTGGGCGGATTCCACATCGGCTCGTAATCCAGCACATGCATCGCGGCGCCGTTGAGATACGCCGCGGAAACGGCCGAAGTGCGGAAGCCGAAGTTGATCGCGGTCGCCTGATCGGCGCCGCCCATCTCGCGCAGATGATCGGCGAGGATGCGCGGCGCGCGTTCGCGAGTGCCGGCGACGCCCACGGCGAAGCCGTCGAGGACGAGGCGGCGCGCCGCGGCGAGCGCATCGGTGGGAATGGTATCAGCCGTTATATCGGCGAGTGCGCGGCAGAACTGTTCGGTGACGCCTATCGACATGATGCCAAGAGTACCGCACTGAGATTACAAGTGACTAGCTCTCGAAGTTCAGTTTAAGGCCGAGGCTGGCGAGGCGTTCACGCACCTGTTCGATATGTTCGGGGCCGCGGGTTTCGAGCTCGATTGTCACGCGCGCGCCGCCGATGGGGACGTCGCGCCGGCTACGGTCGTGCTGGATCGCACGCACGTTGGCTCCTGCAGCCGCCAGCGTGGCGAGCAGACGGCCCAGCTCGCCCGGCCGATCGCGCATCTCAACTGCGACGCGCATCAGGCGGCCGGCCTTCGAGAGTCCCTGACCGATAATGCGATCGAGCAGATTGACGTCGATATTGCCGCCGCTGACACAGATGACGACGCGACGGCCGGCGAGGTCGCGGCGGATCTTGAGCGCGCCCGCCAAGGCCGCGGCGCCTGCGCCCTCGGCAAGGAGCTTCATCCGCTCGAGCATCAGCAGGACCGCCTCGCCGATCTCGGAATCGTCGACGGTAACGACGCGATCGATGCGACTGCGGATGAGCTCGAACGGGAGCGCCCCGATGCGTCCGGTCGCAAGGCCGTCGGCGATAGTGTCGACGGGCGTGACGATCGGCGCGGGCGCGCCGGCGGCGAGGCTCAAACTGAGTTGCGGTGAGCCGGCGGCTTCGACCGCGATAATCCGGGTCGATGGAAGACGCGCTTTGATCGCGAGCGCGACGCCCGCCAGCAGGCCGCCGCCGCCCACCGGCACGACAACGGCGTCGGGCGCCATCTCGTCCGCGATTTCGAGTCCGACGGTTCCCTGGCCCGCGATCACGAAGGGATCGTCGTAGGCGTCGATAAAGATGGCACCGGTGCGTTGACAGATTTCGGCCGCGGCCACGCGCGCGGCGGGATAGTCGGCGCCTTCGAGCACGACATTGGGACCGTAGCTGCGGGTGGCGTCGACCTTGGCGATTGCGGCGGTGGCAGGCATCACGATGGTCGCTGTGATTCCGGCGCGGGCAGCGGCGCTCGCGAGGGCCTGGCCGTGATTGCCGGCCGAAGCGGCGATCACTCCGCGGGCAGCCTCGGCGGCGGATAGGGCGGCGATCCGGTTGGCGGCGCCGCGAATTTTGAAGGAGCCGGTCTTCTGGAGATTTTCGGGCTTGATGAAAATGTCGGCGCCGGCGATACGGCTCAGCGTGGCGCTCGGGATGAGCGGCGTCGGCTTGACGATTCCGGTGAGGCGGCGGCGCGCCAGTTCTATGTCATCTATTCCGACCGGCATCGTTTGCGCCGATGTGAGTTGAGGGGCGACGGCCGCTATTTAGCGCGGCGCGGTGAGAGCTGGCGCTCGGCGGCGGCGCCGAATCGTTCCTGTTCGAACTCGATCTGCATACATTGGCCGCTTCGGTAGTCGAGATCGAGCAGCATGTGGCGCACGGCGCGCTGCTTGACGATGCGGATCAGAGCGGCGACCTGATCTGCGTCAGTGGTATCGAGCGCGGCGACCTCGGTAGCGTCGAGGTGGCTCGCTTCGGTGAACGCGCGCGCCTTTGCCTCAGTCGAGAAGGCGAGCAGGCCGGTCCAGTAAGTATCCGCCTCCTCGTAAACGATAAGGGCGCCCGCGTCGTCGAGCAGGAAATGAATTTCGGCGGGGGCGGAAGTGTTCACGCGGCCTCGATCCGAAGGCGCCCGGAGCGGAGCGCGGCGGCGCGCTCGCGGACCAGCGCGGGGTAGGTGTAGTAGTGCTCGCCGCTCAGGCGCAGGAACGATTCGATATCGACGTCTTCGAGGTCGAGCGCGAGCAGGCGGCGCTCGGCTTGCGCGCGGTCGGGCGCCTGGACGATAACGTCGTAAATCAGGTGAGAGGATTCAGAGATGAAGTCTTCGCGCGGCGGAATCGCGGAACGATCGGGACGTCCGGAGTGGCTCGCGTCGAGCAGGTAGCGCAGCGCCTTGAGTTCGTGGCGCAGGATATCGATTCGTTTGAGCGTGCGCTCATCCATTTGAGGACGAGCTTAACGCCGTACTTGCGATAGATTCAATGAGGCGGCCGGGACGAGCGGCGGTCGGTCGCCGCGCCAGCGCGCGATCGCGCAGGGCTGAGCTGGGCGTTACTCGATGCGGGAGAGGCGGTTGACGGTGCTGAGGTGGCGGATAGCGTCGCGCTGGCGGCCCATCGCCTCGTAAAGTTCGGCGAGGTTGCGATGCGCCTCGACCGACAGCGGATCGCATTGGGCAGCGCGCCCGAAACTTGCGGCGGCGCTTTGCTGATCGCCGCGGCGGCGATAGAGCGCGCCCAATCGCAAGTGGATGCCGGCATTGGCCGGCAGGATTGAAGCGGCGCCGAGCAGATGGCGGATGGCACCGTCGACGTCGCCCTTGCGTTCGAGCAGGCTCGCGAGGTCCATATGAGCGTCGAAGTTGCGCGGCTCGCGGCCCAGCAGATCGCTGTAGAGCATCAGCGCGCGCAGCGGATCGCTCTCGGCGAGCGCGCGGGCTTCCGCGAAGCGCTCGCGCACACGGGCGGGGCCGAATCGTTCCTCGATTTTGCCGGACGATCGTGGCGCGCCGAAATCGAGCAGGAGCTGGCCGCTTTCCGCCTCGAGCATCGCGGGGCCGTCGCGCACGACGATTCGTCCCTCGTGATTAGCGAGCTTCAGCGAGGTGACCCGGCGCGACGGTCCGAACATTGCGCGCATCCGCTCGAAGCATCGGCGGAGCGGTTCGAGATGGCGGCGGGTCGGAATGAGATCCTTCGCGAGGCGCATCACGAGCAACTCATCGAAGCCGAAGCGCATCTGGCGGCCGCGCACGAAAGTGGGTATCAGGATGCGGCGTCTTACCCAGTAGCGGATTCTGTCGGGAGATACCGCGACGATGCGCGCCGCGGCCCGCGTCGAATAGGTATTTGGCCCCATCCGCCCCTCGTCCGTTGCCGCCACGAGTCGAAGTATAGGAACGCGAGCCGCGATGCTCAACGCTGCGCGCGCCGATCTTTGCACAGGGCGCTTGTGGAGACGAAGTGGAAAGCCGGCGCGGCGATGCGCGTGCGCTCGCGGCGCGCGTCCGCCCGATCGGGCTATTCGCCGATGTCTTTGAGCGCGCGCACCATCCGAACCGCGGCCTCGACGGCGTTGCGCGCGTTGTCGATCCGGTCGAACGCCTGATCGCGCGTCATGCCGGGGCCGGTCATTCCGAGCGCGACCGGCTTGTCGAATTGGATCGCGAGATCGGACGCGGCGCGCGCGGCGGCTCCCGCGACGATCTCATCGTGGCCGGTGTCACCCTTGATAACCGTGCCGATCACGACGACCGCCTCGACATCCTTGCGCTTCAAGAGGCGCTTGATCGCCGGCCCCATGTCGAAGACGCCGGGAACGTGGACGGTGTGGCTCACCTCGACGCCGAGAAATTCGGCATGGCGGCGCGCCCGCTGCTCCATCGCGGAAGTCACGTCGAAATTGAATTCTGAGACGACGAAAGCGATCTTCACCTGCCGCTCCTCTCCTCAAGGCTTACTTGATCACGGACTTCGACCCCGCTCTGGCGCAGGAAGCGTTTGAGGTCGGGAATCGGATACTCGCCGTAATGGACTATCGACGCAACGATAGCGGCGTCGGCGCCGCCGATAGTGAAGGCGTCGCGCAGATGGGCGGGTTCGCCCGCGCCGCCCGAAGCGATCACCGGGATCGATACCGCGTCGCTGATCATGCGCGTGATTTCGAGGTCGTAGCCGAACTTGGTGCCGTCGCGATCGATCGAGTTGACGCAGAGCTCGCCCGCGCCACGCCGATCGCCCTCGCGCGCCCATTGGACCGCGTCGAGGCCGGTCGCGAATCGTCCGCCGTCGATGATTACCTCGTAGCCGGATTTGAGCTCGGGCTTCGGCGAGCGCCGCACCTGCATCGAGAGCACTACGCATTGGCTGCCGAAGGCGCGGGCGCCGGCCGTGATCAGCGAGGGATCGCGTACGGCGCCCGAATCGATGGAGACTTTCTCGGCGCCCGCGAGCAGCACTGCGCGCAGATCGTCGAGCGTGCGCAGGCCGCCGCCGACGCTGAACGGAATGAAGATTTCACGCGCGACATTGCGCACGACTTCGATCATGATCGCGCGGCGCTCGTTGGATGCCGTGATGTCGTAAAAAACCAATTCGTCGGCGCCCTGCCGGTAGTAATGATTTGCCATCGCGACCGGATCGCCAACGTCGACGTTTTCGAGGAATCGCACGCCCTTGGTGACCTTGCCGTCACGCACGTCGAGGCATGGGATTATCCGCTTGGCGAGCATCGTTCAGAGCGCGAGGCGGCAGAAGTTGTCGAGCATCCGGAGCCCCGCGGCGCCGCTCTTTTCGAGATGGAATTGCGTCGCAATCACGTTGTCGCGCGCGATCGCAGCGGTGAACGGCACGCCGTAGTCACCGACCCCGATCGTAATCGCGGGATCGTCGGGCACCGGGTAGAATGAATTGACAAAGTAGAAGTGAGTATTGTCCGGGACGCTCGCGAAAATCGCATGCGGGCGGATTTGGCGCACGCGGTTCCATCCGATCTGCGGAACCTTGAGCGGGCGGCCGTCGACCGCGCGCGGAAACCGCTCGACCCGTCCCGGTATGATCCCGAGGCATCGCGCGTCGTCCTCGAGGCTCGAATCGAACAGCACCTGTATCCCGATGCATATGCCCAGGAACAGTTTGCCGGCGCGCGCGACGTCGACCCGCAGCGCCTCGTCCAGGCCAAGCGCGCGCAGGTTCTCC
>Ga0307374_10004577_pt1 | contig 22970 bp, 27 predicted proteins | sample OX3MG_FD_202532 | JGI IMG/M metagenome (GOLD analysis project Ga0307374, IMG submission 202532) | Soil microbial communities from Risofladan, Vaasa, Finland - OX-3 | ecosystem: Environmental > Terrestrial > Soil > Coastal area > Acid sulfate soil | place: Finland: Risofladan, Vaasa | collected... | reverse complement strand
CAATCCGACACCACCGGACGAGTTTTCTTAGATTCTCGGATGAATCCCGCCCCACCGGACGATTCCGACCACACGCACCCCCCTTTTAATCCCAAAGCACTGGGGTCGGGACCCGTGCTACCCTCTAAAGCCCTGATCAGAGGTTCTTTAATATCACTGGCTAGACCTGGTCTAGCCAATCGTCTAGCCAATCCCTCTTCCTCAACAAAAGCAGCGGGTGGAATGAGCTTCACGTAGTCCTTGTACAGGAGATCTTCCATGGCCCTTGAGGTTTTCTCTCGAGCGCCGGGCAGAAGGTGAACGTAGACGTCCTTCGTGACGTGGATCGATGAGTGGCCCAACTGGTCGGCTACCGCTTCCAAGGGAACGTCAGCGGCAAAGAGCAACGAGGCGCACGAATGACGAAGTTCGTGAATCGACCAGTGACCAAGGCCCGCCTTCTTCGTGATCGCAGGGACTCCTTTCCCGAAATCCTCCGGATCTAGAGGAGTTCCCACAGTCGACGTGAAGATCAGATTCTCACTGTTCTGCCTCGCTTCGCCACGAATGAGTGCTTCAGCCTCTTGGCGATGGTGATGGCGCTCTAGGAGGTCAACGAGTGGAGTGGAGAGATGCAGCGTGCGCCGACTTCCCTTGGTCTTGAGATCGTTGAAGTGGAGTCCGGTCTTGTCGCGCACCAACTGACGTCGGATCGTCAGTGTGACCTCACCATCTTGAAGATCAATGTCTGACCACTTAAGACCAATGATCTCGCCACGGCGAAGTCCCAAGGTGAGGGCCAATGAGTAGGCGACACCCAGCCGATTCCCCTTGCAGGCTTCGAGAAATACACGGGCTTGCTCTTTCGTGAGCGTTCGGCCCTCTCGATGATCCATCTTGGGACCCTCCGCGATGGCGGCCACGTTCCTCGTCACGAGACCGTCTTGCTCAGCCATCCGAAGGGCCCTTCGAAGGACCGACCTCGCTATCCGCTTCGTCGATGGTGAGAGACCTTCCTTCCCCATAGCGATCATCATCGCGCTCACATCATTTGGCGTCAGTCTGATGAGTCGAATCTTGCCGAGATAGCGAGTGAGATAGAGGCGAACAATCCGGGCGTACATCTCCTCCGTACGAGCTGAAATTGTTCCGGGAATCCTCTCGGTGAGCCACGTCGTCAAATAGTCCTCAACCGTTAGTTTCTCTGAGGCAAGTTGACGGCCTCGACTCTTTTGGCCGTTGAACTCACTCGCCTTTCGAAGCGCTTCGGCGTGCGTATCTCCCTGAAATGTGCGGCGCCTTCGCTTCCCATTGACCCAGCCCAGGTCGACCGAAGCCACCCATTTGCCGCTCCTCGTCTTATAAACCGATCCCTCACCTTTGGCTCGACGGCTCGTCATAGGACCTCCTTAACGTTCGAAAGGGTTGGTGCAAAGAGATTCGATGCTCTCGATCAGTACTCATGGCCGCCTCCGTTGATGAATTTCTCGATATCTCTGACGCGGACCCTCCTCGAGCGACCGATGTGTACTGAGGGCAGGTGGCCCGAGTTGAGCAAATCGTAGAGCTTGGAACGACTAATGGCTAGCACGTGACTCGCTTCTGGGAGCGTCAAGAGAAGTTTCACCGGAGGCACCCCGCGACTTTGGATGATGTCGTCTCTCACAAAATCCTCGAGCGAAATGTCCGGTTCCTCCGGAAATGATCTCATCGACACGGTACGCGTCCCTGCGCAGCGGATGTCTCGGATTGGTATTGGTAGCAGGCTTTTTCATAACACTGGCATCTCCGGCAAGCGCGTCCATCACCCAAAGGTCTGCCGTTGATCAAATCAGTCGAGATTTCATCGTCCGAATCACAAATCCGACCGACGGGGTTTCGCTGCCGTCGATTCTCTTCATTCAGAGCGCCAAACTTTCTACTGCCCGCTTTGACGGCGTCTTGATAGCCGCCCCCAAAGGCAAGATCTTTCTCACGTTCAGCGCCTCCTCGGGCCCAGAGCAGCTCTCCTACGGTCAGGCCAACTGGGGCCACTTCTTTTCGACCATGACTCCGTTGGTGCCGTCGGACGTCACCTTCACGAGTGCTGCTGGCCAGCGTTACGTATCGACGCGGTCCAACCCGATCAACCAGACGTACAACCCCAACGCCACCTCCGACAATGGACTCATCGACGCCACATACTGGTTCGTGGTGCCGAGTAAGACAAGATCTGGGACACTCTCCATCGGTCCCGCCACTACCGAAGGGATGGAATACCAAGGCTCCGTCGGTCAGTCGCTGATTCCCCTCCGCGTGGCGGGACCAACGTCGTTCAGAGTCTCCTTTCCACTCCACTTGACGGCGACAACGAAGAGTCCACCTCGTCAAGCGCAAGCGATCCAAGCTTCGTCCTCGTCGCTGAATGAGTTCCTGTCGATTCTCTCGCTGTTCTTCTTTGGCGCAATCCTTTGGCAGGTTCGACGACGACGCCGAAGGCGAGTGCAGTACGTCCCGGTCTTTTATCCCCCGCCCGGCCCACCGACGTACGCAGCCTCGCCCACACCGACGCCGTCGCCAACTCCTTCGACTTCGATATCGACGAACCCGGTTATGACGACACGTCCGATAGTCGATCGTCACCTCGGTCTCCGCGTCAACGTACTCGGACCCTTGCAGATCGAACCCTCGACCAAGGGCGCTTCGGACCCGATTCGCTCGATACTCGCCTACCTCGCGATTCACGACGATCGACCGCAATCGGCCGATGAGATTCAAACGGCGCTGTGGCCCGATTCGATGAAGATCACCACCGTGGCTCAGAAAACGTTCCTGAACTATGTCTCGCGCGCTCGTCAAACCGTTGGCACGGAGTACTTGCCTGACGCGACTGGTCGACCGGGCTATGAACTCATCAACACGACTTCGGACTGGCGTACGTTTCGCAGTCTCGCAACGAAAGCCAACAACTCGACAAAAGAGGAAGCGATCCAACTCCGGCGAAGTGCCTTGCAGCTGGTACGCGGCGTCCCCTTCGAGGGTGAATCGAGCACGTTCTTCGAATGGGCCGTTGGCCAGAAGTACGTCACGAGCATGATCGAAGCGGTCACGGCCGTCGCCCACCAACTCCAAGGCGATCTCGTCTCGATCGGGGACCTCGATGGCGCAACCTGGGCCATCGAGCGGGCGATGATGCTCGCGCCGACCGAGATGCCACTGTGGCGTGACTTCGTTGATATCTGCGAGGCAAGAAACGATGAGGGTCTCATGAAGAGATTCTGGGACAACGCAGAGCGTCATCTCTGGCCCGCCGCGATCAAAGAACTCCAGGCACGACTTGTGGGTTAATGAGTACATCACGACTCCCTCTCGGAAATTAGGGACTGGCGAATAGTCGACTCTGCCCGGTGTCGCCGGCGTTGAATCGTCTTGTAGGGCTCGTTCAATCGAGCGGCAGCATCGGCCAGCTCTTCCCCTTCGATTCTCGTCAGTCGGATGAGTTCCACGTCGGCCAGGCCGATGAGTCCTTCGCGAACAACTTCATCGAGAAGCTCGCACGTAAACAGTTCGGGAAGTGTAAGAATTTCTTCGACGTCGAGACCTGCTTCCCAGGGGACCATACGAAGTGCCTCGTATTGCCGATTGCGAACTAGTCGCCGGGTCGCGCGATACGTCCGATCTAATAGTTGATCCACCGACTTCTCACCGTCGGAGGTCGAGATGGCGGACAGCAATTCGACGAGGATCTCAGACTCAATATCCAGATCCGAACTCTCGCGACCGATCGAGAAGATCATTTCTCCGATTACCCGGCGCAGGGCAACCAGCAAGACGAGCGCAGCGTCGCGGTCTCCTTTTGAGAGGGCAACGAGTTGGTCGAGGGCATTCTCCGGAGTCGGCTCCGTTCTCGGATTCCACTGCAGAGATTGGGCGAGTTCGAGAACCGTCTCGCACCCTCGGGTATCGAGACCGGCAGCCTCGAGTCGAGAGAGTAGAGCTCGTCCTCGTGACGTTCTCGATAGAACGCCAAGTTCGATAGCGAGCTGCTGAATGGGATCGGGAAAGTTGTTCATGGGGTCAGTTAGCCCGCGTGAACTCACCAGAGCTCTCCCAAGTGATCCCAAAAGCCAGTCACGAGAAGGATTCCGGGCGCTCATCGGGACTCGTCTTCGGATATCCCACGGGACATCACACGTAGATCTCGTGCCACCTTTCGAACCTCCGTGCGAGCCTGGTGAAGCAGTTCCGCAACCTCGCTGGCCCTCGGATCGTCGTAGCCCCGGCCGTTGTACATGAAGGTTCCCGCCACCGGGTCAGCGTCGTTGAACTGCGCCATGTACTCACGCCGGCTTCCACGGAGATCCTTGAAGGTCGTCGAAAAGTGCCGTGATTTCGTGATGAGTTGACCAGTAAATCCGAAGGCGTGGGCGTGGTGGCGCAGATGCAAGCGCTCTAGCTGAGGGCGCCAAGACAAATCCCAGGCGGTCGTGGCCATCCGTTTCAAATGAGGATCGAGGCGTTGGAGTTCAATCTCTCGACGGGAGTGAAATCTCCTAGCGAGGGCGATGGAGTCACTCGTTGATTTGGTGGCATATTTCGCCACGTAGGAAGCGACTCTCAAGTCATGACGATCCTCTTCGGCGAGCCTCTGAACGTCGAATTGCCTTCCCCATCGAAGGACTTCTCGATCGAGACCAACCAACTCGAAGTGCACGATCACGTTGGTCAACCTGGTGTGAAGGAGATTCACGTCTATCCACGACGGCGGAGGCGCGAAGGCGTCGCCAGCTCCGTCAATGCGGAGTACCACGTGGAAGTGAACTAACCCTCGACGCTGGTACTCGGCGACCTTCAGATAGCTGATCCTGGCCTCTCGCCGCAATTGGGGCACCGATATGCCCCGGTATGCGGCGAGGTCGTAACGCATCTGCTCCACCGACCGGTGCCACAGCCGTGACGCGTGCGCATTCCAGGTGACAGCACCTTCGTAGTCGAAACACGACGGGCAAAGGGGCGCGCCGAGTTCTGAACTTCCCTCACCGTGACGCAAGTGGCATCGTCTCTCAACGCCGTGCAGACACCTACCCCTGGCATTTGCGTGACACATACCGTCATTTCGTCGAACGTGAACCGATCCAAACGAAGGTGCGGTCAGAGTCGCAAAAATTCGAGGATGCCCGAAGACTGAGTCTGGCACCCCTTTGCCGCCAACCAAGCCGGCCGACACCAAGATCCATGCGTCGGCCCTGTAGAGGTACGAGCAGGCCGAGCAGATCTGCTCTCGTCGATCCTTGCACGAGACGCTCAACGCCCTGGTCCCGACTTCGCCCGTCGCGAGGTTGACTATTTCGCCAACGAGTCGGATTGGATGAGTGCACGATCCCGCGTTTTCAATTTGACGCAGTAGCGTCCGATAACTCGCGTCCATCACTGGCCACCCCTTATCGACATGGCCTCCGCCGCTAACTCGACCAACTCGAGATCGGTGAGGTAGTGCGCTTTGAACAACATCGGTAGCCCTCCCTCTGCGAGCACGTAACCAACGCCCCGCATTGAGGGATCGATCGATGCGGCCGAGCAACCACGCGTCGCCCACCCCTGGCCGAGAATCGTGTCGGAGGCGTCCGACGAGGTGCAGCGCATCGCAATTCGGTAGCTGAAGAGGTCACGAATCCATGTAGGCACGACTTCGTGGCTCGGCTTTTGGGTAGCGGCGATGACGATGATGCCGGCGGCTCGGCCCCGTGAGACGAGGTCACGCAGGGACTCGGCGAATCGATCGCGCGTCTCCTTCTTCCCTCCCCTCAGGTAAAAAGCGAGTTCGTCCAAGACAACGACGTGGAGTCCCTCAGGGTCGTCCGGTTCAAACTTCCGTCGACCAAGAGCGAGCAGCACTTGGTAGCGAAAGTCCATCGTTTGTTGGAGTCGCTCAAGAACCGCGGCAGCGTGCTCAAGATCCGGGCCGACGAACTCATCCGCGACGTCCTTCCATACCGAGAGCTCCACCTGCTTTCCGTCAAAGAGTGTGAGCGTCGTCGAAGGATCGAGCGCGGCCGCGGCAACGATTGAGGACAAGATCACGGACTTACCCGATCCGGGCTCTCCACCAACGAGCAAGTTGTGCTCAGCGAGTTGCATGGAGAGCGTGCGCCCATCTTCGAGCACGCCGAGAGAAATTGGATTCCACAACGAGAATCGCCATCCTTGGCACAGAGGCGACGGGATTGGCTCGCGACCGAAGGACTCCTTTCGTACCACTACGAGTTCGACAAATCCCGCACTCTGGGGAAGGGCTACGAAACGAATCTCGCGAGACCGTAATTCTGCCGCCAGTTCTCCGGACCGCGACTCGAGTTCGGCAAAGTGAAGTCCAGTGGGAACGGCAAGTAAATAGCGTCGCCCGATTGACGTGTCCGCCGTCTTTTCGATGCGAGGGGCATAGCCGTATCGCCCAACGATCTGACAGCGCCATAGGGCATTCATGACTCTGCGGCGATCGCTAGCCTCCATAAATGCGCGCGTTGTGTCCTTTAGAAGTTCTGGAACTTGCCAGCTCGTAAGGACAAGCAGACCACTGACGGCGATGACGCCAAACGCGCCGAAGTCCGTAACGACCTTCATTAGGATCAGAGCAACGAAGCCCAGTGATGCCTCGAGGCGCCACCCCCAGACGGCCGAAGCCATCCAGGGGAAGCGACTCGGTGAACTCGACGTGGCCCTAACCATGGCGCGTGGGCCTCAGGAAGTACCAGGCACAGAGTCCGGCGCTGACAATGAGAACGACACCATAGTGCAGTAACGCCCAATTGAGAGCCCAGATTCCTAGGGTCACGATTGCTAACCCGATTAGGAGCCTCGCCATTAGCTGGCCAGGGCCTTCGCCGGCTCGATCTTGTCGGCCTTGAACGAGACACCGTGGTTGCCCCCGATGTCCCATGTCGACGCGATGAGGTTGGTCACCTTCACTGGGGTGAAGTTGCCGACGCCCTTGGACTCGCCAGCCACCTTGACCGTCAGCGTGTCGTAACTGTCCGGCGAAATCGCGAACAGGTGCACGCTGAAGATCGGCTGCCCGTTCGCGTCCAGTTTCGGCGCCCGTGTCTCAAAGTCCAATACCGGCTCGGGGAGACCGGCCGACATGAACTGGACGGCCACTGTGTCAATGGGTAAACGCATTGTTGCTCCTTTAGGAGGGCGAACTTTTCGTCCTCTACTAAAGAAGCCAAAAACAGATGCCGTTTGGAGACAACAATTGGGCTTCAACTCGTAAATATGTGAAACCTGGACGTTGAGAGACGTGGGTGGATTTTCGGATCGAACCATTAAGACCTTCGGGCTGCCGGGCGCTACGCGCCCGACGCCCGGTCAGGGCGGTCTACTTGAGACGTTGAAACTGGCTCACTACGCAACTCTTCTATACGTATTCAAGCGGACATTCGGTCTGAACTCGAAGCAGTGTTCAATGCGATTGATGAAATAGTAAACGAACAACTTGCTTCGTTACTCGTCGAGGACCCGGAGCCTCTTTCTGTCGACGTCGCTTAGCTCCGATTGACGGCTTTCACATTCAAAGTAGTAGCCATCAGTCGGATTGTTGACGTCAGCTCCCCTGCCCCTTGCGACGACGTTCCATATAAGCAACCGTGTAAGCATCGCCAGAAAATATTGAGACTCTTCAGGAAACGTCAGCGGACGAGAACGCAGTAATTACAAGCACATTTGGACAACAACGTACGTCGAGAAACGTCGAAATTGTTGATGGCATGCAGGGGGTCAGTGCCGTGCCCATTGGAAGTTGCCTCTTCATCAGGCCGAAGCAATCCCCGACCTCCCTCATGTCGCGGACGCATGCGATAGTTCGTTGGGGTCTGATGCCGTTTTAGTTGTCAAACTGACCTGCCCACGATCAATCCTTGTGTGCGCTAGCAAAGTGAATAATTCAATCTCAGAAGGCGGTATCTAGTGAACATTGAACTTGCAATTCTACAACTCGAGGAATACCAATCATTACTGGAGCGAGGAGAACAAATCTATCAATCGAGTCCTCAATACCGTTGGGTTAATGATCCGAATTACAAGGATGTTGAAAGCGATTTAATTTCGCGAAGAATTTTGATTGAGCAGATAATGCATGAATTAGGTGGCGACTTGCTAGCGAGATTTAAGACTCGTTCCCTAACTTCGTGGCCGCATCGCAACGAAGTCGTACCGGTTGGCGAAACGCTAGGTCTGCTCAAGAACCGAGATGTCTCGAATGCAATCTTTGGGCCAGTGGGGCCCAAACTCGCGGCTAACCAGTTTCATCCATGGATCTGGAACGCTGCAGTAAGTCTTTGGAGCGATGGTCACTTCTCGCATGCCGTGAGTGCCGCTTCGACCGCCCTTTTCGATGAACATCTGCCCGCAAAGCTTGGAGTTGTCAAGACTGGGGGAATTTCGGACCGGATTACTAAAGCGTTTAGTTCCGACGCTCCTTTATCGGGCGAGCCACGGTTGCGCTTCAAAGACCTAACTAAGGGTTCAAATGATTGGACAAGTGCGCATGAAGGCGCAAAATTCTTTGGTAGAGGATGCGCGATGGGAATACGTAACGTGACTTCCCATGGAGCCAAGCCTAATGAACAGCAGGCGTTGGAAGCTTTGGCTGCTCTGAGCCTCTTGGCGCGCTGGATTGACGAGGCGGAAGTTGAAACTTTCTAATTCAGTCAACTTCTCGATTCTAGAAAGGGCGGTCTCTTGGGGTGAATGCAACGCTAGGTGAGTGACTTAGTTCATCACTTAGATCCTCCTAACGACGAAACCCAAGCGAGTCATTTCGAGAAATGATTTCATCGAGCGAACAATGAACTCCATCAATATTAGGGAGCAATCCACGCATCTCGAGCCAGAGTCCTCGGTGCTCGTCGCCAGCAAGAGGTGATGCCCACATCGTCAGGAACTCTTGGCGGCGCGCCTGACGGGCGCATTCGAGCACGAGTTGAGTACCTATGCCATCACCTTGATGCGCGGGCACCACCGCCAATTCTTCCAAGTACACCCCCGAATCGCCGTCAAGATAATCGCAGAGGGCGTAGCCGACAACGCGATCATCAAGTAGAGAAATACTTATCCATCCTCTATAGCGAAAGAGCGCTGGAAAATCATCCGTTGCGAACCAAGGCGGAAAAACTTTCCTCCGAATTTTCTTGACGCGGTGCGGCCATTTTGGAATCGGCGCTTGCAAAAACTCAAAAGTTAATTCTTCTCGAGCAAGTTCTTCCTCAAACCAACGCTTGAACATCCCCTCTCCCTTCCCAAGGTTCAACCATGATGGCGTGATGGTGTGACGTGAGCAAGCTCTCGCGGCTCCCCTACCCCTAGTACGGCGTTCAATGTAAGCAACCGTGTAAGCAACCCCAAAAAACAATGAGACTCCTCAGGAAACTTCAGTGGACGAGAATGCAGTAATTACAAGCAAATTTGGACAACCACGCACGTCAGGCAACGTCGAAATTGTTAATGGCATGCAAATGTTCAGCGCTGTCAACCTGGCCCAGAATATCGGACGAGTGATTGCGACTCTGAGCGCCGTCGACGATTCATCGCTTCACTTCAATGCGCCATTAAGTCTGCCTATGGCGCCCACCGCAAGATCGATTCGACCAACGAGCTCCATTAGGTCAAAGTTGCCCCACTTCACAAAATCGAGGAGTCTTGCCTTGAATTCAAGAAGCCACTTGAAGGTCGAGAGCGGTGACATCATTGTTGAATGGTCACGTGGATGAAACCGAAACGACGCCTGCGTAATCTGGCGAGTTCGGATCGGGTAGGTCGTCACGCAAGAAAGCTTGCTTGGACACGGTCAAAAGCGGAGATCAAACGAAGTTGGTTACTTCTTGTTCTCGTGAGCGTTTTCCCATTTCTTTTCTATTTTGCATCTATTCCATTTTTGCGCGGCGTAAGTAGGTGGTTCGTTTTTGGATCAGTGACCATTACCGGACCCTTTCTAGCTCTAGGGCTCGTCCTTCTCTTTAGCGGCGCAACAACACCAATAATGGGCATTTTCGGCGAGGAGTGGACCGCACAACAATTTCGAACAATGAAAAAGAAGGGTTGGAGACTTGTTAATGGATTGCAACTTCGCCCCCATCGCGACATCGACCACGTAGTCATCTGTCCGTCAGGTGTCTTTGTGGTCGAGACCAAATGGAGCTCTGATTCATGGCCAAAAGTAGGAGACCGGGACAGCTTCAATAAGACCATATTGAAAAAAGCTGTGGAACAGGCTAGGGAGAACCGGGAAGATTTCTCATCACACTTTAAATCAGAACTTAATGGGGTTCGCGTGAAAGCTGTTTGTGTTCTCTGGACTGCTAATCCAAGCGAAACACTCGAGGAGATTCAATCTACCAACGACGTCGTAATTGTCCCAGGTCAAAAATTGCGTTCTTGGATGACAACACTAGATTCTTCGTTCCTTAACGAGCGCCAAGTTGAGTCCATAACCGCAGCAGTGGTGGGGCACGCCTCGAAACGTGATGCGTATGACGAGAAGAGAGGCGTCATCGCTCAGGGCTCATGGAGACGAATCATCGTCGAACGATTTTTGCCGGGAATGACGGGCGGCCTAGTCGCGTTCTACGGCTCATTAACTGTCAGTCGTTTTAGTGGAAAGTGGCAGTGGTCACTCGCGGTCCCCGTAATATTCTTTGTGGTGGGGGTGATTGCTCTACGACTCACAGCGATCCGTAATCGAACGAATCGTTGGTTACGAGCGGCATTCATTGGTTGGATAACAGCTTCTTCTGTAGTCGCTTTTCTGTACCTCGGGATTCTCGCGCATTACTTTCTTCGATAACTCGCAAGCTGTAAGTCTCGTTGTCAATTGACAACGACAGGAGACCCATTATCTGAAACCACAATGGCTCGATCGGAAGGCGCTTGTCAACAAGAGCGGCATCAGTCCCTTGTGGTCTTCAGAGTATCTAGACCGATCCAAAATACAAAGCTGCACTCTCTTTGACTGCCCATCAGGACATAGGCTGCAAACAATGCGCTACTGGTGGGTCAGCCATAACCAGACCTTCGAGCACGAGGTGTATGGCGGCTTCTTATGGTCACCGATTACCAAGGCGAATGGTCAGCGTAACCACTTTTACGACAATATGGAAGAAGCTCAACCGGGTGACTTCGTATTCTCTTTCGCCAGGTCGCACATCCAAGCAATTGGCATTATCAAGCGCCGAGTGGTGGTCACACCCAAACCAGATTTTGACGGAGCAGGGTCTAATTGGAACAACACGGGCTGGTTTCTAGAGGTCGAGTTCGAGCTTCTACCTGACCCATTCCGCCCCCGCGATTTCAAGAGCCAAATTCTTCCTTTGCTGCCAAATAAGTATTCGCCGCTGAACTCAGTGACTGCAGACGGCCTTCAGGGCGTGTACCTAACTGAAATCTCGCAGGAGCTAGCTAATCTCCTCATCTTTCTCTCCCATCGCGACGTCACCGAACTAATTCGGAATCTTGAGGACCCGCGCGATGACGAAGACGAAGAGTTCATACAGCTTGAAATTCGATCGAAACAATTGCAAGGCGACCTAGAGAAGATACAACTGGTGAAAGCCCGGCGAGGTCAAGGATTGTTCAAGGCAAATGTGCGCCTTTACGAATCTGAATGTCGCGTTACGCACGTTCGCTCCATCAAGCATCTGCGAGCAAGTCACATCAAGCCGTGGAAGGACTCAAACGATCGAGAGAAAATCGAAGGGGCCAACGGGCTCTTGTTGGCGCCACACGTTGACCACCTATTTGATAGAGGATTCATCTCATTCTCAAGTGAAGGAAGACTTCTTGTCTCAACTCAACTCAATCTCGACGTACTTGACAAGTGGGCAATCTCACTTCCGCAAAGTGTTGGGCACTTTAAACCCAAACAGTGCGAGTTCCTCGAATACCACCAGGATGTTGTTCTCCAGAATTAACTCACCAGCCGGTGCGAATCGGCCTGAGTCTTCTGGGGACTTTCCTGATTAAATTTACTCTGTTCAGACATTCGATTGGCCGGCAGTAATAGAGGCGGAGCCAAGCCGTCCTTTGGTTACCCATGTTTCCATTCGGAGGTTCAAGTCCTAAGCGGGATCTTCGAATGGGAGATTGTTACCTCATCATCTTCGAAGCCGACCGAAGCTAGAAGCATGCGCACGGATCGTTCCGCGAGTTCCGGATGCGGAGTCGGTCCCACGACGATTTCACCTATCAGTGGGCGCCGCGAATCGGCACCGCATACGTCGATGCCAACGTAAGGGATCAATCCCATAGGTCCGGTTCTGAAGTGAACCAATGATCGTGTGGCAAGCTCGACAGCACGAGCGCGTACGACAATCCTCCACTCCGACTCCTCGACGAACCCCGAACTCTTGTAGAGAACTGCGTTAAACCCGACTTCGCCGAAGTAACCCCCCATGACGGACTGCCAAAGAGAAAGCCGGTCCCGTTCGCTTTCCCCGGTCAGTTCGTAGCGCTTGATGGCCTCTCGCAATTGCTCTCTCAATTGCGCCCGCTGGGAATAAACGTCGTAACTTACTTTTTCGAACTCACAACGGCCGAAATCTCGCTGCTCATCGACCGCCTCGAGCTCGCGGCGCTTGAACCCGATACTGAACCCGCCGACACTCTTGGCGTAGCCACGCCATTGGCTTAGGAGATCCTTTTTCTCGCAGAAGCACGCGACAAAGAATGGGATATCGTCGTGAATTGTCTCGAGAGCAATGTCAGCCGCAAGCCTGACCATTTTGGCGACTTCCGATACCGTGTCCGGCGAAGGTGAATCTGAGCGTTCAATTTGGTCCAACTCTTCGACGACGAGCTGAAAAACGTACCGAAGCTCGCTCGCGTCGTTGAGATAGAAGGCGTCGGTTGCCCAGAGCTCGCCCGAAGTCACGATGCCTCGTAATCCGTCCGCATCTGTGTAGTGATAGAGGACCGAAGGTTCGGACCCTACCGCATTGACATCAATAAGTTCACTCGTCATTGAATCCCACCATTGTCATAACAACCACCTCCTCAGTTTCGCACCGCGAGGTACATCGGAAAAGATTGTCTCGAAAGTATCAGTACATGGACCTCCTTTTCGGTTGGAGATCGCGCTACCGCCGAGCCGTCAGCACGATGATGTGAAGATAGTCTTGAATCGTGCTGCAAGCCAACTTGGATGAGGCCGGAGCACACTTGTCGTTCGATGAAGCGAGAGTCCCAAGTGTTCGACGTGACGAGCGCACGATGGTTCACTATTCGTCCGACTTGACCCATTCCGCCGCGACAGGGCACGATTCCACAGTTGACGCGCCCCCGGGACAATAATGTCCAAAGATGGGGCAAGATCCCGTTCGATCAACTTCCTCCGGCGCATCCTCCGCGACCGGCGTGGCCAACATTTGAATAAACGAGTGCTTGAGCTCCGGACGGTCGTCATAAATACCGTCCCTAATTCCTTGTTCAATTCCCTTTCGCCACTCGATTGTCTCGCTCCTTGGAATCGCTGGAAGCGGCATGTTTTCAATGCAATGTTCGAATTCGCATATTCTTCCTTGTTCGAGCCAATCAGGGTTTGATTCGAAATTCAGTGAATATCCGATGGAAAAAGATTCATTGAGAGTGTCCGCCAGACCAATAATCCGCACCGCATCGCTTGGCCTCAATCGACCGCTGAGCAATGCGGAGTCCGTGAGCTCTATCAGCAAGCGCATGAGAGCAACTTGCTCGCTCCACAGGTGTCCGTTCTCAGCAACAAAATCGAGTAACTTCTCGAGATCACTTGGAAGCGTTCGACCGTTCGCGAGATCTCGGGCCGTCTGATTCAAGCTCTGACGGATCTCAGTCCTCAAATATCCGAGAGCTTCGTTAGGGTCCGAGAGCGCAAGAGTTCTCAAATCATCATCTATCTCGAATAACCCAGGCTGTCCGAGATATGGACCCTCGATCTGACCCGCTTCGAGAAGCTCTTGTTGAATTCGACCGCCAATTTTGTCTTCGATGTTTTCAGCTACCGCCAACTTTCTCCAAAAAACGAGTTTTGTTCCCCATGGGAGTTGAGCAGATTCTAGGAATGGAGCAAGCGCGAGAACCGCAAGAAGTGCTAACACTGAAAAACCGATTCCATCGACGTGGACTCGCCGAGGATCGAGTGCATGCCCGACAAAAATGAGCAACGTAAAGACGAAAAGTATTTCGCGCAAGTAGTCCCGTCTCGCAACAGATCGAGACGTACGCTTACTTAAAGTCATTTTTGACAACGTACGTCGCCCCTTTCACCAGGCCAAGTGATGCTCCAGCAAAATTCCACTTATCGAGACAATACGGCGAGCAATCAACCATAAGGCAAACTCCGAAAATTCACAGAGTTATGGGCGAGCTGGTTACCACGACTTGAGCGACGCGCGGGTGGTTGAAGGACCGGCAGAGCGAATAAGTAGCGACCGATCTCGGGATCAATAGGGACATTGATTCTCGGTATTCAGCGCTCCTGGTTGTCTTGCGAGAGACGGTCGAGAAAATGGGGCAATACATGAAACTCTCCTTGCGAGCGCGCACGAGACTCAATGCCTGAGATTCCAGAGTGACTGCGCCAGGACGCCATATTCTCCTTTCCCGATGTGATTCAATTTCTTGAGACTCTCCTCTCTTCGCGCGGCGCCTTTCCGATTCTTCGAGAGATGAATGGCGATGGTCAATGCCACCGACGCGGAACGATTTGTGTCACAGCCCAGCTGTAGGTTAGTGAGCAATGACTGAATTGTTCCCGAACTCGTTCTCGCCACGAAATACGCTTACTACTCTTGAGGCCAATCGTGCGGACTCCTGGAATTTCACCGTCGGAGGAAGTTCGCCGGGTCAGCAATACACAATATGGGCCAACAACAAGCGTACGCAGCTTAAAGGTGCGCTCACAAGATCGGCGATCGAGTCGCTCTTCGATGGGCCACTGAATCTGGCCGCGGTGCTCGGCGATCAATGGAACCTCGTGCGAGCTAACGCCGCGGCTCATGACATCTGCGAACGAATCGGGGAGATCGCGGACGAGTTAAAGAAGTTGCTAGAACAGACCGAGCGAAGTCAGTCGCTGCCGCTAGTGATCGATACAAACTTGATCCTCGAGTATCAGCCAATCGGCTCCATCGACTGGACAAGGTTCGCTGGCGAAGCAGCCCGATTGATTGTTCCGCTCCGCGTCCTTGAGGAGTTGGAAGAAGCACGTTATTCGAATAGCAAGCGAAAGAGCCGGATCGCTCGAGATGAACTCCCGCGTCTCGTAGCGATGTTGGAGCAGAATCCCCGGCAACCCGCCAAGTTTGGTGATCGAGAAGACGCCACGATCGAGCTCTTTGACCTGCGCAACGAAGGGCTACGTCCCTCGTGGGCCGATGACGAGATCCTCGACTTCTACCAGACAATCAAACAGTTTTTGCCAACCGCTCGACTGATCACTTCAGACGGACCATTACTCGTGCGCGCCAGATATCGCAGCTTCGATGTTCAGCGGGGGCCCGAGAATCAACGACGTCAAGGTCAAGGAACTCTCGAATCCAACGAATAATGGACCGACTTGTCGGCCTTCGGAAGGGAGTCGACCGACGAACTCGGCTCCCTTACGCTCCAGTCGATCCCTTCACGGTGACATTCTGATATCCCATTACAAATAGGACCGCTCCAAGCCAACTGACACCGCCAAGTATGCCAAGGCCAACGTATTCAGCAGTTCCACTGCTATGAGCAACAGCGATCAGAACCAAAGCGACGATTAGAACAGCGACAAGGACCGCAGCGAATACGGTGCGGATGATCTTGGACAATGGGTTTGGATTCGACAGTTCGAGGTCGGCCGACCCCGTAAGCCCCGATACGGCAGTGGAGACTTTTTGCGCCGTATCGGCATTTGAGGTACTGCCCATCACCGCCGCATTTACAAGCGGAGTGGCATAGTCCAGTGTGAGCATTGAGTGAAAAGCTATGTGTTTGGCCAGTGCTGTCACTTTGACTTTTTCGTCCGGCTCTCCGTCAAGTACCGCTTTGAGTTTCACAGGGCTGAGCGCTTCCGGAACCCCGCCAGTTAAACGGAGTTGGGAATAGAGTGAAGCGAACTGCGAAACCGTGCTCTCCAAGTCATCGCTTGCCATTACGACCCCCTCACTAAGAAGTTAGTTCTTGGCTCACAATAGATCTTGATTCGAAGACTCGCCACTGAATCTCGCATTCGAACCTTCGGGACTGACGAGCATTTTGAAGGACGGTGGACCTAGTCGATTCCAAAACGAAGCTCGATAACTTCCCCGCCACTCGATTCGAATCGAACATTGGCTAGACCGGTGTACGAACTTTTGTCTAGCCATTCGTCTAGCCAATGGATCAAACTTGGGAACATTTCAGAGAACGTCGGCGAACGTCCCAACTCGTTTGACCAGCAAATTTGGACGTCCAGAAACGTCCCTGGATCAGGTAGAATGGCTCCCAAGGTGCCGGGGTCTAGACCCGGACAAGTCAGGGCGCCACCTAAAGGCTTAAGCATCAGAGGTTCAAAACTACATTCTCAACAAATCGCGAACCTTTCTGACCGCTTAAGCGTCTCTATCTATGTGCTGGCGTTCTACCCATTTCTACGATCCACGAGGAACGGGTAGGTGGAAGGCTCTACGGACGTGAACGATCTCGAGGGGTGGCTGGCCGAGAGTTACCCGCAGTCGGTTCGAACGGCGTACCTGATCCTCGGAAATCGTCTCGACGCCGAAGACGCCGTGCAAGAAGCGTTCCTGCGCGCGTGGAAGTTCCGAGACTCGCTATCCCAAGGTTCCAGTTTCAAGCCCTGGCTGTACCGGGTCGTGGTCAATACGTGCAACTCCAAACTGCGCCAGGAGATCCCCCATCGGGACCTACGAAGTAGCGACGACGGTCTTGCCGAAGTGTCAGTCCGCGATGATGTGCCAACTCGAATCGCTTTGTCGAATGACGTACGTAGCGCTCTAAAGGACCTGCCGGTCGACTTACGCGTGGTGGTCGTGCTTCGTTACTACGCCGATCTCAGCGAGCGAGAGATCGCCATCGCCATTGGTCGCAAGCAGGGCACGGTGAAGTCTCGCCTCCACGAGGCCCGACGACGACTGGCCATGCATCCGGCCCTGCAGTCCGAGACGTCAAAACTTTCCACATCGAACGAGGAGGTAACCGGGTGACCATGATCGACGAAGGAGCACTGAGTGACGCGCTCAACGAGGTCGCCAGTTCATTCGAGATTTCAAAGGATGCCACCGACCGCATCCTGAGCGAAGCCCGGACCAGCGCGCCCCCATCACGGCGGTTCCACGCGCCGGATTTTGTCCGCCAGCCGGGCCGCGGTCGCACGTTCTTGATAGCGGCGGTCTTGGTCTTGGTCGTCGGCGGGATCACGCTGCCCCTCTTTCGCGGCGAGGGTAACCCGACTAAAAACGCCCTTACCGTACGCGGTGCTTCGCCCTCCACGACGATTCCCGGTCTAGCGGCCAACGGAACCTCCGGCGTGGCGGGCCAAAAGACCCTGGGGGCGCCGACGCTTTCCGCCACCAACAACCCGGTCACAGCGACCGGGTCGGGCATCAAGTCAGCGGCCACCAACCTGTCGCCAAGAATTGAGTCCAACGGTTCGGTGGATCTAAAGGTTGCCCGGGGGCACATCGAACTCGCACTTTCGAAGCTGAGCTCGTTGGTGACCGGCGACGGGGGCTACGTCGACAGCACCCAAGCCAACGTGGGCTCACGCGCGCCGGGTAGCTTCTCCTACGCCACCATCGTTCTGCAAGTTCCCCAGCGCACCTTCGCCACCCTGGTCTCCCAGGTGCAGCGCGTCGGTCACACCTCGTCAGTGAGCACCAGTTCGAACGACGTCACCGCTCAGTACGTGGATCTCCAGGCGCGCATCACGGCCCTCGAGGCCAGCCGCCAGCAGTACTTGTTGATCATGACTCGCGCCAGGTCCATCAGCGACATCTTGGCCGTCCAGAATCAGTTGAACAACTTACAGAGCCAGATCGAACAACTCCAGGGTCAGCTGAACGTCCTCAACCACCAGACCACCTACGGCTCGTTGACGGTGATGCTCACCGAGGCCGGGCATTCATCGAACACGCCCCACCACAGGTCGGGTGTCGCCAAGGCCTGGCACGGCGCGGTGAGCGGCTTTGTCGCTGGCTTCGAGTGGCTGGTACGCGTCTCGGGCCCGACTCTCTTCGCCGTACTGATGCTCGGCGCGCTGTGGTTCATCGGCCGGTTCGCTCGGCGAGCGTATCAGCGTCGACGACTGTAATTTGACGTCGGCTCCCCGACGCCAGCAGTTTCCCGTTCACCCGATCTTGGCTGCGCCATCGGGCGCTGTTGAGAACCAAGCTGAGAGCGCGCATCACGACCCTCTTTGAAGATGATCATTTCTCGTGGGTCCCACGAGATCCTGGCCGCCGTCACTTGCGCAAGTACCATCTCAAACTGTGGAGATTCGCGAAGCACACGACGAAGACTGGCCGAAAATCTATCCGATATTCCGAACAACGGTCGAAGAAGGCAAGACGTACGCGTTCCCCGAGAATCTCTCTTTAGAAGAAGCTCGTCCGTGGTGGATGGAGAAAACGCCCGGCGTCACCGTTGTTGCTGTCGAGGGAGACGTCATACTGGGCTCCGCCAAGATGGGACCCAACCGCCCAGGCCGAGGTGCACACATTGCTACCGCGAGTTTCATGGTCGACGCTGCCCAACAGGGCCGAGGAGTCGGCACGGCGTTGGGTAACTACGCCGTTGAGTGGGCACGAACCCACGCTTACCGTGGAATGCAGTTCAACGCTGTCGTCGAGACGAACGAACCGGCTATTCACCTGTGGCAAAAACTGGGCTTCGACGTTCTCACTACCATTCCCGCGGCGTTCGACCACTCCGAATACGGTTTGATCGGTCTTCACGTGATGTACAAGAGCTTGTAATGCGTTGCGAGTTAGCGACGAGATTCAGCACCGGTCAGTCTCCAGTGCGGGGTTGCACTTTTGAGTCACGTCGGGTCCCCGACACCAACACAATGCGACTCATCAAAGCGTCAGTAATTCTCCCGCTAACTGCACGGCGGCAACCGTACGCATGGCGAGTGTTCTCATGCAGAGCGCCCACCGGACGAGACTTGCCCGAGCGAGGGTCCCGGGAAGTACCCTTCAGACATGATCGTTTGCGTGCCCGTGACCAGTGACGGACAGGTCGATCACCGTTGGGGCCGCGCGGAGTGGATCGCCGTGGCCAACATTGTCAACGGCGAGGTTGAAAGTTGGCAAGAGATCGAGGTGTCCTGGGACCGACTGCACGATGAGGGTACCTCAGCCCAACACCACGCTCGCGTGGCCCGGTTCCTGCGTCAGAACCACGTCGAGGGGGTGGTCGCGCATCACGTCGGGGACGGAATGGTGCGGATGTTGGACACGATGAAGTTGCCACTGTTTCTAGAGGCGACCGGAGACGCCCGAACTGCCGTGCTGGCGACGTCGTCCTAGTGCGTCTCGTTGACCCGAGCACCATGCAGCCCGACGGCCTCCAGTGCCAGGGGGCACTCCTATCGCATCAGACCCCCGACGAGGAAAGATAAGCCGGCGGCGACGTCCCTTCACCAGTCAAGGAGCCCTCGTCAATCTACGGGGTCACTCTGTGTTACCGTCCGGTAAGTGAGTTAAATCAACGTTTTCTCATGCATTCAGTGAACTACATGGGGGGTGTCAGATGGCGATGGGACTTGATCTCGACTACCTGGAGCGATCGGCGAGGGGCGAGTTTGACCTTGGCTGGCTCCGCAACGGAAAGTCCGAGTGGGGGGTGCGCGCGAAACCCAGCAAAACGGGGCTCACCATGCGTGACATCGCGATCGGGACCTATGGCGAGGTCCCCGACCATGCGCCGCGGCGCACCATGGCGCCACGGGGATCGGACGTGGACCCGGACGTCCCCGATCTCGGGTACACGATCAACGACAAGGCCGAGGTCTGGTCTGACAATCTACTCGACCTCTACGAGGAGGGCGTGAGTCGCCAGTGGAGCGCGACCCGGGATATTCCCTGGGGAGAGTTGCCGGACCTCGCGCCGGATCTCGAACACTCCATGTGCCAGCTCGCGACCGTGTTGTCCCAAGTGGAGATGGTCGCCGCAGACTTCCCCGCCAAGTGGCTCTGGCGCATCAACCAGGACTTCGTCGAGGCCAAGATGTTCCTTTGCACCCAGGTGATGGACGAGGCGCGCCACACCGAGGTGTTCCGCAAGCGCGCACTGGCCAATGGAGGAGGACTCGGTCGCGCATCGGCGGTCGTCGAGCGATTCTTGCAGTTGATTCTCGACGCGGAGAGTTACGACGAGGGATCCGCGCTCATGCACCTGCTAGGTGAGGGGATTGTGCTGTCGCTCTTTCGTGCCGGTGAGTTTCTCGCGCCGTCACACGTCGAGAAGCACATCTTCCGTCTGTGCATGCAGGACGAGGCAAGGCACGTGGCCTATGGGACGATGCATCTTCGCTATCGACTCGAGCGCGATCCGCTCATGGCGGAGGACTATCACGCGTACCTCGACAAGGGCGAAGAGATCATCGCCATGATCTTCGCCACGCCCGAGATCGTCGAGCCGACGATGATCCTGGCGGCTGGCGGCGTCGAGCAGGCTGCGGAGCTCGGCGCAGGCGCGGGCAACGTCCTGCGCCATCAGATCATCGAGGAGTACCTAAAGCGGTGCAAGCACGCAGGTCTTGATCGCCAGGGCAGGCTTCACCTGCCTGAGGTCCTCATCAAAGATGTTCCGGGTGCTATGGCAGTGGGGGCGGCGTGATGACCAATATCGACGCACCGTTTCCGTCCGAGCGGTGGTTCACCGAACTAATTGCCCGTGCAATGTCGGACGGTCCTTTGATGGAGCGCCTCGGGATTGCCGACCTGCGACTCGGGGTCGAGGTCCTCGATTCGCATAGCACGCCAACGCTGTTCGGCATCGTGCTGGACGGCTACGACATCGAGGCCGTCGGCGAGGTCAACGGGACAGAGTTCGAGCCCGAGGTGGTGGTGAGCGGTTCGATTGACACGTGGCGAGAGATGGTCGCCTCAATCGAGACGCACGGGCGCGCCGATTCGACGCACACCCTAAACAGTCTGGCGATCGTCGGTGCGCCATTGAGTATCCGCGCTGCTGACCCGATGGGGAACGACAAGTTCTTCCGGTACATGGGCACGCTGCAGGCGATCTTCGACTCGGCGGGTTCCCCCGCCATCGCGGCATCGGGTCGATAGCCCATGGCGCTCTGCGTCGACGGGGCCGAGTGCCTGGGCTGCGGCGCCTGCGAGTCTGCGTGTCCTACGGGGGCGATCTTCCAGAACGCAGATTTCGTGGTCATGTACACGGTGGATCCCATGCTGTGCAACGACTGCAACCGGTGCCTCGCGGTCTGTCCAGTGGACGGACTCCTCCTCGACGACAACTGGGCAGTTTGCCACGGCCGAGGCTGCCCACTTTCGTCGAAGCGGTACGCGGGTTGGGAGTGCTCCGAGGGGCTTCCAAGTTGCGACAAATGCGGCGGGATGTTCTGGCGCGCGCCTGAGGGTGAGTGGGTGTGCAGCGCGTGTCGAAGCAACGAGGAGACGCGTACCGCAACCTGTCCCAAGGTCCGCCGGGCCGCTCGACCGCCGAAGGCGCTGGTGGTCAGTTGATCTGGTGGACGCAACGTCCTTCCTCAGTGCGGCGATTGACAGTTTGGCCCTCGAAATCCGGCTCGGATTTCAAGAGCGAAAAGAGATCTTGATCGAGGTTGTAACGCCATAGATGCCTGACACGTCATCCGGCTCTCGGAATTGCTGGCTAATCAGTTTCCTGTCCGGGATCTGAACAGAGAGATCGTTGTGTTATCCACAACACCAGTGGACCTTGCAACACACAATAAGAACCGCTGAACGCAAAGCAGCCCTCTCCCCGTCAAGTCAGCGTCTGTGGATAGAGTCTGGTTCTATGAAGAGCGAACCATGGCTAGGCGACGCGTGTGCGCTCGTCGAGGCATTTCGCGTGGGCTCCCTAAGTCCAACCGAGGCGCTTGATGCTTCGCTCGACGCGATTGAAGAGTCACATCTCAATGCCTTCTCATTCGTCGACGCCGAAGCCGCCCGCGCCGCGGCCGCCGCCGCAGACATCTCGCTCCCCTTCGGCGGGGTACCAATGGCTGTCAAAGAGCTGGAGCCGGTGGCCGGGTGGCCCTACACCGAAGCCTCACTGGTTTTTCGAGACCGAGTGGCCACGTACGACAGCACCCAAGTCGCTCGGCTACGAATTGCGGGGGCGGTTATTACCGGCCAAACGACCGCGTCGGAGTTCGGCGGCATCAACTGCACCAGCACGAAACTCCACGGAACGACACGTAACCCGTGGGACCCGACGCGAACTCCGGGCGGCTCTTCGGGCGGCTCCGCGGCCGCAGTCGCCGGCGGACTGTTGCCGCTCGCTTCGGGCGGTGACGGTGGCGGCTCGATTCGAATTCCCGCAGGCTTCACGGGCCTGTTCGGGATGAAATCCACGTTCGGTCGGATCCCGAAGGGTCCGTACGCCCATCAGCCTCCCCTGACGGTGACCGTTGGCTGCGTTTCTCGCTCCGTACGCGACACCGCGCGCTGGTTCGACACGTGCAATGGATTTGATCCGCGAGACACCTTGAGTCTGCCTCGCGTCCAAGGTTGGGAAACGGACCTCGACTCCTTTGATCTCGCCGGTAAACGAGCAGTGATTTCCATTGATCTAGGAACCGCGATTGTCGAACCCGTTCAGACGACTTTGCTCATCGCGCTCGCCGAGCAACTGATTACTCAAGCCAGACTAAGACGAGTCGATCTCGCGATTCAGTTCCCCAACGGTGGCTTTGAATGGTCTCTGTCAAACTTGATCGGCTTGGCTGGCGCGCTCGGTGATCGATATCCAGCCTGCCACGATGACCTGACGACCGAGATTCAATTCGGAATGAGTATGGC
>Ga0307374_10004575_pt1 | contig 22989 bp, 17 predicted proteins | sample OX3MG_FD_202532 | JGI IMG/M metagenome (GOLD analysis project Ga0307374, IMG submission 202532) | Soil microbial communities from Risofladan, Vaasa, Finland - OX-3 | ecosystem: Environmental > Terrestrial > Soil > Coastal area > Acid sulfate soil | place: Finland: Risofladan, Vaasa | collected... | reverse complement strand
CTTGCCTTCAAGAAGGAATCGAATCACTAGTCCGCCAATCCTGATCTCTTCTTGTAGCGGCGTCACTATGAATTCTCCTTTCTGTCGCCGCCACAAGGTATCAGAAACGCATTTGTCCGGTAACCCCTTACTCGGGCGGTTACGCAACTTGTGCGCTGTTCCGTTGACTCGGGGCTTTGAGTTATGATTTCCCCTATATGGAATTGTATAGCTTGATCGGTCTGACAATTCTGCCCGGTATTGTGTGGGCGTCAGCCATCTATGTCAGCGTTTCCAAGAGTGGTTTTGCCTCGAAGCTCCGCGCAGCACGAAATGCCGGATCAAAGCAGAAAATAGGCGAGGGGGCCCGGTCTTGGGCGTTTTACGCCGTGCTTGTTTATCTCACCGCACTCGGTGCGACTGTGGTCTGGCTGAAAGCTCAACAGTTTATCAATGCACCGTCATTAGCCGTTCGCTTCGCCCGCGATCTGACGTTGGGAGTTTTGCTTGGTCTGACTATCACGGGAATCATTCCAGTTTTTCTAGCCCTCCAGCCAAAACCTCGGAAGTTCAGTTTGCCGGTTTTGGCGGGAATTGGTTCTTCGCCGGCGGTGCGAGCATTTGCGCTCTTGCTCGTCGTATGCACGGAAGAGTTGTGGCGGGCAGCATGTTTGAGTTCGGTTATCTCCGGAGGAGCATCCCGTCCGCAGGCATTGCTGGTAGTTTCGGTCGCATATTCCTTGGCCTACCTGGCCGTCGGCACGGGGCCTGCGCTCTCTGAAGGAGTTGTCGGCGCAGCCCTGGGAGCAGTCTATTTGCGGAGTGGCTCGATTCTGGTACCGATTGCCGCGCACTTGATCTTACGGACGCAGCTGCTGCTTGCTGTGTTGGCTGCCGCGCCAAACGCAGGTCCCACCGAAATGCGCCGGAGTTCGTTTACAAAATGTCCTTCTTGTTCGAATCCACTAAACTTGCGACAGGTCACATTCGATGTTAACGAGTCATTCTTCTGCCCGTTCTGCCATGCCCGACTTACGAGTTCTGATAGCCGCCGTCGATTTGTTCGGTGGGGCAGCGTTTTCTTGATAATGCCCATTCTGTTTTGGTGTTCGGCACTATTTCCGGATTTCATGTCGGGAGCAAACTACTGGACTGTGCTTGCGGCGACTCCGGTTTTTGGGGCCGGATTGTTTTCGATGCTCCATCTCCTCTTTCCACCCAAGCTCGAATTCGGAGACGCCGATTTTCTACGGCTGAACCTAGGGGATCAGGTCGGGCGCGAAGACACGGAACCGCACTCTGACTCGAAGTAGCGGTCAGTAGATCGACTAACCGGACCAATCAACCCTTACTTGAAAAGTTCGGTGACCCCGTTAGTCGGGCGGTCGCTCATCGGCCCGCTTCGCTGCGCCTGCCGTGTCGAGCATTAGAGTGCGGTGAACATCGCCGCGAGGGTTACGGCTCCGCGAGAAACGGCATTCTCACGGAAGTTCCTGTAGAAACCAGTCCCACCGGCTAAACACCCTATCGTAAATGACAACCTCCCCGGGAATCGGAGTAACTGCCCTGGCCTTCAGCCGTCGGCAGTGTTTCGCGTCATAGCCCGCGACGATGCCCGTCCGCAGTATCGTGTCGAGCGGGAAGGTAGACGCAGAACATCCCCAGAGATTGGGCGGCGAGAACGGACCAAAGCTGACATAAGAGGAAAGAAGTTCTTTGGGCAGATTAAAGGTAACGATCCCTTTGGCGTCTGTCTCAGGCAAGGTGGAACCCACCGGAGGAAGCATTTCGGCGGGTTGTGTCAGATTCGTTTCATGGTCCGTATTCGCCGCGCCCGCATGAGCATATACGTATATTCGGCGGAGAGGCTTTCCCGAGGGTTCCTCTGCCAGTCGAAGCTTAACCGCTGCCCCGCCGGATTTGCATGCGAGCGAGGCGGGCAGCGTAATTTCACCGTCGACATCTGCGGTCAGTTTGAGCGAAGTTGATTCGGTGGTTTCTGCGGCAAGCGGAGATACCTCCAGGCTCACCCCATTCAAACTTTCGCGTCGCTGACTGCGGCCAAATGGGGCGGACAGTCTGAGGCTAATCGTTTCCTGCGACGACTGGCAGAGAGGCTGCGTAGGAAGCTGAACTTCCCCTTTCCGGTTCGTGACCCCAGCGGTGCTGTTTCTGCTGGAACCTGAAGATGAGGGCGGCTTCCGTTGCCACAACGACATTGACACGCTGACGTGGCGAAGCGGCTTTCCCGATCGCGCGTTGATCAGCCGAAGTGTGACGACCACTTCTTGCTGAGCCGCGGAAACCTGTTGTGCGGCAAACGCGAGACAGAAGGCAACACAAATTCCGAGTCGCACGGATCTGGAAAAGTCGCGCACGTTTAGGGGATTCTACTCCAAGCTCCGTCAAGCGCAGACTGTTATCCCTGCTGGCGCTCGGACGTGTACTCGACGTATAGTCGGCAAACCTTCCATTTCAAGCATCGGTTGGACTATCCGAGTAGCCCGTTAACCGCTCGCTCGGATCCAGTCAGATAGCGATCAGGGCAGCGCGGGAACGAAGATTTTGTCCGCGGCTGTGAGGCGAACATTTGTTTCTTCGAGGCGGACTTTGAACGAGCGAAGCTGGCCCTTCTTTGTTCGTGGAGGGGTTGTCCTCCAGACCAGGAAGTACTGATTTTGGAGGATCGTACTAAGTTGCGATAAGTACGGTTCAAAACTCGGGGGAGTATCCATCCCGAGAAACAGCAGATCGCCGCCAGTCGCGCCGGCCAACTGACTTAGGTAATTGAGGCCGCTGCTGGCGTACGGGGCAAAGCGACCGACGGCATTGACGAAAAGAGGATAGATGATGATTCCACGGCTCTGCGCCGCATCTGTAGCCGCGTCTGCGGCGGGCGAGCTCATTCCCGAATTGAACGCGTCAAAACCTTCGGAGATGAGGAGGATCTCGCGGCGCGCACCGGTGGAAGGCCAGCCCGACATCAGCAGGGACAGGGCTTGGTAGACGCTGGAGAAATTTCCGACCGTCCCGATCGGAAGGCGCAGGGACTTAGCGACTGGCCTGTGGTCCGGATTTAGTTGCGACGCGGCTTGAATGGCACCGTTGCTTGCGTAATAGAGGCCGATGCTAGTGGTTTTTGGCTGAGCCAGGATGAACTTACGCAACTGTTCGAGCTGGTTGCCGATCTTGACGTCGGCGTCGTCGATAACTATCGCGAGTTGTAGGTCGGCCCGCTCACCTCGCGCCGGGAACCAGTAAAGTACGTCCTTGTGATCTCGTCCTTCGTAAACGTTCACGTCCTCTTGCTGGATCAATTGCGGAGGCGCCGATTTGCGGCCTAATACGGTAACGACCGTTGCCACCTCGACGACGCCGGGTGCGGCGAGCTTTTGCTGCCCGTGTGCGGCTTGAGCTGCGAAAGAAAACACAAACAACAGCCCCGAGCAGAAGATCTTGCGGCATCCGAGGAAAATGTTTGTCTCCTAGGCAAAGGGCTACCGGGCTAACTAACTGCGCGACTCTACATAGTATCGACGAAAACAATAGGGCAACAGTAGCGAGCGCAGGGACCGTGTGACGTGATAATTACGTGGCTTCAGATCGTTGAAGCCAACGTTTTCTCAGAAGAGGAGCCGACTTCTCCGAACACGCCGCCCGGAATCATCGTCCCCGTTCCTCGGCCGTGTTTCGCAGATTCGCACGCGTCCTGGCCCAAGTGCGCCTCGTGAATCCGGCTCGATGCGCTGTATATCTACATTTGAAGTCGGCCTGAGCGCTGGTAGGGGTGCCATATCAGTAGTCCCTCGGCGCGCGGGAATTTCAGCATTCTGAGGCAAGGCAATGAGTTTTCTGGGCAGAATGCCATCGGTCAAAGCCAATGGGAACTCTGAGTGCGACCAACCGGTTGGTAAGTCGCCCAACCGGACAATTGGTCTGCGGCAGCAGCACCTATTCACCGCCACGCCAATGGGAATCCTAATATCGGTCAGACTTAGAGAATTGTAATCTTCTGGACGTCCCACAGGCTCGCGGAGCCGATGAAGACAGTGTCGGGAGCGGGTGCAGTGATCAGGTGGATCATATCGCCAGTATCGTCGGCGCCGCGGCCAAGGCTGGTCTGCGCCCATCCAAGAACCTTTCCGCTCAGATCCAGTTTGTAGAGTTTACCTGTCATCCCATCGCCGCTGAACAGATACTCAGGAGAACCGGGATTGCAAAACACAGTCCATGGCGCAGCCACGTGGTCGATGGTTCTCTTGTAATTCAAGTCGGTGTCATAGACCTGGATGCGCCGGTTTTCGCGATCGGCCACGTAAATGTTGTCATGGCTGTCGCTACAGATCGCGTGCACGGTGTGGAACTGATCCCGGCCCTCGCCCCAGGTTCCCACCGTCTTCAGCCATTTGCCGCTCGGCGATATCTTGACGACGCGATGGTTGCCGTAGCCGTCGGAAACGTAGATGTTGCCTTGTGAATCCCACGTCACGTCGGTCGGCCGGTTGAACTCACCGATCCTTCCTACCGGATGGATCGGCGGGGGATTTGACTGGAGGCGAGAAGCAGAGGCATTATCGCGTTCCAGATATGTTTCCAGGTAATCGATCGCCTCTGGCGTGCGGCCAAGCCAAAAGACGGGTTGGCCCGTAGGATCGTACTTCACGATCATTCCCGAGCCTTCGTCCACCTGCCACACATTGTCATCCTTATCGACGCGAACCGAGTGCGCGAACGACGCGGCATAGTTATTGGGTCCCCACTCCTTGACGAATTTGTAGTTCTCGTCAAATTCCCAAAGCATGGCCGCCTTTCCTCCGCGCGCTATGCCTTGTGGATTGGTGCGCGAGTACACAAACAGATGACCCTTTGAATTTGTGGAAACTCCCAATGGCTGACCCATCGTGTAGCCCGGGACGCTTAGGCGAAGCCACTCGTCCTTGATTTTCATCTCCGGAACAGTTCTCTCAAAGGCCAGTTGTTCGGCCTTTTGCTCTGGGGTGCCGAAAATCTGAGCCGCAGCAGCCGAGTTTACCGGTCCGGCTGCGGCGACTACTCCCGCCGCCGAAATCGCCGTCAACCAATCGCGCCGCGTCATATCCATCGTGACTCACTCTCCTCTCATCCATGCGCCGGAGCTTTGCGTCTGGACTCCGGCTTGGCCAACAACATTCTGCTGATCGTTCCTGAAATGCAATCCCCAGTCGGTCGTTCACTAGAACTGCAACCTAGGACACTGGCAAACTCCTGATTGGTCGGCAACTCGGAAATTACCGCCCCCGGGAACGCAGGAACTCGGCAAGGTCCCGATCAGGGGTGCGGGCCGATTCGATCAACCACCATCGATCAACGCACAGCTCGGTACAGGTCCTGTCCTCCTGTACTAAAACTGTACTTCCGGCCAGTAGCCTTTTCCCCCTCCCATCTTGCTATCGTCGATCTGTGATAATGCGCGCAAACGAAAAATTCGACCGAGGCCGGCCACCCGCCGCTGTTTATGTAGAGCTGGCGTCCAGGCCAGCAGCCTTTCCTCTTCACGCCGCGCCTGCGGCCCCTCTCCGCCACGCTGCGCTTTCCGGCTGTACCAGGGAATCCAGACGGCTCGTCAATCCTGAGAGGCACCGGCGCGATCTCCTGCACCCCAAGCCGATCTGCAAGTGGCCAACGGTTCGTTGGGGGACGGAGCTTCAAATCCGTCGTAAACGACCGCGCCCGAGCGCGCTTCCTTTCGCGCTGGTTTACCCGCGCGAATTCATCGCTTTTTGCCTTCACGAATTTCCAATCACTACTCACCAATCACGCCGTAAGGGGCGGAACGGTCAATCGACCTCGCACACATCTAAGTTACACAAAACAAACGACCGCGCACATGCAAGGGCGGAACTTCCCGGTGCATTTTCTTTTCCGCTTCGCGCGTCCATCCGGGTCTCCAGCATGCTCGTCCGTCGCGGGCCGCGAGCTGGTATTTCCGGTCCGGGTGAGGACTCCAGCAAAGTTTGCCGCACTCCGCAAACCGGAGCGCGCGAGTTGCACGCGATGCCGGAACACCAATCACTATTCACCACTCACGAATCACGCATTTCTACCCGGGGTCCCCAAAACGCTCCGCGTTTTGGGGTGGTTACCCGGAACAGTCACTCGAGTAGAAACGCACCTATCTCCAAGAAAACAAACGACGGCGCACCCGTCTACCCGGAACGTCCCGGCGCACGTGAATTTTCGCCTCGCGTTCCCCTCGACGCTCCCGATTGTCTCGCGCATCGTCCAGTTCATCCGCTGCCCGCGAACTCAGGTATCATGGAACCGGAAACTTCATCCGCTGGAACACAATTCAGGGAGCAGAAATTGATCGCACGTTACACGCGTTCGGAGATGGGCCGTGTCTGGAGTGACGAAAACAAATTCCAGAAGTGGCTGGACGTTGAACTGGCCGCAACGGAAACGCTGGCCGAAGCCGGAATCGTGCCGCGCGAAGCGGCCGCGAAACTGCGCGAGCGCGCCCGCATCGACGTGGCGCGCATCAACGAGATCGAAGCGAAAGTTCGCCACGATGTGATCGCCTTCACCATCGCCGTGCAGGAGACGGTCGGCGATCCTGAGGCGGCCCGTTGGCTGCACTACGGCCTCACTTCCAATGACGTGGTCGATACCGCGCAGGCGCTGCTGGTGCGCGATGCGTCGCGGCTCATCGAAAAGGGCCTCGCGCACTTTGGGCAAATCTTGGAAAAGCGCGCGTGGGAATTTAAGGACACTCCGGAAATCGGACGCACCCACGGCATTCACGCCGAACCGATCACCTTTGGCCTGAAAATCGCCAACTGGTACGCGGAAAACCATCGCGATTACGAACGCTTCGCCACCGCCGCGTACGCCATGGCCGTGGGCAAAATTTCAGGCGCTGTCGGCACCTGCACTCATTTGGGTCCCAACGTGGAACAGAAAATCTGCGCGAAGTTAGGCCTGCGCGCCGCGCCCATTACTTCGCAAGTCCTGGAACGCGACCGGCACGCGCAGTTCGTCAGCTCGCTGGCAATCGTCGCCGCCTCACTCGAGCGCGTCGCCACCGAAGTCCGCCACTTGCAGCGCACGGAAGTTCGCGAGGTCGAAGAACCGTTCGGAGGCGAGCAGCGCGGCAGCTCGGCCATGCCGCACAAGCGCAATCCTGTGTCGAGCGAACAGATTTCCGGTCTGGCGCGCGTCGTTCGCGCCAATTCGATCGCGGCCATGGAAGACGTGGCGCTGTGGCACGAACGCGACATTTCCCATAGTTCCGTCGAGCGCGTGATTCTTCCGGACTCGACCATCCTCGTCGATTACATGCTGAGCCGCACCGCCTGGATTGTCGAAAACATGAAAGTATTTCCCGAGCGTATGTTGCGCAATCTCAACGCCACGCAAGGATTGGTGTTTTCCGGGCAGTTGCTGCAGGATTTGGTCGAGCATGGCGCGCCGCGCGAGGACGCTTACAAATGGGTCCAGGCGCACGCTATGACCGCCTGGGAGTCCGAGACAAGTTTTCGGGAACGAATCGCATCCGATGCGAATGTTCGAAAGTTTCTGGACGAAAAAGCGCTTGCGCACACGTTTGATTTGCGGCGGCAATTACGCGCGGTAGACGCGATTTTCGCGCGCGTTTTCGGCGCGAAAACCTCCGCGGCGAATTAAACGTCGTCGGAGAGCACGGGCAAAAAAAAAAGAGCCGCGTAACCAACGCGGCTCGGGCGTGAATGGGTTTGCGTCGCAGCGCTTCGCGGTTACTGCACGCGCTGGATGTAGCGGCCTTCGGAAGTGTCGACCTTGATCTTGTCGCCCTCGCCGACGAACGGCGGCACGTTAACGACCAGCCCGGTTTCCAGCTTGGCGGGCTTCATCACCGAGCTGGCCGTGGCCTTCTGAATGCTCGGCTCCGTTTCCACCACCGTCAGATCGACGGTGTCCGGCAGCAGCACGCCGATCGCTTTGCCGTCGTAATACTCGATCTTCACCGGCATGTTGGGAATAAGGTAGTCCTTGGAATCGCCGACGATATCGTTTCCCAGCGCCATCTGCTCGTAGTTTTCGGTGTTCATGAAGTGGTGGCCTTCGCCGTCGCTGTAGAGATATTCGAATTCCAGCTCGTCCACCACCACCTTTTCGAGGAAATCCTCGGCGCGGAAGCGATAGTCGATCATGGAGCCGGTGCGCAGGTTGCGCATGCGCGTCTGCATGGCCGCGCGCTTATTTCCTGGCGTGCGATGGTCGACGTTGAAAATCATGTGCAGATCGCCCTCGTGCTTGATGATCATCCCCGAACGCAAAAGTGTCGCCTTAATGCTCATGGCCTGCTCCTAAATTCTTCATGGGTTTCCCCGTTGGGGGGATCTAGCTGGGAGGGCGCTTCCACCCGCCGTGATCTTCACCCGGCGCGCTCAAGCAGCCAGGCTGAAAGAAAAATTATAGCGGCCTTTGCCGCGCGCGGTCAAACAAACCGCGCAGAAATCATCGCGCTCTTCTGCTGTTTTGCGGCCGATCAATCGCCGGGAGATATTCGCCGAGATAATACGCCGAGATCTTCAGGGCGCGGGAGAAGGCTTGTGGAGTTTGTCTTGGCGCTCGAACGGAACCGTTTCCAGCCGGCCGATCGCCACGAGCCCGCATACTACCAATGCGGCAGTGAGCGCGTAAGCGGTGGCTGCGGCGATATGCGAAACCAGCAGCGCCAGCGTTCCGGAGCAAACCGCCAGGCCGTAGAGAGTGATAACGGCGCCGCGATGTCCGAGACCGAGATTCGAGAGCCGGTGCGCGGTGTGATCCTTGCCCGGCGAAGTGAACGGCAGCAGGCCGCGGCGCGATCGCGAAATGCTGATCAGCGTGGTGTCAAAGATCGGCACGCCTAGAATCAGCGCTACCACAAGCCATGTAAGCGGAAAATGCACGCTTGCCGGGCGCAATTTCAACCCCAGCGTGGCCATCAGGAACCCGAGCAACATGGCTCCGCCGTCGCCCATGAAAATTTTCGCGGGATTGAAATTCCACCGCAAAAATCCAAGTGCAGCGCCCAGCGTGGCAGCCCCGAGCGTGGTCACCAGCGTCTGGCCGCTAAACGCCGCGGCCACGGTGAAAAATGCTGCAGCCACCGCCGCGATTCCGGCGCAAAGTCCGTCCATGTGATCGAGAATGCTGAATGCCGCGGTGATGCCCACCACCCACACAATGGTGAAACAAACGTCGAGCGCGCCGCCGATTCTTCCGGGGACGAACTCAGAAAAGAAATCCGCGCGGATTCCGGACGCCATCAGTAGCATCGCGGCAACGGGCATGCCGACGAAAAGTTTCACCTGGTGATGCAAAAATCCGCCATCGTCGAGGACGCCGACGAGCACCACAAGCGTGGCTCCTGCCAAAATTCCAAGCACTTGTTGCTCGGGAACACTGTGCAGCGCCAGCGATACGGCGATGACGAATCCAGCATAGATGGCGATGCCGCCGAGTAGCGGCATCGGCTTGGCATGCACTTTGCGAGGACCGGGATGGTCCACCATTCCGGTGCGCAGCGCGAGCCAGCGCACGGGAATGGTGATACCAAGCGACGCGAAGAGCGCCACCAAAAAAGCGATCCAATCGGAAGGGACGTTCATTGCTCTACCGCGCTCGACCGCGAAACGTCTGTCTCGATAAGCGCCTATCGCGCCGTCAGCATGCTCTCCAGCGTACCGCGCACTTCGTCTTTTTTGCGGTCCGCGAAATACCAATCCATGGTTTTCTTCAGACCGACACGGAACGGAGTCTTTGGTTCCCAGCCCAGCAGTTCCTTGGCCAGGTGATTATCCGCGACGCGATTTCGCGGGCCGGTGGGCATATCCGGGCGCAAACGGATTTCGGCTTTGTGTCCCGAGAATTCCAAAACCATATGCGCCGCATCGATCACGCGCACGCGCTCCATGGTGCCCAGATTTACGGCGGTTCCGTCGTTGATTTTTTCCGCCGCCAAAATAGTGCCGCTGACGATATCGTCCACGTGCGTCCAATTGCGAATTTGCTGGCCGTCGCCCCAAACGTCGAAAGGATTTTGCCCGACGAACGCGCGCGCAATCATGGCGATCACTGCGTGATTTTCCACGCCACGCGGGCCGTACACGGTGAAGTATCGGCAGGATGCCGTGCCGATGCCGTGCTCGCGATGGTAGGCTTGCAAGGTCAGCTCGGCCATGAGCTTGGCCCAGCCGTACATGTTGTCGGCATCGTGCGGAGGCTTCACGTCCTGTTCGCGAAGATAGAGTTCCTTGCTGGTGTCCGTCTGCATGTAGTTCGGGTAGACGCAGCCGGAAGAGGCGTAGACAATCTTTTCGACTCCGGCTTTTACGGCTTCCCAGAAAACAACGCCATCAAGAAACAAGTTCGATGCAGGACCGGCCTGATGCAGGTCCACATAGCCGCGACCGCCGTGGTCGGCCGCCAGATGAAAAACCGTTTGAACACCTTTCATGGCAGCGCGCGTGACGCCGGGTTCACGCAGGTCCGCTTCGGTGAAACTTACGCGTCCGCTTTTCACGTGATCCGCGATGTTGCTGAGTTTTCCGCTGCTGAGGTCATCGACGACGCAGACGCGCGCACCGCGGGCGAGCAGCGCATCCACAAGATGCGAGCCTATAAATGAAGCGCCGCCGGTTACCAGGACTTTCCGATTGTTCCAGATGACACGCCTCCGTCAAACACCGCCTGCTCTATCACTTCCCCAAAGCGTTTAAGCTCATTCACTCTAGCATATTTTTCCGCGACTACCCGGGCGCGTGCGCCCATTTCAGCAAGCCCAACAGGGTCGTCGCGCATCCTGTGGATCGCATCGGCGACGGCCACCGGATCGTCCGGATCGGCGGCAAAGCCACAGTGCGATTCAATGGCGATGCGCGCCGCGTCGCTATTGGCCGCGGCGACTGCAAGCACCGGGCGTCCGGCTGCGAGCGTGGAGTACAACTTGCTCGGGACGACCACGCCCTCGAGGCCGCGGCGGATGGTGATCAGGTGCACGTCGCCGGCCATCATCACCAGTGGAATCTGGCTGGCTGGGCGAAACGGCAAAAATCGCACGTTGGGCAAGTCCGCAGCCGATTCCTGAAGCTTTCGTTTCTGCGCTCCATCTCCTACAAACACCAAACCGACATTTTCGTCGCGCAGAATTTTCGCGGCTTCGATCAACGTATTCCACGCGCCATAAAAGCCCAGATTGCCGGCGTGCAGGGCCACGAAGGAAAACGCGTCGCGCAATTCGCAGAGAATGCGCTGCACTTCAGGATCGGCCGGATCCGGAGCCGACGCAGGAGGAAGTGTTCCGTCGCGGACGACCACGACGCGCTCCGGCGCGATGCCTTTCGCCAAGATTCGTTCCCGCATGTCGTCCCCAAGAACGATCACGCGCGCCGCATGCTTGAGGGCGCGCCGATGCAGCGCTTCCCAGCGATCGATCCACTTACCCGCTTGAACGATCTCGCCTCCGAGCGCCATGTCAGGATAGAGATCGCGAATGTTGTAAACGAATGGGATGCCGGTAAGGCGCGAAACCGCTGCTCCGGCAATTCCCTCGATGGGCGGATCGGTCATCGCCAAAATGACGTCCGCGCGAATCGACAACGCGCGCGGAACGGCGAGCGCGAGATAGCTCAAGTAATTCGCAACGCGGCGACGCATGCGATGGCGGGCGTAAGCCGTCGAGCCGACTCGCTCTACGGTCGCTCCGTTGCGAATTTCGCGGCGCAGCAAGCTCCAGGAATAAAATTCACTCGGATCATACGATGGCCGGCCGGCCAAAACGGTAACACGATGCTTTTGCGCCAGAGACTCGGCCACCTGCTCGGCCATCTTGGCTGTGGCGGATGTGTCCGGCGGATAGTATTCATTCAAGAGCAGGATGTGCATGCGCGATCAGGTTCCGGCGCCTGCCAGCCGGGTAGCCGTTTCACTCTCGGCAGCCTGCGACTTCCGCTCCAGAACGAAATTGCCCAAAACGAGGACGTCCATGCGCGTGCGGCGGAAGCACTCGAGCGCTTCTTCGGGGCGGCAGACGATCGGCTCGTTGTCGTTGAACGAGGTATTGAGTGATACGGGCACGCCGGTTAAATCGCCGAGCTTCCGCAGCAGCTTCCAGTAGAGGGGATTGGCCGCGCGGCTCACGGTTTGCAGGCGAGCGGTGCCGTCCACGTGCGTAGGCGCAGGAATCACGGAGCGCTTTTCGGGCCGCACGGGATAGGCGAAGGTCATGAAGGGCGAAGGATTGGTCCGCTCGAAAAATTCGCCGGTCGCTTCCTCGACAATGGAGGGAGCGAACGGACGAAATATTTCGCGGTGCTTGATGCGCCGGTTCAAAATGTCTTTCATCTCCGGGCGGCGCGGATCGGCAAGGATGCTGCGGTTGCCAAGGGCGCGAGGTCCCCATTCGGCAGCGCCCTGGAACCAGCCAACGATTTTTCCTTCCGCGATATGCCGTGCCGTGGATTGCAGCAATTCATCTTCGGCGAGTTCGGAAATGTCAACGTCTTCAGCGGATGCGCCGTTCACCGCAGCGCGAATCTGCGTGGGAGAAAATTGCGGGCCCCAATACGCGTGGTCCATCACGAATTGGCGCGGTTTTCCGAGCACCTGGTGCTCCACGGCGAATGCGGCGCCGACGGAAAGCCCGGCATCACCAGCCGCAGGCTGGACGTAGAGATTTTCGAATGGGCTGTTGTCGAATATTTTTCCGTTGGCCAGACAGTTGAACGCCACACCGCCAGCCATGCAGAGAGATTTCTGCTTTGTTTTTTTCGCCAGCGCGTTCCAGTGCTGGACGAGAACCTCTTCGAGCGCGGCTTGCATGGTCGCGGCGAGGTTGTAGTGGCGCTGGGTGAGCGGCTCCTCGGGCTTGCGCGCCGGGCCGAGACGCGTTTCGAGATAGGGCGAGAAAAGTCGGCCCAACTCCGGAGGGCGATTCGCATCGCGCCAAGTCATTTCAGCGCCGTGGCTTTGATGGACGAAGTATTTGAGCCCCAGCTTGAAGGAGAGAGGCCCGTCGGCGCGCACAATGTGACGGAACTCTTCCAAGAACTCCGGCCGGCCGTAAGCAGCCAAGCCCATCACTTTGTATTCGTCGCCAAATTTCCAGAAGCCGAGGTATTGCGTGAGCGCGGTGTAGTACATGCCGAGCGAGTGCGGGAAAGCGACCTCGCCGAGGATTTGCATCTTTGGTCCCTGCCCGGAAGCGCACATGGAGCTGGCAAAATCGCCTAGCCCGTCGGCTGAGAGCACGGCAGCCTGATCGAATGGCGAGACAAAAAAGGCGCTGGCAAGATGCGCGGTGTGGTGCTCGATACGATGAAACTGCGCACGAAGAGAATCAGGCGCGAGGTCGAAAGCGGCGGCCAATTCTTCCTGAATACCGGCGAATTTCTTTAGCACGCGGGCGCGCTCCAGCGCGAATCGCGGCATGCGGATGGCGAAGCGGAGCTTGGTTCCCAGGCGCGCCCAGGGATCGCGCGGAATGGCGACGTGATCGACGTCGGTGAGCCGGGCGCCTGCTCGGTCGAGGCAAAACTGAATGGCGCGCGCTGGGAATCCTGCGGCATACTTCACGCGGTTCAGACGCTCTTCTTCAACGGCCGCGACCAGACGGCCGTCGACCACGATGGCAGCCGAAGCATTGGCGTGATAGGCGTTGATTCCGAGGACGATCATGACGTTAAGACGCAGCTCCCGGCGATTTGTCGCACGTCACGCAGCCGGCAGGCCGGCCCGTGATTCTGGTTGGCTGCTGCTTGCCTCGGCAGCGGTGACGTTGCGTTTTACCCATTCATTCAGCACGTACAAGCTCCAGGGGCGCGACCAGGTGGTGTGCCCGCGCAGAAAGCTCTTCCAAACGCCCGTCGCGAATTCACGGCTGACGTGCGGTTCGAGCGCCGGCGACCAATCGCTCAAGCCGGCTGCCACGCGTTTGCCGAGCTGGCCGTGAAGCCACTGCTCCCAAGGAAAAGTGAATGTGCGCTTCTGTTGCTCGACGATCTCCTGCGGCAGCAGATCGGCCATCGCTCGAATCAGCAAGGCCTTTGGGCGGGAGCGATCAAGTTTAGCAGACTCGGGTAAGGCTAAAACATACTCAACCAGCGGCGTGTCCAAAAATGGGACGCGAACTTCGAGAGAATTGCGCATGCTCATCGCGTCTGTATCGCGCAACAAGGTGTTCAGTAGATAGGACCGCAGCTCGAGCCAGGAAACGGCTGTGAAGGAATCGAGCGAAGCGGATTGCCGCGCGGAATCGGCGAGCCAGCGCCACGACGCTTGCGAGCGGCTATCGTTCGCGCCGCCCCGCCCGGCGTTGAACGCGGCCTTGGGCGGAAAGAGCAGGCGCGTGAAAAAGTAGGGATGAGGCAACGATCCCGGATCGAGCCACGCGGCGGAGGCTTTGGCGAACTTGCCAGAAGTACGTTGCTCGCGATTTGTGCCTGCGATTTCGCCAGCCATAGCCTTGCGGATCGGCGAGGGGACAAAACGAGCGATGCTAGCGAGACGTTCAATTTTATCGGTGTTGCGGAAAGATGCGTAGCCGCCGAAAAGCTCGTCGCTGCCGAGGCCGGAAAGTGCGACTTTGAGTCCCGCTTGGCGAGCGGCCCACGAGACGAAATAGGTGTTGATGCCGTCCATGCTGGGCTGATCGAAGGATGCGATCGCCTCGTCGAGCCGATCGATCATTTCGCGGTCGGATAGCTTTAGCTCGGTGTGCTCGGCATGGAGGCGTTGGGCGGTCCGGCGCGCGATATCGGCTTCGCTGAATTCACGGTCGGGAAAAGCGACGGTGAAGGTGTGCACGCCTCGGCGCGTGCGGCTGGCAAGCGCTGCAAGCACGGTAGAGTCGATTCCGCTGCTGAGGAACACGCCTACGGGAACGTCGGCGACGAGATGCGACGCGATTGAATCTTCAAGAAGCGCGCGGACGCGTTCGGAAGCGGGCGCTAGCCGCTCGCTCGGATCACGTTGAGTGATTTGCGCGCCAGTATCGCGAGCGAAATTCCAGTAGGGCGCGGGCTGAGGCATTTCAACGGGCGCCGTGGCGTCGATCGTCGTGCAATAGCCGGGCGGAAGAGATGCGACTCTGTCGATTAGCGTGCCCGGGTCACATACGGAGCCAAAGAGCAGATACGCCGGAATTTCTTCAGGCGAAAGCCGCGCCGGAATGCAGCCACTGGCGAGCAGCGCGCGCAGCTCGGAGGCGAACAGGAGCATGCCGTCAATCAGCGCGTAATAGAGAGGCTTGATGCCGAGCGGATCGCGAGCGAGGAACACGCGTTCCGGAGCGCTGCCGCGGCCTCGCGGCATTTCCACAACGGCAAAGGCAAACATGCCGCGCAGACGTTCGGCGCATCGCTCGCCCCACGCTTCGTAGGCGTGAACGATCACTTCCGTATCAGATCGCGTAGTGAAGCGATGACCGGCGGATTCGAGCTGAGAACGCAACTCGCGGAAGTTATAAATTTCTCCGTTGAAGACCACAGCGAGCGTGCCGGATTCATTCCACACCGGCTGGCCGCCGCCTGGCAAATCGACAATGCTCAGGCGCCGCATGCCAACGGCGACGGGCGGCGCGGCCAGCACTCCTTCGTCATCGGGGCCGCGATGCGCCATGGCAGCCATCATGCGGCGCACCACTGGTTCGCTGGCTTCTCTTGATTCGATACCGATGACGCCGCAGATTCCGCACATGGCTTAGCTTAGCGTGCCGTTCGTCGCGAGCGCGTGAGCGTAATAAGTTTCCATCTGCGCCGCGAGACGGTCCCAACTCAGTTGATTCGCCACTTGGTGGCAGCCTGCTTGGAGGCGGGCGTAGAGGGATTTATCGCAGAGCATTTTCTGAAGCGCCGCGGTGATGGCTTCGGTACGCGGCGGAATTACCAGGCCAGCTTTACCCTCGACGAGCGAGGAAATGCCGCAGGCATCGCTCACAATGACGGGCACGCCGCAAACCATCGCTTCGGCGGCGACGTTGGCGAAATTTTCGTAGCGGGAAGGGAGGACGAATAGATCGGAATCGGCTAGCGCAGCGGCTTTGTCATCGTCGTAGAGCGGGCCGGTGAAGATTACGCGATCACCTGCGCCGGAGTTTTTTGCGTGCGCCTGCAAGGAAGCGAGGTAACCCGGCTCACCCTCCGGACCGGCAATCACCAGGCGTCCCGATGCGGGGCAGGCGCGGAGGAATGCGTCGATCAGAATGTCGGCGCCTTTACGCGGAATTAGGCGGCTGAGAAACAAGATCAGCGGTTCGCCTGCGGGAATGGCCCACTTTTGGCGGAACTGGCCGCGCGCGGCTTTGGCTGCGTCCGCCAGATCAGAATCAACTCCGTTGTAGCGGACTACAATTTTATCGCTCGGGATACCGTCTTCCATCAGCGTTTGGCGTTCCAGATCGGCGGTGGCCACAAAGAATCTAGCGCCGCCGCAAAACGCGCTGCCAACAGTACGATGCCAAAGAGATTTTCGGCGAAAGGCGCGGTCGATCGGACGATACATGCCCATGGGCTCGATCACGTAGGGAAGCGATTCGCGCCGGCGATAGAAGCTGACTGCCGGGCCTAGAAGATCGTAGAGGCCGTAGAAGTGCACGACTTCAAACCCCTTGAGGCGAGAACTGCAAAATCGTATCACACGCGGATTGAGCGTGAGAGCGCGATAGTGGGCGAGGGACGAGAGATAAACGGTTTCGACGCCGTCTTCCTCGGCACGCCAGCCCCACTCAGAGCGCTCGGGCTTGAGTTCGGAACCTTTGCGAGAAGCGAGGCCCCAGTCGGCAGTCAGGACGGTGACGGAATGTCCGCGCTTGGCGAGTGTTCGCGCCAGTGCGCGGACTTTCACGACCGGGCCGCCTGCCTCGAGAAATGGATAGTAGGATTGCACGACCTTCAAAATGCGCACAGTCGGATCACCATTGGGCGAGAAGAGAAATCTTGCGACGCACGCTACGTGTCGACAATGGCCTGGTCAGCTAGCGCGCCACTCGCGCGTCCACACACTCGTCGAGAATCTCACGCAGGCGTTCGCGAAACTTCGCAAAACAATACTTGCGGCGGACGATTTCCGCCCCCGCGCCGCCCATGCGCGCGCAAAGCGATTCGTCACGAAGCAAGTTCGATAGCGCGTCCGCGAGTTTCTGCACATCATTTGGCGGAACGAGGAAGCCATTTACGCCGTCCTGAATCACATCTAGCGTGCCACCGATCGCCGCTCCCACAACCGGTTTTGCGAAGGCCATTGCTTCCAGAAACACGAGGCCGAATCCCTCGCCAGTGCTGGGAAGAGCGAAGACGTCCGCACGCGCGTAGCAGGCGGCAATTTGCTGGCGAGAAAGTGCCGAAAAGAAATGTACGCGATTGGAAACGCCGAGCGATTTCGCAAGCTGCACGATGCGCGGCAAGTCGTTTCCGCCCCCGACGGCGACCAGTTGCACATCAGGGATGGTGGCTTGCAGTTGGGCCACGGCGCCTAGCAGTTCGTCGGCGCCTTTGTATCGCTCGGATGCATCCCAGCGGGCGATGGTAAGAATAACGCGTCCGATTGGAAATGATGGCGGAAGAGGACACGCAGTCTGCTGGTCAGCGAGTCGCATAAAACTAGGGCTGAGCGGCCAGGGCAGCACACGAATTTTGTTCGGCGAGACACCTTGGATTTCGCTGAGCTTTTGCGCAGTAAAGCGGCTCGGCGCCAGGACCATGTCGGCGCGAAGCAGCGCTCGGCGGCGGAATGGCGAGAGAGCTGTCCAGACTTCAATCCCGTGGGCCACAACGATTACTTTCAGGCTTGGCGCAAATCGCTGCATCAGAGCGGCTGGAACGGCGAGGTGAGGATGCGCGGCGAAAATGACGCCGCCCGCCGCACCATCAAGTTTGCGAGCGCGCGCGATACCGGCCGAGATGAAGCGGACTTTCGAGCGGCCGAAACCACGCAGCGGGATGCTGCAGCCGTTGATCTCAATCACGTGTGTTTCCCGCGAATCGTTGAGCCCGAAAACTTCCGCTTCGCCGCTTCGCTCGCGGACGATTTCCGAGAGTGCCGCAGCCGTCATGCGCCCGGATTCCTGAACACCGCCGACGCCGAGAAGGTCCGGAAAGATGCCGATGATCCGGGTGGCTTCCACGTGGGCATCGCGCTCCGGCATTGAACCGATCGCAGCGCTCTGATTCATGATTCCTGCGTGAGCGTTTGCGCTTGCCGCCCCGATTTGCGGCGGATGATTTGCTCGAAAATCGCAGCCAGATCGCGGGCATTCTGTTCCCAGCTGAATTGCCGCGCGGTCTCAACAGCTCTCGCGCCCAGGCGCTCGCGCAAACCTCGATCGTTGTAGAGACTTCGAATCATGGACGCCAGTGTAGCGGCATCGGTAGGATCATCGAGAATCAGCCCATCGATCCCGGCGGTTATGAAGTCTGAGACACCGGCGCGTGAAGACATGATCACTGGCAAGCCGCAGGCCATTGCTTCGGATGCTGGAAGGGCGAATGTGTCTTCAAGGGATGGTCCCGTGTAGACATCCGCGGCGGCGTAAAAGAATTCGACGTCTGGGCGCGGAGCAAAGACGCCGACGCGAGGATCGATAAGGCTCTCGCCGAGAGCCTGCCGGATGGCGAGTTCCGACTCGCGAGTCACCACTAGCAATCTCACGGGAAGATCGGGCATTTGCAAGAGAGATCGAAGCAGCGTTCCGAGCCCCTTCTTTCGCCAGTCATTGCCGATCAGCAAGAGCGCGAACTCGTTCCCCGCAATGCGAAATTCAGATCGTGCGGCGCTGCGCAGAGCGGCAATATGAGCAGGATTGAACGTCTCGTGGTCTATCCCGGCGCAGACCATCGGGAAACGCTCGCGCCGAGAATAGAAGTGTTCAATTTCGGCCGCTGTTCGCGGGGACGTAAGAATCAGTTGCGTGCGGGGGTTCGTGAAGACGCGGCGCTCTAGAGCTACGATAAGACGGTAATAAAGGTTACGGTGGATCAGGATCGGCCAGGAACGTGGCGGAGCCGTTCGCAGCTTTAACTCAGTAGCGACGCGGCGAAGGAATTCCGCAAATACGATATGAACGGAAACGGCGTCGGCATCTACACAATTCACGCCTGGGCTGAACACAAGCTCGCAGCGCAATCTCCGAATCCGGCCATCCCACCAACGCCAGATATGGTTCGCCGCGAACCACCACAGAAAATTCAATAGATGGGGTCCTTTAAGCTTGGGGATTCGATGCCACGCGTAACACGCGCGATCCAGATCTTTTACCTGCTGGCTATAGACATGAAACTCAAATTCCGGTGAGAGCTTGGTGATCCACTCGACCACCATTCGCTCCGTCCCGTGACTTTTGTCAAGGAACGGGGATACAACCGCGATGCGCGGACGCCGAGGCCGGGGGCTCATGGGCAGCCCTTCTTCACCGCAAATATCAGAACTCCACCGGAGGTAAGCAGCGGATGAAGCCAACTGCGGGCCCTTCCAGGTTCGGCCGGAATTGTCATCAGCCGTTCTGACCATTCTGCGATCTGATGGAATGAATCGTATACGCTGTAGGAATACGCTACGCCATCTCCTAGGGTGAACAGGTAACCCTTCCCGCTGGTTTTCAAATAATTAATGGTTCTCCAAAGCCCAGCCTTGTACAAGGCGAGCTTCGCAATGCGTATTGGCCAACGTCCTTGTCCGAATCGATTACTATCGGCGATTAACACCGCCTTGCGCGCGACTCGCAACATTTCACTGATTACGCCGTCAGGTTGCGGAACGTGATGCAGGATTGCAAAAGAGCAGACAGCGTCAAAACTCGCGTCGGCAAAAGGCAATGCCTCGCCCGAACCTTGCACGAATACCGGCTGCGGGCCGCCGCTCTTGGCGGCGGCTTGATCGATCAGGGCTGCTACCGGCTCGATGCCACACGCACGTAGGTCCGGCCGCGACGACTTTAAATGCCGCACTCCGCGGCCGGTTCCCGCCCCAACATCCAATACCGAACGCGCATCAATGGTTTGCAGCAATGCGGAAACGAGCGTCAAATTCCACGAATCGTCGTCTCCTTCGTGGGCGTGCATCGCGTCATAGCGAGAAGCGGTTTCGGCGTAATAGCGGCGCTGCTTTTCAACCGCGTCGTCAATCTTAGGGCACATGGCTCGCTCCGCGGAATTCCGCAAATCTTGCAGTTCGACGGGTCGGAGTCGCAGCTGGCAACGGATTGGCAGCGACTTCCGGCAGTCGAAAAAGGACGCCGACCAAGAGCCACAGGTAAATATTACAGACGAAATCCTGATACGCCGAAATAGCACCGTAGGTCATCAGGAATAGAAGCACGAATGCGTACCAAACGATCCCGATTCCGAGCGGGAAGAAGCGAGTGCCGCGCAGCCGCCGCGCCACTTTCCACGAATAGTACAGCAGTGCTCCGGCCCACAGAATCCACAGCAAAGGCGCCAAAATTCCCATCTCGACGATCATATCTCCGAAACCCTCTTCGACCCATATCTCCGGCGTGGGCTGGCCCAGGACTTTTGCGACGTACTGAGCCCCCAACGAGGCAGTTCCAGTGCCACTTCCGACCACCCAATGTTCGTCAAACGCATACATCAGGTTCTTGACAGGATAGTCCCAGCCGCGATCAGTGAGGGCGTAGGCGGAACTGCTGGGCAGCAGAGTTTCAGAATAAAACGCCACACGCGAGCCGACGGCTTTGGGAAAGATCATTGTGACGGCGGCGAGGCCCAGAGCGGCCATGATAGCGGCGCGGCGAACGGCTTTGAGCAGCCGATGAGTCTGGCCGCGTTTCCACTGAGCGCCCCAGAGAAATGCGGCGCTCAACGCCAATGCTGAGGCGATCACATATACCACCGCCGTCCGGGAGCCGCACAAAAGCGTTGCCGCACCGATGGTTCCGATGGTTAGGAATGCGAGCGCGCGATTCCGGCGCGTATGCAACAGCAGGTATCCCGCCATGCCCAAGGCGAGAATGAACGCCACAATCAGATACATGGCAAAACGCCCGGTGCTCACAAAAACCGAATCTGGAAGATTAAAGACTTCACCGGATATCGGCGAGGCCTTCTCGAGGTCTCCCAACTCTTGCAGCGAAGACGCCAGATGTGCCGGATTGAGGAAGCTGTTGCCATGGATTGCCTGAATGATTCCAACGCCGGCGATCAGGATGGCAGCGATTGCATTGACACGGAGAAAGTTTTGGACGTCCTCATCCGTCCGTATCAGTGCATAGCCGACATAGATTAGCGGTACGTAATAAAAATAAAGTTTCAGTCCCAATAGGCCGTACAAAATACTTGGCGAATACGGATTGAAGATTTCCAGCACGGCAAGCCAGAAAAAGAGGCTCAGAAAAAGCAAGAATGGCGGCCGAAACAACTTCTCTTTGCCGCGCCGAATTTCCAGGTACAGAGCGACGTAGACAAGGGCAAGCAGGATGTCCTTGCCGAAAAAAAGGGCGGTGCCATTGCCCATGTACTTTCGGACGAGGTCCTCCACAAGCATCCAACTGAAAAAGCAGTAGAATCCAACGCGCCAGTTTCGCAGGATTACGATTGCGACGCCGCATGCGCCAAGCCCCAAAGTCGCAAACTCCAGCGTGCGGGTATCTCCGGCGAGGATTTTCTGCCCGGCTTCCCAGGCCAGCCAGATAGCGGCGGCGAAGACCACCAGGCCGATAAGGGCCTGGTTCCGTAGCAAGGAAGTGCGCGTCGTGAACAATGGCTATCGTCTCAATCCTGGATGTGGCTCTCTGCCCCAGCGACGCACAGCAGGGGCTTGCTCATTCTATCCCAAGGCAAGAGAGAAATAGGCGCGACGGCGCCCCGGCTAATCGCGCGTTGCAATAAAGCGAACGATCGGCCGCGCGGTTAGAGCGCTGGGATCGAGTTCATCGCCGGTCATCGTGCGAAACGTATGGCGAACGTCCGCGAGTTGAGCGAGCACGGAACATGGGTCTCCGCCATCGGCGCGGATCATGTCGTTGTGAAGCTCAACGAACAGAAGCGGAGCGCACGAGTTCAAGGTTTCCCGCGCTCCGTGGAGCACCTCGGCCTCGTAGCCTTCGACGTCGATTTTAATGTGAGTGGGAGCTCCGAATCTGCGCGTCATAGCGTCGATGGTAATCGACGGCACCTCTGTCAGGTCCCGCTTCAGCCTGCCTTTAGCGGCCTTGAAGTAGCCGTAAGAGAATGCTCCCGAGCTCAGAAGCTCGACCGATCCCTCGTCGCTGCCCACAGCCGCGCGAATCACTTGAATTCTGTCGCCGAAGTCATTTAGCGAGGACTGGATCGCAATCATTCGAGTTGCCAGAGGAGAAGGATCGACGGCGACCGCTCTGCCCCCAATCCGCGCCGCGGCCAAGCTGAAAATTCCAAAATGTGCGCCAACATCGAACAGCAGCATTTGAGCGCTACAGTGGGAGCGAAAGGCCCGAAATTCTTCGTTTTGCTCGGGATCCAGGATTTGGCTTTCGTACGCGTACCGGTAAGCGTGCGGATGGCAAATGATGGACCAATCGTCGTCAGGGAATTTCAGCGTCTTTTTTGCGCCGAGCGAATACATGGCTGAATCGAACAGATACTTCCCCGATCGCGAAGGCGAGCGGAGCGAGTTTCGAATCGGCCTTGGCACCAGCGTTCTGATCGCGTTCTTGAGCGTCTCGGAACTCATCGAAGTCGACGCCACAGGCTCACTTTGCGTTTGTGGCCTCCGCCACTGGTGCCGATCGCCGCTGTAAGAGCTCACGGTAAAGGGCGACGTGGGGTTCGATCATGCCATCCAGGCAAAACATTTCCGTTGCGCGAGTACGCGCCAAAGATCCCAGTGAGCCAACCAACGAAGGCTCGTCAATCACGCGGAGCATTAAGGCGGCCAGGCCTTGCGAATCTCCGAGAGTAAATTTCAAACCTGCATCGCCGACGATTTCACCTAGGCCGCCGATATCCGCGGCGATCACCATCCGCCCTCGCATCATTTGCTCGATGGCCGCCAGGCCGGCGCTCTCCTCCCATATCG
>Ga0307374_10004572_pt1 | contig 22994 bp, 21 predicted proteins | sample OX3MG_FD_202532 | JGI IMG/M metagenome (GOLD analysis project Ga0307374, IMG submission 202532) | Soil microbial communities from Risofladan, Vaasa, Finland - OX-3 | ecosystem: Environmental > Terrestrial > Soil > Coastal area > Acid sulfate soil | place: Finland: Risofladan, Vaasa | collected... | reverse complement strand
GAGTTGTGCGCCAGGATCCCCAGCCGCACCACGTCGCTGCGCCTACCTGCGGTACTGACGAGCCCGTCAGCGCCCGTCCTGGTGGTACCGGCCAGCCGGCGCAAGGACCACTACGGGGAGTGACGAGCGCTTCGGCGGGTATTCCCGGCCAGTTGCCCCACTCGAAACTCTGCGTCGTGAGCCCTGCCGGCGGGCCCTGACCTCGTGTGTCACGTTTGTGTCACGCCGGCCGAGGAACCGCCCGGCGGCCGCAGTCCGCAGGCCCGTGACCTGCGGAAATGCGGCGCCAGGCTGAACGCAGTAACGGGCCTGCAAAGCCCTTGGGCAACTGGAGGGTGTCAGCCGCACTCACGCTGGTCAGGACCCTGATATCCGAGCAGTCCAGATGCGGCGGTTTGGCCATTGGCGGCCAGGACGTGCCATAGCTGACCGGTACTGCGTGTCACGAATGTGTCATGCGCCTCGACAACCGCCACGACACTTCGCGACGGAGGTGTCTCTGAAGATGCGCAAGGTGCAGACGGGCAGCCCGGAACTCTGTATCACGTATGTTGCTCGACGTGATACACTTCTGGCTATGCGCAGCCTCCGCTTGGACGGTGACCTGGACGAAAAGGTGCGGCGCGCCGCGGCCATCCGGGGCGAGTCCGTGTCGGAGTTCCTGCGCCGAGCCGCGGCGGAACGCGCTGAGGACACCCTGGTCGGCACCGCTCACGAGCGCTTCGCCGACGTGGCGGGCGTCATCCATGGAGGGGGTGGCCGGGCCCGTCGGACCGGGGAGGCGTTCCTTGACGTCCTCACCCGGCGCAGCCCGAAGCCGTGACTCTCACCGACGCCGGACCGCTAGTGGCATTGATCGATGCAGACGAGCCCGACCACGACGCCTGTCTCGAGGCGCTCGAGAGCCTCAGCCTGCCTCTCGTGACGACCTGGCCGGCGTTCACGGAGGCCATGTACCTGGTCGTCAGGGCGGGCGGCGCCCCAGGCCACCGCGCCCTGTGGCGTCTAATCGACAGTCGGCGTCTGGAGATAGCGGAGCTCTCAGCGGACGCGGTCAAGCGGAGTGAAAGGCTCATGGATCAGTACGCCGACACGCCGATGGACCTGGCCGACGCCACCCTGGTGGCCCTGGCCGAGGAGATCCGGCAGCGGAGGATCTTCACCCTGGATGACGACTTCGACGTCTACCGACTCCATGGCCGGCAGCGGTTCGAGAGGGTGCCCGCTCCCTAGCCCCACGGAGGGTCGAGCGCGAAGCCGTGCCACTCGTCGGAGCCAGGTAACGACCACCAACGCGTCTGGCTGCCACCGTCACCGTTGCCGCTCGATCGACCAACCCTGGCGAGGGTCGGAGTCGAATGCATCCCGGCCGTTCGCCGCCAGGCTCGACGAGTTGGCCGAGAACCTGGGCCAGCTCCCAGGAGGCTCACAAGGGGTCGGTGTCGACTTGTGCCGCGGAAGCGTCGTCTGTGATGACATTGACCCAGACGCCGAGCTGGCGGGCAGCAGCCGAGGCGTAGTGCCGCACGGCGGCATAGCCCAGCTCGTCACTGTGCACCACGACGGTGCCAGTTACGTCGACGCGGGCACGGCTGAGCCCGTACTGACCGGCCAGCTGGCGAAGCACCCTACGCGCCGCCAGCACCTCAGATCGGGTGGCGCTGCGGTCCCCGGTGACCAGGCTGGACATCGGTTGGAGGTTACAGGGAGTCGCCCGCAGGGTCACGATTGAATTCCGTGCCGCAGATGACTCATGTGTTCGGCTCCCAGGACCCAGCCAGGACCCACGGGAGGGTCCAGAGGGGTCAACAGGGGTACAAACGTTCGCCCCAAAAAGGGCCTCTGAAAAGGGAAACTACAAGAATCGCCTGGTCACGACAACGGCCGGTACCACCCTCTCAAGGTGGCGACACGGGTTCGAATCCCGTTGGGGCTGCCACAAAGGTCCAGTTCAGAGACCTGACCCGGTGCCCGGCTCATCAGGTCGGCCTCCGTGCAGCGGGAAGGCTTACTGGTCCGACACAGGGCGACATGGCGACAGGGCGACATGGTCGAAGGGCTGTCGAAGGGCTTGGGACCGACTGGCTTCCCATGCTGACCAACGCCCGGAAGGTTCTCGTCGAGCTTGAACCTCACCCCCGGGAGGGAGCAAAGGGGTGGACTTCCTGGCGGGCCAGCCACGCTCCGTAGGCGGCCGCCGCCCGGATTCCCTGGGCGGAGACGGTCGGGTACTTCTGCAGGATCTCGGCCTCGGACATGCCCGCAGCGAGGGCGTCGAGGACCACCGTGACCATGATCCGGGTGCCACGGATGCACGGCTGGCCGTGGCATATCGTCGGGTCAAGCGAGATGTGCTCGAGCAACTCCTCTTCGGTCACCATGACATTCCCATCCCCGAGCCGTCCTGTGCGCTGCCAAACACCCCGCCGATGACTTCTAGTGCGAGAACTCTGTATCACGAATGTCCTCGACGTGATACACTTTGCGATGCGCAGCCTTCGCTTGGACGATGACTTGGACGAAAAGGTACGGCGCGCCGCCGCCATCCGGGGCGAGTCCGTGTCGGAATTCCTGCGCCAAGCCGCAGCGGAACGCGCTGAGGACACCCTGGCCGGCACCGTTCGAGAGCGCTTCGCCGACGTGGCCGGCGCCATCCATGGAGGGGGTGGCCGGGCCCGGCGGACCGGGGAGGCGTTCCGGGACGTCCTCACCAGGCGCAGCCCGAAACCGTGACTCTCACCGACGCCGGACCGCTAGTGGCACTGATCGACGCAGACGAGCCCGACCACGACGCCTGCCTCGAAGCTACCGAGAGCCTCAGCCTGCCTCTCGTGACGACCTGGCCGGCGTTCACCGAGGCTATGTACCTGGTCGTCCTGGCGGGCGGTGCCCCAGGTCACCGCGCTCTCTGGCGTCTCGTCGACAGTCGGCGTCTGGAGATAGCGGAGCTCTCAGCGGACGCTATCAAGCGGAGTGAAAGGCTCATGGATCAGTACGCCGACACGCCGATGGACCTGGCCGACGCCACGCTGGTGGCCCTGGCCGAGGAGATCCGGCAGCGGAGGATCTTCACCCTGGATGACGACTTCGACGTCTACCGACTCCACGGCCGGCAGCGGTTCGAGAGGGTGCCTGCTCCCTAGGCCCGAGGCTCACAGGGGGTCGGTGTCGACCTGTGCCGCCAGGGTCAAAGCAGATCATGCACGAGTACGTCCAACAGCGACTCCTCGTGGATCGCGACACCAGCCCGGGACATGGCCGCTGTCAACCCGGTATCCCAGACGGCGTTGACGGGAGTCCCTTCGAGAGGCGCTGGGTCGACTCCCTCAGCGAGGGCGTCGGAGACGGCGCTCTCGTAGTCGGCGGAGTCCATTCGCCAAGGCCGTGCTCCGGAGGTCCCGACCACCCGGTTGGCGATGGCCAGCCCCGGCCAGTCGAAGTCCCCGTGGTAGCGCAGCGACGCTCCTTCGGCCATCAGTCGGTTCAGCAAGTCCGTGACCACCAAGGTCGGGTTACCGGCGATGCAGACGATCACACCTCGGGCGCCGGCATCCATGGCTGCCTCGAGTACCCGGGGGTTCTCGCACGCCGAGACGAGTGTCCCCGGTTCCACCAGCCGCCCGATCCGCCGGAGATCGCGCCGCGTCAGATGCGTCTCGCAGCCGGCTCGAGAACGGTGTCGCACGGTCCTGTCCACCACCCCGTCACCGGCCGGCTGAAGCCCCAGGGTCAGGACCGTGGTGGAGACTTCATCGCTCAGGACGCCGGCTCGGGCCCAGAGCTGACGGCGGCCGGCCGACGTCGTCGGCAGTTCCAGACCGAGCATGAGCGCCACCGCCCGCAGGACGGCGGCACCGAGGATCGATCCGTCATCGAGTGCGTGACTGCTGCCGCCGGCGGCGAAGGCCAGTTCCGTCCGGCCTCGGACCGGGCCGTCCCACGGCAGCCTGGTGATGCCGCGAATCGCCGCCGTGACCACGGTCTCGGCCCGTGCCGGTGGCAGTCGGCCCAGCAGGGGGCGGATCGACTGAAGCCAGGCATCAGCCCAGGGCTCGGAGTCCAGGCCGTGTGTAGCCAGCGTGGCGCGGGCGGCGGCCCACACGGCGTTCCTCGATGCCGCGGCAGACTCCCGGAGGCCAGGCCGGTCTACGAGAGGACCGCGTCGGGCGCTCACTGCCGCCACCAAACCAGGCGCGGCCCCGGCCTCGCGTATCCGTTCGTCCAGGGCCGCCAGGTCGACCCGCGCCCTGTCGCCGACTTTGCGCCCGACCAGCCCGGTCAGAGCGAAGCGCTCGTCACGCGTCAGGCCGTCCAGCGTAACCCGGCCGCGTGGTGACAGGCCGTTGCGCTGCAGTCGCTCCGCCGTCACGTCCCACAATCGGTCGAGCGCCGGATCGTCCAGGCCGGGCATCGGCCGAGCTACAGCCCGACCAGGTGGCGCTGCCTGCCGTCCCACCGGAAGTGAACCAGAGCCACTCCGGGAACCGAGGGCTCACGCAGCGCCTCGTAGATCTCGAGGCTCGGCACTTCCGGGAAGCAGCCCCACATGCGCTCGCTGGTCAGCATGAAGTCCAGATCGAGGTCCACCAGTAGGGCGAGCAGTCTGCCGTGCGTCGGCTCGTCCACTTTGGCGAAGGCATCGTCGAGCAGGAGCAGCCGCGGACACTCTGCACCCAGTCCCTCGTAGTGGGCGGAGGCGCCAGCGAAGAGAGCCAGATATGACAGCACCCGTTGCTCACCCTGGGACAGCCCGAGACGAGGCGACAGCGCCCGCTGTGAGTCGGGTCGGGAGTCGTCCACCACCATCACCTGGAAGCGGTACCAGCGCCGGTAGTCGAGTGCTACCCGGAGGTGCTCGAAATAGCCGGCGGCCGAATCCTTCTCCCGCTGCGCCTCGATGAGCTCCATCAGGGCCTCGCGCAGGCGCACATCCTCCTCCACGGAGCGGGGCGAGAGCTTCAGCAGCTCCGACGTCACACGGGCCGCGCCCGGCTCCTCCTGTTGCAGTCGCCACGCCAGGCGCGCTCCCTTCCCGTGCGAGGTCCGCACCGGGCCCAAGGCGCGGTTGGCCGATTCGACCAGCTCCTCTGCCTCCAGCAGCCGCTCCCGCAGCTCCTCGCCCAGCTCCCCGAGCAGGAACCGCTCGATGATCTCCCGCTCGTTGACCGCCAGTCGCTCCTTGGCCGCCGCCGCCTCGGCCACCACCCTCGCCGTCACCGTGGGCAGCGGCTGGCGCCCGGTGTCATCGGCTACGTGGAAGAACTTGACCCCCCCCTCCTCGCCGATGGCGACGTCGTAGCCCCCCGACAGGGCCTCTTCCAGTTCCCGCAGCCGGTTGAGCACCACCTGATCACCAACCGGTCCGTCCTCCCCCGCCCGGGACCGCAGCGTCCGGGCCGCTCCCTCGGCGTCACCCGGATCCCACACCCACTCAGTGCCCAGGGCAGCCTCGCTCAGACCCGGCAGCACGACCACGCGGCCCAGTTCCTGGCCGGCCGCACCGACGGCGGCAATCGCCTGGGACGCCGACTCCAGGGCCTCCGCCGCTACCCGAGCCGCGCCGCCGGCCGCCTCGGCCAGGTCCACGGCTCGCTTCTGGGCCGCGGGGAACCTCAGCCGAGCCGCCTCCCTCCGGCGCTCCGACTCGGCGATGGCGGCCAGCACCTCGGCGACGGTCGAACCGACCGCCTGCTCCAGCTTGCCCAGCCCGGCGGCGGCCGATTCATGCTCCCACTGCCGTGCCTCCATTTCCGCCCGGGCCCGCGCTGCTGCCTCCTCCCGTTGCGCCCGCCGGTCGGATGCGGCGGCGGCGGCGGCCCGCCGTTCGTCCCACTGCGCCCACGCCTTTGTCCATTCCCGCAGCTCGCGGGCAAGGTCCCCCGCCGCCCGGCGGACCTCGTCCAGAGCTGCGAGGGCGGTCGGCAAGCTCTCGGCGGCGGCGGCGTGCCCGAGCTCGCTGGCCGCCTGGGCCGCCGCCGTCCGAGCCAGCTCCGCCGCCCGCCGGTCGACGTCGAAGCGGGCCCGGGCCGAAGCGGCCACGGCCACCAACGCCTCGGCCCGTGAGGACGCCGCCCGGACGCCCTCGGAGGAGGGGAACGTCCCCATCAACCGGTCCAGCCGCTCCCGGCGCTCCCGGGCCGAGTCGGCCTCCCGCTTCAGGGTCGCCACGACCTCCCGCAGCTCGTCGCATTGCCGGGCCAGCTCGGCCAGCCGGCGGGCACGCGTCGCCCGGCGGGTGCCGGCCCCCAGGTACTCGCTCTCCGGCTTGGTCCAGGCACCCCGCAGGGCCCCGAGAGACCAGCGTCCGTCCATGCTGATCCAGGGCAAGTCCCCCTGGTCCCCGAGGCCTACGGTGCGCAGCAGGCGCTGTACGTGCGGCAGGTTGGTGACCAGGGCGTCGGCCAACGTCGGCACGCCCTCGGCCAGCCTGGGCGCGTCGGTCCTCACGATGACATCGGCGGTCGAGGGGTGAAGGACCAGGCCGTCGTTGCCCACCCAGGCATCGAGCAGGCCAGAGGCCTCCAGCGCGGCCTCGAGTCCGACCCGGTCTTCCGCTGCCAACTCCGAGCGCACGTCGACCAACTCGTAGAACGGGGCGCCGGCTCGCTCGTCCCGTTCCGAGGTGCGGAAACGGGAGACAGGCGGCCGGGCCTCCTCCTGCGCCTCCAGGGCGGCGCGCTCGGCTTCCTTCTTTCCCAGCGCCAACTGGGCTTCAGTCAGCCCGGCCCGGGCCGCCCCCTCCGCCTCGGCAGCGCCCTCGCGGACGGGTGCCAGCAGATCGGACGCCAGAACGGGCACGGCGGTCAGCTCGTCGGCGCCGGCTGGGCCGTCGGCCAGGCTCCGGTGCAAGGCGCTCCAGTCGGGGCGGGGAAGCCCTTCGCCGGCCGGGCCGGGCCAGGTGCGGACAGCGTCCCGCCAGGCGCGGCTCTCGGTGACCCACGCCGCGTTGGCCTCGTTGGCGGACTCCAGCGCGTCGGTCAGCTCCTGCTCTGATTGGGCGGACTGCTCCTCAGCCCGGCCGGCGATGGCCTTGGCCTCGGCCGCCTCGGCCGCCAGGGCGCGAACCTGCTCGGCCGCCCGCCGGCGCCCGTCGGCGACGGTTACGGCGTGGGGAATGCCCGCGGCGTCGCTCGGCACCACTGCCTGGTCGATGGACGCCTCCCCGGCCAGGCGGACCAGGGCCGGGCGCTGCTCGGCCACGGTTGCCCCGGCCTGCTCGGCCTTGGTCACGGCGCCGGCCTCCTCGGCCGCCGCCTCTTGGGCCACCCGCTGGAGCTGTGCGTGATGGTGTCCGGCGCTCTCCGCCATCGCCCGCTTGGCCTCCACCGCCGCCCGCCGGTCGGCCAGCTGCTGGTGCTCCTTGTAGGCGTCGCTGGCCCGCAGTCCCTCGAGCTCCCGCCCGGCGAGCTCCTCCTGCTCCCGTAGCTGCGCTGCCTCCTGATCGGCCGCCAGGCGCGCCGCGGTGGCGGCCGCCGACTCCTCGGCCAGACGCTTGGCCTCCTTCTCCCGCCGTCGCCGTTCCGAGACGGCGTCGAGCACCAGTTGGGAGCAGTGACGCACGACCGTGCGGGCATAGCCCGAGTAGGTGTCGAGGAAGCGCTGCAGCGCGGCAGCGGTCCTCTGCGTCCGTTCCAGCTGTTCCTTGATCTGATCCAGGCTGTCGAAGCGCTCCGCCGCCTTTTCCAAGGCGTCTTCGGATGGCGGAGGCAGGGCATCGGAGAGCACGGCCGCCAGCTCCCCGGCTTCGATCTTGTTGCCGATGTTGGGGTCCCGTAGACGACGCAGCAGGTGGAGGAGGTTGGCGAACCGAGCCTCGTCGTGCAGGCCGAACAGCCGCGACCCCACCCGGCGGCGGTGCTCAGCGGCGGTGGTGACGACATCGGGCCCCAGCTGATCGCGCAGCTTGTCGCTCGAGACCTCTGGTCCCAGGTGGATGTCGGCGCCGACACGCGCGTCCTCGGCCAGGAACCACCAGGTGCTCGCCTGCCTCGTCGAGGTCGATGCCTTCAACCCGGCGCCCAGGGTGCAGAAACGGTCCTGGCCGTCCTCGGAGGTAAGCCGTAGCTCGAGCCACACGTAGCCGACGTGGTTGCCGGGCTCCCGGCCGTCGGTCATCAGCCAGTAGACGGATGTCCGGTCGCGACCGGCGGCGTCGATGGTCCGGACGTCGGCGTCGAAGAGGAGAGGCAGGAGCATCTCCAGCGCCTTGGACTTACCGGCCCCGTTCTTGCCCCTCAGCAGCGCCCTGCCTCCCGCGAACGCGATCTCCGCCCGGTCGTACTGCCACACGTTGACTATGCCGGCGCGGTGAAGCACCCAGCGGCCCAACCTCTCGATGGGTGCCACCGGTACCGCGCCGGCGCGGGGGGCGAAGAGCTGATCAGTCATGCTTCCTCCGATTGGTCCAGTTCGAGCATGGGCGGGGTCTCGACCACCTCCGGCTGGGGTGCGTAGCGCGCCGCCACCGCCCGCAACCGCAGCGATCCGTCCTCGGCGCGGGCCATCAGGCCGACGTCGACGAGCATGTCCTCGACGTCGGGCCCCAGCCGCTCGGGATGGTCGGTGTAGTCCTTCGACCAGCGCCGGCCGTGTCTGGCCAGGAGCCCCTGCACCACCGCCCGGAACACCTCGTCTGGGACCGGAGCCGCCGCGTCGGTAGGCGCCAGCCGGGAGACGAGCTCGGACACGGTCAGAAGGGCAGCCTGTCCGAGGGAGCCCTCCCTCGGGAACGCCACGTCGGTGAGCTCCTCGCGACGGTCGAAGGCAGCCACCCCTTCAGCCCGGATCTCCAGACTGAGCCCGAAGTTGTCCTCCAGGGCCTGGGCCTCCCGCCGCTGGTTCTGCCGCAGCCACGCCCGCTCAGCCTCGGGCGTGTCGTCGACCATGACCACGGGGGCCTCCACCATCCTCCGGCGGACCGTATGGCGGACGGCGTCGGGACCCGGATCGGCCGACAGCCGGACCAGCTCGGCGGCGTCCTCGACCTCCCGGAGCGGAACGGACAGGAGGTGGCGGATCAGTTCCCGCTCCACGAAGAGAAGCGCCTCTTGGCTCGGGTCTTCGGCGTACTCGGACACCGAGCCGGCGTCCTCGGTCACGATGCCCCAGGCGATGAGCTGGCGCACAGCGTGGACCAGGGCCCGGCGCTCGCTCAGGGTGTCCGCACCCAGATCGATATCCACTTCGGCCGCCGCCTGCCGAACGTCGGAGACCACTGATGACAGGAGCACCTGGGTCCGGCCCGTCAGCAGGACCGAGCACAACAGGGCCAGGTAGGTGTAGTCGCGGGGCGAGAACGGGGCCCGGGATGAGCGCAGGAGCGGCCTCCCGTCGTTCGGCCCCAGTCCGGCCTTGCTGAGCCGGGCCATGCGGGCGTCGACGACCAGCCGGTAGCCCAGATAGCCACGGAAGAGGGCCGTCAGAGCGTCGGCGTTCCGGCGGATCCGATGGTGGCCCTCCGGGTCGTGACCCGCCAGGACGAGGGGGGTGCGGATGAGCTGGCGGGCGGCGTCCCGAATGTCCTCGGCGCTCACGCCAGTCCCTCCGCCGCCTGCTGAGGCACAAGCGAAAGGGCGCGGCCGTGCACGGTCAGGTTGCCTGCCTCGGAATGGACGACCAGAGTGCCCGGCGCCGGCGTGACCCACAGGGTCAACCCGTGATCGGGAAGTGATGCCTGGCCGCTGGACGTGGCGTTGGCCAGCAGCTCGAGCAGCACCCACATGGCCGCCGCCGACAGTCGGGCCTCCGACAGCCGGGGACCGACGGCCAGCAGCTCGGCGCAGGCGGTGGCCCGCCGGTCGGCCTCGGCCGTCCGGGTGGCCAGGAGGCGTTCCTTCTGTCGCGAGTGGTCGGCGGCCGGGGCGGATCGGCCCCGCGGCGTACGGTCGCCCCGCTCCCGGAGCGTCACCGGCACGGGGGCCGTCGGTGATCGCCACCAGCTGGCAGTGGCGGAAACACGTTCGCTGGTCTCGTCGTCGAGCGGGATGCCCAGGTGGCGACAGCCATAGAGGCCGAAGGCCGACGTGGCGATGATGTGGGCCCCCGTCGGCGAGGCGGCCTCGAACCACGTGGCCAGCCGCAGGAAGTGCCGCCGAAGAGACGCTTCGCGCGTAGCCGACGCGTTGATCCGCTTGAGGCTGCTGAGGAGGGCCCCCACCGCCCGGTGGGCCGCGTCCCGGAGCTGCCGGGCGCCGGAGCCCACGAACCAGGACTCCAGCTGCTCCCAATCGGCCTTGGTCCGGCCCAGGGCCCGCTCGGTGGACTCGCCTCCGGGGCGGGCCGCCTCCAGAGCGGCGAAGGATGGGTCGCTCTCCGACAGGCGGTCGAGCAGGGCGGGCACTTGGGGACCGAGCCTCTCCAACGCGGCGGTGATGGCCGGTGTCTGCCGGCGGACGCTCTCCACGATCGTCTCCAGGTAGTCGAGGAGGAGGTGTTTGAACCCGACCCACTCGTCCCCGTCCAGGTCCGCCCGGGTGAGGACGGCGCCGATGTACGTGTAGAAGTCGGTCACCGAGTCGGCGAAGGTCCGGAACTGCCCGAAGATCGTCGATACCGACCCGGCCAGTGTCTCCGGGTCGGCGTCAGGGTCGAGGCCCGCCAGGCCGTCGGCCACCAGGGCCAACAGCTCACGGGGCACCTCCCGTGCCCCGCCGGTCACCGCCAGGAAGGCCTCCACCTCCCGGTGGAGCCGGGCGCCGAGGGCCGAGACGGTGTAGCGGACCGGCTGGCTCTGGTACGCGGCGATGGAGGTGACGCGGACCTCCCGGGGGCTGAGGAGGAGGTTGCCGTTGTCGGCCAGGTAACGGCAGCGGGCGGCGATCAGCTCGACGGGCAGGGCCGCCCCCTGGTCGGCCAGGTCCTGGGGCGACCACTCGGCCAGGACGGTTCGAGTGAACCGGCCCATGATGGCCAGGTAGTCGTCGGCCTCCTGGGCTGCGAGGTACCGGTAGAGCTTCAGCCGCTCCGCGTCCGCCACGCATCGGACTCTAGGCAGCTCCTGTGACATTTGCCATCGGTGTAACTACATTTGTGTTATCACCTATGTTGACATCGCGGTACAATGTCCACATGTCGGTCAACGTCTCGGTCCGGTTGGAGGAACAACTAGCGGAAAGGCTCCGGCAGCGGGCCCGAGCGGCCGGGGAGACCCTGTCTGACCGTCTGCGGCGCTACGCGGACGAGGGTGCCCGCCGTGACGAGCATCCGCTGATCACCTTCCGGGATGGGCCGACGGGCCGACGGGCCGGCCTGGTCGGGGGAGCCGATGTCTGGGAGGTCCTTCTCTGGCTCGAAGATCTGAGCAGTGCCGCCGGTCCGGTGGACGCCCTGCTTGGGGAGTCCGACCTGACCCGTGCGCAGGTCGAGGCGGCCGTCCGCTATGGCTCCGCCTACCCCGATGAGATCCGGGCGCGCATCGAGCTTCACCGAGCGGAGACGGATCGGGCTTCGCAGCTTTGAAGATCTTGCTGGACGAAATGTACCCAGCTGCTCTGGCCGACACCCTGACTGCTGAGGGCATCGAGGCGTTCACGGCAAGGCTGCTCGGACTGGCCGGCAGTTCTGACTCCGACCTCCTCGAGTTCGCAGCACGTGAAGGTCACACTGTGCTCACCGAGAACGTGTCTGACTTTGCCCGGCTGTCCGGGGAGCGTCTGACGGCCGGTGGCCACCATCCCGGAATCCTGATCGCGCTCTCGTCCCGCTTCTCCCGCCGGCCTGCCGGGATCTCGGCCATTGTCGCCGCCGTCAAGCAGATAGGCGGGGACGAGCTGAGCGACCGCCTCGTCTACCTGGAGCGGCCCCAGGGTCTTTGAACTATGCGAGCCACCGTCCAGGTGGTCCGGAACGGCCCTGGCGGCCACGGCCATAGGGCAGAACGAGGCGGCCGATCTCCTACAGATCGCAGACGCTTACGATGCCATAGCCAACCAGGGTGTTTCCGTCCCCCCCAGGCTGGTCGAAGCGACCGTCGATTCCGACGGCAGCCGCCATCCGGTCCCCGCGCCCAAAGGCAAGCGGATCGTCAGCCCAGAGATCGACCGGACCCTGGTTGGGATGCTTGAAGGGGTCGTGTCGGCCCAGGGCACGGCTCCCGCGGCGGCCATCCCCGGTTACACGGTGGCGGGAAAGACAGGGACCGCTCAGATTCCAGATCCAAGTGGCTCCGGTTACCTACCGGGCGCGTTCAACGCCACCTTCGTGGGATTCGTGCCCGCCCAGCAACCCGCCTTAACGGTGGTTGTCCGGCTCGCGAATCCGAACGTGATCTACGGCGGGTCTGTTGCCGCCCCCGTGGCCGCCAGGATCATGAGCTATGCCTTGCGTATTCTCGCCATCCCACCTCCTCAGGACACCGTCAACCAAGGAGCCCCGGCCGAGGTCAGCAATAGCCCTGGGACCGCACCTGGGCTACCGACCGGCCAATGATCCAGACGTTTCTACCGCTGGCCCCGGCCCGGGCCAACCGAGGCGCCGGCTCGTCCCGGCGTCCCCCGCCACCACAGAGTGAGTGAATGCCCAGGTCAGCGACCTGGGCCTTCGTGGTTGGGTGAGGCTTCTACCGGGTTCAGGCGCTCCTCCTCCGGGTCTTCTCCGACTTCTGGACCGTCCGGGCTGGCATGCTCCGACTCGGACTGGAGCGATCGAGGAGACAGACGTGACAACCACGAGACCAATGCAGCTCGGGATGGTGGGACTTGGGCGCATGGGTGCGAACATCGTCCGCCGTCTGATGAGCGACGGCCACACCTGTGTGGTCTTCGACGTCAATCCCGAGGCCGTCAAGGCGCTGGAAGGAGAGGGAGCGACCGGGGCCGGCTCCATGGCCGACTTCGTCCAGAAGCTGTCCCCACCCCGGGCGGCCTGGGTGATGGTCCCTGCCGGTGAGATCACCGGCCGGACCATCGAGCAGCTGGCCTCCCTCATGGAGTCGGGGGACACGATCATCGACGGCGGGAACTCCTACTACCGGGACGACATCCGCCGAGCGGCAGACCTGTCCGGCCGCGGCATCCATCTGGTCGACTGCGGGACGAGCGGCGGAGTATGGGGGTTGGAGCGCGGCTATTGCCTGATGATCGGAGGTGAAGCCGACGTGGTGGAGTACCTGCGTCCGATCTTCGCCACCATCGCCCCGGGCGTGGGCTCCGCACCTCGAACCCCGGGCCGCACCGGGGAGCCGGATGAGGCCGAGCAGGGGTTCTTGCACTGCGGGCCCAACGGCGCCGGGCACTTCGTCAAGATGGTCCACAACGGCATCGAGTACGGGATGATGGCGTCGCTGGCCGAAGGGCTCAACATCCTGCATAACGCCGACGCGGGCAAGCACACCACGGAGGCCGACGCCGAGACGGCGCCGCTCGAAGAGCCCGAGTTCTACCAGTTCGACATCGACACCACGGCAGTGACCGAGGTATGGCGCCGGGGCAGCGTCGTGGGCTCTTGGCTGTTGGATCTGACCGCTGGGGCCCTTTTCGACTCCCCCGACCTGGCTGAGTATGCCGGGCGTGTGTCGGACTCGGGCGAGGGCCGCTGGACCTCGATCGCGGCTATCGACGAGGGCGTGCCCGCCCCGGTGCTGACCAGCGCGCTCTATTCCCGCTTCGCCTCCCGGGGCCTCGATGACTTCGCCGACAAGGTGCTCTCGGCTATGCGTAAGGGCTTCGGTGGCCACGACGAGAAGGCGACATGAGCACCCTCGACGTCGATCTGGACCAGCTGTCGGTCAACGTCATCCGGGGCCTGTGCATGGACGCCGTGGAGGCGGCCAACTCCGGCCACCCCGGCACCCCGATGGGGATGGCGCCGGTCGCCTACACACTGTGGCAACGGTTTCTGCGGTTCGACCCGCAGGATCCAATCTGGCCCAACCGTGACCGCTTCGTCCTCTCCGAGGGCCATGCCTCCACGCTGCTGTGGTCGCTGCTCCACCTGGCCCGGGTGCAAGCCGTCGACCCCGCCTACGAGGTGCTGGGGCAGCCGGCCGTCTCCCTCGAGGACCTCCGCTCCTTCCGCCAGCTCGACTCGAAGTGCCCGGGACACCCGGAATACCGCTGGACCAGCGGGGTGGAGGCCACCACCGGGCCCTTGGGCCAAGGGGTGGCTACCTCGGTCGGGATGGCCATAGCCGGCCAGTGGCTGGCGGCGCGCTACAACCGCGTGGGCTTCGCCCTCTACGACTTCAACGTGTATGCCCAGGCCGGGGACGGTTGCATGATGGAGGGCATCTCCTCGGAGGCGGCCTCCCTGGCCGCTCACCAACGGCTGTCCAACCTCTGCTGGATCTACGACTCCAACCGGGTGACCATCGAAGGACATACGGACATCACCTTCACCGAGGACGTGGCCGCCCGCTTCCTGGCCTACGGCTGGAACGTGACCACGGTGGCCGATGCCAACGACCTCGGGGCCGTGGCCCGGGCCATCCACACCTTCCTGGCCGAGTACGAGCGACCGACGCTCATCCTGGTACACAGCCACATCGGATACGGATCGCCCGTCGAGGACTCGCCCAAGGCCCACGGGGAGCCGCTCGGTCCGGCCGGGGTGCGGTCGACCAAGCGCTTCCTCGGGCTGCCCGAGGACCAGGACTTCTTCGTTCCCGGGGCGGTCTACGACTGCTTCGGAGAGGGCATCGGGGCCCGGGGGGCCTCCGCCCGGGCTGCCTGGGCGAGCCTCTTCGAGTCCTACCGTGCCCAGTACCCGGAGCTGGCCGACGAGATCGAGCGCATGGGGCGCCGGGACCTGCCCGAGGGTTGGGAGGACGCCCTGTCGAGCTTCCCGCCGGACGAGAAGGGCCTGGCCACCCGGGAGTCCGACGGCCAGGTGCTCAACGCCCTCGCCCAGGCCATCCCCTGGGTCATCGGCGGCTCGGCCGACCTCTCGCCCTCGACCAAGACGAACCTCACCTTCCCCGGTGCGGGGGACGTCCAGCCGGATAGCCGGGCCGGCCGCAACGTCCACTTCGGGGTGCGGGAGCACGCATCGGCGGCCATCGCCAACGGGATGGCCCTGACCAAGCTCCGCTCCTACTGGTCGGGTTTCCTCATCTTCTCGGACTACGCCCGGGGGGCGATCCGACTCTCGGCCCTGATGGAGATCCCGGTTGTGCACATCTTCACCCACGACTCGATCGGTGTCGGGGAGGACGGGCCCACCCACCAGCCCGTCGAGCAGCTGGCGTCGCTGCGGGCCGTGCCGGGGTTGCTCGTCTTCCGCCCGGGCGACGCCAACGAGGTGGTCGAGACCTGGCGGCTCGTGGCCGCCCTGCGTCGGGAGCCGGCGGTGCTGGTGCTGTCCCGCCAGGCCGTCCCGACGTTCGACCGGACGGTGACCGGGGCGGCGGCGGGGGTGGCGCGGGGGGCCTATGTGCTGGCCGACGCCCCGAATGGGATACCGGACGTGGTCCTCATGGCCACCGGGTCGGAGGTGCAGCTGGCGATGGCGGCCCGCGCCGAGCTGTCGGCCGAGGGCACCGGGGTGCGGGTGGTGAGCATGCCGTGCTGGGAGCTGTTCGACCGGCAGCCGCCCGAATACCGCGACGAGGTACTGCCGCCGACGGTCGTGGCCCGGGTGGCCGTGGAGCAGGCGTCGACCCTCGGCTGGCACCGCTACGTGGGGGACGGCGGCGCGGTGGTCGGGATGCATACCTTCGGCGCCTCGGCGCCGCTCAAGAACCTGCTCACCAAGTTCGGGTTCACCCCCGAGCGGGTGGCGCAGGTGGCCCGTGAGCGGATGGGCGCGGCCGAGCAGGGCAGGAACCGCCCATGACCTCCGTCCCCTTGACCGAGCGCCCCTCCTACGGGGCCTTGGCCCGCCACCACGCCGAGATTGCCGATCATCACCTGCGCGATCTCTTCGCCGCCGACCCCGGGCGGGGCGAGCGGCTTTGCGCCGAGGCCGCCGGGATCTTCCTCGACTACTCGAAGAACCGCATCACCGACGAGACCCTCGACCTCCTCGTCCACCTGGCCGAGGAGTCCGGAGTGGCCGAGCGGCGCGATGAGATGTTCGCCGGTCGGCACATCAACGTCTCCGAAGACCGCGCCGTGCTCCACGTCGCCCTGCGACTGCCCCGGGACGCCGCTCTGGTGGTCGACGGGGTCGACGTGGTAGCCGAGGTCCACCGGGTGCTCGACCAGATGGGCGACTTCGCCCGGCGCGTGCGGTCCGGGGCGTGGAAGGGCCACACCGGCAGGCGGATCCGCAACGTGGTCAACGTCGGCATCGGCGGCTCGGACCTCGGACCGGTGATGGCCTACGAGGCCCTGCGGCACTACTCGGCGCGGGACATGACCTTCCGGTTCGTTTCCAACGTCGACTCCACCGACTTGGTGGAGGCCACCTCGGACCTCTCGGCCGAGGAGACCCTCTTCATCATCTCCTCCAAGACCTTCGGAACCTTGGAGACGCTCACCAACGCCGCATCGGCCCGCCGTTGGGTGGTCGAGGCCCTGGGAGACGACTCGGCCGTGGCCAAGCACTTCGTGGCCGTCTCGACCAACGCCGAGCGGGTGGCGGCCTTCGGCATCGACACGGCCAACATGTTCGGCTTCTGGGACTGGGTGGGGGGTCGCTACTCCATGGACTCGGCCATCGGGCTGTCGACCATGATCGCCATCGGGCCGGAGGGCTTCGCCGAGATGCTGGCCGGCTTCCACGCCATGGACCAGCACTTCCTGACGGCCCCGTTCCGGGAGAACCTCCCCGTCCTGATGGGCCTCCTGGCCGTTTGGTACGGGGACTTCTTCGGAGCTCAGACCATGGGAGTGATGCCCTACGACCAGTACCTGAAGCGCTTCCCCGCCTATCTCCAGCAGCTCACCATGGAGTCCAACGGCAAGCACGTCACGGTCTCCGGGCAACCCGTCGGCTACCAGACGGGCGCAGTCTACTGGGGCGAGCCCGGCACCAACGGCCAGCACAGCTTCTACCAGCTCATCCACCAGGGGACCAAGGTCATCCCCGTCGACCTCGTCGGGTTCGCCAAGTCCCTCAACCCGCTGGGCGAGCACCACGACATACTCACCTCCAACGTCTTCGCCCAGGCCCAGGCCCTGGCCTTCGGCAAGACCGAGGACGAGGTGCGGGCCGAAGGCACCCCCGAGACCGTCGTAGCCCACCGGGTGATGGAGGGCAACCGACCCTCCACCGTTCTCCTGGCGGACGTGCTCACCCCGCGCCTGCTCGGCTCCCTGATCGCTCTGTACGAGCACAGCGTCTTCACGCAGGGCACCATTTGGGACATCGACTCGTTCGACCAGTGGGGCGTCGAGCTGGGCAAGATGCTGGCGGCCGCCATCATCCCCGAGCTCGAGAGCGCCGACGAGCCGAACCTGGCCCACGACTCCTCGACCAACAACCTGATCCGCCGTTACCGTGCGGCCAAAAGGGCGTGAGCGCCTTGGAGCAGGTCCTTGAGGTGCTGGCCGACCAGGAGGCGGTGGCCCGGCGGGCCGCGGGTTACGTGGCCGGGATGACCCGCGCCGCGGTGGCGGACCACGGCCGGTTCAGCCTGGCCGTGAGCGGCGGGCGCACGCCCTGGGCGATGTTCGCCGAGCTGGCCGGTGAGGAGGTTCCCTGGCGATCGGTCGAGATCTTCCAGGTGGACGAACGGGTGGCACCCGATGGCGATCCGGACCGCAAGCTGACCCACCTCCGCCAGGCGCTCGGGTCGGCCCCGGCCACCGTGGTACCCATGGGGGTGAACGACGCCGACCTCGAGGCGGCCCCGGCCTCCTACGCCCGCCTACTGCCTGAGCGTTTCGACCTGGTGCACCTGGGGCTCGGCCCCGACGGCCACACGGCGTCGCTCGTGCCCGGGACCCGGTGCTCGAGTTGACCGGCCGCTCGTCGCACGTGGCCTACCGGTCGGCGCGCTCAGCCGCCTCCGGTGAAGGAGCTCACCTCGACCGAGGTGCCCCGGGCTACCACGACCGTCGAGACCATCTCGGGGGGAAAGAGCCCGTGTTCGACCACCCCGGTCATGCCCGCCAACCATGCCGCCAGGGCGGCAGGGTCCGGGAACTCACTGGTGTAGTCGGCAATGACACCACCGTCGGGGCTCAGGGCGACGTCGCGCCGGGTGACCGGAGCGATCCGGCGCAGGGTCGACGCCAGACCGAAGGCCAGCAGCTCCACCGGCACGGGGGGATGGAGGGCGTCGACCGGCTTGGTGGAGTCGGCTATGACCACGAAGCGGTCGGCCGAGGCGGCCACCAGCTTCTCTCGGGTGTGAGCCGCCCCCCCCTCCCTTCACCAGCCAACCGTCCGGGGCGATCTGGTCGGCCCCATCGATGCCGAGGTCGAGCCGTTCGATGTCACCGAACGGCTCGACGCGCATGCCGAGCGCCCGGGCGGCCGTCTCGGTACGGGGCGACGTGGCCACACAGCGGAGGGACAGCCGGCGTCGGGCCAGGGCGGGCAGGAGGTAGGCGACGGTCGAGCCGGTGCCCAGCCCGACGGTCATCCCAGCCTCGACCAGCTCGGCCGCGGCCTCGGCGGCGGCGCGCTTCTCGTCCTCGACGCTCATGTTCGTGTAGTCCTTTGCCCATGAGAAAAGTAACAACCATGGCCCCCGGCGTCCGGCCCGACGACCACGTGATCGTGCTCTTCGGGGCCACAGGCGACCTGGCCAGGCGCAAGCTGCTGCCCGGCCTGTTCCATCTCTCGGTGAGCGGGCTCCTCCCCGAGCGCTATCGGATCATCGGCTCGGCGCCGGCCTCGTTGTCGCTCTCCGACGACGAGTTCCGCCAGAAGGCCCACGACGCCGTGGCCGAGTTCGGGAACACCCCGCCGACGGGGGAGACGTGGGACCACTTCGCCGGGGCCCTGAGCTTCGGGGCGGCCGACCCGTCGGACTGCTCGCCCCTCCTGGCGGCACTGGCTCGGGCCGAGTCCGAGATCGGGGGCAGTCCCCGCCGCCTCTACCACCTGGCCGTCCCGCCGGTGGCTTTCACCTCGGTGATCTCCATGCTCGGGGCGGCCGGCCTCGCCCCCGGCTCCCGGATTATCGTCGAGAAGCCTTTCGGCACCGACCTCGCCTCCGCCCGGGCCCTCAATCAAGCCATTCACGCCGTCTTCGAGGAGTCCCAGATATTCCGCATCGACCACTTCTTGGGGAAGGAGTCGGTGGACAACATCCTGGCCTTCCGTTTCGGCAACGGCATCTTCGAGCCGATCTGGAACCGTGAGCACGTCGGCTATGTGCAGATCGACGTGCCCGAGACCCTCTCCATCGAGGGGCGAGCCGCCTTCTACGAGGAGACCGGAGCCTTCCGGGACATGGTCGTCACCCACCTGCTCCAGGTCCTCGGCTTCGTGGCCATGGAGCCCCCGTCCTCAGTCAACGCCAAGTCCTTGCGGGAGGAGAGGTTGAAGGTCTTCGAAGCCATGCCCCCGCTCGAAGTCGAGCATGTGGTCCGGGGCCAGTACGAGGGGTACCGGAGCGAGCCCGGCGTCCGTCCCGACTCGGACACGGAGACCTTCGTGGCCCTGCGGGCGAGGGTCGACAACTGGAGATGGCACGGGGTGCCCTTCTACCTGCGTACGGGCAAGTGCATGGGCGAGAGCCGCCAGGTCGTCACCCTGGGTTTTCACCAGCCCCCCTTGCGCATGTTCGCGGTGCACACCACCGACGCTGGCGGCCATCGGGGCAACGAGCTTGTGATCGACTTTCAAGACCCCGGCAGCATCACGACCGAGTTCCTGGCGAAGGAGCCGGGACCCCATATGCGCCTGGGCGAGGCCAAGATGGAGTTCCGCTACGAGAGCTCCTTCGCGTCCGCTTATCAGCTGGAGGGCTACGAGCGCCTGATCCACGACGCCATGATCGGGGATCAGTCCCTCTTCACCGGGTCCGACGCCATCGAGCGCCTCTGGGAGATCTCGACCCCGCTGCTCGAGCATCCCTTGCCCGTCGAGCCCTACCAAAAGGGCTCGTGGGGCCCCGACTCGATCCGGCACCTGGTGGCCCCCCACCCCTGGCACCTGCCGGAGCGGACCGGGGATCGACGCCCACCGGGTGGTCCAGACCCCGCCGCTCGAGGCTGAAAGGACAAACATGGCCGCTCCTCCGATCCGCCTTCTCCTGGCTGACGTCGATGGGACCTTGGTCACCCAGGACAAGGTCCTGACCGACCGGGCCGTAGCCGCGGTGGCCGAGCTGAAGCGGGCGGGGATCCTCTTCGCCATCACCAGTGGCCGGCCGCCCCGGGGCATGTCGATGCTCATCGAGCCCCTCGATCTCGCGACGCCGATAGCCGCCTTCAACGGCGGTCTGCTGGTCGACCGGGACCTCGAGGTGATCGAGCAGCGGGTGATCCCCGAGCACCTGGTGGCGCCCATCATCGATCTGCTCGCCAGCCACCATCTGGGTGTCTGGCTCTACCACGGTGCCGACTGGTACGTCGAGGATCGCCAGGGGCCGCACGTGGACCGAGAGGCCTGGACGGTCAAGTTCGAACCGAGCGTCGTCGACAACTACACGGGCCTCGTGTCCGAGGTCGCCAAGCTGGTCGGGGTGAGCGATGATCACGACCTCGTGGCCGGCGCCTCGTCCGACGCCCACGACCGTTTCGGGGACCACGTGTCGGCGGCGTGCTCGCAGCCCTACTACGTCGACGTAACCCACCCGGATGCCAACAAGGGGGCCGTCGTCAAGTACCTGTCGGACCGCTACGACATCCCATCCGAGCAAATCGCCACCATCGGGGACATGCCCAACGACGTGCTGATGTTCGCCCACTCGGGCCTCAGCATCGCCATGGGCAACGCCAGCTCCGATGTGCAGCGGGCCGCCCGGCGGGTGACGTCGTCCAACGAACAGGATGGCTTCGCCAATGCGGTCGAGCGTTTCGTCCTCCCGGCAGGCTGAGAGACCAGGCGAGGTGCCGGTCTGTCAGCCGTAGCATCGCACGCCCCAGATCCCCACCCCGTTGACGATCGGCCGGCTGGCAACGAACCGGGCTGGCCACCGAAGGAGGCTCCTACTTTCGGCGATCGCGCGCACATGGTCCGCCTCGCATCACCCCCCGATTGCCCGGGCCGTGAGAACTCGGACTCAGTGGAGGATGGGAGTCAGAGACGCACGTGGGCCGGCTCGCCCATGAGTCCTACCGTCGCCGGGCACGAGGTCTTTCGGTTGGCCGGCATCGGGTCGAGGCTGCGGACAGCGCCAGCGGAGGACCTCTCAGGGGCGGAGGCGGCTGAGGTGCGTTCCATCGTCGGAGGCCTCAACGAGCTGCTGAAGCGGTGGCGGACCTCGGAGCCACTTATGGTCTATCGCGGCCTGCGCAGCCGGACCGGACTCGCCCTGGACCCGAACCTGGAGTCGCGATCGTTCCTTTCGATCACGATCGCCCGGGATGTGGCCCTCGGTGAGTTCACCGTGCCCGGCGGGCCTGGCGGCCCGGTCCTCCTCGAGATCTCCGTCCCGGCGGGTACCCCGGGCGTGTGGGTGCCGGCCCTTGGAGACCCCGCCTATCAGAGTGAGCTGCTCCTCGGCCGGGGCGTCCAACTGGCCGTTCGAGACCGGCGCGACGAGGCCGGTATCCTGGCTCTTGCCTGCGAGGTTGAGCCATGAGCCGATTCATAGGCGGCGAGAGGGACTTCCGACAGCAGGGTCAGGCGCGGGGTCCTCACCGAAGACCTTCTCGAAGAGCTCCACGTCACTGACCGCCCACGACGGATGGGTGAGGACGAGGCCGGACGAGACAAGGGCGAATCCCGCTCTGACCTGCATGGACACGGATATAGCGAGACCGCGCCGGACAACCCGGGACTGCACTCCTAGCCCGAAGAGCCCACTGGCTCGTTGATTCGGCGCGCCGAGGAGGTGGTACGCCTGACGGCACCGGGAAGCACTCAGGCCGTCAGCTTGCATCTGCGAGAGCCAGACGCGGATGTCGATTGGACGTATGGCTCCGATGGGTACTTGCTCGAACGTGGGCAATATGCGCGAGCGCAGAAGCGAGTCGTAGCCGACCACGGTCTTGGGTTTGAGGTGTGTTGTTGTGGCCAACCAGCGCTCGCCCCACTCGCCCAGGTGGACTTCGCCTCGTGCTGGGTCGATCCAGGTCCCTTGCGCCTTTTCGGCCTCGGTGTGGGTGAGGAATTGCTCGGCGTCGACCTTGCGCCTGAAGCTTCGCGACAGTTCCCGTCCATCGGGCCCGCGGTAGCGCGCTCGCCACGTGAGCGTGCCGGCGCGAAGGCACGAGAGGGAGAGGACGACCCAGAAAGTCCTGCTTGGCCCCAGGTCGTCGAGGGGCGAGGAGTTCAAGACTGCCGCCTCGCGAAGCGGATCTTTCGGTCGGAGAGAGGTCTGCTCCGGCCAGGCGGATTCCCTCCGACAGCAGCATCGGACTGCTGGTCTACCCACGTGGCGATGTCCTCGGCGCGGTAGCGGATGTGGCGCCCGACTCGGAGGAAGGCCGGACCGCGCCCTTGGTATCTCCAGTTGGCGAGGGTCCCGGTCGGAACGCCGAGATAGGCGCTGACCTGTGGGGGAGCCATCAGGACGCTGAGGTGTGCAGGGTCGGCAGAAGCGACAGCCCCGCGTATGGTCGTCATGGCTTACTAGGCCGGTGGCTCGGCTGTTCTCGCGTGATGGACCGGGGCCGCCGGATCGGGTCCTCGCCCGGCCCACCATCGGGGACTCTGGCGACGGAGGGTGGCCCCTCGCTGACCTGCCAGACCGGTAAACGGCGCCCGCTGGGCGACCACTCAGCGCGGTTGCCTCTCGGGGCAACGGCTTGCTTCTCGGCATGGGCCAGCGTGGCCAATCGGCCGCTAGCCTGAGCGCCCGCCGTCGTCCCGCGGCACAACCGCGGCCCAACCCTCGGAGTCCCTGGGGCGTCGGCAGCCGGAAATGCCCTCTGATCAGGGCATTTACGGTCCCAGCCCCCGTAGCTCAGAGGATAGAGCGTCGGTTTCCTAATCTTCGACGGCCGATATTCCGACCTGCGGAAACGTCCAGAACTGGCGCTTGAGCAGGTGTT
>Ga0307374_10004571_pt1 | contig 22995 bp, 22 predicted proteins | sample OX3MG_FD_202532 | JGI IMG/M metagenome (GOLD analysis project Ga0307374, IMG submission 202532) | Soil microbial communities from Risofladan, Vaasa, Finland - OX-3 | ecosystem: Environmental > Terrestrial > Soil > Coastal area > Acid sulfate soil | place: Finland: Risofladan, Vaasa | collected... | reverse complement strand
CACCACCAGCTCCGCGGCATGGGTCAGGCGCATGATCATGGCACCCACCGCGGCGGGAGCGACCGAGTCAGCCAGCTCCGGCCGGGATGGCGCCGGCAGCACCGACACCCCGCTGGGATGTCGTGGTAACCGGTCAAAAATCTCCTCGTCCGGCCCCACCGTCGTGAGCTCCACCCAGGTGGGCGTCTGGGGCGGAAGGTTGAAGGCCACCAGAGCGCTCCCGAAGCGGGGAACGTTGTCAACCAGCGCCACCCGGTAGCTGTCCGCCGCGAGCACCGCCAGGTTGGAGGCGATCATGGTCCTGCCCACCCCGCCCCGAGGGCCGCAGACGACCCAGAGCTCGCCGCTGCCCTTGCTGGGGCGCTGGGGAGATGCCGCTGCAAGGATCCTGGACTGCAGGATGTCCGCCACAGCCTGAGCTGGGCTGCTCCGCAGCACCCGTTCGCTGGCACCGGCGTCCAGGGCCGCCGCCACCAGCGGGGAATTGGGATCGGCCACAGCCAGGACCACCGGGACCGCAGCGTGCAGAATGCTGCTCCGGATCTGCCGAATCAGGGGCACCAGGTCAGGATCCTCACCGACCACATCGATCAGCACGGCCTCCACCGGGGTCCCGGCCAGAGCGGCCGCAGCTGTCCCGCTGGACTCGAACAGCACCATGGCCATGCCTCGCTTCTCCAGGGCTCGCTGCATGGTCTCCGAACGCGAGGCCGGGCGCGAGACCACCAACACCCGGCTGGCCTTGGCTGCGGGAGAGTCGATCACCGCTCAAGTCTATGGTCTGCGGCGCGGCCACCGTCGTGACCGCGGTGGGAACTCAATCGACCGAGCGGCGTGGCCGCAAGGAGCGGCGCCTGGGCGCGGCGACCGGCTCGGCCTCGGCGACCGGGGTCTCCACATCAGCTACCGCGGCGGCCACCGGGACCTTGGCCGTGACCTCGCGGCGCTCCCGGATCTTCGCCCGCTTGCCGACCCGACCGCGCAGGTAGTAGAGCTTGGCCCGGCGCACCTTGCCGTGGCGCACCACCTCGATCATGGCCAGCCGCGGCGAGTGGACCAGGAAGGTGCGCTCAACGCCGACCCCGTGGGCAGTGCGCCTGACGGTGACCGAGCGGCGCACGCCTCCGCTGTGCAGCCCGATCACCACTCCTTCGAAGACCTGGATCCGCTCGCGGGTCCCCTCCACCACCTTGGCATGGACTCGAACCGTGTCCCCAGGGCGAAGCTCTGGGACGTCTTCCCGAAGCTGTTCCTCCTCAAGGAGATCGATCACGTTCATGGCATTCCTCCCGTCCCGGCGCCGGCCCTGGCCGCTCCCGGTTCTCGCTCTAGATTGACTGATTGAATCGCCGCCGCCCGTACATCTCCGCCCAACAGGTCGGGTCGCAGCCGCCGCGCCCGTTCCTGCGCGGCCTCGCTCCGCCAGGCGGCGATCTTCGCATGATCACCGCTGCGCAGCACCTCTGGCACCGGCAAGTCCTCGAAGACGGCGGGTCGAGTGTAGTGGGGATACTCGGGCATACCCCGGGCGAAGCTTTCGTCCACGGCGGACTCGGGATCGCCCAGGGTGCCGGGAAGCTGGCGGGCGACCGCCTCGATGAGGACCATCGCGGGCAGCTCGCCGCCACTGACGACGAAGTCACCAACCGAAATCTCGTCCAGGCCCAGACCCAGCCTCACCCTCTCATCTACTCCCTCATAGCGGCCGCAGATGAGCAGGATCCGCGACTCCCGGCTGAGCCCCTCCACTGCTCTGTGGTCAAACCGGCGGCCGTGGGCTGAGAGCAGGATCGAATGGGGCGGCTCCAACCCCGGGATGCCCGCCACCGCCCGCACTGCGGCGAACAGGGGCTCTGGCCGGAGCACCATCCCCGGGCCCCCGCCGAAAGGGGTGTCGTCAACCTGGCGGTGAACCCCCAGCCCCCACTGGCGCAGGTCGTGGGTCTCGATCTGAATCAGCCCCGCCTCCAGCGCCCGCCCCACCACCCCAATGGCCAGAGGGCCGGGAAAGACCTGGGGGAAGAGGGTGATCACGTCAAAGCGCATCGACAGCCTCCTCCAGAAAGCCGCTGGCGACGGTCATGGCGCCCGCCACGAGATCAATCTCGAGCACTGCCTGGCGGATCGCCGGGACCCTCAGCTCGCCCTGGGGGGTGCGGAGCACATAGACGTCGTTGGCAGGGTAGGTCTCCACCTCGATCAGCTCGCCCCGGGCCCGGCCGCTCTGGTCGCGAACCTCAAGGCCCACCAGCTGGAAGTGGAAGTACTCGCCCTCGGCGAGCGGGCGCACCTGGTCGCCAGCCACCTCGAGATATCCCCCACAGAGGGCGGCAGCTCCATCCCGGTCATCGACCCCGGACAGCCGGCCGAGAACGAACTGGCCGGCCTGGCGGATGCCAGCCACCTCCAGGAGGCCCTGGGATGACCGCACGCTGCTGCCGGGAGTGAGCCGGCCCGGGCCACCTCCCAGCATCTCCAGGCAGACCTCGCCCCTGAGCCCGTGGGGCTTGACCACCCGGGCGGCCCTCACCCATTGGGGATCGGCGCTCAATCGCGAACCTCCACGTGGACCCAATCCCGGGAACGCAGGGAGGCCGCCTTGACCACGGTCCGAATCGCCTCGATGTGGCGCCCGTTGCGGCCGATGACCTTGCCCAGGTCCTGGGGAGAGGTGCGCACCCGAACGATGGCCCGGTGGCCATCCTGCTCGACTTCAACCACGACGGCCCCTGGCTCACTGACGATCTGGCTGACCATGAAGCTGACCAACTGCCCGTAGTCCGGCATCCGATCAGGCCTCACCGGGCTCCGCAGGGAAGGCCGGGCTGTCATCCGCCGCCGCCTCGGGGGAGCCCCCATCGGGCTCGGAAACGGCGGCCTGACTGGCATCGTCAGCCGGAGCCTCGGCCGGCTCGCCAAGAGCCTCGGGCGCCTCCGCGTCGACAACGGCTTCCGCACCCGGTGACGCCGGGCTCTCCACGGCCCCCGTTGGCGCCGCCGCAACCACCGGCTGGGCCGCCTTCGCCCGCACCGGCCGCGGGGAGGCGGGCAGCAGCCCCTGCCGCTCCATCAGCTCGCGGACCACGTCGGACGGCTTGGCGCCGGTTCCCATCCAGTGGCGGATTCGCTGATCGTCGAGCTTGACCACGGCCGGGTCGGGGAGCGGGTCATAGTAGCCCACCGACTCGATGAACCTGCCGTCGCGCGGGGAGCGGGCATCGGCCACCACCACACGGTAGAAGGGACGCTTCTTGGCGCCCATCCGCTTTAGCCTGATCTTTACTGCCACTGTTGATCTCCTGATTCTGCGGGGACGGCAAGGCTGCCCACCGCGCTGATCGTATTCACCCCTTGAGAACCGGCATGCCGCCGCCCGAGCCCTTGAACAACTCCTGGGCCAGTCGGCGCTTTCCCCCCGCCCCGGTCAGACTCCGCATCACCGTCTGCATCCGGTCGAAGCTCTTGATCAGGCGGGAAACATCGACCGTGGTGGCCCCGCTCCCACTGGCGATGCGGCGGCGCCGGGAGGCGTCGACCAGTTCCGGTCGGCGGCGCTCCTCTGGCGTCATCGAGAGCACGATCGCCTCCAGCTTGCGCAGCTGGCTGTCGTCGGGCATGGCGGCGCCCTGAGACCGGATCAGTTCGCGGCCCCCGGGCATCATCCCCAGCACCGACTCCAGGGGCCCGAGCTTGCGAATCTGACGGAGCTGACTGACAAAGTCGTCGAGGGTGAGGCGCCCCTGGCGCATCCGCTCCTGAGCCGAGAGCGCCTCCTCCGGGCTGATCTCATCGCGACTCCGCTCAATCAAGGTGAGCACGTCGCCCATCCCTAGAATCCGCCTTGCCATCCGCTCTGGATGGAAGACCTCCAGGTCTCGCGGCCGCTCCCCCACCCCGCAGTACCAGACCTTGAGCCCGATCGCCGCCTGCATGGAGAGGGCGGCGCCGCCGCGGGCGTCCCCGTCGAGCTTGGTGAGCAGCACCCCGTCGATGCCGACCTCATCCTTGAAGGCACCGGCCAGCCGGACCGACTCCTGCCCCGTCATGGCGTCCACCACCAGCAGCGAGTGGTGAATTGTGGTCGCCGAGCGGATCGCCTTGAGTTCGTCCATCAATGGTTCGTCCAGATGGAGGCGGCCGGAGGTGTCCACGATGACCACGTCGGCGCCCTGCCGACGCGCCTCGGCCACCGCTCGCTCAACCCCCCGGGCTATTCCCTTGGTGTCGTCGGCGACCAGGACTCCCAGCTGCTGCTCGCCGGCGAGGGTCTGGAGCTGCTCGACCGCGGCGGCCCGCCGCCGGTCCGCCGCCACCAGCATCGGGCGGTGACCCTCACGGCGAACCAGGAGCGCGAGCTTGACAGCGGTGGTGGTCTTGCCCGAGCCCTGGAGCCCCACCAGCATCAGGGTGGTGGGGGGCTCAGGGCTGTAGCTGATGGCGGCGTCATCGCCCCCCAGCAACGCGACCAGCTCCTCGAACACAATCTTGATCACCTGTTGCCCCGGCGTCAGGCTGTTGAGCACGTCACTGCCAACCGCCCGGCCGCGGACCCGGTCCACGAACTCACGAGCAACCTTGTAGTTGACGTCAGCCTCGAGCAGGGCCAGGCGAACCTCACGAAGCCCGACATCGACATCCTCAGGGGTCAGCCGACCCTTGGCGGTGAAGCGCTTGAAAGCCACCCCCAGCTTGTCGGTCAGGGTGTCGAACATCAGCTGTGGCTGCCCATGCGCCGCAGCTGGACCTCAAGCCGAGCCACCTTCAGCTCAAGCGCCAACCGACCCTGCTCGGCGGCCTCGAGGCGGCGGCAGAGCCCGATCTGACTCTCCATCTCCTCCATCCGCAACAGCCCCCGGCGGATGAGGTCATGGGCGGCAGCCCGAGATATGTTCAACCCCTCGGCCAGCTCTGTCACCGACCAGTCCTCCTCCAGATGAAGTCGGAGAGCCTCTCGCTGGCGCTCGGTGAGAGCTGGCGAATAGACGTCCAGAAGTCGCTGGCGTTGGAGTCGCGAGTCGGTGAGTCCATCTGCTGTCAAGGCCAATGCCTTTACAGGCTAAGGGGGCGCGTTGGGCAACCGCAACCTGGATCTCGCGGCTGCGGCCCCAAACTGGGGCGGACTGGTCCCGCTCATGATTGGCTCAGTCCGCGAGCAGGCCCTCGACATACGCCTTGGGATCGAAGTCCGCCAGGTCCCCGATCCCCTCCCCGACGCCGACCAACTTGACCGGCAGGCCGAGCTCGCGCTCCACCTGGAAGACGTAGCCACCCCGGGCGCTACCATCCAGCTTGGACAGGACCAGCCCGGTCGCTCCGATCACCTCCCCGAAGGAGCGTGCCTGGGCGATCGCGTTGGCACCCACGTAGGCGTCCAGGACCAGCAGTGACTCGGCCGGCTGGCCAGGGACCTGACCCGCCACAACCCGCCGGATCTTGCCCAGCTCCTGCATCAGATTGTCCTTGGTGTGCAGGCGGCCCGCGGTGTCCACCAGGACCACCTCGCGACCCCGGGCCCGCGCCGCCGCGATGGCGTCGAACACGACGGCGGCGGGGTCCGCGCCGGGCTGATGGGCCACCACCTCGGCCCCGGTGGGCTCAACCATCCGCCGCAACTGGTCGATGGCGGCCGCCCGAAAGGTGTCGGCCGCGGCCACCAGTGGCGCCACCCCCTGCGCGCGCAGCCGCCAGGCCAGCTTGGCGATGGTGGTGGTCTTCCCGGAGCCGTTGACCCCGGCCACCAGCCAGACACAGGGGGCGCCAGCCAGGGCCAGATCGCGATCGCGACCCGCCAACTGCGACTCCATCTCGTCACGAAGGGCCGCCAGGAGCTGCGAGGAATCTCGGAGTCGCTCCCGGATGGCCCGCTGCCGCATCCCGGCCACCAGATCCTCGGCAATGGCGACCCCACAGTCACTGGCCAGCAGCAGCTCGAAGACCTCTTCGTAGACCTCCTCCCCGGCCCCGCGCCCCAGGCTGAGGCGACTGCGCAGCTGGTGCCCCAGGCCGCTGCCGACCCGATCCAGCCGTCCCGGAAGGCGGCGCCACCAGCGAGGCCTGGGGAGAGCTTCAGCCAAGAACGCCAGCCTGGGCGAGGTCGCCGCTGATCTCGCCCGCCTCCTCCTCGACGCTCTGGCCATCCTCCGCCAGTCGAACCGACAGCACCCGGCTGGAACCGCGCCCGTCCTGGGTGACCCCATAGAGATGGGAGGCCATGGCCATGGTGGTCAGGCTGTGGGTGACGACCAGGAACTGGCTCCGGTCAGCCCGGCTCTTGAGCAGCCTGGCGAAGTTGGCCACGTTCACCTCGTCGAGCGCCGCGTCCACCTCGTCGAAGACGTAGAAGGGACTCGGAGAGACCTCCTGCAGCGCCAGCACCAGGGCCAGGGCGGTGAGGGCCCGCTCGCCCCCCGACAGCAGCGCCATGGGGATGACCCGCTTGCCCTGCGGTTGAACCTCCAAGTCAACCCCCATCGGCCCCTCGCCGGAGCTGACCAGGAGAGTGGCACGGCCGCCCCCGAAGAGCTCTCGCCACACCAGCTCAAACTCCCGAGTGACCCGGGTCAGCGTCTGCCGAAACCGGCCGCTGCTGACCGCCTCCAGCCGACCCAGCACCGCCTCCAGGTCCTGCCTGGCAGCGGTGGTGTCCTCATGGGCCGAGCGCAGGCCCTCGGTGCGAGCCAGCAGCTCCTGCAATTGCTGCGGCGCCAGCTCGTTGACCGGCCCCAGGCCAAGCAGCCGTCGCTCCAGACGGCTGATCTCCTGGGCGGCCCGCTCAGGGTTGCCCAGGCCGCCTGAGCCGTCATCGGAGGCCGTCGGCTGGACCCCCATCTGCCTTCCCAGCTGGTCGACCCGCTCGCGCTGGATGGCCAGCTCCCGCTCCAAGCTAGTGAGGCTCGCGTCGGCGCCTTTGAGGGCCGACTCCAGCTCAGCCCGAGTCCGCTCCAACTTGGCGAGCTGCTGCAGCGGGTCCGAATCCGCCACCTGTCGGTTCTGTGCCTGCTCTCGCAGCTGAGCCAGATGATCGGCCACCGTGCTGGCCTCGCCCTCCGCCTCGGCCGCCAGCGCCAGAGCCACCAGAGCGGCCACCTCGGCCTCGCCCAATCGCTGCTCGGCCGCCCGACCGCGCTCCTCCAGGTGGGCGATGCGCTGGGCCCGCTCCTGCTCACGCTGTTGCAGAGCGCGCTGCTCCATCTCCAGGGCAGCCAGCTCGAGCCGCACCTTATCAAGAGCGGCTCCGACAGCCTGAGCCGGCGCCGCCAGCCCGTTCAGCTCCTCCCGCAGGAGGTCGGCAGCGCCCTCCTCCGCCTCCAGAACCTGGGTCGCGCGCTCCAGCTCCAGCCCCGACCGGGCCCCGTCGGCGCTCCCGGACGCCAGTTGGGCGCGCTCCCTCTCCAGCTCAAGATGGACTTCCTGGAAACGCTGGCGCAACTCCAGCAGATGCTCCTCCAGTCGCACCTGCTCACGTTTGGCGGCTTCCCGCTGGCCCTGGGTCTGGGCCGCCCTGGAGCGAGCGTCGTCGACGCCACTGCGCTGGCGCTGATGCTGCTTGCGCGCCCATTCCAGGCGCAGCGCCGCCTGCTCCAGGTGAGCACCCTGGCGCTCGACCTCGCGGCGCCAGTGCTCCAGTTTGGAGAATGCCTCAAGGTCGCCCTCAGCTCCGGCCGGAGTGACCTCGATTCCGATCCCCAGCACGGTGCCGTCAGCGAGCACAGCGCGGCCCTGCGGGAAGCGCTCCAGCCAGCTGGCCGCAGCCTGCCGACTGGTGGCCAGACAGGTCTGCTGGCAGATCCGCTCCACGATGGAGAGGTCCTCGATCGGACCCTGCAGGGCGGAAGCCAGGGGGCGGCAGCCCTCGAGGGGCGCCGCGGGCACCCCGCCCGGGACTGGCCAGCACACCATCTCGGCCGCCGCGCCGGCCATGTCCAGGGCGGCCCGGGCCTGCTCCGATGACCCAACCAGGGCCGACGCCAGCTGGCCCAGACCGGCCTCGAGGGCGCGGCTGTCGGCGGCGTCAATGGCTCGCAAAGAGGCGCCCAGGGGACGGACGGACAAGGCCCCGCGCCCCACCGCCTCGGCGATAGCACGACCCTCTCGGCGGCTGGCCAGCAGGGCGGTCTGGGCCGCCAACTGCGCCGACGCCTCCCGCTCGGCCTGGGTGGCGGCCGAGACTGCCCGCTCGGCCGTGCCCAACACCTCCAGGGCGGCGGCCTCGGCCCGCACCGCTCGAGCCAGCTCAGACGCCTGTTCCTCGGCGGCACCCTCGGCGGCTACTCCCTGCTCAGTGACCTGCGACAAGTTCCGCTCGGCGTCTCCGACTCGCTCGCTGAGAGTCGAATCGAGCTGGGCTGCTCGCTCCACCCGAACCCTGACCGCGGCCAGAGCCGCATCCGCCTCGGCCTGCCTCCGGGTCACCTCGTTCAGCTCACGACGCAGCCGGCGGCCCGACTCCTCGCGACTGGCAAGCAGGCCGCGCAGCTCGCTGCGGCGAAGCTCCAATCCAGACAGCTCCCGCTCCAGGTCGGCCCTCTGAAGCTGCTTTTGATCCACCATCCCCGACCTCTCCGTCTGGACGGCGGCGGGGTAGCTGAGGTTCTCGATGTCCTCCACCGCCTCATGACGCTGGCGGCGCGCCGCGTCGTGAGCCAACGCTGCCTGCTGGGCACGGTCCAACCACCGCTCGTGTGCTGACTCCACCTGCTGCAGGCGCAGCGCCAGTTGCCCGACCTGCCGCTCCAGGTCCAACCGACCGGCCTGCTCTCGCTGCAGCAGCTCGCGCTCCTGGGCGTAGTGAAGGTCGTATTCTCCGAACTCCAGCGCGGCCTGCTCGCGCCGCCGGAGCGCGGTGTTGAACTGCCGCTCGATGCGCTGGGCCTCGGCCATGGCAGCCAGCCAGGCCGCCCGCTCCAGGCTGCCGCGAAGTTCGGCCAGGCGACTGCGGATCCCCGCAGCCTCCTCCGCCGCCGCCGCCTCGCGGCCAAGGGCTTCGATCCGCGGCAGCAGCTCCGCCAGCCTGCCCGCCGAACCCTCCAGCCACTGGTCGAGAGCGTGCAGACGAGCTCGGCTGTCATCCAGCAGCGCCTGGGCCCCCCTCACCCCAGCCGCTTCCTCGACCAGATGTCTGCGCTGGGCCGGAGTGGCCCGGATGATGGATTCGATGTCGTTCTGGGCGATCACCGCGTAGCCCGCCTGGGTGAGCCCGGTGGCGTCCAGCAGCCGGCCCAGGTCGCGCAGCCGGACCCGAGCCCCATTGCGGCGAAATTCGCTGGTGCCGTCCCGGTACACCCGGCGCGTGAGCGCCACCTCGACGTCCTCGACTGGAAGTCGGTTGTCCTCGTTGTCAAACACCAGGGTGACTTCGGCCATGCCCAGCGCGGCCCGCCGCTCGCCGCCGCCGAAGATCACCTGTTCCAGGCGCTGGCCCCGCAGCTCGCGAGCGCTGGCTCCGCCCAGGACCAGCCGGATGGCGTCCACCAGGTTCGACTTGCCACTGCCGTTTGGGCCCACCACGGCCGTGATCCCGGGGCCCAGCTCCAATTCAGACCTGGTCGCGAAACTCTTGAACCCCTGGACCTGCAGTCGGCTGATCCTCATGGAGCCGGGGTCACCGTGCCCCCAGACCGCCGCCGGCCACCCCGCCGGCCGCGATGGGTTCGCTTGACCGGCGCCTCACCTGCCACTGCATCCACCACCGCCTCTGCTGCGGCCGGTCCCGATCCCGGCTCTGGGGCGACGGCCCCCGGCCCACTGCGGCCGGAGCTAGGACGTGCCGAGGCGGGCGCCGCCTCGGGTGGCGGTGCGGGGGTCTCCCCCGGCGAAGAGTCCGAAAGGACAGGAATATCACCCGCCGCAGTCCGGCCTCGACCAGAGCGGCGACGACGACGCTTGGCCGGCTCTGAATCGACCCCTGGCGGAGCGCTCTCCGCCAGGCCCGACGGCGGCTCCACTGGCATCGGCTCGGCTCGGATTTCGACAACCTCGCCGACGGCAGCCCGGCCGCGGCTGGAGCGACGGCGGCGGCGCTTGGCGGGCGCCGCATCAGCCGCCTGCGCCAAATCGTCCGGCAGCCCTGGCAGAGGGGGCGCTGGAAGCTCCGCCAGCTCGGCCGGAGGGCCAGCGGTCTCGTCAGCTTCCGGGCGGCTGCGGCTGGGTCGGCGGCGCCGGCGTCTGGCGGGCGCCCCCTCAGCGACCCCAGGACCCGGCTCGACCCCGGCTCCCGCCAGGGGCTGGGGGGATTCCGGGACCTCCGCTGGCACCGGGCCCGCCTCGATGGTGGCGACCCGGCTCCGGCTGGAATGGCGGCGGCGGCGTTTGCCCGGAGGCGGCTCAGATCCCTGGGGCTCGGTGGCGACGGGAACCTCAGCCTCAACCCCCACCGCCAGATCGGCCGCGCCGCCGCGGGGCCCGGCCGGCAGGACCGGCGCCGGCTCGAGTAGCCCGGCCGTGGTGGGGGATCGCGGCGCCCACAGAGCGGTTGGGGCCAGCGCCGGATCGGCGGCAGGAGCCCGCCGCCGCCGCTTCTTTGAGACCGGGGCCACCAGCACGTCGATGGCGGCCCGAGCGGCCGCCTGCTCGGCTGCCTGCTTGGTGCCACCGCGCCCCTCCCCGAGCTGCCCATGGCCATCGACCGAGACCTGGGACACGTACACCCTGGACCTGGGGTCGCCGGGGGCCGGCGCCGTCTGGTATTGAGGCGGGGCTCCATAGCGCTCCTGGGCCAGGGCCTGGATACGGCCCTTGAAATTGGGGTCGGTCCAGGCGCTCAGGTCGCCGATGCGGGAGAGGAAGACCTTACCGGCCTTGCGATATCCCTGGTCCAGGAAGATGGCCCCCACCAGCGCCTCGAAAGCGTTGGCGTGCAGGGAGGTCAAGCGGCGCGCGCCTGACTTGGCCGCCCCTCTACCCAGGCGCAGGGTCTCGCCCAGGAGGAGCTGCTCCCCCAGCCGGGCGAGGGCCACCGTGCTCACCAGGGACGACCTCATCTGGGTGAGCTGGCCCTCGTCGTAGTTGGGGAAGCGGCTGAAGAGATACTCTCCCGCCACCAGCTCCAGGACCGCGTCGCCCAGGTACTCAAGGCGCTCGTTGTCCCGGCCTTGATCGCCTCGCTCGTTGATCCAGGAGGTGTGGGTCATGGCCTCGCGGAGCAGCTCCCGCCGCTTGAAACGCAGCCCAAGGCGCTCCTGCAGGTCGTCCAGGCGACGCTCCGCCTCCACCGCCTGCTGAGCCAGATCCTCAGCTCCCGCCCCGGCCCGGCGGCGGCGGGCGGGGGCGGGCGCTGAGGCCGTCAGCTGGCCAGGTCCGAGTGCTCCTTCACGTAGTCCCACGCCTGTCCCACTGTCTGTATCTTCTCCGCGTCCTCGTCCGGAATCTCCATCCCGTAAGCCTCCTCGAAGGCCATGATCAGTTCCACCAGGTCCAGCGAGTCCGCGTTGAGATCCTCCACGAAGTTCGCCTCCGGCGTCACCTGATCGGCTTCGACGCCGAGCTGTTCGACGACTATCGCCTGGAAGCTGTCCCAAGTCATGTCTGCCATCTTTACCCCTCGTTAGACGACCTGTGGTCGCCGTGCTGTCCGGCTGTGCCGGGGCTGTCATCGAAGTTTCCGCGACTTGCCTATCCGAACCTGCCTGAGTTAGCGCTGGATCCAGGTCGGAAGCCGTCCTGAGCACCGGCCCGGCCCCGCTCAGACGCTCCCCGGGCAATACGGTAAAGCCTTCGGCACCACCTCCGCGACCAGACCCCGGCTCAAGCTCGCGCCGGACGGGGCCGGGCTCACCCGATGCCCCCTCCGGGGGCGCCTGGGAATGCCCGCCCCCCACCAGCCGGCGAACGAAGGACTTCATCGCAGGACGGGCGGAATGGAAGCGAGCGCCGCGGCTCGCGTTCTGCACCGGGGCAACCTGGCGTTCATTCTATGAGGAGGATGTCCCCCTTATGGCCTCGCCGCTAGGGATGCGCCATCGAGCACCAGCCCGATGGCTGCCTCCGCCTGCGCCGGGGATCCCACGGGAAGCACGGTCACACCCTCCAGAGTGCGCCGGATCAGTGCCGCCAGGGTGTTGCCGGGGCCGCATTCCAAAAATGTGCCAGTGCCAGCCATCGCCATGACCACCTCGGTCCATCGAACCGGGCTCTCCAGTTGGACCCGCAGGCTCTGCCGGATCTCATCGGCGCTGGACACCAACCGCCCCAGCGCCCCGGAGCCCACCGGGAAGGCCGGCTCGCGAATCGTGATCTCGTCGACTGCGGCCGCGAATTCGCGCGCCGCCTCCGCCATCAGCGGGGAATGGAACGCCCCTCCCACGCTGAGCGGGATGACCCGGCGCGCACCCTCCTCAAGGGCTCGCTCGGACACCACCCTGACCCCTTCCAGCGAACCCGAGATCACCAGCTGCCCAGGGCAGTTGTCATTGGCAACCACACAACAGTCCCCGGCCGAGGACGCCTCCTGGCAGATCTGGCTCAGCGTTCCTTTACCTAGGCCGAGGACGGCGGCCATGGTGCCCTCCGGGGCGGCTGCCATAAGCCTGCCGCGCTCCAGCACCAGCCACATGCCGTCCTCGGCGTCGAGCGCCCCGGCCACCACCAGGGCGCAGTACTCGCCCAGGCTGTGGCCGGCGGCGAGCCGCGGACGCAAGCCCAAGTCCTGCACCCGCCGCCCCAGGGCGACCCCGCAGTAGTACAGCGCGGGCTGGGCCACCTGGGTGGGGCGCAGGTCGTCGGCCGTGCCGTCGATCAAGAGCTTGGAGAGGTCCAGCCCCTGCCCACTAGCTACATCCAGTAGGGACAGCGAGAGCCCCGCCCCGATCAGCTCCGCTCCCATGCCCGGCGCCTGCGCCCCCTGGCCCGGGAAAACCAACGCCACCGAACCGTCGACCAGGTCCTCCCCCTCTCCGGCTCGAGGTGCCGGGCTATTCAGTCGCGATGACCTCGCGCCCCTTGTAATGCCCGCAGTTGGCGCAGACCTTGTGGGGCCGACGCGGTTGCCGGCAACGCGGGCAGGGCGCCAGCGATGGCGCCGTAAGGGCGAGGTGGGACCGGCGCCGGTCGCGACGCGCCTTGGGGATTCGTTCCTTGGGAAGTGCCATACGTCAAGGGAGTCTAACAGGCGGACCGACCGGCATGGCTCAGCGCCGGCGGCCCCTACCCTTGGGCTTGTCGTCGGAGGCTCCCTCCCGACCCGCCTCCAGGGCCTCCACTCCGCGCCGGACCTGGGAGAGCGCGGTCGATAGCTGGGTCTCCAACTCCTCCATGCGCTCTCGGGCGTAGTCGTCGGCGTCGCGCCGCATCTTGCGACTCCGTTCCCTGGCGTCGGTGAGAATGGCATCCGCCTCAGCTCCGGCTCTCCTGGTCACCTCATGATCGTCGGTGAGGCGCTCCGCCCGCTCCTGCGCCGCGGCGAGGGTCTGTTCAGCCTGCTCCTGCGCCTCCCGGAGGCGCGCGTCGCGGGTCTCCAGGACCATGCGGGCCTCCTTGATCTCCTCGGGCATGCCCACTCGGATCTGGTCCAGGACGTCGAGGATGTCCTCCTCGTTGACCACGATGTTGGGGGTGAGCGGGACCCGCCGACTCTGGTTCACCAAGGACTCCAGGTGATCGAGCAGATCGATGATCGACACCGGCTCCGGTTCAAGGTCGAATTCGTCGGAAATATCGCTCATCCTGCCTCCTCAAACGCCCCCAAGACGGGGATCCGCTCCCGGCGCCAGTTTGCGCCGCAGCGCCTCCGCCACGCTGGGAGCCACCAGCCCCTCGATGCTGCCGCCGTGGGCGCAGACGTCCTTGATCAGCGAGGAGCTCAGGTAGACGTTGGCGAACCCGGTGGTCAAGAAGACAGTGTGCACCCTGGGCTCGAGGCGCCGATTCATGAGCGCCATTTGGAATTCGCTGTCGAGATCCGACACCGCCCGCAGCCCGCGCACGATCACGCCCGCCTGCTGAGATACCGCGAAGCTCACCGCCAGCCCGGAGAAGTGCACCACCTCCACGTTGTTACTGCCGGGGGGCAGGCTCTCCCGCACCAGCTGGGCCCGCTCCTCGGCGCTGAAGAGACACGCCTTGAGGGAGTTGTCAAGCACCCCCACCACGACCCGGTCGAAGATGTGCCCAGCCCGCTCGATCACGTCCAGGTGGCCTTGGTGGATGGGGTCGAAGCTACCGGGATAGACCGCAGCTGTCATGTGGACCTCTGGTAGAAGGAGAGCTCGGTGGTGCCGTAACGAGCCGTACGCACGCAATTTAGCGCCCCGGGGGTGGTTGGCAGCGTCAGCTGCCGGTGGTGCTCCACCACCACCACGGGATCCCACTCCGACAGCTGCTCCGCCGCCACCCCGAGCTGGGCCAGGACCGCCTGGCAGAGTTCCGGCCCGCGATCCCGGTAGGGCGGGTCCATGACCAGCACATCGGCGGCCCTGAGGGCGGGCTCCAGGTGGCGGACCCAGGCCAGGGCGTCGGCCACCACCACCTCGCCTCGGGCCTGGAAGCCCAGCATCTCCAGGTTGGCCTGGATCACTGCGGCATGCGCCCGCTGCAACTCCACAAAGGTTGCCCAGGCCGCCCCCCGCGACAGCGCCTCCAGCCCGAGGCTGCCGGCCCCGGCGAAGAGGTCCACCACCCGAGCTGACCCCAGGCGCTCTCCCAGGATGTTGCCCAGGGCCGCCCGCACCAAACCGGTGGTTGCTCGCAGACCCGGATCGGGCAGGGTCAGGAGATGACGGCCCGCCGCCTCCCCGCCGGTGAGCCTGGCCCCTGGCACGGCCCGGCTCCGGGCCCTGGTTCTGGCAACCGATCGCGGATGTGCTGACAACGCGCATAGCATCGCACGGGCGGCAGGCAGGGCCGGGCCGCGCCCGGGGCACCGCAGCCCGCCCAACCGGTATCAGAGCATGGTCAAGCGCCACCGCAGGGAAGGCCCGGTGATCGCTCCGGGGCTGGAGATCTCCTCTCGGGCCACAACGGTGGCGCCCACTCTGACCTGGAGGCCGCCCACCTTGACTCCCCGGCGCAGGGTGCTACCCAGGCGGAGGGACGCCAGCCGGAGGTGAAAAACCAGACCGGGCCAGCCCACCAGGGCGATGCCCCGGTTGGCTTGGAGAGCCACTCCGCCTCCCCACGGGGAGGCGACCCTCCCCACCTCGCCGCCGGTCGGCACCACGATCAGATCAGTCAGCGCGCTCGAAGTCGCGTTGATCAGGGCCTCACCGGCGTCCAGCGCGCTGGTGAGGATGCTGGTGCCGCCCTGCCCGAGCACCGCACCGATGATGGTGACTGGGCGCCCCCCGACCACCCTTTCGGCGGAGAATACATAGCAGCCCCCCGCCTGAGGTGTCGATCCGGTCTTGACTCCGACGATTCCGTCATGGGTGACCAGGCCGTTGACGTTGTAGGCGACCCCGGCCACCGGCAGGGTGACCTGGGGCATGGCCACGATCCCGGCGAAGGGGCGGTTGGCCATCGCCACCTCGGCCAGCCTGGTCTGGTCCTGGGCGTCGCTGACGGTGGCCGGGGAGAGCCCGCTGGCATCCGCGTAATGGGTATGCCCCAGACCGAGCTGGGCGGCCATGTGGTTCATGTCGGCGACGAAGGCGCCCTGGCTTCCGGCGTCCCAGTCAGCCAGCAGGGTGGCGATGTTGTTGCCCGAGGGGAGCAGCAGGCTTTGCAGGAGCTGGAGCTCACTGAGCTGCTCCCCGGCAGCCACCGCCACCACCGACTGGCCCCCCGCCAGGTCGGCCTGGTAGGTGGCGACATCCTGGCTGGTGATGGTCAGGGTCGGACCCGAGGCGCCCGGTCCCAGTGGACGTGCCTTGAGGACCAGCAGCGCGGTCATGATCTTGGCCAGGCTGCCGATCGCCTCGGGCTGATCCCCCCCCGACGAGCCCACGGTGCCTATTCCCGCTACGGCCACGTCCGCCTCACCCGTGGTGGGCCACGGCAGCGCTGGAGCTGCGCCCGGAACTGTGACCGCGCTCGCTCCGACCGCCACCAGCTCCAGCCGGGGCAGCGGGCGCAGCAACTGGAGCGCGGCCAATGCCACGGCCAGCACCACCACCAGCGCCGCGATCAGCGTTAACTTGCGCAGAAGCAGGTAGCCTCGAGTTGTGCGCACACGGTCCGGGGTTGTCCGGCCCCTGAGCTGGAACGAGGCCCGGCCGCAACCGGTTTCGCCCGCGGGGCCGGTCCTTGTCGGCGTGGGCTGGCTGCCCCCCAACTGCGGCCAGGAGTCAATGGCCCGACCACCATCGACTGGACCCTGCCGGGCTGAGGAGGTCGGCTGCGCTCAGCGGTGGCTCCCGAGATGGTCGGGGCAGCACCGGCCAACTCCTCAGGTGGTGTCAGCCGCCAGGTCCGGAACCGGTCATCTGGGTTGGAGCCGCTCAGGGTCAACGGCTTGCCCCGGATGGCGGCACCGGGCGCGCCCTACGGGGCCGCCGCTCAGTCGAACTCGAACACGACCTGATACCCGTGAATGCCCCGACGCAACACCGGGTCGGCGAGCTTGGGGTCGGCCACCAGCACCAGCTCCGCCGCCCGCCGGGCGCGTTCGCGCAGGCCGTCATCCAACAGGTCTCCCACTCGCATCTCGGGGAAGCCGTGCTGGCGGAGGCCGTAGGGGTCCCCGGCGCCCCGTAGCCGGAGGTCGATCTCCGCCAAGGCAAAGCCATCCTGGTGGCTGATGAGCGCCTCCAGGCGACGTCTGGCCCCCGGGTCTGCGGCCCCGACGAAGAGCAGGCAGTGGGAGTCGTGCTCGCCTCTGCCGACCCGGCCCCGGAACTGGTGCAACTGCGCCAGGCCGAAGCGATCCGCATCCTCGATCCCGATCACGGTGGCGTTGGGGATGTCGACCCCAACCTCGATCACGCTGGTCGCCACCAGCAGATCGAACTGGCCGGCCGCGAAGGCGTCCATCCGCTCCGCCTTCTCCCGGGCAGGGAGGCGGCCGTGGATGAGGGTGAGGCGGAGATCCGCCAGCACCTCGGTGCTCAATCGTTCGTACTCCGCGGTCGCGGAGCGCACCTCCCCCGCGGGCGAGTCCTCGATCAAGGGACAGATGATGAAACCCTGCCGGCCCGCGGCCACCTCGGTCCGAATGAAGTCATAGGCCTGCTGGCGCTGCTCCGGCTCCACCAGTCGGGTCTGGATCGGTCTCCTCCCGGGGGGCAGGTGCCGGATCTGGCTCACGTCGAGGTCGCCGTAGAGGGTGAGGCTGAGCGAGCGGGGGATCGGGGTGGCGGTCATGGAGAGGAAGTCCGGGTTGACCTCGGACTTGTCCCGTAGCCGCAGGCGCTGGGCCACCCCAAAGCGGTGCTGCTCATCGACGATGCAGAGGCCCAGCTCGGGGAACTGCACCTCACCCTCGATCAGGGCGTGGGTGCCCACCACCAGCTTGTCGGCGCCGGCGGCCAGTCCGCCGATGATCTCCCGCCGCACCGCGGCCTTGGTGCTGCCCACCAACAATCGGGGCCAGATCCCGATCGGCGAGAGCAGGTCACACAGGGTCTGAAAATGCTGCCTAGCCAGGATCTCGGTGGGCGCCATCAGCACCACCTGGTGCCCGGCCGCGATCGCCATGCGCGCCGCCATGGCCGCGACCACCGTCTTGCCCGAGCCCACATCGCCCTGGAGCAGTCGGTTCATCGGGGAGGGCCGATCGAGGTCTATGAGGATCTCGTGAGCGGCCCTCCGCTGGTCGTCGGTGAGCTTGAATGGCAGTCCGGCCACGAATTGGCGGGCCAGCGCCACATCGTAGGGGCTCCTGGTGCCGGTCCGGGAAAGCCGCTGCCGGCGGGCCAGGAGCGCCGCCAGCTGGGGATAGAACAGCTCCTCGAAGCCGAACCTGGCCTGGGCGAGCTCCAAATGCTCCTGGTCGTCGGGGAAGTGCATCTGGCGCAGCGCTGTCGGCAGTGGCATCAGACCCTCGCGGTCTCGCACCTCCTCCGGGAGTGTCTCCTCGACCCCCTCCGCCAGGGGCAGCAGGGAGGCCACCTGGGCGCGCAACCAGCGCGAGGTGACATGGGCGGTCTCGGGATAGGTTGGGACCAGGACCCCGACTTTGGGCTGCCCCTCCCACTTGTGCTCCCGCTCGACCTCGGGATTCTGCAGCTGCAGGCCGCCCTGCTTGCTGCGGGTCACCTTGCCATGGAGGGTCACATGGTCGCCCGGGTGCAGCAGGTGGCGGAGATGGGGCTGGTTGAACCAGATCACGTGCGCGGTCCCAGTCCGGTCGCCGATTTCGGCCTCGAGCAATTCCATGTGACGGTGGCGGCTCCGCCGGGCCTGAACCGCTACCAGGTCAACCTCGACGGTGGCCGCCCGGCCGATCGTCAGCTCGGCCAGGCTCACCCGCTCGCGCTGGTCGTCGTACCGTCGCGGCAGATGCCCGAGCAGGTCCCGGACCGTGACCAGCCGGAGTCGCCGCAACCCCTGCAGCCGCTCCTGGGAGATCCGGGGAAGCTGAGCCAGCGGGGTGTCCAGATCCGGGGCCGTGGTGGCTGCGACCAACGGGACGGGTCCCGCAGCCACCCGGGCCCCTGGTCGGCTAACGGCTGGCCTCAAGGTAGCAGTAGGCGAGCGTGCCCGGACCGGCATGAGTGCTCAGGACCGGACTGGCGTGCTGCCGCAGAATGTCCATATCGGGGTAGGTCCGCCGAGTCTGCTCCGCCAGCGCCAGCGCGTCGTCATCGGCGCCCACGTAGACGACTCCGCAGCGGGCCAGGGGCCGGTGCTCGGCCAGCAATTCGGCGACCCGCTTGATGCCGGCGGACCGGCTCCGCACCCGGCCCACGGGAACCACCGATCCGTCCGGACCCAGAGCGATCAGGGGCTTGATCGACAGGGCGGTTCCGAGCATCGCCCGCACCTTGCCGATCCGCCCTCCCAGGAGCAGAAAGCGCAGGGTGTCAAGGAGGGCGATGATGCCCACCCGCGGCGGCATGGTTTCCAGGTAGGCCACGATCGCAGCCGCCGGCTCGCCCCGGGCGGCTCGCTCCACCGCCTCCAGCACCAGAAAACCCGTGCCCAGGCTGACCGACCTGCTGTCCACGACGTGGATCCGGCGGGGATCGACCGCCCCCGCGGCGATGCTGGCAGAGCTGACCGTGCCGCTCAGCGCGGCGGCGATATGAACCGAAATCACCTCATCGCCGGGCTCGCGCAGCAGGTCCCGGTAGACCGCCTCAAATTCCCCGGGCGGTGGCTGGGAGGTGCTGGGGGGCACTTTGCCGGCCGCCAGCCGGGCCACGAACTCGGCGTCGCTGAGGTCGACCCGATCCCGGAAGACCTCGTCTTGAAAGTGCAGGCGGAGCGGCACCGTCACCACTCCGGCGGCGCGGCGGACCTGCTCTGGCAGGTCGCAAGTGCTGTCGGTGACGATCCTGATGGCCATGGCTACTCGGCCGAGATTATGTACGCATAGAGGGCCTGGCCCCCGTCGTGACGCTCCACCTCAAGGTTGGGGAACCGCGCCCGTATCGTCGCCTCCAGGAGCTCACTGTCGCCCACCTGGACGCTGGTGCCCCGGTAGAGCGTGACCACCTCCAGGGAGTCCACCCGCAGCTGGGACAGCGCGGCCAGCACGACCTCCGCCAGATCCTGTCCTGCCGCCACCAGCTCCCCATCCAAGATCGCGATGACATCCCCCTTGGCGATCGCGCCGCCCTGGTACTGGCTGGCCCGGACCGCCTTGGTGACCTCGACAGCGTGGACCTCCGCCATGGCCCTCTGCATCCGTTGGCGATTGACCTCCAAGCGGGCGTCCGGGTCGAACGCCAAGAGCGCGGCGACCCCCTGGGGGAGATTGCGCGACGGCACCACGCTGACCTCGTGCCGGCTGACCCGGGCTGCCTGCTCGGCGCCCAGGATCAAGTTGGGGTTATTGGGCAGCAGGAGCACCTGGGTGGCCTGGGCCTGCTCGATCCCCTTGAGCAGATCCTCGGTGGAGGGGTTCATCCCCTGGCCCCCCTCGACCACCGCTGCCGCCCCGAGCCCGAGCAGGAGCTGGTGGAAGCCGAAACCGGGAGCCACCACCACCACTCCCAGCGCCAGCCTCCCCTCGTGGGAATTCCCCGCGCCGACCCGAAGGCGGGCCTCGTGGTGCTGGGTGGTCATGTCCTCGACCTTCAGGCGCTCGATCTTGCCCAGCTCCGCCGCCCGCGTCAGTACCTCCCATGGCTCCTGGGTGTGAATGTGCACGTGCATGAGGCCCGGGTCCCCCACCACCAGAGCGGAGTCGTCCTCGGCCTCGCTGCCCAGCCTCGCTCGCACCTCCATGGGATCGAGCTCAGATCCGACCAGGCTGAATTCGGTGCAATAACCGAATCCACTCGCCGGGGCGTCCGTCGCCAGCACTCCCAGGGGCCCGGGTCGGGCGCCGTTCGAACCGGCGCGAGACAGGGCCGGCACCTCGATGTCGTCGGAGCCGATCATCACCTCCACCAGCGCGGAGAAGATGACCGCCAATCCGAAGCCACCGGCATCGACGACTCCGGCTTGACGCAGCACGTCCAGCAGCTCCCGGCTGCGCTCCACCGCGCTCCAGGCCTCGCCGACGGCAGCTTGCAGAACCTCGGCCGTGGTCTTGCCTTCGGCCGCTGCTCGCTCCGCCGCCGCGGCAGCGTCCTTCACCACCGAGAGGATGGTGCCCTCGACCGGCCTCTTGACTGCCCGGTAGGCCACCTCGGCACCTTCCCGCAGGCAGCGGGCCAGCACCTCTGGGCCAATCTGATCCTGGTGGGAGCAGCCGCCAGCCACGCCCCGCAAGATCTGGGAGAGGATGACCCCGGAGTTTCCCCGCGCCCCCATCAGGGAGCCGTGAGCGACCGCCTGCGCGACCTGGGCCACCGGGGCCTGGGCCGGGAGCAGGTTGGCCTCGGCCAGCGCCGCCGCCAGGGTCAGATGCATGTTGGTCCCGGTGTCCCCATCCGGGACCGGGAAGACATTCAGATCGTTGATGCGATCTCGCTGCTGCGCCAGCCGTTCCAAAGCGCGGGCGAGACCGAGCCTCAGGCCAGCCCCGGTGACCGTGTCCGGAACCGCTACCGTGGCCACCCTAGGCCATTCCATAGGGTGACTGGGGAGGGCGGATCCCCTGCACGTTGACGTTCACCTCGAGCACCCTGACGCCCAGGTTGTGGTGCAGGCTGTACCCCACTGCACTCATTAGGTTGTGGGCCACCTCCAGAATTCTGACTCCGTGCTCCACCACGATGAAGAGGTCGACCCCGATGCCCTGGTCCTCGATCCGGAGTTCGATGCCGCGCTCGACATTCTCCCGGTTCAGAAGCTCGGCGATGCCATCTCGAAGTCCGCGCGCCGCCATCCCCGCCACCCCGTAGCACTCCGCGCTGACTCTGGCGGCGAGCGCGGAGACCACCCGCGGGGAGAGCTCGACGGAACCGAGCGGATGGGTTTGGATGAGCGGGTTTGCGATTGGCATTACCTAACAGCCTATGCTTGGTGGCGGCGCGACGGTCGAGCTCCCGGACGCGGATCCCGGTCCCGGCTGGTAAACTGCGGCCGGAATCATACTTCGGGGCCGTCCCAGGACAGCGCTCCTCCACTCATCGATCACTTGAGGTTGCCATGGCCAAGCGGTGCGAGATCTGCGGCAAGGGCCCGGTGGCGGGCAACAACGTCAGCCACTCCAAGGTGCACACCCGGCGCCGGTTCATGCCCAACCTGGTGACCGCCCACATCGCCCCCAAGGGTGGCGGCTTGGCCCAGAAGATGCGGGTCTGCACCCGCTGCCTGCGCACCAGCACCAAGTCGGCCTGATCTGACCGCCTGACACCTGCCTTCGCTGCGCGGCCAGGGCCGGGCCCGCCGCCGTTACCAGGTGCCCAGAGCGACTGCTGGCCGGCGCCCCCCGCGCGGATGGACACTCCGGCAGGATCAGCCGTCAGCCCGGATGGCGCGAAGCACCGAGGCCAGCTCGAGCGCCGCACAGGTGGCCTCCCAGCCTTTGTTTCCCAGCTTTCCCCCGGCCCGCTCGGCCGCCTGCTCCACGGTGTTGACCGTCAGCACCCCGAAACCGACGGCCACCCGATGGCGCACCCCCAGCTCGGCGATCCCAGAGGCGGCGGCCTGGGCGACATACTCGAAGTGAGGGGTCTCACCCCGAATCACGGCGCCCAACGCCACCACCGCGTCGACCCCTCCCCGCTGCAGTCGCTCAGCCGCCGCCACCGCGATCTCGAAGGCCCCGGGCACCCAGATCACCTCGATGTCGTCCTCGCCGACCTGGTGTTGGCGGAGAGCCCGGTGCGCGCCCTCCACCAGTCGCGTGACCACGGTCTCGTTGAAACGGGCGGCCACCAGGCACACCTTCAAGCCGTGCCCATCCAGAACCCCTTTGGTCTCTTTCATAGTGGATCTCCTGCGCCGGTGTTGGGGTCACCCAACAGGTGCCCCATCTTCTCCTGCTTGGTGGCCAGATAACGGGCGTTGTGGCGATTGGGTGGAATCACGATTGGGACTCGATCGACGATCTCCAGGCCATGGCCCTGAAGCCCGTAGTACTTGCGCGGGTTGTTGCTGATCACCCGCAGCCGGTGAATGCCCAGGTCGGCGATTATCTGACTCCCGATCTGGTAGTCACGGCTGTCCGCGGGTAGGCCCAGATGAAGATTGGCCTCGACGGTGTCCAACCCCTCGTCCTGGAGCGCGTAGGCGCGCAGCTTGTCCATCAAGCCGATGCCCCTGCCCTCCTGGCGCAGATAGACGATGAGGCCGGTCCCCGCCTTGGCAATCTCCCCCATCGCCTGGTGCAGCTGAGCCTGACAGTCGCAACGCAGGGAGCCGAACACGTCACCTGTCAGGCACTCGCTGTGGACTCTGACCAAGACCGGCTCAGGCAAAGGCAGCGCGCCCAGAAACAACGCCAGGTGCACAGCGCCGGTGATCCGGTCCGAGAAGCCGATCGCCCGCCATGGCCCGGACTCAGTGGGGATGCTGGTCTCCGGACCACGGTCCAACAACCGCTCGCGGTGGCGGCGGTGAGCGATC
>Ga0307374_10004568_pt1 | contig 23000 bp, 20 predicted proteins | sample OX3MG_FD_202532 | JGI IMG/M metagenome (GOLD analysis project Ga0307374, IMG submission 202532) | Soil microbial communities from Risofladan, Vaasa, Finland - OX-3 | ecosystem: Environmental > Terrestrial > Soil > Coastal area > Acid sulfate soil | place: Finland: Risofladan, Vaasa | collected... | reverse complement strand
CCTCCTGGCCGGCCACATCGACAGCGAAGCGGCCACCAGCAGCAACACCGGTCTCCCCATGGCCAGCGTCGACACGGCCCGCCTGCTGGCGTCGGTCTTCCTCTCCTTGGTGACGATCGTCGTCATCGGCACCGTGGCCGCCCTGGCCGTCCTCGACCAGTTCGAGCCGAAGACGGCCGCCGCGGTGGCCGGGTTCCTCGCCGTCTACCTGCTCAGCGCCGCCGGCGTGATCTGGCGCCGGCTGTCGGGCCAGTACAACTTCATCGCCGTGGAAGCCGCCGAGGGGGTGCGCATCCGGCGGGGACTGCTGCAGACCATCTCCGAGACGGTGCCGTACGGCAGGATCCAGGCGGTGCGCCAGGTGGAGCCACTGCTCTGGCGGCCCTTCGGTTGGTGCCGCCTGGAGGTGGACGTGGCCGGGGCGACGGCACGCAACCAACGCGGTGAGGGCACCAGCGTCGTGCGCAAGGCGCTCCTGCCGGTGGGATCGCAACAGGACGCATGGCACCTCCTGGCGCGCCTGCTCGGCGCGCCCGACCCCGTGCGCACGGCCCCACCGGGACGGGCCCGACTGAAGGCGCCGCTCAGCTTCCACTTCCTCTCCGCCGGCCACGACGGCGCGCATGCCGTCTGCGTCACGGGCCGGCTCAACCGGGCCACCACGTGGGTGCCGCTGGAGAAGTCGCAGAGCATCCGGCGGGTCCAGGGACCGCTGCAGCGCACGCTCGGGCTGGCCACGGTCCACGTCGACGTGGCGGGCAAGCGGTCCCGGGCCGAATTCCGCGACCGCGAGGCGGCGGAGGCCGACCAGCTGGTGGCGGAGCTGACCGCGCTCAGCCGGTCGGCACGACAGCGCGGCCGCAGGGCGACACCGGTGCCGAGCGGTGCCGGTGGCGATGCGCCGTCAGGTTGGTACCCCGATCCGGCCGGCCGGCACGAGCAGCGCTACTGGCACGACGGCCGCTGGACCGAGCACGTGGCCGACGGCGGCCGCCGAAGTGCTGACGCGCCTACGCCCGGGCCTTGAAGCGCATCGGGAAGTGGTCGATGGAGCGGATGCCCGTCGTGTAGACGAGCTCGACGCCGGGCTCGATCTCATAGTCCGGAATGCGCTTGTGCCATTCGCGCAGGGCGACCCGCAGCTCCAGGCGGGCCAAGTGCGAACCCAGGCAGCGGTGGACGCCGCCCCCGAAGGCGATGTGGCGGTTCACCTCGCGGTCGAAGCGCACCGTGTCGGCGTCGGGGAACTCGGCCTCGTCGGTGTTGGCCGAGCCGATCACCACAATGGCGTGGTCGCCCTTGTGCACCGGGCATCCTGCGAGCTCGGTGTCCTGCACGGCGACACGCGACACCATCATGACCGGGGTCTCCCAGCGGAGGAGCTCCTCGATGGCGTTCGGGATGATGTCGGGGTTCTCGACGAGCTGGCGCCGGTGCTCGGGGTGCTCCGCCAGGAAGGAGAACATGCAGTCGAGCGTGGCCGTCACGGTGTCGAGCCCGGCGATGAGGAAGAGGAAGCAGATATCGAGGATGTCCTCACGCGAGAGGCGATTGCCCTCGACCTCGGCGCCCAAGAAGTGCGACAGCAGGTCGTCCCTGGGCTCCTTCTCGCGCTCGTCGAGCACCTTGTCGAAGTACTCGTAGACCGAATCGGCGATCTCCTGCTGGTACGCCTGGGCCTTCGCCGACCCCTGCGCCGTCCCAGTCACGTGCTCGGGCCTGATGATGCCGTCCTTCATTTTGAGGAACGTGTCGAGCTCGTCCATGGGCAGGCCGAGCAGGGTGAGGAAGACCTCGGAGGGGAAGGGCACCGAGAACTCCTTGGCGAAGTCCACCTCTCCCCGCTCGATGAATCCGTCGATGAGGTGATTCACGAGGTCCGAGACCTGCTGATCCATGGCGGCCATCTTGCGGGGAGCGAAGATCGGATCGAGCAGCTTGCGGAACTTCTTGTGCTCGGGCGGGTCGATCTGGAGCGGGATCATGGGCCGCTTGTTCTTGAGGTCGACGGCATCCACGTTGGAGGAGAAGATCTCGGTGTGCCGCAGGGCGAAGTCGATCTCCTCCTTGCGCGAGATGAGGACGCCGGGATTGGAGCCGACGTCCATGGACATCACCGGCATGGCGTCCCGGAGCATTTTGAAGACGGGCTGCGGATTGGCCGCCATGCCGGAATCCATCGCGGCCAGCGGGCCGGCGTCGCCGTACCCGCCTGCCTCGGTCTCGGTCTCGGTCTCGGCGTCACTTGCCATTGGTCTCCTCCGAACTGATCTGCAGAATGCGGTTGACTGATTGCACGAGCGAGGCGTCGTCGGTCTCGGGGATGATCCAGCTCGACGCGAAGAGGCGGACGATGACGTCGGCCAGCTCTTCCCGGCCGAGCGTGCCGGCGGCTACGGCGGGGACGGAGTCGAGCGCGTCGCCGAGCCGCTGCACCAACTCGGCGCGCAGCTCGGGAAGGTGGTCAAGGAGATAAATCATCACGAACCCGGGCTCTGACTCGAAGAGGGGCCGGCAGGGATGGGACCGGATGAAGTCGAAGGCGTAGGCCATGAAGGAGGTCACGCGCTCGGAGGGAGTCTCCGCGGCGGCCAGGACCTCGTCGAGCCCGTCGGAGAACCGTTGTCCGTCGTACTCGGCGGCGGCGGCCAGCACGTGGTCCTTGCTCGGGAAGTAGCGGTAGAGGGTGCCCCGGGACACACCCGCCGTCTCGGCAATCTCGCGCATCCCGAGCCGTCGGACGCCTCGGCGCCCGATGAGGGCCAGGCCGGCAGTGAGGATCCGCTCCTCGGTCGGGCTGTACGGACTGCCCGGAGCGACGTCACGGGGGGCTTCCTGGAGGGTCACCGTCACTGGTGGACATATTAGACACTTTCTGTTCTTTCTGTCCCTTTCTGCCCTTCTGCGCTCCGGCCCCGGGATCCATCCACGGTGCGGTTCACCGGGATTGAACCGGCGCAGCATTCAGTCCTGCGCTGTCCACCGTCCCCGTGGCGCAGACCCCACCGGCACGTTTGTTGCGGGTGACCGGGGGTACCGCCGTGAAGACGGCCCGGAGGGGACCACGTGACGGCGTCCCCGTCGGCCTCTCCGGAAGGTGCCCGGCCTTACGCGGCAGTTGGGGTCGTCGCCGCCCGCCGCTGTCGACGGCGCTGCCAGGAAGGCACGACGAAAAGCCAGATCAGAGCGATCAACCCGATCAGCGTGGCAACGATGCCGAGATAATTCGCGCTCGAAGCCCCGTAACTGAGCGTCACGTCGTGGCTCGTTGGGACGACCACCATGAGGTTGGGCGTCACGCGCCACGGTCCATCAGCACCGCTGGCGTGCCAGTTGGGGAAGTAGGACACCTTCACCAACACCGGTGTCCCCACCCGCGAGACATGGAAGCTGAGGGACGAGTCGCCCTGGGCCACATTGCTGACCTTGGTCGTCCTGACATGTTTCACGGGCGGCCGAACGTCGTTCACTGATGTCCGAGGCCAGTCCGACGGGCCGCTCTGGGCCAACTCCACGCTCCATTTCTTCGGATCGGCGTACCAGCTCATGGCCGGTCCGCTCGCCGGTTTGGTGCTGGTGCCATTGCCCAGCCAGCTTGCAGGCCCCGGCTTGACCCCCGAGAGCACAACCGGGTCGTTGACCAGCGGTGTGACGAGCGGGGAGTCCTTCACCAGGTAGATGTTCCAGGTGGTGGTCGTAGTGGTGCCGCTGTAGTTGTAGGTCCACGGGCCTGTCTTGGCGACGAGTTGCAGGCTCGGATCGACAGCGGCCTCCTGCTCGACCTGGGGAGTCTCAGCAATGAAGTACTTCACCCCGAGCAGCTGCAGGTGCTGTACCCCGAGCGTCACGTTCAGGCTGCCGTACGGGAGTCCCACCTCGGGCTCCGACGGTCCGGCAGACAGTTCGGCCTGATTCAAGAAGTGATAGGGCGTCGTGGCGGAGGACTCGAAGAGCAGCCCTTCCATCGAGTCGATGCATCCATTGGTCTCGTAAGGCAGGAGCATCAAGGCTTCCGGCGTACCGAAACGGTTTTCGCTCGAGCTGTACTCCCACATGGCGCGGCCACAGCCGTAGCGCTTGCCCATGGCCGCCATCGTCTGCATGAGGGACTTGAACTCGGGGTACGAGGGTTGGTTCTCATACCCTTCGTAGTTGTAGCTGGACCAGTTCGTCACGAGGTTGGGCCCGACGGTCACCGGAAGGGACGACGCCGAGAAGATGAAGGGAGGTACGACCGCCACCATCACCGCGAGCAGGCCGAGGATGGCACCACTGACGGCTGCCGGGCCCCACCGCCTGGGTCGCGGGGCCTCCACCGGAGCCCACGGGGCGCGCTGCCACTGCGGTGAGCACTCTTCCGATGTCGACTCGCTGGACGGACGGGGCTCGTCCCAGGGGCGTTGCGGCGGCGGCCCATCTGACGCTTGCGGCGCGCCGGCTGTGTGCTCCCATCGGCTGTCCCGCGCCCGGCGCCAGGCAATCGCCACGATCATGCACCAGGTGCCGAAGGCCCAGGCGGCCATGAAGTAGACGGAGATGAACCACAACGGCAGGAGTCGGACGTTGTAGAGGGCGCCCTGGGGATCGACGGCCGTCGCCACCGCCGACATGATGCCGAGCACCGTGATGGTGATGCCGAAGCGGCTCCGCGTCACCACGGCCGTGATCAGTCCGATCCCCGCCAGGACGAGCGCCCACGCGTCCGCCTCGCGGAAGTACTGGGCCCAACCCTCCACGTTCGTGTAACCCATCGACGACGAGTAGGCGCGTTCCAGCCCGAACGGGACCAACCACCAACCGGTGAGCAGCAGCCCGATCCCCACGGTCGAGCCCGCCCACCACAACGTGCGCGTCCACGGGACCAGGATCGCAGCGCGGTCACTGCGCCACACGTGCAGGGACGAATCGGCGATGCCCCAGCGTGACGGCAGCAGTTCGACGACGGTCAGGATGACTGCGCCACCCACGGCGTACATGCCGGGAACGATGTGGGAGAGGACGCAGCCGGCCAGCACGATCGCGGCCCAGCCGCGGTACCTCCCTTCCCGGATGGCGCAGGCGAAGAGCCCGAGAAACAGGACGGCCAATGACAAGCTGAAGGAGTAGGCGTACTCCCCCGCCAAGGTCGAGAACAGATTCCCGCCGTAAATGGTGAAGGTGTAGTCGAACAGGAACGGAAGGGTGGCCGCCGCCAGCAGGGTCGGGAGGGGGGCGCGGAGCCGGAAGAACCGGCCGCACGCCCAGGCGCAGATCGGCAACATCACCGAACCGAGGATCGTGCCCAACTTGAACGCCACGCCGTACGGGATGATCCACCCGCCGATGGCGATGAAGAGGTCAGGGATCGTGAAGTAGAAGGTGTAGAGCGGGAAGCCGTCGTACCAGCCCGGGTCCCATCCGGTGAGATGGCCGTGGCTGACGAGGCTCTCGAGGTACTTCGGCATCGCGATGTGGGCGCCGGTATCGCCGCCGGTCGTGGTGGTGTTCGTCAGCAGCATGTGAGGGTCCAGCTGCGACAAGGTGACGACAATGACGCTGGCGATCGTGATGACCGTGATGGCGCCGGGCACCCACCACCACGTCCCCCGCGACGAGTTCCCTCGGGCTGGCGCGTCCACGTCCGCCTCCGCCTGACGCGGTTCGGGGTGCGGCCACTGCTCGGATGCGGCTCCTGGCTCGACGACTTCAGTCATGTGCAACCACGGGCGATACGGCGTTGTCATGGAGGCCACTCGAACCACGGTCGTGCGGCCACATCCGGCTTACGTTATCGGCCCGATCCTCGCCCGAGGGCTCAGGTCGACACCGGGCGCAACTCCCCAGCCTGGGAAAACACCGCCCGCGGCGGAACCTGAATCGTTCCGCCTCGTTCCGGACTCAGCCTGCGGCCGCCACGGGATTCGCCGTCGTAGGGGGAAGGGAGTGGGGCTGCTGGACCGAGAGAGCGGAGCGGAGAGGGCCGCAGCTGCGATGTCGGTCGCGAGCGCATCGTCGATCTGCCGGTACAGCCCGAGGGCGGAAGCCACGATCCTCCCCGTGGTCTTCCTCCCTCGTTGCATCCGCCTGGTCGCTGAACGCAACCGTCCCTGCCGGTGTTGCTGCTCTGCACAGACTCCCTCGGGCCAGGCAATACCCGGAAACCCAGATCGGGAAACTGCTCAGCCCCGGACCCGGGACGAAGTCGGGTCGTAGAGCGCCCCGAATTGGACGTCCATCGGTGTCACCTGATCGCCCGCCATGACTTCCCAGATGCCGTTGGCCAGGTCTCCTGCCTTGATGGGCCGATCGTCACGTCGCCACACGTAGGCCAGCCCGAGCGCAGACCCGACGGTGGCCGACCACGCCGCCGAGCTCACCTGACCGGCTGGCGCGCCGTCGTGCAGCACCAGTTCGCCGCCCCACAGCATGGCTTCGGGATCACGGACCTGGAAAGAAACCAGGCGTCGACTGGGTCCGGCCGTGATGGCCGACTCGAGAGCCGTTCGGCCCACGAAGTCGATCGGCGTCGCCAGCTTGCAGGTGAAGCGCAAGCCCGCTTCCAGAGGGGTGGAGTCGGGTGTGAGGTCGGATCCGAAAGCTCTATAACCCTTGTCGAGCCGGAGGCTGTTCATTGCGTAGTACCCCGCGTCGACCAGACCGAGATCGGATCCGGCCGCGAGCAGATCGTCGTACACGCCGACGGCGAACTCGGTCGGGACGTAGAGTTCCCAGCCCAACTCACCGACGTAGGTGATCCGGGTGGCCCGCACGGTGGCGTAGCCGAGCGCGATCTCCTTGCTCGTCGAGAACGGGAAGGCCTCGTCGGACAACGGGGCCGGACCGAGACGGCCGAGCAGGTCCCGTGACGCCGGTCCCATCACACCGAAGACGGCGAAGGCCGAGGAGACATCCACCACCGAGACGTGCTCGCCGACGCGGAGGTGGCGTTCTATCCAGGCCGCGTCGCGCACCGGCGAGGCGGCACTCGTCACCAGGAGGTAGCGGTCCGTTGCCAATCGCGTCACCGTCACATCGGCCTCGTAGCCGGCGCGCTCGTTGAGCATGCCCGTGTAGACGGCGCGGCCCGGCTCCACTGCGACGTCGGCCGTGCACAAGCGCTGCAGCACGGCCTCGACGTCCCGGCCGACCACGAGCAGCTTGCCGAAGGACGTCTCGTCGAAGACCGCCACGCGCTCCCGGGTCGCCGTCTGTTCTTCAACCGACCAGGCCAGCCAATCAGGCTTGCCCCAGGTGTAGGCGAGCCGGGGCTCCTGCCCGATCGGGGCGAAGGTGTTCGGACGTTCCCAGCCCATCTTCGAACCGAAGACAGCCCCTTTGGCCGCGAGCAGGTGATGGAGCGGCGAACGGCGGAAGGGGCGGGCCGTGGCCAGCTCCCGGTTGGGCCAGGGCACTGCGTAGTGAAGCCCGAGGACTTCCCCCACCCGGTCACGTAGCCACTGGTTGTTGGCGTTGAACGGGGCGAACCGCCGGATGTCGACGGCCGTGAGATCGCTCGTCGGTTCCCCCTCGACGATCCACTCCGCCAGCGCCCGGCCGGCGCCCCCACCCGAGGCGATGCCGACCGAGTTGAAACCCGCCCCGACGAAGAAGCCCCGGAGCCCGGGTGCCTCGCCCAGGATGAACTGATTGTCCGGCGTAAAGCTCTCCGGGCCGTTGAACAGCTTCTTGAGACCCGTCTGCTGCAGCACGGGGAGCCGATGGACGGCCGACTCCATCAACACGCTGAAGTGGTCCCAGTCTTCTTCGAGCAGCTGGAACTCGAACGGGTACGGCAACGCATTCGGGGCGACCCACGGCTTGGCCTTGGGCTCAAAGCCTCCGACCACGAGCCCGCCCACCTCCTCCTTCACGTAGGTGTACCCGTCGGGGTCGCGGAGAATGGGCAGGTCGGGACGGACTCCCGCGATGGCTTCTGTGACCACGTAGAAATGCTCGGCCGAGTGCAGCGGCACGTCGACTCCGCACAGGAGACCGACCGCCTTTGCCCACTGGCCGGCGCAGTTGACCACGACCTCCGCCTCAATGGCGCCACGGTCGGTCTCGACGCCCGTCACCCGTCCGTTGCTGGTGACGACGTCCGTGACGCGTGTGCGCTCCGCGATGCGCACGCCCCGCATGCGCGCCCCGCGAGCCAGCGACGCCGTCACGTCGACCGGATTGACGGTGCAGTCGCCCGGCAGCCAGAGGGCGCCGAGCAGATCGCCGATCTCCAGAATGGGGTAGCGCTCCTGGGCCTGCGCCGGCGTCAGCAATTCGCACTCGAGGTCGTAGGCCTCTGCCGTGGCCGCCGTGCGCCGGAGCTGGACCAGGCGGTCGGGCGTGCGGGCCACCGTCACCCCGCCGCACCGCTTGAGGCCGGTGGCGAGGCCGGTCTCGGCCTCGAGCTGGCCGTAGAGGCGGGCCGAATACTGCACGAGCCGGGTCCCGGACTCGGTTGCCCGCAGCTGGCCGAGAAGACCCGCGGCGTGCCACGTCGTACCGCTCGAGAGCTGCCCCTGTTCGAGCAGGACCACGTCGGTCCAGCCGAGACGAGCCAGGTGGTACGCGGTCGAGGTCCCGATGACGCCACCCCCGATGACCACGACGCGGGCGCGGTCGGGCAGCTCGCCCTCCGTCGGTGCACCTTCCACGATCATCCCTTCCGTCACGCCGGCGAGGCTCAGTCTGCCCGCGTCACGTCGACCAGGAGGCGCTCGAGGTGGGGCCCGGCGAAGGTGGCCTCGGCCCGCTCGTACTTCTCCATCCCCCAGCCCCAGAAGTCGAAGTCGATGGCGCTGGTGCCGTCCTGGATGGACGCCCACAGCGTCCAGCCGTACTGCGACATCAGGCCCCACAGGCGGGCGCGCGCCAGGTGGCTCCGGGAAGGAGCCCCGTCGTAGGCCTGCACCAGCTCTTCCAGCTGCTCGAGCGTGAGGTGGCACTCGCTCCAGATGTTGCCGAGCTCGAAGTAGGGGTCGTTGTTCCCCGAGTACTCGTAGTCGATGATCCACACGGCATGGCCGTCGTCGATGAAGTTCGCGGCGAGCAGGTCGTTGTGGCAGGGCCGGAGCGCCACCGGCTGGACGGCCAGGGCGGCGCGAATCCGGTCCACCGCGTCGGCGTGGTCGTGGTAGCCGGGTGGGAGGCGGAAGCCGCGGCGCTGGACGCGCGACAGGTACTCGGGCTGGAGCTCGAACATGTCGAAGCGGTTCACGAAGGCCGGGCCGGCGTGCAGCCGTCGGCAGGCGTCCGCCAGCCGCGACAGCATGCCCGGCCCTCGCAGATGCTCGTCGCTGAGGGTCTCCCCTGCGATGAACCCGATCACGAGCACGCCGTCGTCGGGCAGGAACTCGACGACAGGTGCGCCCACACCGGCGGCGGCGGCGCGCACACTGTTCTCGTACTCAGCCCGGCGGTCGACGGCCAGTTCGTCGGCCGACGATGGCGTCGAGTGCCGGAGCACGTACGTGCCGCCAGCGGTCGACACTTTGTAATTCTGGTTGGTCAAGCCGCCCGGGAGCGGCTCGATGTGGCATTCCTGCCCGCGCAGCACCGCCACCCGTTCGAGCAGCGCGGTATCGAGGCCTGCGCCGTCGCCGGCGTTCACCGCAACTGCAATGACCCGCTGCTCAGGGCAGCGATGAGACGGGCGTCTCCGGAAGGACGTCGATCGTGTGCTTCGGCCCGGTGAACCAGTTCTTCACCGACGCGTGCCAGTAGATCCACAGGAGGATCAGCGCACCCGGGAACACGAGGATGGTGTAGTTGACGAACTTCCAGGAGAAGCCCGAGACCCACGGCACGCCGAGATTGACGTTCGGCAGGAACGCCATGAACGACACCAGGACGATGTCGAGCAGGGCGATGACCGAGAGCCACTTGTACTTGGAACCGAGGCTCCAGCTGCCACCCTCGAAGCTGTCGCCCATCCGCCAGCGGTGCCAGATCGGCACGGCGAAGCACCAGTAGAGCCCGATGACGCCGATGGAGACGACGGCGTTGAAGGCCACCGGCACCGCCACGCCGTTGACGTTGACCTTGATGAGCGCCGGTGACGTGAGAATCAGGGCGATGACGGCGACGGCGATCACCCCGTAGACCGGGACACGACGGGAGTTCAGCTTGGACCACACCTTGTTGCCCGGGACCGCGCCGTCCCGGCTGAAGGCGAAGAGCATGCGGGTGCAGCTCGTCATGCAGGCCATGGTGCAGAACAGCTGCCCGATCGTGGCGATCAGCAGCACCGTGCCACCCCACTTGGAGGTGAGGGCCTGGGCGAAGATCGTCGCCACACCGCCCCCGCCCTTGGTCACGCCGGCCTCGTTCTGCACCGCGAAGAGGAAGGACAGAAGCAGGATCCAGCCGCCGATGGCCGAGTAGAAGATGGAGCGCCAGATGCCCTTGGCAGCCGAATCGGCGGCCGAGTGGGTCTCCTCCGACAAGTGGGCCGAGGCGTCATACCCCGTGATCGTGTATTGCGTCAGCAAGGCGCCGAGGGGCAACACAATGAAGATGAAGCCCCACCCGTTCGTCTTGCCGCCGAAGAACCCGGTGTTGTTGACGGTCGAGGTGAACACCATCTTGGCGCTGGCGTGGTGGTCGGGGAGGAAGATCAAAATGAGCACAATGGCCGCCGCTCCGAGCACGTGCCACCAGACCGAGACGTTGTTGAAGATGCCGAGGAGGTGGCTCGAGAAGATGTTGATCACCGCGGCGATCGCAAGGATGGCGAGGAAGTAGAGGAAGATCGTGTCGAGGTTCCCCGACGTGTAGCTGCCCGGAGCCAGGAATCCGAGGGTGAGGTCGAAGAAGGTCGCGCAGCCGTAGGCAACCGAGGCGACAATGGCGAGGAGGCCGATGAGGTTCAGCCAGCCCGTGTAGTAGCCCGCCTTCACCCCGCCGAGCTTGGACGCCCACCAGTAGATGCCACCCGATGTCGGGAACGCCGACACCAGTTCCGACAGGCACAGTCCGATGCAGAGGACGAGGGCCGCCAGAATCGGCCACCCCCAGGCGATGGCGGCCGGGCCACCACCGTTCCAGCCGGCATAGAAGGTGGTGAAACAGCCGGCGAGGATGGAGATGATGGAGAAGCTGATGGCGAAGTTGGAGAACCCGGACCAGGAGCGGTTGAGCTCCTGCTTGTACCCCATCCTCGCCAGTTCCTGCTCGTCCAGGGAGAGCGACGAGAAGTCGACCTCTTCGTCTACGACACCTTCGGGCACGTGCATCCCCCTTTGTTGGGCGACCGTTCGGCCGGGATAGCAGCGGGTGTTGCGGGCACGATAGCAACCCAGTTCGTCGCGTGACAGGAATAGTTGCGATCCAGCCCTCGGGAGCCCCTTCCCGCCTGTCAGGATGAGCCGAGGGGGCGGGAAACGCCGCCCATGGCGCTGGAAGTGGAGCCATCCGATGCCGGAAATCGAGCGCGTGCGGTGAGAATCCTGGCGATCGACCAGGGGACCTCTGCCACCAAGGCGGTCGTCTTCGGCGACGACGGCGTCATCGTGACCTCGGTCGAGGCCGCGGTGACGCCACGGGCGGTGCCGGGGGGCGGTGTCGAACAGGACCCCGAGCAGTTGTGGGACTCGGTCTGCCAGGCGGGACGCGAGGCGGTCGCCCGGGCGGGCGGCGGCGTGGGGGCCGTCGGCTTCGCCAATCAGGGCGAGACCATCCTGGCCTGGGATCGCGAAACGGGCCGCTCCCTGAGCACGGCCATCTCGTGGCAGGACCGGCGGGCCGCGGTCATCTGTGCCGACATGGCCGGCCGGGCCGACGACCTGACGCGCACCACCGGGCTCCCTTTGGATCCGTACTTCGCGGCGCCGAAGATGACCTGGCTCCGGCGCAACGTGACCGCCGACGGTGTGGTGACGACCAGCGACGCCTGGCTCCTGCACCGCCTGACGGGCTCCTACGTCACCGACGTCACCACGGCATCCCGCACGATGCTCCTCGACCTGGCCGGGCGCCACTGGTCAGAAGGGGCGTGCGCCGCCTTCGGCCTGGACGCGGCGGACCAGCCGGAAGTGGTCGGCTGTGCGCAGGAGATCGGCCGCACGGACGCCTTCGGCCCGTCCCTGCCGGTGAGCGGGCTCAGCGTCGATCAGCAAGCGGCCCTGGTCGGGGAGCACTGCCTGGCCCCCGGGGAATCGAAGTGCACCTACGGCACGGGGGCCTTCCTCCTGGCCAATGCCGGGCCACGACCCGTCGCGTCGTCCGGTGGCCTGGCCGTCTCGGTGGCCTGGCAGCTCGGCGAGACGGCCGCCTACTGCATCGACGGCCAGGTCTATGCGGCCGGTGCCGCCATCGCCTGGCTGCAGCGCTGGGGCTTCCTGCGACGGGCCGAGGAGCTCGATGCCGTTGCCGGCTCGGTCGACGACAGCGGAGGTGTGCGCGTGGTGCCGGCCCTCAGCGGCCTGGGTGCCCCGTGGTGGGAGCCCGACGTCCTGGCCAGGATCGAGGGCATCGGCCCCGGCACCGGTCCCGCTCATGTCGTCCGCTCCACCGTGGAGGGTCTGGCCGCGCAGGTGACGCTTCTCGCCCGCGCCGCTGCCATCGATCTCGGACGGCCGCTCGCGCTGCTACGCGTCGACGGCGGTCTGACGCGTTCACGCGTCCTCATGCAGATGCAGGCCGACCTGCTGCAGATTCCCGTCGAGGTCGCCGCCTCGCCCCATGCCACCGCGGCCGGCGTGGGTGCGCTGGCCCGGCTCGGAGCCGGTGGCGGGCGCACGCTCGACGACGTCGTCCGCTGGGACGAGCCCGACGCCCGCTACGAGCCCGTCATGGGCGCCGACGAGGCGGTCGAGCGGCTGGCGGGCTTCGAACGCGCCGTGACCCGTCTCATTCGGACGCCCCCGTCGGCGCCGTGACCGACGACGGGTGCTACGACGTCGCTGTCATCGGGGCCGGGGTCGTCGGCACAGCCATCGGTCGCCAGTTGGCCCGCTACAGCGTGCGCACCGTGCTGCTCGAGCGCGCCAACGATGTCGGCACCGGCACCTCGAAGGCCAATACCGCCATTGTGCACACCGGCTTCGACACCCAACCGGGAAGCCTGGAGTCATCCCTCGTCCGCCGCGGTCACGAGTTGCTGACCTCGTACGCCCGGGCCGCAGGCATCGCGCTCGAGGTGACCGGGGCCGTCCTGGTCGCCTGGAACGCGGAACAGGCGGCGCGGCTCGACGACGTGCTGGCCAAGGCCCGCGCCAACGGCTACGAACGGGCCGCCCGGATGGACCTGGACGAGCTGGCCCGTCGGGAGCCGCACCTGGCCGCGGGTGCCACGGGTGCCGTCTCGGTCCCGGAGGAATCGATCATCTGCCCGTGGAGCCCGAGCGTCGCCTTCGCCACCGAGGCGGTCGGCGCCGGCGTGGAGCTCCGCCTCGGGACCGAGGTCACCGATGTCGGGCGCGACGAAGACGGGTGGCTGCTGCACACCTCAGTGGGACCGGTGCGGGCCGAGTGGGTGGTCAACGCGGCCGGGCTGGGCGCCGACCTCCTCAACCGGCGGTTCGGCCACGACGAGTTCACCGTTGCGCCCCGGCGGGGCCAGCTCATCGTCTTCGACAAGCTGGCGCGCGGGCTCGTGTCCTCCATTGTGCTGCCGGTCCCAACCGAAAGGACCAAGGGTGTCCTGGTGGCGCCGACGGTGTACGGCAACGTGCTGCTGGGCCCGACGGCGGAGGACATCGAGGACCGGGACGACACCGTCACCACGGCGGTTGGTCTCGATGGCCTGCTCGACGCCGGTCGTCGGATCCTGCCCGACCTGGTCCACGAGGAGGTCACCGCGACCTATGCCGGCATCCGGGCCGCCACCGAGCACCGCGACTACCAGATCACCGTCCACGAGGAGGAGCACTACGCCTGCGTGGGCGGCATCCGCTCGACCGGCCTGACCGCGTCGCTGGCCATCGCCGAGCATGTCGTCGGCCACATGGAGGCCGCCGGGCTGAGGTTGGTCGAGGCGGAACAGGAGCCGGCCATCCCCCACATGCCCGAGCTCGGCGAGCGCACAAGCAGGGCCAGGGCCTTCGAGGACGAGCGGTTGACGCAGATCGACCCCGCCTACCGCCACATTGTGTGCTTCTGCGAGCGCGTCACCGAGGGCGAGGTGCGGGACGCACTCGCCACCGCGGTGCCCGCCAACGACCTCGGGGGCCTGCGCCGCCGGACCCGGGCGACGACCGGGCGCTGTCAGGGCTTCTTCTGCGGCGCCGACATCGCGGCCCGGTTGGCCGAAGGGCAGCGGTGAGCCCGTGACGCGCGCCGTCGTCACGGTCGACGCACTGGTCGTGGGTGCCGGGCCGGCCGGCCTGGCCGCGGCGACGGCGTTGCAGGCGGGCGGTGCCGGACACGTCATGGTGCTGGACCGGGAGGACGAGGCGGGCGGGACGCCCCGCCTGTGCGAGCACACCGGCTTCGGCCTGCGCGACCTGCGGCGGATCCTGAGCGGCCCGGCCTACGCCCGCCGCTGGGTGGAACGGGCGTCCGCCGGCGGCGTGGACATCCGGACCCGCTCCATGGTGACGGCATGGGCGGCTCCGGGGCGGGCCGACGTGACCGGCCCCGACGGGCTGCTGCAGGTCGAGGCGCGGGCCGTCGTCCTGGCCACCGGGGCGCGGGAGCGGCCGCGGGCGGCGCGTCTCGTGCCGGGCACGCGCCCCTCGGGGATCTTCACGACCGGCCAGCTGCAGCAGTGGGTGCATCGCCGGCACCTCCCCCTCACCGGACGGGCGATCATCGTGGGAGCGGAGCACGTCTCGTACTCGGCGGTGCTCACGCTGCGCGAGGCCGGTGTCCGCACCGTGGCGCTGGTCACCGACCTGCCGAACACGCAGACGTTCCGCTCCTTCGACCTGGCCACCCGCGTCGGCCTCCGTGTGCCGGTGTGGACGCGGACAGCGGTGACGGGGATCACCGGTCGCGACCGTGTGGAGGCGGTGCTCCTGCGCCACCCCGACGGCACCGGGCGCACGGTCGCCGTCGACGTCGTCGTTTTCAGCGGTGACTTCATCCCCGACGACGAGCTGGCCCGCCTGGCGCACCTCACCATCGACCCCGGCACCAAGGGTCCCGCCTGCGACATCGACGGCAGGACGACCTCCCCCGGCGTCTTCGCCACCGGCAACCTCGTCCACCCCGCCGAGACGGCCGACGTGGCGGCTCGGCGCGCCATGTCGGTCGGCCGCGCCGCGGCCACGTGGCTGCGCGACGGTGACGGCCATACGGTCGATCCCGCCGCGGTACGGCTGCGGGTCGCCCACCCGCTGCTCTGGGTCGTGCCGAACCTGGCCGGACCGGGTCGCGCCGGGGCCGAGCCCCTGCTCGTCAGGACGCGCACCTTTCTCGACCGCCCGCTTCTCGAGGTGACCCAGGGCGCCCATCGCCTCGGCTCGTTCCGCCCCCGCCGTCTGATCCCGAACCGGTCGTATGCGCTGCCATCGGACTGGCTGCGGCTCGTGCAGCCCGGAGAGGACGTGCTGCTCTCCGTCTCGTGACGTCCCGGGACGCGAAAAGTGGCACCCCGCAAGGTGCCGCTCGTTCGCAGACGGACCGGCATCAGCCGGTCGCACAGCTCTGCCGACTCAGGACATCTCGGCCAGGATCTTGGCCTTCTGGTCGTTGAACTCGGCCTCGGTCAGGATGCCTTGGTCCTTCAGGTTGGCGAGCTCCTTGAGCTTGGCGATGAGGTCGTCGGAGCTCGGCGCGGCCTCGACCGGCGCCGCCGGAGGAGCGGCCTGCTGGGCGGCGGCATTCTGCTGGGCTGCCGCCTTCTGCTGCTGGTGGCGGTTCACGCCGCCGGCCACCACGGTGGCTGTGCCGGCGATCACTGCTGTCCTGCCGACCGTCCGCAGGACCGGACGACGTCGCATCATGGGCATGGTGGTGCTCCTTCTCTCTTCAGTCTGTTGGTTCTAGCTCTTCAGGGCGGTGGACAGGTCCTCGAAGGCCGCCTCAATGAGGTCGTTCGGGATGCGGGCGCTGTCGATGAGCACGCCACCCGAGGCGCGGATCGCCTCGACGAGCGGGACGGCCCACTGGTCCTCCCACAGGATCACCAGCGCCGAGTTCCCCTCGGGGAGGTTGGCGGCCACGTGGTCCAGGTCCTCCATGTTGACGAGGCCACCGACCTCACCGTCGATGTCGTTGAAGGCGGCCAGCTCGTCCATCTGGTCGAACTCCAGGCTGACGGTGTCGCCCTTCTCGTCCTTGGCCACGAAGACCAGGTCGAGGATGCGCACGGTGTCGTTGGCCACCAGCCGGGCGATCTCGGGGGCGATGTCGCCGTTGAACTGGTTGCCGGGGAAGGCGATCACTGTGTAGCTGACGGGTCCGATGGTCATGGGGTCTCCTGTTCTCGTTCTCAGTTCTATCGGTCTCGGTGCGGGTGCGGCCGGCGTCCCGAGGGTGCTCAGCTGGCCAGGATCTTGGCCTTCTCGGCCTCGAACTCGGCATCGGTCAGGATGCCCTGGTCCTTCAGGCCGGCCAGCTTGTGGAGCTGGTCGGCACTCGTCTCGCCGGGCGTGCCCGCCGCCTGCCTGACGTACTGGTCGAAGGCCTTCTGCTGCTGTGCGGCCTGCTGCGCGGCCCGCTCGTGCATCTTGCCGCCGCGGGCGATGAGGTACACCAGCACGCCCAGGTAGGGCATGACGATGATGAAGATCACCCAGAGTGCCTTCGCCCACCCACCCATGTCGTGGCTGCGGAAGATGTCAATGAACACCATGAAGAGCAGCCAGATCCAGATGATGAAGAGGAAGAAGTACAACGTCGTCAAGAAGATGTCGAGGATCGGATACTGGGTGGCAAGCATGGTGAAGCTCCTTACTCGTCGGATGTCGTGGTGCGAACCGCGGAGTGGTCCCGGCGGTGCAGTCGCTTAGCATCGCACATCGGCAATAGGGGTGGAGCAGCCACTCTTCCCAGCGCTCTCCCAGCCGGACGCCGGCCTCCACCGAGCGGCAGCGTCACGGCGCCTACATCCCCACTTCGGCGTGCAGCCGGCCGCTCTTGCAGGCGGCGGCGAACGCCTCGTAGTCGCGCTCGTTCTGGTCGGCGTAGGACTCGGCGAACTTGGCCAGCGCCTTCTCGAAGTTGTCGCTGTTGCCGAGGTAGGCGGCGATGGCGAAGCGGTCGCCGGACCGGGCGTGGGCGCGGGCCAGGCTGAGGGCGCACAGCTTGCCGTAGGCCTCCAGGCCCTCGGGCACCATGTTCTCGGTGTCGATCGACCCCTTCCAGTCCTGCAGCTGGCGGACGTAGTAGTCGTGACTGGCACCGTCGACACCGTCGGTGCGCTGCCAGCCGAGGAAGATGTCACTGCTGGCCTGCATGAGGCGCTGGCCCGCCACGACCCGGGCGCCGTGGTTGCCGTACTGGCTCTTCTTGGTGAAACGCTCCAGGACCGAGGCCTCGGCCTCCTTGGCCTGCAGGAACAGGACGTCGTCCTCGCCGGGCCCGCGCATGAGAATCACCCAGACCCGGGTCCCGACGCTCCCGACGCCGACGACCTTCCGGGCCATTTGGCTGAAGTGGTACTCCTCCAGCAGGTGGCGGCGGTCGGTCGACAAGCTGGCCCGGTAACGGCGCAGGAGCTCGCGGAACATGGTGACGAACCGATCGGCCTCCATCTCGGGGAAGACGTCTTCGATCGGGACGAGGAGCGGGGGATCGTTGATGATCCGGCGCTGGCCGTCGACGACGGTGGTCAACTTGTCGAGGGCCTTCATGCTGTCCTTCGTCCGCGCCTTGGCGATCGCCTTGGTGGCCGTGGCCGCCATGTGCGACTGGACCTTCGATCCCGAGGCCGCCGCCTGGGACTCCAGCTCGGACACGACCGTGGACACGTCGACGTGGAAGTACCAGACCTCGAGGTTCGAGAGGCCGGCCATCTGCCGCATCGACTCCCGGTAGCTCCGACCCAGCTCGACGATGGCCGCCGCCCGCACCGACTTGGCGTGGCCCTTCTCGCGGCCCGCCACCACCACGCTGGCGGCCAGGCGCTTGACGTCCCACTCCCACGGCCCCGGCAGCGTCTCGTCGAAGTCGTTGCAATCGAAAACGAGCTGGCGCTCCGGTGAGGCGAAGACGCCGAAGTTCGAGAGGTGGGCGTCGCCGCAGATCTGGGCCGTAAGACCGGAGGTCGGGGTGGTGGAGAGATCCGACGCCATGATGAGGGCGGCGCCACGGTAGAAGGTGAAGGGCGACACCAACATCCGGCCGTAGCGGATGGGCACCAGCTCCTGCACCCTGGTCGTCGCCTGGTCCTCGAGCAGCGTGACCGGGTCGGGTCGGTCCGCCGAGGGCTCGAAGGTGGCGTGGCTGCCCCGGGGCACCGTGACCCTGGCCTCCTTGCCGATGGCCCGGCTGTCCGCCTCGCTCCGGTGCGCCACGACCGGAATGGTGCGTTCGGCCAGCCGGACTCCCTCGTCCTCGACCATGCGCTGAGACCTCCCCGACACGCCACCGCGTCATTGCTCCGCCCCCGAGGCTACGACCATGGCCGGCCACGGCGCGCCGCGACCGGCCCGACCGCCTGCAGGCCGTCTCGCCGCCTCACCGGGTCACAATGAGGAGGGCGGCCTGCGCCCGCGCGGTGCCCCGGACCCGGGCCGACAGAATGGGCGGCAATGACGGTGGACCACGAGGACCGGAGCGCACCGGCACCCGACCAGAGCGTCACCCGGCGCGCCCAGGTCGGCGCGCTGATCGGGAAGCTGGTCGACGCCATCCGCCGGGGCGACGACAAGGCCGTGGAGCAGGCGGTGGTCCAGCTCAGCCAACGCCGGCGCTGGCTCGCCCCACTCGCCCTCATCGTCGGCGCCTTCCTCATGCTGTTCCAGGGCGTCAAGCTGCTCTACACGAACTGGCGTCTCGCCGTCGTGCAGATCATTCCGGCCATGTGGATCTGGCTCGCCATGTTGGACATCAAGCTGCACGTCCTGCACGGCAGGCAGTTCCACGTCATCCGCGGACCGGTCCTGATCCCGTGCATCCTCGGCGTGACCGCGCTCACCGCCGCCAGCTTCTACCTCAACGGCGTGTTCGCCTTCGCCATTTCGGTACCCGGCAAGCCGGAGATCCGGCCCGCCTTCGCCCGGGCCAACGTGCACCTGCGCGTCATTCTGGCCTGGGGCTGCCTCGTCGGCCTGGCGTTGTCCTTCTCTGCGCTCATCGCGACCCGCTGGGGCCACTGGCCCTTCGTCATCAGCCAGAGCATCGTCGTCGGCATCATGATGCTCTGTTACGTCGCCGTGCCCGCCCGGCTCGTGGGCGTCGAGAAGAAGGCCCGGTCCCGCCGGGACGCCCTGGCGGCCACCGCGGTCGGTGGCGCCATCGGCGGCATCGTCTGCTCACCGCCCTACATGCTCGGCCGCATCGGCATCCTCATGTTGGGCTGGCCCTACGTGTTCTGGCTCGGCGTCATCCTGATCATCGTCGGGGTCACGCTGCAGACCGGCGCCACCAGTGCCGTCAAGGCGGTGAAGTTCTCCGCCAAGCTCGTCGGACACCCGGGCCAGACCGACGAGTCCGGCGCGCCGGTGGCGGAAGGAGCCCCATGACCCCGACGACACTCGAGTGGTTCGGCACGGCCACCTTCCGGGTCCGCCATGCCGGGTTGGACCTCTTCTTCGACTCCTACCTGGACCGTCTGCCCGGCCTCGATCCCGTCGGGCTCAGCACGTCCGAGGTGGGCAAGGCCGACTTCGTCTTCGTGAGCCGCGCCCACTTCGACCACCTGTACGGCGCCGACGCCATTGCGCTGCGCACGGGCGCGACGGTGGTGGCCTCGCCCGAGTCGGCCCATTGCCTGCGGCGCCAGCGGCGTGCCCGAGGAACAGCTCCTTGTCGTGACCGGCGGCGAGACGGTGCGGTGCGGTCCCGACACGACGGTGCGCGCGTGCTGCCGGCGCTGCACTCGTGCCTTTTCGCCCACAGTGACCCCCGACAGCGCTACCTGTTGCAGACAGCGGGCGGCTCGGTGCTTGTCAGCGGCAGCGCCGGCTACTGGCGCGGCATCTTCGACGGCCTGGGCGCCGGACGGGTGGCCTCCTGCCACCACGACCCGCTCTTCCCAGGCTTCCCGGGCGTCGACATCGAGGCGGCGGCGGGTCAGGCCGCGGCGAGCGACGTGATGCTGTAGCCGGCGGCGGCCCAGCGCTGGGTGTGGAGGAGATGGTCATCGAGCCAGTAGGCGTCGTCCTCGGTCACCACGAGCAGCTCCTCGAACTTGACCCCCACGCCGTCCCGGGCGATGTGGGGCTCGAGGGCCCACAGCCCCGGTGCGGGGCGGTAGTCCGCCCGGGAGGTGTCGTTCCACACCGGGTAGGCCCCTCGGTCCTCGAGCGCGGCGCGCCCGGCGGCGAGCAGGCCGGCGGCGGCCGCACCGCCGAAGCCGGGGAGGAGCGAACGGCCCTCCGGCTCGGGCCCGAGCGGGAAGACCAGGTGCCCGAGCGCCCGGTCGGGATAGTGCTCGTGGCAACTCTCCCAGCCGCGCCGTCGCGCCAACCCACCGAGCTCGCGCGTCAGCGCACCCATCGTCCCGCCGGCGCGCACGCCCTCGGTCAGGAAGGTCCGGACGCGGGCCAGGCCGCGATCGAGCTCGTCGAAGGTGTCGTTGTGCCCGAAGACGCACGAGTAGCCGACATCGGCGGCGATGCCCTGGACGACCGGGGCCAGATCGAGGATGAGCGGGACGCCTTCGGCCAGGGTGGCGCCCGTGGGGAGGAAGGAGCGGTGGGGCAGCAACCCGGCGCTGGCCAGGTCGAGGACGCCCACTGCCTCTGGCCCGGGCCCGTCGCCGAGCACGGTGCGGGGGCCGAACCAGGTATAGGGCCGGTGGAAGACCTGGGTCACGTGGCGGGCCGTCTGCGCCTCAGCGAGGAGCCGGCACACCTCGGCCTCGGTCATGCCCTCGCTGAGCTGGGCCTCGACCGCGCCGGCCATGTCGTAGGCCAGGCGCTGGACCTGCCGGAACCGGTCGAGCTCCGCGGCGGAGTACGGAAAGGAACTGCTGGTCACGTAGTTGATACCGATGTCAGGCGCTCCGGCCGCCGGGCCGCCGACCCGTCGGGGCGCTGCCCTGCAGCGTCGCACAGCGTACCGGGGACGCTCCACCCGGGGCCGGCACCAGGAGCTTCAGTCGGCCACGAGCGCGTCGGTGAGCCCATCGACCACCACGAGGGCGGCAGCGGTATCGGGCGCGAGCCCGTAGCGGGCGGCCAGCGTGGTCGGCGCTGTGTAGCTCACCGACGTGGCCCCGCCGGGCTCGGCCCAGACCAGCACCTTGAGCGGGAGGTCGAGGGCGGCCAGGGGCGAGGCCACCATGACGCCGGTCCCGGCCGCGGGGTTCCCGAAGACGACCAGGGTCGTCTCGCGCAGGTCGAGCCCGACGGCGCGGGCCTCGGCCCGTTGGTCGATGACGGCGAAGACCTTGACGCCCTTGGAGCCGAGCAGGTCGACGAGGCGGGCGACGGTGTCGGCCACGGTTCGGGGGCTGGTCTTGGTCACCGCCCCCGCACAGTCGACGGGACCGGCGCCCGGTCCCTCGCTTCCAGCGGTCACCGGCGTCAGGATGCGGCGGCCCGGATGGGGCGGGCGGCGTGGTTGTCGCGCAACCGCTCAGCCGTCTCGCGGTCCTGCAACGGCATGCCGATGCCGATGGGCACGGTCGAGGTCAGGTCGTTGCGGCACTGGGCACACTCGACGACCCACGTCCTGTCCGGCCGCTGGGAGAGCTTGGGATGATGGTTCTGCATGGCCTGCTCCTGCTCCTGCGCATTCCCGAAGGGCGGTGCCAACCATAGCCAGCGCCGGCCAACAGGGAAACCGCTATGTCAGGCCGAGCCGGCCTCCCGGCTCCACCCCCGGGTCTGACCCCGGCCCCTGCCGCTCAGGCGGCCAACTGGGCGTCCGGTGGCCGGGCGATGATGTAGATCAGGGCGCCGATGAACGGCACCAGGAGGATGAGCACCGTCCATCCGGCCTTGGCCGCGCCGTGGTGATCGCGCCGGCGGAAGTTGTCGACGAAGCACCAGATGATGAAGAACAGCAGCAGGAAGATCCCGGCGAACATCAGGAGCGTCCAGAGCAGGTCGAGCAGCGGGAACGTGTACGAGAACATCGTGTGCACCTCCGCCGCCGAAGCTAACGGCCGTTCCGGTGCCGCCGGTGGATGGCGGCCCGCGTCAGGACCCGTTCACGAGCCCGTCGATGCTCTTGGCCATCAGGTAGAGGCCCAGCCCGAGCGACAGGATCACGATGACCTGGTCGCGGTGCCCGTTGATCCACTGCAGCAGTGCGTCGAGCCTGTCCTTGACCTCGGCGGGTCGCAGGGCGGCGTAGGTCTCCATGGCGATGAGGCTCGCCGAGCACAGCACGCAGAAGGCGAAGACTGCGATGTACTGCGTGGCCGACGAGAGCTTCGCCGTGGTGATCTCTGCCACGCCGGCAATGACCAGCACCCAAGGTTGGAGCAGGAAGCCGAGCCCCGCCGCCATCAAGGGGTTGATGCGGTCGACGCCGTGCATCCAGCGCGGCTGGCCCTTGGGCTCCGAGTCCCCCCATTTGCCCCAGCGCCGGTAGGCGATGACGACGAGCACTACGCCGATGGCCAGCTTCAACGCCAGCGCCCCGGTCGAGGGATTGCTGTTGGGGATGAGCGGCTTCCCCCCGGTCACGAGCACGACGAGAGCCACGATGGCGACCAGGGTCAGCATCCAGCCCAGCACGTAGCCCAGGCCCTTCATGAGGCCGCGCTCGGTGGCCAGCAACAGGATCATCGCCGTCAGCGGGATGGGCTCGAGGGTGACCACGAGCCCGATCAGGAACAGGTCCAGTAGCAACGGCGCACCCCCGGGTCGGCCAGGTCGGGCCGAACCTACACGGAGCGGGGCGCCGGAGAGGGGACTCGGCGCCACGCACGCACGGTCAACGCTCCGTCAACGCAGTGCCAACACAGTGTCAACGCATGCACAACGGATCGACAACGGATCGACAACGGATCGACAACGGAT
>Ga0307374_10004565_pt1 | contig 23012 bp, 22 predicted proteins | sample OX3MG_FD_202532 | JGI IMG/M metagenome (GOLD analysis project Ga0307374, IMG submission 202532) | Soil microbial communities from Risofladan, Vaasa, Finland - OX-3 | ecosystem: Environmental > Terrestrial > Soil > Coastal area > Acid sulfate soil | place: Finland: Risofladan, Vaasa | collected... | reverse complement strand
CCACCCGGCGCCGCTCGGCGTCGGTCAGCTTCTGGGCCTCGCCGGCCACGCCGAGTGGCGTGATGCCATCGACGCCCATCGCAACCACCGCGTCGACGAGGCGGCGCAGGCTGGCCTCGTCGACCGCACCGTCGGGCGCGAAGGGGGTGGAGAGGATGTGGTAGACGCCGCGCAGCGTGCTCTGCGGCTCCATGGCTGGTCGTCCCTCCCGGTCGGCGCGAGCCGGCCCAGATCGTCGTGGCGGTGTCGGGTCGACACTACCACAGCTTCGGCCCGGCGGAACAGGAAAGAACGGCGAGGCGGACAACCTGCCCACCTCGCCGCTGGTCCCCGGGGATGGGAGCCATAAGACCGCGCTCAGGACGGTCGAGCGACCTGCACCACGTTGTTCCGATCGAGATGCAGCGCGGTGAAGGTGTTGTACGACAGCTCGACCACCCAGTGCGCCCGCCAGTTGGCGACGTCGCCAGCGGCGACCTCGTCACCGATGGTGCACCAGAGGGTGACCCCGTTGGCGGTCAGCTGGAGACGCTGGCCCGGCTTGAAGTCCGGGTTCACGCAGTAGTAGCCGTTGGGATCGAGTGACCAGTTCGGGGCGATGTCCCCCCAGGAAGCGTAGTTCTGCAGCGTGTGCTCCCACCACGCCACGGTGTAGTTGGGCGAGTAGTAGGCTGCCGCGCCGGTCCCGATCGAGGTGACCGTCGGCGGAGCCGGCGGTGGCGGGGTCGGCAGCTGACCCAGGAGCGCGGCCGGCGGGACCTTGTAGGTCGCGATGACCTGGGCCTGGGTGTTGAGCACGCCGTTCACGAACGCGTTGAGCGCCGGATCCGACCAGTTCGGGTTGCCCGAGCCGCTGTAGTACATGCCGAGCACCGCGCGCCAATCGGTGCTCAGGCGGTGCAGGCTGGCCAGCTGGGCCGCCGCGAGGTCCGCGTTGACCACGGGGTCGAGCGGGTGCGCCACTCCGGCGGCCACCTCCGGCCGCACGGCGAAGAGCCCCTGCCCGCCATTTGGCGCCTTCGCCAGCGGGTTGAAGTTGCTGGCGACCTGCGCCAGCGCGGTGAAGAGATAGGGGTCGATGCCGTGGGCGACCGCCCGGCCGACGATCACCTCGCCGTCGGGGGCGCCGCTGGCCAGCGGAACCAGGTTCTGGTCGGACGGCATCGAGAGCCCGCGCCAGAGGCGGTAGTGGAGGCCCACGTTGCCCGCCTCGACCTGCCAGCCGGCCGTATTGCCCGGCGTATAGGTCAGGACGCGGCGCTCGAACGCCTGCACCAGCACCTGACGGTGCGCGCCCCCGACGAGGGTGTCGACCCAGTAGGGGTCGGTCAGCGCGTAGCCCAGGACGTAGTCCTGGGTGTATGGCTGCTGCGCGACCCAGTTGACGAAGACGTCGGCCACGTTGTGGCCGAGGTGGTCGTCGTAGGCGGCGATCCGCACCGACTGGTCGGTGGCCGCGCCCGCGGCGACCGTCCCGTCGCCGTGGAGCAGGGCCGTGACCGCCTGGCCGACGCGTGAGGGCTGCCGGTGGGCGCCGGGGTCGCTGCCGACCGAGGCCACCGACGCCAGCGACGCGTAGGTTGGCGAGAGCGGGTTGTTCTGGAGGTCGCCGGTGACCGGAATCCGGGCCGGATCGGTGGCGATGAACGTGGTGTTCCCGATCTGGACCTGGCCGGAGATCATCTCACGCACGAGCAGGCCGCTGGTGGCATACCACGGGGACCGCGGGTCCGCGCTCGGGTCGTTGATCTCCATCCGGGCTTTGTCGAAGTAGAAGACGGCACGGGTGCCGCCGGGGGCGTCGAGGTACGGCTCATGGGTCGCGGAGCGCACGACCGGGCCCCAGAGCCAGCCGTGGCTCGAGCCCGCCAGGGCCTGCGAGCCATCGGTGCGAGCCCAGACGCTCGCGATCGGCGCGTCGAGAGTGAGCGGGTTTCGGGTGAGGTCGTCCCCAAGGACGGTGGTTGGCACGGTGAGCATCGCGACGAAGAGGCTGAGGAGCACGACGATGCCGCCGGGCAGTCTCCACCGATTCAATTGTATCCCTCCCTTGCCGCGTGTCGCCCCGCAGCGTGAACCACGTAGTCGCGGGAACATGCCGGACGGCGCGCCACGGATGAGTCCCCGTCTCATGCCGTTAGCGCGACCGGTTCGAATGAACCGGCAAAGCCCAGGCGCACATTCCCAAGCTCAGCGACGAGCCAGGAAGATGGTACTAGGCGCTATGTCAAGAGTGCAAGGAGACTGCTAACAGCGGGGACCGGAAGCTTGTGGTAAGCCAATCATTGTTTACGGCAGAACGAACCAAAAGCGTCGGCGTAAGCGCGGGGTCAAAGGGGGAGCGAGATCCTCAATTCGCGCAAGGATAACGCGCCGGATTGACGGAGGAGAGACCCGGAGGCGACGGCCGGCTATGCCGGCCGTCTGACCCGGCACGTCAGCTGGCGGGTGTCTCCGCGGCGGCTTCGCGCTTGGCGGCGCGGCTCTGGAGGTAGGCGGTGAGGTCATCCGGGCTGGCCGGCACCCGGCCGCGCTTCGTCTGGCGCACGCGGTAGCCGTAGCTCCGCTGCGTCGTCTTGGCGTCATGCTGCACCCGCCCGAGCGGGTAGCGCACCTTGGGCCGGCGTTGCCGCTTCCCACGACCTGCCATGTCTCAATCCTTTCTTCTCGTCCGCTCGTTCACTTGTCCGCTCGGCGGCCGACCGCCGACCTGAGAAATCACCGGCCGGCGCGGCCCGATCAGGCGTCGGGGCCGATGGCCATCGCGCTATCGTACCGTTCCGCCGCCGCCGTGACCACGTGGTCCACGTCCTCGTCGAGCAGGTAGCGCGCCGCGACGAGCTCGGTCGCGGCCTGCCGCACCCGATCCAGGTAGGCCGCCCGGCTCGCGTAGCGCTCCTCGAGCGAGGGACGCGGATCGCCGCTGTCCGCGCGCTCCGCCGCCGTCCGCGCGAAGAAGCGGGTGATTCCCTCCATCGGGATGATCTGCTCCGGCGAGCCGGTCTCCGGCGCCCGGGGGTTCCAGCCGGTGTGGCTGCCGACCGGGACGGTCAGGTCCGGCAGGCGGAGTCCGGCGACCTCGTTGCGGTCCACGTCGACCGCGGAGACGAGCGCGGGGTAGGCGTCGGTCTCGACGGCCGGGAAGCGGCCGACACCGCGCTCGGCCTGGGGGCCGAGGTCGACCCGCCGGATGACGGGGAGGCGCTCGGCGTCGGGGACGACCATGCCGGGCAGGGTGTTGAAGGCCTCCAGCACCGCCGCGCGGTCGACGGCGGTGCCGTCTCCGACGCGCGGATGGGCGCTCGGCGGCGGGGCGACTCCCTCGCCGACCCAGCGATCGAGGTTGACGAGCGCCGCCCGCAGCAGCGGGGTGTAGTCGACGGCGTTGAAGCCGTAGCGCCCGCGGGCGCCGTCGTTCGGGTTGTCGCGCACGAGCGGGACGCTGCCGGGGCCGTGCTGGGTGCCGGCAAAGTGGTAGATGCGCGCCTCCGGCGCGGGGTCCAGGTCGGCGGAGCCGGTGGGGTCGACGTGCAGCAGCGCGCAGTCGCCGCGCCAGTACTCGGCCGAGGAGTTGGTCCAGAAGATCTTGGGCGTGCAGCCGGCCGCGCTCTGGCGCGCGAGGAGGCCGGCCTCACCGCCCGCCGCGCCGGGCTGGGGCTCGTCGGCGAACGGCGGCAGGTGCCCGAAGCCGGGCGTCGCCTGCACCGAGGGCTGGCCGAAGCGCTGGTTGAACTCGCCCCGGCGCGCGCCGGCGACGTGCGGGATGACCCCGTCGAACGCCAGGCGCCCGGACTCGTCCCGATTGAGGCCGAGGTAGAGGAAGTGGCGCAGCATGCGCCCCGTCTGCGACATGCCGAAGCCGTAGGCGCGCTCGATCGTCCCGGCGCAGGGGTTGTCGAAGGCCGCGGTGTAGCGCAGGAAGGAGGTGGCGTCGCGCACGGCGAGCAGGCCGGTCCCCACGACCGGAGCGAAGTCGGTCGTGTAGGTCAGCTCGTAGATCTTGCCCGGCTCGAACCCGCCCTCGAGGTAGACGTGCTCGCGGTCCGGCACGACCTGACCGTTGGTGGCCCGGCCGAAGCGCCACTGCTCGCGCGGGATGACCCGCGGCTCTCCATCCTCGTAGTCGCGCACGGCGAGGACGGCACCGGGGTCGTCCTGGTCGGCGGCGGGATAGGGATGGTGGACGCGGTCGGCGAGCAGGTGCGAGTGGTGGGCGAAGTTGGGCTGGAAATGGCAGATAGTCGTGCCGCGCACGGGGCGCCCGTCCTGCATGGCGCGCGGCGCCTGCAGCCCCATCAGCGCGTCGCTGCGCAGGACGTCCCACTGCCAGCCGATCCACGCGACGGTGTAGCCGTGGCGGAAGAGGAAGCCGTCGCCCGGCGGGATCTCCGCCGTCGGCGGGTTCGGGCTGGGGGCGCGGTTGAGATGCCGGGGCAGCAGCTTGCGGCCGCGATTGGGGAGTTCGAGCAGCAGGCGGTGGTTGCCGCGCTCGGGGTGCCGTGGTACCAGCAGGCAGAGGTCGGCCTGGAACTGGACGCGGCCGGACGGATCGCGCGGGGCCAGCTCGAGGTCGACGATGTCGTGGTTGGCCGGCGCGGCCGGATCGACGGCGAAGCGCAGCAGGCCATCGACGCGGTTATAGCGGCCGGTGGAGCCGAACTCGGCGCCCCCCTGATAGGGCATGCGACGCTGGATCTCGAAGCCGATGACGCCCATGAGCCGTGCCCCTTTCGCTTCGTCTGGAGAGTCGGAGGCCAGACTACCACAGCCGAGACCGGCGGGGCAGTCGCGCGCCGCGGCGGACCCGGCGGCCTCGGACGTGCGTCACCGGGAGCTTGTCGAGCCGCTCGACAGGATCGCGGCGCTTCGAGTACAACTGGACCATGATGCACGACGCACGCGTGGAGCAGTGGCGCTCTCAGAGCGCGGTGACGCAGGTCGGGCGATTCAGCCCGGCCATCGACGCCCTGCCGTCCGACCTTCGCGGGCTGCGCGACGTCAGCCGGCAGCTCGTGGCGCACTACATGTTCGGCGGCGACGAGGCCGGCGGCCCCGTCAGCGGGCCGCGCCTGGTGGAGGTCGATACGCGCTACGCCGACGCCATGCTCGGCCGGCTGCTGGAGCTGGGCGCGCCGTCGCTCGCCCGGGAGCGCCCCCTGGCGGAGCGGATCGTGGGCTGCTGCCGCGACTTCACCGTGCTGTTCGTGGCTATGGCGCGGCACAAGGGCATCCCCGCCCGGATGCGGGTCGGCTACGCGACGTACTTCCAGCCGGGGTGGCACGTCGACCACGTGATCGCCGAGGTCTGGGACGGCGGCGAGGGGCGCTGGCGGCTCGTCGAGCCCGAGATCGGCGACGACTTCGTCCCCGCGGACGGGGCACCCTTCGAGCCGCTGGACGTGCCGCCGGACCGGTTCGTGACCGGCCCACGCGCCTGGCTGGCCGCGCGGTCGGGCCGGCTCGACCCGGAGCGCTGCGTGGTGACACCGGACCTCCCGATACCCTACACCCGGAGCTGGCTCTCGTTGCGGCATCACGTCGTCCAGGACCTGGCCGCGCTGTGCAAGGCCGAGATGCTGCTCTGGGACGAGTGGGGCATGCTGCGGGAGGACGACCCGCTGCGGGAGGCGTCGACGCTGGACCGGCTCTCCGCCGCGCTCGCCGACCCAGCCTGCTCGGTGGCAGAGGTGGCGAGCTGGGCGCGACAGGATGGGCTACGCGTGCCGCCGACGGTCACCAGCTACAGTCCGGCGCATCCCGGTCCCCTCGAGGTCGACGTGAGCCGCGTGCTCGCGGGCATGATGGGGGCGTAGCGCCGGGGGCGGGCCACGGGCGACTTCGGCGTTACGCGGTTCAGTCTGCGCGGTCGACCGGCTGGTAGCGCGCGACCGAGAACCCGAACAGCAGCGGGATGTCGACCGCGAACACCACCAGCATCGCGGTCAGCAGCGCGAGCAGCCGGCCGGGTGTTCCATCCAGCACGAAGACGAACTCCAGCATGCCGGCGATGACGATGTAGGCGAGCACCGCGTAGCGCACGACGAGGAAGAACGTGTGCCAGGCGAACGCCTGCACCCGGCTGAGGACGACGACGTTGGCGATCAGGAGCACCACGGCCGCGACGAGGAGGACGATGGGCAGCCAGAGCGCGGCCTGTTGTGGCAGCCGTGCCGCGACGTCGATCCCGCCCACGATGATGAGAACGAGGGTGCCGACGGCCAGCTCGGTGACCGGCGGCAGCCGGTGGTCCACGGCATCCATCCCGGCGTGCTCGGCGGGCTCGGCGGTCACCACGTCGCGATCCGGGTCATGGTGACCAGGGTGGCCAGCTGCATCACCCCGGTGACGCCCGCCGTGTAGATGAAGCGCCGCATGAGCCGGCCGATCACCGTGGGATCGGGACGCGGCTTCTTCAATTCGAAGAGCACGGCCAGGTTCGCCGGCTCGAGCAGGCCGAGGGCGATCACGGTCATGACCCCGACGACGATGTAGGACGCGGTCAGCCACCAGTGCTGGGGGTAGCTGAGCAAGAGATATCCCAGATGGCGTTGAAGCTGCCAGCCGGAGGCCAGGGTGAGCGTCACCAGGGTCGGCATGATCAAGAGCATCTTGGGCATGAACCGGACCGTGAACTCGATCCTGGCCGGTATCGAGAGGCGCCCGAGGATCGGCCCGATGACGAGTCCGACGAAGAGGTCGATGCCCGTCCAGAGCCCGCCGGCGACGACGTGGAAGAAGTTCAGCGCCCACAGCCAGTCGCCGACGATCGCGACGATCAGGAGGGCGACGAGCACCGCGACGATGGGCAGCCCGACCAGTGGCACAATCTGGAAAGCCGGCAGCGGTAGCGGCGCGTCCGCGTCGCTGAATCTGGTAGGGGTGGCCACGGCGGCGTCATTGACCATGAGCCCTCCCGGCAATTCGCTGCGGATATAGCACGTCTGCACGCGCAGTCTACCATTGGCTTCGGAGCCCGTAAAGCCAGCATTACCGTTTCGTCGTGATGGTGTGACGCGCCGATTACCCGCCCGCGACGCGATCGGCCATTTTGCCGGGCGATCGTTGCACCCGCGACGCGCCCGTCAACGCGGTGACCGCGCCGCGACCTCGGCGATCACGCCGGCCAGAATCTGCGCGCCCCGCACGATGTCCGGGATCTCGAGGTTCCCGTAGCCCAGCAGCAGGCCCATGCGCTCCGGAACACCAGCATGGTAGCCCTCGAGCGTCGTGACGCCGACGCCGCGCCGGCGTGCGCACTCGGCGACACGCGCCGCGTCGAGACCGGGGCGCAGCTCCAGGTAGACGTGCAGCCCGGCGTCAATTCCCCTGAGCCGCGCGAGGTCCGTGACGGGCGCCAATGTCTGAGCCAGCGCCTATCGCTTCCGCCCGTACTGGTGGCGCATGCGGCGAATGTGCCGGTCCAGGTCGCCGAGTCGCGTAAGCGATACGGCCCTATCGTGGAACTGCGACAGTACACGCTCCGCCCAGGCGGGCGCGAACGGCTGATCGCGCTCTTCGAGCAGCGGTTCATCGAGCCTCAAGAGGCGGTCGGAATGGATGTGATCGGCCAGTACCGCGACCTGGATGACTCCGATCGGTTCGTCTGGCTGCGCGGCTTCCCCGAGATGGAGGCCCGTCACGCCGCGCCGCAGGCGTTCTACGGTGGCCCGCTGTGGCAGCAGCACCGGGCCGAGGCCAACGCCACGATGGTCGAGTCCGACAACGTGCTCCTGCTGCGTCCGGTGCAGCCGGCACCGGGCTTCGTGCTGGACCGCGCGGACCGACCGCCGTTCGGGGCGGCCGAGCGCGCCGGAACGCCGCTGCTGGCGACCATCCTTCCCCTGGCGACGCAGCCCGGGGCCGAGGTGCTCGACTGGTTTGCCGGCACGCTCGCGCCGACCCTGATCGGGCGCGGGGCGTCGATCCTGGCCACGTTCGTGACCGAGGAGCGCGCGAACGACTTCCCCGCCCTGCCGGTGCGCGAGGGGGAGCATGTGTTCGTCTGGTTCTCGCGCTTCGACGATCAGTCGGCGTACGAGGCAGCTCGCAGCGCGCTCGTCCGAGCTGCCGAGCGCAAGGACGAGCTGTGGGCGCCGGTGGCGTTCCGGCTCGCCGCGGCGCCGCAGGACTTGAGGCTCGCGCCGACGGCTCGCTCCCTCCTCCGCGGCTGAGGCCGACGTCACGGCGGAGCAGGTCAGACCAGCACCTGCTCGGTGGCCGGGTCGAAGGCGTGCGGGTGTGTCGAGATGACCGGCGTGCTGCTGAGGCGGCATCAGCCCCGGTCCAGGTGCTCCGCTCCATCTGTCAGGTGGCCCAGCAACCGCGCGAGCGTCGCCAGCTCGTCGGTGGAGAACCGCGCGGTAAATAGCTCGGTGATGTCCCCCACATGGGTGCACGCGGCCTGGTGCAGGCGCTCCCGTCCGCCCTCGGTCAGCGCGGCGCAGACGGCGCGCCGGTCCGCCTGATCGCTCTGGCTGCGGACGAGCCCCTCCTGTTCGAGCCCGCGCAGGAGGCGCGTGATGCCGCCGGGGGTCAACTGCACCCGCCGGGCGAGCTCGCCGCGCCGCAGGAGCCCGTCAGGGGCCCACGAGAGGTGGAGCAGGGCCTCGTAGTCGTTGATGGTGAGACCATGGGATGCGAGGAGGTGGCCGTTCATGCGGCGGATCAGCTCCGCGTGAGCGGCCACCAGCCGCACCCAGGCGAGGGGCACCGGATAGCCGGTATGCGTGTGGGACGCCCAGACCGGTGGATCACTCACGACCGCCTCCAGTACTTGACAGCTCAACTAACGCCGCATATACTTGAGGAGTCAAGTATACCCGTGGAGAGTCGGCGATGCCATCACGTCGCGGAGTCGCCGTAAGAAGGAGCAGCCAGATGCATTCGACGGTGTTGGATCGGATTGGCAGCACGGTCACTGGACGACCGGTGGTGGACGTGCGCGGGGGCGCGATCCCGCTCAAGCGGCTGGCACGGGCGGCATCCGCCGTCGGACTCGTGGCCGCCGTCGTGGATCTGCTGATCTACGCCGCCGCCGGGCGCTGGGGCGTACCGGGGGCGTACGCGGCCGTCTTCAACCCCGCATCGATCGTCGTGGTGGTGGCCGTGGGCGTCGTCGTGGACGCGATCGGGCTCGCCGTACTTGCCCGCGTCAGCCGCCGGCCGGGGCTGATCTTTCGGGTGCTGGCCGCGGCGGTCACGCTCCTGTCGCTGGGGACGCCGCTTGGGGTGCTGGCCGGCACGATGCCGGGATACCCGGCGGCGACGCCCGCGATCGGGATCGTGATGATCCTCATGCACCTGATCACCGGTGGCGCGATCGCCGTCCTGCTGCCGGCTCTGGTGCGGCGCTGACCGCGCGGTCAGGGTGGGCGGCAGTCGTCGCCGTAGAGGCGCGCACCACAGGAGGAGAGTGAACACATGAGTCGATTTACCGCGCACGAACAGACGTTTCTCCTCGGCGAGCGGCGCCTCGCCCGTCTCGCGACCGTCGGGAGGGACGGCACGCCGCACGTGACACCGGTGGGGTGGTCCTACAACCCGGAGCACGACACCATCGACGTCGGAGGGCGCGACCTGGCGCGAACCAAGAAGTTCCGCGACGTCGCGCGCACAGGCCGGGCGGCGATCGTCATCGATGACGTCCTGCCGCCGTGGCGACCACGCGGTGTCGAGGTCCGCGGCCGGGCCGAGGCCATCGTCGAACCGGCGCCCCTGATCCGCATTCACCCTGGGCGGGTGGTGAGCTGGGGCCTGGCCGAGGCTGGGTAGGGGGGTCAGGCGCGGCACCGGCGCTGACTCCGAGCGGGGCCGCGCTGTCGATGCACGGCCCCGCTGATCGCCGGTCCCGATAAGGACCGCGCGCAGCGAGGGAGGACACGATGTACGCCATCGTCCGAGAGAACACCTACGATTCCACCGGGCTGGCACAGGGTCAGGAGCAGCTCACCGCCTTCCAGGAGCTGCACGCCCGGCAGGCAGGCTATCGTGGCACGCTGGTGGTCGACGCCGGGGATGGGCGCTGGCTTGCGGTGAACCTGTGGGAGACGGAGGAGCACGCGCGGGCCGCGCTGCCGGGGCTGGTGCCGGAGGTGCAGCGCCTCCTGGAGCCGATGATGGCGGGCCCGTCGCGACTGATCGGTACCGGCCGGGTCGCGCTGACCGACCTCACGAGGGCCTGAGCCGCGGCACGCGCCCGAGCAGCATGGAGGCCGGGGTCGCTTCGTCGCGACGGCATGGGCGTGCGTCGGATCGACCCCCGAGCGAACGATCGGCGCGGTGGATCAGACCAGCGCCTGCTCGGTGGCCGGGTCGAAGGCGTGCAGCTGAGTGGTGTCGACCTCCAGCTCGACGACTTCACCGGGCCGCGGCTGGAACCACGGCTCGACGCGCGCCACCAGGGTTACGCCGCCCGGCCCGAGCAGATGCAGCAGCGTCTCGGAGCCGAGCGGCTCGACCAGCTCGACCGGCAGCCGGATGCCGCGACCCGGGACCGCGCCGCCGGCCGCCGGAACCGCGATGTGCTCCGGGCGGACGCCGACCAGCACGTCGCGACCCGCCCAGCCGGCGAGCCGGGCGGCGCGGCCGGGCGGGAGCGAGAGTTCCAGCCCGTCGGCCCGCACCGTCACGGTCTCGCCGTCGATCACCACCGTGCCGGGCACGACATTCATGGCCGGGCTGCCGATGAAGGTCGCCACGAACAGGTTGGCGGGGCTGTCGTAGAGGTGCTGCGGGGTGTCGAGTTGCTGCAGGACGCCGCGGCTCATGACGGCGATGCGGTCGCCCATGGTCATGGCCTCGACCTGGTCGTGGGTCACGTAGATGGTGGTCGTGCCGAGCCGCTGCTGCAGCTTGATGATCTCGGCGCGGGTCTGCACGCGCAGCTTGGCGTCGAGGTTGGAAAGCGGCTCGTCCATCAGGAAGACCTGGGGCTCGCGAACGATGGCGCGGCCGAGGGCCACGCGCTGGCGCTGGCCGCCGGAGAGCTGCTTGGGCTTGCGGTCCAGCAGTTCGCCAATGCCGAGGATGTCGGCGGCCTCACCGACGCGGCGGGCGATCTCCGGCTTCGCCATGCCGCGCAGCTTGAGACCAAAGGCGAGGTTGTCGCGCACGGTCATGTGGGGGTAGAGCGCGTAGTTCTGGAAGACCATGGCGATGTCGCGGTTCTTGGGCGGGAGGTGGGTGACGACCCGGTCGCCGATCAGGATGTCGCCCGCGCTGATCTCCTCGAGGCCGGCCAGGCAGCGCAGGGCGGTGGACTTGCCACAGCCCGACGGGCCGACCAGGACCAGGAACTCGCCGTCCTGGACGTCCAGCAGCAGGTCGTCGACGGCGATCACGCCGTCGAACTGCTTGGTCACGTGGTCATAGACCACCTTCGCCATGAGGGCTTCCTCCACTCTCGTCGCCCGGGTACCCGGCTCAGGGCGTACCGGTCATTATGTCCGAAGCCACTCGCGGCGTCCAGCTCAGGACAGCCGCTCGCGACGAGGCGGCCGCGGTGCCGGCGCGAGATGCGATACGCGCATGTCAGCGTCTCCGCCGCGTCGATGCTCGCGGCGTGCGGCGGCTCGCCGGTGCTCGGCAGCGACCCGAAGCTGGAGCTGCTGCAGGACTTCGGCAAGTACGTGCAGACGATCGGCTACCCGGGCCCGCCGACGGCCGCCGCCGGGCAGGTGAACAACACCTACGTGATCCCCGACATGTTCGCCAAGGCCTGCACCGGCATGTCGGCGGACGACGCGATGAGTTGGGCGGAGCAGCAGATTCAGTCGATCTACGCCAAGTACCCGACGACGTAGACCCGGCACGACCACCCCGTCCCGACGGCCCCACCCGCTCGGTTCGTCCCCGGCGGCAGCGGGATCTAGCCCATTCGGCCCGACCTGAGTGGGCTATTTACGCGACGCTACATACCAATACACTGAGCGAATCGATTCCGATCACAGGAGGCATGCGGCCCGATCGCGGCGCCCATGCCACGTTCAGGCTTCGAGTGTGGGGCCATGGTTGGCGTTCGCGCCGCCATGCTCGCGCCGGTGAGCGCCTCCCGGCTCATCACCGGGCGAGCCGGGACCGCGCGACGCCACGGCAGGGGTCGACGGGCCAGTGTCGAAGGGGGTGGGGGCATGACGTACACGGTCCAGCAGGCGTACGACGCCATCAAGCGGCTGGAGGCCGACGGGCAGCTCATCTTGCCGGAGCCGGTGGCCACGGTGCTGGTCGGCACCTTCGACGCCGCCGCCCGGACCTTCCACTACGCGATCCCCACGGGATTCGTGACGATGAGCGAGCCGCCGGTGGGAGGGACCGGGCCGGTCGGGAAACCGGTGCCGCCGGTGAGGATCCGGGTCGGGGTTGTCACGGCCAACGCCGTGGACCTGCTGCTCCAGTTCCAGGTCGTTAACCCGCAGGGCCCGCTCGCGGTCACGGTGGAGGGGTTCAGCCCCGTGTCGGCCGCGCCCGGCCAGACCAGCGTCACGGTCGACGTGGGGCGCTGGACGAGCACCGTGTCGGAGGGGCAGACGAGCCTGCTCACGGTGTCGCTGCACTCCGGCACAGCTTCGAGCGCGACGGTACTGGAGGTCGTCCGGCCGCCGGTGATCGGCGCCGGTGCTTTCACCGTGCCGGCCCTGCCCATCGCGCTCGTGTACGCTCCGCCGCCCGGTACCCAGAACAAGAACTACGCCGAGTACGCGAGTCTGGCGGCGACCAGCACGAAGATCGCGACGACCGTCACCTCCAGCAACGTCTCCAAGACGGCGACCGCCTACACCACCCAGGACTACGTGGGCAAGATCTCCGGGTTGGTGACGAGCCTCATCAGCTTCGGAAGCAGCTTCGGAGGGACCGGCGACACGGCCAAGGGGTGGTCGACGGGGATCGCGGCCGGGCTGAACGTGCTCGCCGGAGTCCTCAACGATACGAGCACCAGTGACAGCTCCACGCTGACCACCACGGCGGAGCACGACCTGGTGACGACGGACACGAACACCGGCACCTTCGGCACGCCGGTCGGCCTGGGACCCGGCGTTGGCGACCGGTTCGTCTACCTGCGGAACGTGCGCTTCGTCTGGCTGGTCGCCGATGGCGAGATCGGCTTCACGGTGCTGGGCGACGACGGCATCCGCGCCTTTGCCGCGCAGGAACTGGCCGCCGACCTCAGGGCGCTGACGCCCCCGAGCACCCTGTCGGCCGGGCCGACCACGAACCTGGACGCGGCGACGCTCCAGATGCTGCTCGCGCTCGACCCGCTGGTGGGCAATCCCGGGGCCACGCTGAGCCCGCCGCGCTTCGCGCAGAACGATCCGGCGAGCGCGGGCGGCAGCGGCAGCGACCCGAGCGGCGACACCTTCAGCGTCTCGCATGAGGTCACGGCGACCGACATCGACACGCAGGTGAACATCGCCACCAACATCACCGACTACAAGCCCGGCTGGCTGAACTCGCTCTTCGGCGGCACCCATGCGACCGAGCACCAGTTGACGACCACGTACGCGTCGTCGAGCCAGGTCAGCATCGACCAGAAGGTCACCGCCACGGTGCACTTCTACGCGGCGCCGACCGACCCGCCATACCTGGTCGGGCTGTACGTCGACCGGCTGTTCCGGACCTTCGTCTTCACGCCGTGGACGGCCGGGCAAGCGCGACCCGGCCCCGGGCCAGCCTAGCGGGGCACCCGGGGCGGGGGAGTCCGTCAGGGGGGAGCGGGGCGTCGCCGCAGGGCGGCGCCCGCATGTCCGAGACGTCCGGCGCGCACCAGCGCCTCGGCGCCCAGGCGGCCGAGCACCACGTCCCAGTTGGCGGGATCGGCGCCGGGGTGCCACTCGAAGCGCGCGCGCTCGAACCACTGCACGGTGATGGGCTTGCCGTCGGCCCCGGGCTCCTGAACCTCGTCAGTCAGCGGGTAGCCGAAGATCGGCACGCCGCCGTGGTGGGCCCAGAACTGGTAGAAGCCGCCGCCGATTCCGTGACCGGTCTGCGGAAAGACGATGTGGTCGTCCGACGCCGGCTGACCCCACCAGCGGCCGTCGGCATGCGAGACGTCGAAGCCGTGCCAGTTGTCGGCGTACTGCCAGCCGACGCCGGAGAAGCGGCCGGCGTTCGGGAGGCCGGCGAGGTCGCCCACACCATCCCAGTCCGCGATCCACAGGCCGGTCGGGATGCGCGGCTGGTAGTCGTGAGCGGTCTGCAGGATGGCGTACACCACGGGCAGGTAGCCCGCCGCCGCGACCGCGACCGTCCAGCCCTCGGCGTAGGCCAGCGCCCCGGCGACGTTGCCGGTGTAGGTCGCGTACTCGACGTCGAGCGCGAGCGGTCCACCCCGGCAGGCGTAGCGGCTGGCGCAGGCCACCGCGTCGTTGCCGTCGGCCGTGCCCTGGGCGGCCGTCAGCACCACCGGCGTCTTGCAGCGGTCGCAGACGTTCTCCCCGACGTAGATGGGCAGGAGGTGCAGCCCGGCCGCGCGCACGCGGTCGGCGTCCGCGGGCGTCCACGCTCGGCCGCCGTTGTTGACGCCGCCGACGTAGCCGCCAACCCAGGCCACGTGGTTGGTGGAGACCAGCGCGAGCTCCGCGCTGGTCGGCGGTGAGGCTCGGTCCACACCAAGCTCGGCCACGAGCCACCTCCTTCGGGGTGATCCGATCGCGCTCCTCGCTCCGACCTGCCGATGACCGGGCCCCACCCGGTCGGGACGGCGCGGCGATGGCGGCAGCTGGGACCGGCATGGTGCCGTCCAGAGGTCGGGAGAACCCGGATGCGCGGGATCCGAGACGCGTTGCACGCCGATTCGATGGAGCTATCGTAGTCGCGGTGGCGGTCGCGGCAATGGCCCTTTCGGGCTAGGCCGCAGCCGCGATTGTTCCGCCGGAGTGGCGGGGTGGGACGGCGTCCCGGCTCCGGGGCAGAACTCGGACGTCTCGGCCTCTGGCAGGGCGCCTCGCCCGCGGCGGTGGCTCTGGCTATGGCTTGGCAGGCTCGACCGGGGGCATGACGTCGACCGGTTGTCCCCGGTAGCGGTCCAGGCCGGCGCCCGGACCCAGCTCGGACGCCGGCAGGGCCAGCCGGGCGGCCTTGCGCTCCAGCGCCAGCAGGAGAAGGTCGACCGTGCCGTCGAGGCCGAGCACGCCGGTGTTGACGGTCACGTCGTAGAGCAAGGGATCGTCCGGAGTGCGGTGGTAGTGCGCCTGGAGGTAGCGGGCCCGGTCCTGCTCCCTGGCATGGATGCGGGCGCGCGCGGCCGACTCGCTCAGCCCCTCGCGCTGGGTGACGTACTCCACGCGCCGGGCGATCGGTGCCACGACCCGCACGTGGAGCACGTCGCGCCGCGACTGCAGCAGCGCCTGGGCGCCGCGGCCGACGATGACGACGTGGCGGGCGCGGACGGCCTCCTCGAGTACCCGGCAGACGGCCGCGTGGTAGAGCTCGCCCAGTTGGGTGGGCAGCGCGTCGGGCGTGACCGGCACCTCCGGGGTGGTCGTCAGCAGGGCGTCGAGCACGCGCCCGACGAGGCCGGCCGCGCGCTCGTCCCGGGAGCGCGCCTCCTCGTGGGTGATACCCAGCTGCTGTGCCACCCCGGCCACGATCTGGTGGTCGATCAGGGTCCAGCCGAGGCGCGCCGCCAGGCGGGCGGCGACCTCACCGCCGCCGCTGCCGTAGTGGCGCGAGATGGTCACCGCGCTCATGTCCCGGTGGGCGGGGTCGGGCCGGGCGTCCGCCATCACGAGCCTCCTTCGCTACGTCGTGCGTCGTCGCATCCGGGGAGGGTCCGCTCGCTGCGCCGTCGTGGCCGGGTCCATCATATGTCGAACCGCCTGCAAGCGGTACGCCGCCAGCGTTGGGGCGTCGGGACGCTCCCGACTGTCCACGCCCGACGCGGTGGATGCGCCGTGTGTGTGGTGCCGAATGCCGGTCGTGCGCGAAGATACGGCGCCGGGTTCGGAGCCGGCCGACGCACGGACGATGGGAGGGCGGGCAACACGATGAGCAGGTTCACGCCAGCGGAGATCGCGTTTCTCGAGAGCCAGCGGCTGGGACGGCTGGCGACGGTCGGCGAGTCGGGGGAGTTGCACGTGGTGCCGGTGCGTTTCCACTACGACCCCGCGCGCGACGGCATCGACGTGACCGGCCGCTTCCTCGGCAAGAGCAAGAAGTACCGCGACGTGCAGGAGGACGACCGGGTAGCCTTCGTGGTCGACGGCGTCTCGGCCGCGGGCGGGCCCGCCGGCGTCGAGGTGCGCGGGAGTGCCACGGCCGTCCGCACCGGCGGCGACCAGATCACGCCCGGTGCCGATCCCGAGTACATCCGCATCCGGCCCACGCGCATCGTCTCCTGGGGCATCGACACCGAGCCGCATCGCCCGCACAGCCGCAAGGTGTAGCGCGCGGCCGCGCGCCGAAAGCGATGCCGTTCTCCCGACTGCACCGTCAGCGCCGCTGGTTCGTTCCAGCAGGGCTATTCGACGCCCAGTAGCTGGCTGATGACCCGCGCGATGCGGTCTCGATCGTCCGAGGCAGCCTGGAGATCAGTCGCCGCGAACGTGGGGCGCGCCGCGTAGCGAGCGGCGATCGACCAATCGTAGAGTTCCGTATACGGCATGACGATTGATCGAAGCTCTGGGCGCCGTCCGACCTCAGCGAAGCGCTCCGCGTGGCTTCTTGGAATCGACCCTGGTCCCGCTCTCTCCATCAGGTACGCGCTGATGAGGTGGACGGCACTGTAGAACAGTATCGTCACCACCCACTCGTCCGGGTAGGATGTGAGGTCCGGAGGGCGCGGTGAGTGGAGCAGCCAGGGCGCGAGGTTCTTGTGCCGCTCGGCGGCGTCAAGATGAAGCTGCGTTCGCCCGTCCACGGTGGGATCAGCGGATCGGATGGTATTCGGCGCCGGCCGGGACCAACCCCTGAGGGTCATCCCCCACGAGGCGTGAATTCAGGATGTGGAAATCAACGGTTACGTCGCGAAATGCGGCCGACACCTCCAACCCCAAGGCGCGCAGGTGGCGCTCACCGGGGAGGTCGATCGGATCGGTGACCAGCCACAGTTCCGTTAGCGGACCCCGTTCGCGGTACCAGATCCCGCGGCACTCGTCCGCCGACCGGAAGCGTTCCGCGAAGGCCATGACCACAGCAGATGTGTTCGGTGTGGCTCGAGCGGCCATGTGCCCTCCAGTGCGATGCAATCCATCGCAGATGCGCAGTCCCCACCATGATTCTAGGGTTGCACCCGTCAACGAGCAAGCCGCTTGCCAACGTGGGGTCGTGCCGGCAGACGGTGGACCCTGGACGTACAGACGGCGCCTGCGGGGCCGGTGTCCAGGTCGCGCTGCCACGGGAGCCGCCGGTCGGTTAGGATGGTCGCGCGATACATCGGGCCAGAATGGCCGTGAGGGGACACAGGGGACAGGGAGAGTCTATGGAGCGGTACCGACTCGGGGTCGACATCGGCGGCACCTTCACCGATTTCCTGCTCATGAACGAGACGACCGGGGGCTACGCCATCGCCAAGGTCGCTTCGACCCCGGCGCATCCCTCGGAGGCGATCCTGACCGGGCTGGCGCGGCTGGAGGCCGAGCAGGGGGTGGCGGCCGAGCAGATCGCCTCGTTCGTCCACGGCACCACCCTCGCCGTCAACACGCTCATCCAGCGCAGCGGCGCCCGCACCGGGCTGCTCGTCACCGAGGGCTACCGCGACATCCTGGAGCTGCGCCGGCTGCGCCTGGCCGACCCCAGCCAGCTCTACAGCGACAAGCCGGCCCCGCTCGCCTCGCGGCGCGACGTACGCGAGATTCGCGAGCGCCTGCTGGCCGACGGCAGTGAGTACCTCCCGCTCGATCTCGACCAGGTCGAGGCGGCGGCGCGCGAGTTGGTGGACCGGGGCGTCGAGGCGCTGGCGGTGGCCTTCCTCCACAGCTACCGCAATCCGGACCACGAGCTGGCCGCCAAGGCGCGCGTCGAGCAGGCGCTGCCCGGCGTCTACGTCTGCACCTCCAGCGAGATCTGGCCCCAGTTCCGCGAGTACGAGCGCACGCTGGTCGGGGTCATGAACGCCCACGTCGGCCAGCGCATGGAGGACTACTTCACCGCGCTCGACCGCGAGCTGCGGGACGCCGGGCTGGAGACGCCGATCTTCTCGACCAAATCGAACGGCGGGATCATGACCGCGCGCCACGCCGCGGCTGTCCCGGTGGAGACGCTGCTGTCCGGGCCGGCGTCCGGCGTGATCGGCGCCGCCTACATCGCGCGGCAGATCGGGGAGCCGCACGTCATCACGTTCGACATGGGCGGCACGAGCGCGGACGTCTCGGTGATCAGCGGGGACGTCAGCTACTCGACCGAGAGCCACGTCGGGGAATTCCCGGTGGTGATGCCGGTGGTGGACGTCTCCTCGATCGGCGCCGGGGGCGGCTCGGTGGCCTGGATCGACCGCGAGGGGGTGCTCAAGGTCGGCCCGCGCAGCGTGGGCGCCAGCCCGGGACCCGCCTGCTACGACCGCGGCGGGACCGACGCGACGGTGACGGACGCCTACGTCGAGCTCGGCATCCTCGATCCGCGCCACTTCCTGGGTGGCGAGCTTCAGCTGCAGCCGGAGCTGGCGCACGCCGCCCTCGGCCGGATCGGCGAGCGGCTGGGCTGCGGACCGGAGGCGGCGGCGCGCCACGTGCTCGACGTGGCCACGGCCAACATGTACGCCGAGTTCGTCCCGCTGATGGGCCGGCAGGGGATCGACGCCCGGGATTTCAGCCTGCTGGCCTACGGCGGCGCCGGACCGACCCACGCCTTCATGCTGGCGCGCGAGGTCGGCATCGCGCGGGTGGTCATCCCACCGACGCCCGGCGTGCTCTGCGCCCTGGGCTGCCTGATCGCCGACTTCCGCGCCGACTTCATCAAGACGCTCTACGCCGCCGGCGCGGAGCTCGCGGCCGGAGAACTCGAGGCGCTCTACCGCCAGGTGGAACAGCAGGCGCTCGGCTGGCTGCACGAGCAGCACATGGACGGCGCGGGCGAGCGGCCCAACACGGCCTTCGTCCGCAGCGCCGACATGCGCTACCACGGTCAGTCGTTCGAGATCACCGTCCCGGTGCCGTCCCCGCTGGCCGACGCGCCGGGTGTGCCCGACCTGTTGGACGCGTTCCACGAGCAATACGAGCGCATCTATGGCACCAGCGACCGAGAGGCGCCGGCCGAGGTGATCAGCATCCGCGTCCAGATCATCGGCCACACGCCGAAGCCGGCCGCGGCCGGGCGCGTGGCGCACACCGACGGGGCGGCTAGCGCGGCCCGGTCCGCACCGGAGCCGATGGACCGGCGCGTGGTGCGGCTGGAGGAGACGACCTGGGAGGTGCCGGTCTACGAGCGCTCGGCGCTGGAGGCCGGCATGGAGCTCGCCGGCCCCTGCATCATCGAGCAGTACGACAGCACGGTGTTCGTGACGCCGGAGTTCGTCGTGCGGGTTGACCACTCCCTGAACGTCATCGGGACGCGGGTGCGGTAGGGCGCGGCACGTCGAGCGGCGGCGGCGATGGCCGACCGTCGCGCCATAAGACGAACCCGGCTGAAGCCGGCTGAAGGTACGAATCGACCGGTAGGGGCGCCATGAGTTGCGCCCAACCGAGCCGATAGGGCACATGGGCGTTTCGAAAAAGATGCAGGTTGAGCCGCCGACGGATGGGTGCAGCGAAGGGTGGAGAGCGTGTCGAGCCAGGCTCAGGAGACACAGGAGACGAGCACCGACCGGGTCCAGCTGGAGGTGCTGCGCAACCGCTTCCAGGCGATCGCCGACGAGATGGGGTACGTGGTGCTGCGCACGGGCCACACCGTCTTCGTCAAGGAGACCGGCGACTTCGGTGTCGCGCTGGTGAGCCGGCAGGGCGAGGTGTTCGCCACGCCCTACCGGGTCGGCGTGCACCTGATGGTCGGCAAGCCGATGCAAGACTCCATCCGCTACGTCGAGGAGCACCTGGGCGGCTGGCACGAGGGGGACGTCTTCCTCTCGAACGACCCGGTCACGACCGGCGGCATGGCGACGCATCTGCCCGATATCTACATCTGGAAGCCGATCTTCCACGAGGGGGAGCTGCTCTGCTTCGCCTGGAGCTTCATCCACTTCTCGGACGTGGGCGGGCGGGTGCCGGGCAGCATCGCGCCCTCGAACACCGAGACCTTCCAGGAGGGGATCGTCTTCCCACCGGTCCACCTGATGTCGCGCGGCGAGCTCAACCAGGAGGTCCGCTCGATCTTCATGGCCAACTGCCGCATCCCGGCGCTGAACTGGGGCGACATCAAGGCCCAGCTGGCGGGGCTGGCGACCGCCGAGCGGCGCGTACACGACCTGGTGGCGCGCTACGGCGTGGCGGTCGTGCGCCGCGGCGTCGACGACGTGCTCGACTACTCGGAGGCCCAGGCGCGCCGGGTGATCACGTCCATTCCGGACGGGACCTACCGCTTCACCGACTACCTGGAGACGGACCACGTGCTCAAGGGGCGGCTGCAGCGCATCCAGCTGGCGCTGACCGTGGCCGGGAGCGACCTGACACTCGACTTCACCGGCTCCGACCCCCAGGTACAGGCGGCCTTCAACGTGCCCTCTAACGGCAAGAACGGGCACTGGATGATCTCTTTCGGGCTGATCAGCGTGCTGAGGACGCTGGAGCCGGAGCTGGTCCTCAACAGCGGCGCGGTCCGGCCGATGCGCTTCGTGCTGCCGCGCGGCAGCATCCTCAACCCCGAGCCGGGCGCGGCCTACGGGGTGCGGGCCGCGCTGATGTTCCGCGTCTTCGACCTGGTGATCGCCACGCTCGGGCAGGCGTTGCCGGACAAGATCAACGCCGCCGGCTCCAACCAGGGCTCGATCCTGCTCGTCTCGGTGCCGGACCCGGCGACCGGGGCGACCAAGGTCAGCGTCGTCCAGCCGCTGGCGGGCGGCTCGGGCGGACGGCCGATGAAGGACGGACTGGACGGGGTCGACGTCTGCATGGGCTACCTGCGCAACGTGCCGACCGAGAGCGTCGAGCAGGAGATGCCGGTGCTGATCCCGCGCTACAGCCTGCGCGAGGACAGCGGCGGCCCCGGCTACTACCGGGGCGGCGTCGGCGTCGTGCTCGAGCTCAAGGTCTTCCCGCCCAACGCAGTCGTCACCGCGCGCGGCATGGAGCGCTACCGCTTCCGGCCCTGGGGACGGCTCGGCGGCCAGGCGGGGACGCTGGGCTACACGACGCTGAACCCGGGCACCGACGGCGAGACCGACATCGGCAAGATCGACGTGCTGCAACTCCAGCCGGGCGACGTGCTGCGCATCGGCGCGCAGGGCGGCGGCGGCTACGGCGACCCGCTGGCCCGCCCGGCCGAGCGGGTGGTCGCGGACGTGCTGGACGGGCTGGTCAGCGTGGAGCGCGCGCGGGACGACTACGGCGTGGTGGTCGTGGACGGGGCGTGCGACGAGGCGGCGAGTGAAGGGCTGCGGGCCGACCGGCGCGCGTCGCGCGGGGAGGGGCCGCTGCCGGCGTTCGACCTCGGCCCGGAGCGCGAGGCATTCGAGCGCGTCTGGACGCCGGCCATTCAGGACGCGATCAACGCGGTGACGGCCGGCTACCCGACGCGGCTGCGCCAGTTCCTGCGCGGGCGGCTGTTCGCGCGGCTGGAGGGGATACTGGAGGCCGGCGAGGAGATCGAGGCGGCCGACGTGGCGCCGCTGCTGGCCGAGATCGAGGACCGAGAGCTGGCGATCGGCCGGCGGTAGGCTACCGGTGAAGTCGTCCGCTCGGCGGACGACTTCACGATGATGGTCGCGGTACTGGACGGATAGCTATCCGTTGGAGCTCAAGGTCACTCTGCAGACCGAACGCGGCGTCACGCTGGAGAAGGTGTTCGACCCACAGAACCTCGTGCACCGAGTTCTGCCGGAGGACGAGTCGGGGTTCAACTACCTGCCGTACATCGACTGGTACGGGGATACGACCTTAAATCGGCTCCAGGTGATCCCGTTCCTGGCAGAGTAGGGCCGCTTGCTCGCGCAGTCGCCGCTCGGTGAGACGCGAGATGTGCTGGAACGGATCGAGCGCCTCGCCCTCCGCTGCAAACGCGAAGTCCACCTGTATCTGAGGTTCGTGGGAGATTGGCGCATATCCGGCCGTTGGGTAACCTGGGTGAGCAGGTCAGAAGCGCCAAGCCCAGCGACCCGATGCTCATGAGTTGACGCATCCGATTCCAGCCAGCGGCAACCATCTCATAGATCGCGTGGCCCGCCCGAACTGGCCAATTCGAACCGTGGGACGTCTCATACGAAGGTGCGTTCAAAGGGATACGATTCGTCTGTCAAATCCCGCTCTGCGACTGGGATAGTCTGGTGAGCGACCGTAACCCGCTGGATATACCTTGGTATCAGGTACCGTTGCGGCACGCCTTCGTTCAACTCGACCAGACAGCGAAAATCCGGACCTCTGACCTGCCACTCTTCTACAACGGCAGCGCATATAGTGCATGGTGCGGCATGCAGAAGAGGGTCGCACGGCATCGGGAAGGGGAGAATCATGGCGGCGCTCGGATTGGCGGTGCCAGCGCGCCAGCGATGCGGGTTGGCGATGGTTCTGGCAGTGCTGCTGGCGCTTGTCACGATCGCACCGACCACGGCAGCGAGTTCGAACAGTTACTTCGATGCGACCTGGGCACGTACAGACAAGCCGGTTGCTGCTGGGCAGGTGAGCCGCACCTGGATGTGGGGGCCCGCGCCCTTCACCGATGTACTGTCGGAGCGCTACGCCGACTCTCCGGACGGCGCTCGCACCGTCCAGTACTTCGACAAGAGTCGTATGGAGATCACCCACCCAGATGGCGACTCGACCTCTATCTGGTACGTCACCAACGGCTTGCTGGCAAAGGAACTGATCACCGGACAGCGGCAGATGGGCGATAATCTATTCGTGTCGTATGGCCCGGCCCAAATCGATGTCGCCGGGGATGCGAACGATCCGAATGGGCCGACCTATGCCACGTTCAACGGGCTGATGGGAAACGCC
>Ga0307374_10004564_pt1 | contig 23013 bp, 21 predicted proteins | sample OX3MG_FD_202532 | JGI IMG/M metagenome (GOLD analysis project Ga0307374, IMG submission 202532) | Soil microbial communities from Risofladan, Vaasa, Finland - OX-3 | ecosystem: Environmental > Terrestrial > Soil > Coastal area > Acid sulfate soil | place: Finland: Risofladan, Vaasa | collected... | reverse complement strand
CCCTGTGCTCGCCTCGACGGGGCAGATGCGCCGCTATTACATTTGAGGCATGACGAGCGAGGCCGACCAGAATGCCGCGAGTCGGCGGCAATCGGCCACCGGCCCGCCCGGTGAGTTGCTGCCCGATGAGCCTGCGGCCGATGAGCTCCACGTCGCGCTAGCCGACGGCGACCGCGCGCTCGGCACGGATGGCGATCTGCGGGCAAGCCGGCAGAGTTTCGAGCGCGCTTACCGGCTGGCCGAGCTGGCCGGTGACGTGCCGGCGATGGCCGTTGCCACCCTGGGCCTCGCCGGGCTGTGGGTGAGCGAGCGCCGCACCGTGACCGGCGCGGTCATGCTGGAGGCGCGGCTTCAGCAGGTCCTGTCGCTTGTCGACGAGCACTCCTGCATCGCGCTTCGCATCCGTGCCCGGCTGGCCGGGGAAGCGGATTACCGCCGTGGCGAGAACGCGGGCATCCTGATGGTGCTCGACGAGGCCAGGGCAGCCCGTGATTCAGTGCCGCTGGCAGAGGCACTGAGCCTTGCCCACCACTGCCTGCTCGGCCCGGACTACGTCACGCTGCGCCGCGAACTGGCTGTCGAGCTGATCAAGGTGAGCTTCCGCACCGAGCGCCGCAGCGACCGGCTGATGGGGCTGATGTGGCAGACGGTCGACTCCTATTCGGAGGGCGATCCGCACGCCGGACGGTTCCTGGGCGAACTGCGAGACCACCTCGACCAGCGTGACCACCCGGCAGTCGGCTTCGTCGTCAGCGCCATCGAGGTCATGCTCGCTATTCGCGCAGGCGACCTCGACGACGCCGAGTCGCTGGCGAGCATCTGCGCGAAGAACGGCGCGACGGCGGGCGACATCGACAGGGAATGGTGGCCCGGCGCTCAGCTGGTGACGATCCGCTGGTACCAGGGCCGCCTGGTGGAGCTGCTGCCCATGCTGACCGAACGCATCCGCTCTCCCGCTCTCAGCGCCGTGGACAACTCGGTGGTGGCCGCGCTCGCCGTCGCCGCGGCCCTGGATGGTGACGGACGCACGGCAGCAAGCTGCCTGGCAGTTCTGCGCGGCAGCGACCTTGCCACCCTGCCGCGGTCCAGCAGCTGGCTGGTGACGATGAACGGCATCGTGGAAGCGGCATACCAGCTCGAGGATGCCGATCTTGCCGCCGAGGCATACGAACTGCTCCGCCCGTATGCGCACCTGCCGATGGTCGGCAGTCTCGGTGTCACCTGCTTCGGCTCGACTCAGCAGGCCCTCGGGACCGCCTCCCTGACGGTGCGCCGCCTCGACCGGGCTGTTGACCATCTTCGCGCGTCCGTTCAGCACAATCTCGCGCTGGCGCACTGGCCCGCAGTGGTGTCGTCCAGGCAGCGCCTGGCTCGGGCGCGCAAGCTTCGCGGCCACACCGGAGACGACGAGGCGGCAGAGCGGGAACTCGACGCCGCCGCAAGCGAGTCACGAGCGCTGGGCATCCCCGGCCCGGACAGTCACAGCTCGGCGAGCCGCGGAGCCAGGTACGCGGAATGCGACCGCGTCGGGCGGAAATGGCGGCTCGCCCTGCGGGACCGGAGCGTCCTGGTCGAGGACAGCATCGGCATGCTCCACCTCGCCGTGCTGATCGCCAATCCACGCCAGGACATACCCGCCGCCGATCTGGTGGAAGGGCTCGCCGCGCTTAGCCCGACGCTCGGTAGCCCGGCCGGAGATGGCCGGTGGCCGCAGCCGGTTCTGGACCACAAGGCCATAGCCGGGTACCGCACTCGGCTGACGCAGCTGGACGCCGAGATTGCCAGCCTGGAAATGGCAGCTGCCCGTGACCAGGCCGATGCCCGTGACCAGGCTGGGAGGGCTCGCTCCGAGCGCGAGTGGCTCTCCGCTCAGCTGGCCAGCGCCGCAGGCCTGAGCGGGCGCGTCCGATCGTTTCCCGACGACGCGGAACGGGCCCGCGTCGCGGTGGGCAAGGCTATCCGCCGCGCGCTCGCCCGGATCGAGGAAGCGGATGCGGTCATCGGCGAGCACCTGCGGCAGACCGTGCATACCGGCGCGCGCTGTTCCTACTGGCCGGGCTGATTCCGCCGTCTCCTGGCGGCAGCCCGGCCGGTTTGGCCGGGCCGTCTTCAGGCGTGGAACGGGACGGCACGGGATGGACCGCCCATCAGCATGTAAGCCGATTGGCCAGCGGACGGTAGATCCGGTGCCTGGACGCACCGTTCCGCACGACTAGGAGCATTTCATGGCACTCCGCGACACCATGCGCGACTCAGCCGCCCAGTACCTCCGCCCAGGAGAGCAGATCCAGGCGGTGATCGGAGCCCAGACTGCCAGCCAGTGGCTCGCCGCGCTCACCGGCATCTTCGTCTTCCTCGGCTTCAACCACTACCGGATCCTGGCCGTCACGCCGACCCGGATCCTGGTGCTCGACGCGGGCAAGACCAGCATGAAGAAGGCTCGCGGCGTGGTCATGGAGCTACCGCGGTCGACCCGGCTGGGCCCAGGGACCGGTCTGTGGCACCAGATTCCGGCCGGAACGGAGACGCTCCGGGTGCACCGCCGCTTCTTCAAGGACATCGAGACCGCCGACACCATCGCCTCCGCGGCCTGATCAGCGGCCCGATCAGCTGGCCCGCTCGCGCAGCTGGGCCAGCAGGTCCACCACCTCCCCCGGCTCCCAGCCCAGCGTGGCTTCACCGACGATGAACTCGGCCATCGCCCAGCCAGGAACCTCCGTGTCGCGGAAGTCGCGCGGGAAGGACCACACCCCCGTGGCTTCCGCTTGCGTGACCACGGCGAGGTTGAGTCCGGCTGCCGGGGCGGCCAGGAAGACCCGGAAGGTGTTCGTGTGCGGCGGTGTCGGGTACGCGATGCCGACCCCGGACGACTCGATCACCGCGGCGAGCTGCCGCGCGCACTCGACGTAGGCCTCCATTCGCGGCAGGTACCGGCGCAGCCCGAGCCGGCCGGCCGCCGCGATCGGGAACAGGCTCGGCAGGTTCCCGCCATGGCGATGCCGCCACCGCCGCGCGTCAGCGACGAAGTCCTCCGGCCCGGCCAGGACGGCGCCCGCCGGCCCGCCGAGGCCCTTGTACAGCGAGACGTAGATCGAGTCGCCTAGCTCCGCGATCTGAGCGCAGCTATGACCGAGGAAGGGCGCCGACTCCCAGATACGCGCCCCGTCGAGGTGAAACGGAACGCCGCGCTGCGCGACCGCCGCGGACAGCTCGGCCAGCTGCTCCCAGGAGGGCAGCACGTGCCCGCAGTCCCGCAACGGCAGCTCCACGGTGAGCGCGCCGAGCGGCTCGGGGATCTTCGCCAGGTCGCTGGCCAGCGTCGGCCGCGGCGGCTCGGTCACCACCACGGGGCGCAAACCGTGCAGTTCGGCGAGGGCATCGAGCTCGTAGACGAGGAAATGGCTCTTGTCGTGCAGCCCGACAGTGTCGTGCCCGGAGCGCTCGGTCCAGGTCCGCAGCGCAGCCTGCTGGGCCATGATCCCGCTCGGCATCAGGACGGCCGCCGGCTTGCCGACCAGATCGGCTACCTCTTCCTCGAGGTCCGTCACCTCGGCACCCACGCCGCGGCGGTCAGGGAGCGGATCGGTGCCGCCAGCCGCATGCTCGATCCAGTCGGCCAGCTCGCGCAGCCAGGCGGCCTGCGTCTGGCGGCCATGGCCGGTCAGCATCCTGGTGGCGTTGCGGTAAGCCGTGTTGCGGCGCTTGGTGAAGTCGTCTGGCACGCGGTCCTCCCATGCGGCGGCTGATGCCAGGATACCGAAAAATGAACTCTTGACTAGTGACCAGGTCATCAGACAACATTTGCCTAATCGCCGATCATCCGGCTGGCACTGCAGCGACCGTTCGGAGACTGCAGTGGCCGTAAGGAGAGTGCCGTCATGACCAAGACGCCGTCCACCAGTCCGCGTGACATCGCCGCCGGACCCCTGAGGCTGAAGAGAAACGTTCTGGGCTTGGTCGGCGTCGCCACGATGGGCGCCGTGATCATGTCCCCGTCGCTCGGCCTGTACTTCAACTGGGCGCCGATGAGCACCACCACCGGAAAGATAGCCCCGCTCATCTTCCTGGTCGCGCTGCTCATCTCGCTGCCCACCGCCATCAGCTACGCGATGGTCAGCAAGGAGTTGCCGGCCGCCGGGCAGGCATACACCTGGCTGTGGCGGGCGCTCCGGCCCTCGGCCGGGATCTGGCTGGGCCCGATCTTCGTCATGTACTACCTGGCCGGCATCTGGCTGGTGAACATGTTCTTCGGCCTCTTCTTCGCGGAGTTCCTGCGCTACTTCGGGGTCCCCGACAACCAATGGGCGGCGTCGGTCGGCATCGTCCTGCTCGGCGGGCTGACAGCGCTCATTGTCTACCGCGATATCCGTTTCAACGCCAAGGTCGCGCTCGGCTTCATGATCTTCGAGTCGCTGGTCGCCTTCGCCCTGGCCATTACGATCCTCATCCACCAGGGCGCGCACGGTCACCTGAACCTGGCGCCGTTTGACTTCAGGAACGCCACGGCCGGTTTCACCGGCATCAAGACAGCGGTGATCTTCGGGATCCTGAGCTTCATCGGCTATGACTACGCGTGCGTGGTCGCCGAGGAGTCCAAGACCCCGCGCCGGCTCATGCCGCTGGGGGTCCTGCTCGCCGCGATCACGGTGGGGCTGTTCTGGATCATCTGCTCGTACGCTTACTCCGAGTCCGTGCCGCTCAGCCAGATCCCCGGCTACATCAACTCCGGGTTCACCGCGATCACCCCGATAGCGAAGGTCTACTGGGGGCCGGGCCGGATCCTGATCACGATCAGCGGCCTCACCGCGTCGATCGGCATCTACGTCGCGGCCGTGCCGGTCACCGCCCGCGTGCTCTACGCCATGGCCAGGGACGGGGCCGCGCACAAGAAGCTGGCCACGATCCATCCCCGCACGCAGATCCCGGCCAACGGAGTCAGCGCCGTCCTGATCGCCGGCACTGTCGGCGCGCTTCTGCTGAGCCTGTTCCAGCACAGCTACTACAACGCCTATGTCTGGTTCGGCGAGTCGTCGGTCTTCTTCGCGCTGGTCACCTACGTGCTGGTCAACATCGCCAGCATCGCGTTCTACCGGCGCTTCCTCCGTGACCGGTTCAGCCCAGTCCTGAACCTGCTCGTGCCGGTCATCGGCATCGGGCTTGACCTGTACGTCCTCTGGCAGTCGTTCTTCGTCGCGCTCTGGAACGGCCCGTTCGCCACCGGGCGCAGCGTGGTCCTGTTCGCCGTGGCATGGTGCGTCATAGCGCTCGCGTACGTCACCTGGCTGCGGATGAGGAAGCCTGAGGTGTTCGCCGGTAAGAGTTACGTGCTGCCGGAGGCTGGCGCACCCGCCGAGGGTGTCAAGGCCGAGGCCTGATGGCTGACCTTGCCCTGCTCGGCCTCGACGTCGGGACCAGTTCCAGCAAGGCGATCGTGCTCGCCGAGGACGGCCGCGAGCTGGCGCGCGGCCGGGTCGAGTACCAGCTGACGTACCTCGGCTGCGGCTGGGTCGAACTCGACCTGACCGTTGTCTGGGCGGCGGTGACCACGCTGATCCGGCAGGTCACCGCTCAGGCACGGGCCAGCGGCGGCGCCGTGCGAGCGATCAGCCTGTCGGTATCGGGTGACGAGGCGATCCCGGTAGCCGCCGACGGACGGCACCTGCGGCCGTGCATCATGGCGATGGATAACCGCACCGCCAGCCTGGCCGAGCAGTTCGGCCGGAAAGTCGGGCGGCAGCGCCTCTATGACATCACCGGGCTGCCGGTGCACGCCATGCACCCGCTGGTGCGGCTGATGTGGATCCGCGAGCACGAGCCCGAGGTCTTCGCCCAGACCGCGAAGATGCTGTGCTGGTCGGAGCTGATCACCGCGCTGCTCGGCGCCGCGCCGGTCAGCGACTATTCCGTGGCCTCGCGCACGATGGCCTTCGATGTCGTGCGCCAGGAGTGGTCGCAGGAGATCCTGGCCGCTGCCGGAGTGGACCCCTCCCTCATGCCCGGGCTGGCCCCGTCGGGCACGGTTATCGGTGAGGTTCCCGCCCGGATCGCCGCCGACCTGGGCGTTCAGGCAGGTGCCAAGGTGGTCGCGGGCGGATTCGACCAGCCGATGGCCGCGCTGGGTTCCGGGGTCATCGACGCGGGCGATGCCGGCGTCGGCACGGGAACGTGGGAAGCGCTGGTCGCCGTCACCGACGCCCCGGTGCTGACCCGCCGGATGCTCGAGGCCGGCTACCCGTTCGGCTGCTATGTCCTGCCCGGGCGATTCTTCTGCCTGGCCAGCAACGCCGGCGGAGGGTCGCTTCTGCGCTGGTTCAAAGACACCTTCGGCGCGGACGACATGCGCCGCGCTCACCGCAGCAAGTCCGACCCGTTCGATGTCATCTTGCGGGACCTGCCGGATGAGCCGACCGGGATGATCGCGCTGCCGCACTTCCAGGGTTCCTACAGCCCGTGGATGGACCCCGGGGCGACCGGCGCGATCCTCGGCCTGAGCCTGGCCACCACCCGCGGCGAGTTCGTCAAGGCCATCCTCGAGGGAACAGCGTTCGAGCTGCGCGCCAACATCGAGCGGGTCGAGGCGGCTGGCATCGCGATCGCCAGCCTGCGGGCGACCGGCGGCGGCGCGCGATCGCCGCGATGGCTGCAGCTCAAGGCGGACATCACGGGCAAGCCGATATCGACGGTCAACGTGGACGAGACGGGCTGCCTGGCCGCGGCGTGCCTGGCCGGAGTCGGCCTGGGCCTGTTCGCGTCCGCGGACGAGCCTGTCCGCGCCTGGGTGCGGCCGGCGATGACGTTCGACCCGGATCCGGCTCGCAGGGCAACGTACAACGCGATCTTCGCTGACTATCTGGGGCTAGTCAGGGCGGTCGCGCCGCTGAGCCACGCGATCACCGCACGCCGCCAGAATCAGGCAGAGGAATGCCAGGAATAAGAGGAAGCAGATAATGGCGCCCAATATTTTGGTGACGGCCGATTTCTCGGAAGCAGGGCTGGAGGAGCTGCGGGCACTAGGCGAGGTCACCGTCGCCGGCTGGGGCGTCACGGGCCTGATCGCCACGGAGGCCGAGACAGCGCGGATGTTCGCCGGCGCGGACATTGTCGCGATCGGCTACGAGCCCGTCACCGAGGCGGTCTTCGCCGCCACGGACCTGAAGTACCTTGCCTCGGTCCGGGGCGGCCCCGGCGCCAACATCGACCTGCTGGCGGCGGCGAAGCGCGGCATCCCGGTCACAGGCACGGTGGGCCGCGAGGCCAAGCCGGTGGCCGATCACTCCTTTGGCCTGATGCTCAGCGTGATCAGGCACATCGCCTACACCGACCGGCTGCTGCGGACCGGTCAGCTCGCGGGTGATCCCGACGCGGACAGCGGCGAGACCGGATGGGGCATGGGCCCGCGGGATCCGTGGAGCAGCCTGAAGGGCTTCGAGCTCAGCGGCAAGACGATCGGACTGGTCGGCCTCGGCGCGGTCGGACGCGAGGTGGTCAAGCGCGCACGCGGCTTCGACATGCGCGTGCTGGCCTACGACCCGTACGTTCGTGACCCGGGCGACGTACAGATGTGCGGCCTGGACGAGCTGCTCGCGGCGGCCGACGTGGTGTCCATTCACGCGCGGGTGACCGACGAGTCGGCCGGGATGATCGGCGAGCGAGAGTTCGGCCTGATGAAGCCGGACGCGGTGCTCATCAATACGGCCCGGGCGGGCGTGGTCTCGCGTCCCGCGCTGATCGAGGCGCTGAGGAGCAAGCGCATCCGGGGCGCCGGCCTGGACGTGCACCACAACGAGCCGCTCGGCGCGGACGACCCGTTTCTCGCGATGGACAACGTCGTGCTGACGCCGCATATCGCGGGCGCGACCGTCGAGGTGATGGTGCGGCACTCGCAGCTGGTTGTCGGCAGCATCCGCCGCTTCTGCGCCGGCGAGCCGCTCGTCAACGACCTCACCGCGGGTCTCGCGTGACCCGCCCGACGCGCGCGTGCGGTGCCGGTCCGCGCGGCATGCGCCGCTGCGGACGCACCCCCGAGGCGCCAGGCAGTTAAAATCGACCACAGGGCAGCACGTTCCGTTGCAGCACGTTCCGTTTCGCAGATTCGCTGGGCATGGTCACGATGGTGCGCATGATCGCGGTTAACCGAGGACGAAACCTCCCCGAACTCGTCGCGAACAGCCTCCGCGACGCCATTGCCGACGGGAGCCTGCCGTCCAGCGGCAAGCTGCCGTCCGAGCCTGCGCTGGCCGCCATGCTCGGCGTCAGCCGCGCGACCCTGCGCGAGGCCATCACGCTGCTGGAAAGCGAGGGCCTGGTCGACCGGCGCCACGGCTCAGGGACGTTCCTGCTGCCCTCGGCCGGGCTGAAGAACAACATGAACGTCAACTTCGGCATCACCGACGTCATCGAGTCCGCTGGCCGGGTCCCGGGCTCGGTCAACGTCGCCGTCCGGCTCGGCACCGGGCCTGCGCGGGCGCTCCGGGCGCTGGGCCTGCCGCAGGCCGCGCAGGTCATCACCCTGACTCGCACCCGCACGGCCGACGGCACGCCGGTCGCCGACGTCACCGACGTGCTGCCGGTCGAGCGGCTGACCGAAGTGGGCATCGATCCCGACGGCATGGTCGCGATCGTCACCGAGACCGAGTCCATGCAGCGCGCGCTGGACAAGATCGGGCTCGTCATCCACCACGGCATCGCCGAGATCAGTCCTGCCACGGCCACGGACGTGCAGGCCCGCCGCCTGCGGATCAAGCGGAACGCCCTGCTGCTGCGGATCTCGCAGGTGGACTACCTGAACGAGGGCGAACCGGTGGTGTTCTCCGACGAATTCCATCTCGCCGATGCGTTCAGCGTCACCGTCTACCGAAAAGGCGGCGGCCGCGGTAACTAGCTAAGCTGCTGCTAGGGAGCTTTCCTCAGCGCTTTCTCGAACGAGATCGCCTCTCAGCAGCCGTCCTTTCCGGCGCTGCAGGCGCAGCACCTCGCTCCACTACAGAGGTCCGAGCACATCCTCCTGCGCGGTCTTGCTATCCATCTTCTGCACGCACTGCAAGAGCAGTGCGCGGCCCACTCGAAAGGACGTCCGACATGAGCGGTGAAGCGAGGGCGACAGAACCCGAGGATGTGACACGGCTGGTCGCGGAGCGGCTCAACGCCGGCGACGCGGCGGGCGTCGCGGCACTATACGAACCGCAGGCAGCCTATCCAGCCGACCGGCCGACGACCGGGCGTGAGGCGTCGACCGGCCAGAGGTTCAGCAACCTTAGCCCCGCCGCGCCCTGGGTGCGGCTGATCCAATCAGGTGGCCGTCCGTCGTCACGACCAGGAAATGCCCGAACCTGGCCGGAGCGGGCAGACCCAGGATCTCGGTCAGGAACGCCGCCGAACGGTGCTGGTCACGGCACGCGACAATGGTGTGATTCAGCTCGACGCTCACCGGTCTATGCTTCCTTGCCTCCAGGCGACCGCCGCCGGCCGACCAGCCAGTAGATAGCGGCGTTGCCCATGTTGAGGGCGCTGACGACCAGCCAGAACTTCTTCGCGCCGCGGATCTGCTCGGGCGGCCGGCTCCTGATGTCCCGCCAGGTCAGCGCCACCACGGCGACATGAACCACGGCGAGGGCGGCGACAACGTACTTGTTCGGCTTGCGTTCCATGGTTGCCATTGTGGCCCGCCGGGACGGCTGGCGCACCAGCGGCTACTGGCAACCCGGCTCAGGTAGCTGTACAGCCGGGTCACGGACTCGACCAGCGCGTCGCCCGCTTCCCTGAGCTCGGTCGAGTACTGGCGCTCCCGGTGCACGCTCCACCAGTCGACCTCGAGCCTGGCGGTTTCCGCCGGGCTGGCCGGCTGGCCGTAGCTGAGCCTGAGCAGGGCATAGAACCTCCGCATGCACGCCCGGGCGCCGTCCGGGTTGTTGTCGGGCAGCGGCGCCCACAACTGGTTCGCGCGCAGCACGAGCCACGCGCCGTGCAGGGTGCGGTGCCAGTCCATCCCGGAGCCGATCCCGACCAGTTCCAGCCTGGCCGCGCGCCGGACGGGCCGGCGGCCGGGATCGGTCCAGGGATCGATCCCGGTTCTGGGGGTGAATCCCGGGATCGAGGCCGTCAATCTGATGACCGTGAGGGTCGCATGACAGCATCTGGCTATGACCACTCGGCTGACATTGCGGCTTGTGGGCGAGAGCGACCTGTCGCTGCTCGAAGACCTGACCCAGGATCCGGACGCGACCGGGGAGTTTCAGTGGCTCGGCTGGAACGACCTGCGGCGGTGGCGGCGAGGCTGGCAGGAGAACGGACTGGTCGGGCCCGACGGCGGAACGCTGGTCGTCGTCAGCGGCGACGAGCGGCTCGGCCTGGTGAACTGGCGGCGCCGGCCGACCACTCCGGCGGCCTACTGCTGGGAGATAGGGATCATCCTGGTGCCGCAGGCCCGCGGCCGCGGCCACGGGACGGAGGCGCACCGGCTGCTGGCCCGCTACCTGTTCGCCCACTCGACGGCGCACCGGATCGAGGCCGCGACCGATGTCGACAACGTCGCCGAGCAGCGAGCCCTGGAGAACGCCGGATTCGCCCGCGAGGGCGTCATGCGCGGCGTCGGCTGGCGGGACGGCGCCTGGCGGGACGGCGTCGGCTACAGCCTGCTCCGTACCGACCCTCGTCCGTGAGGTGCCGGTGCCGGTGCCGGTGCCCGCTCCCGCTCCCGCTCCCGCATGTTAACCTGGACGATTTTCAGAACATGGACGATTCTCAGTCGCACTCGCTGAAAATCGACCACGTTCTGAAAATCGTCCGCGATCGTGGGCGGCCAATGGGGCGCAAGCCCCGCTGTCAGCGCCCGGGCGGGAGTCCGGCGGCTCAGCGGCGGGCGGGAGCCCCCCGATCAGCGGCAAGCCTGCGGCCTGCCCGGCCCCGGGCCCGCTCCCGCCGTCACGTCCGGGCGGCGCCGTAGCCGAGCAGTGCCGCGAGCCCGAGCGCGCTGCGCGGGGCGTAGGCGATCCGCCACAGCCCGCCGTGGGCCGCTGCGTAGGCCTCGTCCTGCCACGGATGGTCGTGGGCCGGGCCGCCGCCGGCGTACAGGTCGTGCACGAGCAGTGCCGCCATCAGCACCCGGCACGTGTCGGGCTCGAACACCTCGGCGCCGAACCGGTGCGCCCCGGCATACGCCGCCGCGAGCGCCCTGTTCTTGACCACCGACCGGGTCCTGGTCGGCGGGGCGACATTCAGCGAGACGGTTGATCCGCTGTCCCTGGCCACGCTGGCCCGCCAGCGCTGCAGCCGTTTCGCCAGCGCGTAGTTCGGCCCCTGCTGCGCGACCAGGCTGTCGTTGATGCCGGGATCGGCGTCCGGCCGGTATGCCCTGCGCAGCAGCCGGCCGCCGGACAGCGTCCGCAGCGGGCGGCCGGCCAGCTTGACGGCGAACGGCCGGCCCGCGTATGCCCGCACCGACTGAGCGACCGCGTCGGCGGGGACCGCGAAGACGTCGGTCGGCGTCGCCAGGAAGGCGAGCGCGACGTCGTCTCGGGCCGCCTGCACCCGCTGCGTGAGCGTGTCGGCGGCGGTGCAGACGCGTACGTTGGCCGCGCCGTCCGCGTACACGTAGTTTCCGAGCACGAGCGAGCCGTCGTGACCGGCCAGCCAGTCGGCAAGCTCGGGGACCTCCGCCGCCAGGTCCGACCCGGCGCGGTCCGCGATGTCGTCGTGCGGCACCGGGTCAGTGCCCGCCGTCCCGGAACTGACCGGCACGAGCAGCGTCCCCGCGCTGGCCCGGGCCGACTGCAGCACGCGCTCCCAGATCCGTGGCTGCGGAAGATCGACGCCGGCGACCGTGGCGCCCCAGCGCAGAAGCACGGGCAGCGGGCCAATCTCGGACCCCGCGCCGAGCACGGCCACGGTTCGCCCGGGCAAGCTCAGCCACTCCGGGTGCGCCGCGACGCTGCGGACGGCGTCCGCGCAGGACGGCTCGATGACGCCCGCCGCTACCCAGGCGTCGAGCCTGCGCGCCAGGTCGTCACCGCGCAGCCGTTCTCCCCGGTACGGCAGGGACAGCTCAGCTTCCGCCTGCTCGGTGCCCTGAACGGTCGCCGTTCCGAGCCGATGCCGGGCCGGCCGCGTCAGCAGGCCGTCGAGCCCGGTCTCCTCGCCGTCGGCCAGGACGGCCCGCATCCGCCCGTGTACCGAGCCGAGCCCATCGGCGGCGATCGCGAGGGCGGCGTCCCTGGAACTCAGGCCTGCCTCGATGAGCCTGCGGAAATGCGTCAGGTAGCCGGATCGCCAGTTCGTCTCCTGCTCGGCGCCGAGCGCGCCCGCCGGATCCGTCCGGCGCAGCGCATCGGAGATCACCGCCCGGCCCAGTGCCGACGTGCTGCGCCTCCCGCCGGCGGCCACCGGGAAGTCGACCCCGGCCACCGCTGCGTCGCCGGTTTCCTGATCGGTCATCGCGCCTCGCCCTGGGATCGTCCGGTGACTGCCCGCCGTCCCTAGTCAACACCCGCATGCGCGAACGCCACGGCCCCGCGGCCGGCTAGCTCGGCCTGGACATCGCCGGCGAGGAACCGTTTCGCCGCTTCCGATTGCCTGAGCGTCTCGTCCAGGTGAGCGAGTGTCAGGCCGCGCACGAAGTCGTGCGCCTCCCCGGGCGGGCACAGCTCGGAGATCGGGCGCATCGCGCCAGGAATCCAGGCGGCGTCGCCGGGCAGCGACATCGCTCGCAGCGCCTCATGCTGGCCGGCCACGTCATCAAGGAAATGCTGGTGGTCGGCACGGCGCAGGACGAACATCCGCTTGGACGCCGGTGTCCGGTCGAACAGCTCGCTGACGCCGTCCAGCGGGATCGACACGTCGTCCTCCGCGGCCAGGTACAGCGTCGGGACATCGCGGCCCCAGGCGAACGTGAGCGTCAGTGGCAGGATCCCCGGTCTGGGGTTGGAGTTGCCGCCAGGCCCGAGCGCGACGACCGCCCGGACCCGGGAATCCGCCTCGGGCACAGCCAGCACCGTCCACCCGCCGAAGCTATAGCCGACGAGCCCGACCCGCTTCGCGTCGACGTCTATGCCTCCAGGTCCGATAGCCTCGGCGGGCGAGTCCTCGTCGAGCATGCAGTCGAGCAGGAGGCGCACATCGGGTACCTGGCTGCCGATGATCGCCTCGATCCTGGCCGCGCGTTCCTCGGCTGACTCGCCAGGCGTGGCGGTCAGCTCGGCCGCGACCACCTCCGAGTGATCCATGGCCGCCGCCACGTATCCGTGGCTGGCCAGGTGCGAGCACAGGTAAGCGGCCGAGTTCCGGTTGCCGCCGCTGCCATGGGCGAAGGCGACTAGCGGATACGGCCCAGGGCGGCCAGTCGCACCGGACGGCGCGGGGTACCAGATCTCAACGGGAAACAGCCGGTCCCTGGGCGCATCTAGCACCGAAACGGTGCGCACGCCGGTTGGGAACGGCCCATCGTCGAACGGTGCGAACGGGAGCACCTCACGGAGTTCCGGCATCTGGCCACCTCTTGCGACACTCGGCAGGCATGCACGTGGCCGCACAATGCGCAGGCCGCACCTGGCCGGCGAGACGGCAGGCGGCGCTTTCGCGGAACGCTGAAATAGGGCTCAGCGACCCGAGCGAACCTTGGCCGGTCAGGGCTTCTTGGCCCGGCTCGGTGCGACCCGGGGCGGCTCGTCGGGCTGCTTCGGGTACACCGGCGGCCAGGGAGCGTCGAGCAGACCGCTGGCCCGGTCCCGCGCGTTCATCTCGAGCAGCGGCTCCAGCGACTGAGGATCGTCGTACATGGCCTGCCAGGGGTCACCGACCTTCTCGAGCCGGTCAGCCAGTGACGCGATCGTGAACTGATCCGGATGAATGTCGTCGACTTCGCCCCAGGCGATCGGGGTCGACACCTGCGCGCCGGGCCGCGCCCGGACCGACCACGCGCCGAAGACGGTCTTGTGCGGTGCGTTCTGGTTGTAGTCCACGAACACCCGCTGGCCGCGCTCCTCCTTCCACCAGGCCGCCGTGATGAGGTCGGGCCTGCGCCGCTCGAGTTCCCGCGCGACCGCGACCGCCGCCGCGCGAACCTGGTAGGAGTCCCATCGCGGCTGAAGGCGGACGTAGACGTGCAGGCCGCGGTTGCCGGTCGTCTTGGGGTACCCGGTGATGCCTGCCTCGGCGAACAGCACCTCCAGCTCGTGAGCGGCCTGGCGGATGTGGGTGAAGTCGATGCCCGGCGTCGGGTCGAGATCGATCCGCAGCTCGTCGGCGTGCTCGTCGCCCTCGGCCGCCAGGTAGGGCCAGACGTGGAAACCCAGGCAGCCCAGGTTCACCGCCCACAGGACATGGTCGAGGTCGGCGGCCACCAGCGCCTGCGAGGTCGTGCCGTTCGGCGTCGCCACGGTCGTGGTCTGCAGCCAGTCCGGCGCGTTCTTCGGTACCCGCTTCTGGAAGAACGACGGACCGCCAGCGCCCTCGGGAAACCGCTGCAGCAGTACGGGGCGTCCGCCCATCGTCCGCATCAGCGGCTCGCCGACTCGCTCGTAGTGCTCGGCAAGATCGCCCTTGGTCTCGCCTCGCTCCGCGAACAGCACCTTGTCCGCGTGGGTGATCAGGCCACTCGCCATCGCGTCTCGCCCTCCTCGTAGCTGACAGACCAAGTCTCGCTCAGGTCGCAAGGGTTCCAGATGCCCGGTCACGCTGCCTGGGCAACCGTGCTTCACTCTGCCCATGGGCGACCGCGCAGGGGTGTGGCTGGTGATCGGGATCCAGGCAGCAGGGAAGTCCACCATCGCGGACCTGCTGGCCCGCCAGTTCGATCCGGCGGTTCACATCCGTGGCGGCCAGTTCTACCGCTGGGCGACCAGCGGCTGGCTACATCCTGGCGGATCCGGGCTGGCTCCCGAGGCGAGGCGGCTGCTCGATCTGCGCTGCCGGCTCTCCGGCCCCGTGCAGGGGTCGTCGCGGCACGAGACGCGCAGCGGCAGACGCGCACCGGAAAGCTGGCTTACCGGCCTGGCGGTTACACCATCGAGGGTCTGGACGCTCGACTCGACTCGACGCCGCGGCTCGGCTTGTGGCTCGATACCTCTGCGCAGACCCGCAGGACACGGTGCGCGAGATCCTGCTGCGCGAGAACGAGGCGCTGCTCGACTAGCTGCGAGCAGGCCTGGCTGCGCGGGCCGGCCCGCTCTTTGACCTGGCACGGCGGCGTGGCGGCCTGACGCGTGCGAGGAGCTCGGCAAGGCCGTGGCTGATGCCAGCAGTCAGGTTGTCCAGGTCGGACTCGGGCACCGCACGGTAGTCGGCGGTGATCCCGAACGAGAACGTGTCCAGGTAGGAGAAGACGGCGATGCCGATCCGCACGTTGTTGCCGATCGGCACGTACGGATAGAGCTCGACCAGCTGGCGGCCGATTATGAACAGCGGGAAGCGGGGCCCCGGCACGTTGGTCGTCACGGCCTGCACGAGCGGCTGCGGCATCCTGAACGCCGCGCGGGACCCCAGCGCGAGCAGCGCGGGGGCCGCGAAGCCGAGCATCTCGGTCAGGAACTCGGCGCCGACCGCCTGCCTGCTCCGCTTGACGTCGCCCATCTGCTGGTGCAGCAGCTCAAGCCGCCGCAGCGGGTCAGGCTCGGTGACCGGGAGGTTGGCCAGGACCGCGGAGATCTGGTTGCTGACCGGCTGGTGATCGTTCTCGCCGCGCAGCGAGACCGGCACGAGCGTGCGGACCACCAGGCCTTCCTCCAGCTCGCCGCGGGCCTGGAGCAGCTCACGGAATCCGGTCGTGATGACGGCGAGCACCACGTCGTTGACGGTCACGTTCAGCGCCCGGCGGATCTTCTTCACCTGGGTCAGGCTGGCCGTGGTCCACGTCCATCGCCGGTGCGGGCTGATCGAGCCGTTCAGCGAGGAGGCCGACGGGACGGCCAGGCGGCGGGCGCTCCCGGTCAGTCCGCGGCCGAAGCGCAGCATCTCGTTCGGGCTGGGAAGCCGCCGAAGCAGGAAGCCGGGCAGGCCGGCGAATTGCTGCAGCGGCCAGGTGACCGTGTCGAGCACGCCGCTGAGGATCACCTCGGCGGCAGACGGCCCCGGCCGCGGTTCCCAGGGCGCCGGCCCGGGCCGGGCCGGCTCGGGTCCTGCCTCGAACAGCGCGGCCATCAGGTCAGCGCCGCCGATGCCATCCACCATGCAGTGGTGGACCTTGGAGATAATCGCCCAGCGGCCGCCCTTGATCCCCTCGAGGAACCACGCTTCCCACAGCGGCCTGGCCCGGTCCAGCCGCTGGGCGATTATCCGCGCCGCCATCTCCCTGAGCTGCTCAGGGCCGCCTGGCGGCGGCACCGCCGCATGCCGCAGGTGATAGCGGAGGTCGAAGTCCTGATCGTCGGACCAGTACGGCCGGAAGACCGGCACTGGCAGCGTCCGCACGACCTGCCGGTACCTGCGCACGAGCGGCAGCTTCGCCTCATAGAGCGCGAGCAGCTCCTCATACGCGGGTGCCGGGCCCTCGAAGACTGCCAGCGAGCCGATATGCATGGGTACGTTCTGGTGCTCGACGAAGTAGAAGCCAGCGTCAAGCGTGCTCATCCGCTCCACGGCAGCTCTCCCCCGTCCGGCCGCTACGAGCTTGTCCCCTCCATCATTGCCTGCTCCGCGTGTCAGGAACCGGGCGGGCTTATCGCGGTGGCCGGCAGATGCGCTCCCAGGCCGAGCAGCTCGGGGATCCGCTCCGTCGCGCGAGCCGCGTCGGGATCGAGCGAGTAGCAGGCGTAAACAGCAGTTCTATCCGGAGCGGCCATTTTGATAACCTGCCGCGGATGGCCGGATCGATCGACTGATTACCGGCCGGCAGCCGGGTCGGCCCGCAGCCGCGAGGACGGGAGTCGTGGGGAGGTTCCGGTGCCAGGCGCTCAGCTCGCAGCGGGACTTAGCGGCCTCGCCGCGAGCGCGGTGCTGCTCGTCTTGGCCACTGTCCGGCTGCGCTCCCGAGAGGTCTGACCATGGAAGAGTTCCCGCCCCTGGTGGTTCAGGCGAACGCTCTCGCACGCCAGGTTGGCTTTGCCCTGACGCGGGAGGAGGCTGGTCCTGACGGCGCCAGCCCGTCGTGCTGCCTGCCCGGAGTCGGCCGCATTCTTGCCGTGCTCGCGGCCGGCTGCGACGCGGGCCGGATCGGCGAGATCGGCACCGGCGTCGGCGTCCGGAGCGCCTGGATGGCCAGTTCGATGCCGGCGGACTGCACGCTGGTCACGGTGGAGATCGACGAGGACAGGGCCGCGCACGCGAGCAGGCTCCTGGCCAGTGACGGCCGGGTCAGGGTGCTAGTCGGCGATGCCAGGGAACTGATCGCGACGTACGCCCCGTTCGACCTGCTGTTCGCCGACGGTGCCCGTCCGGACCACATGGCGTACTTCTCGCTGGTCGACCTGCTGCGGGTGGGCGGCCAGCTCGTCATGGACGACGTGACGCCGTTTGATGCCCTCCCTGCCGACTCGCCGCTGCGGAGGAGCGACGTCAAGCGGGCCTTCTTCTTCGGCGATCCGCGGCTGGTCTCGACCGAGATCGTCCTGCCCGACCTGCACAACTCGCTGCTGATCGGAACCCGCCTGTCCTTACGCCACCGCGCGACGCCGGCACGTGCCACTTCCTTTCTGGCAGTCGCGATGCCAGGATCGGCGGATGCGCGTGCTGCAGACTCCGCCGGACTCTGATCATTCCTGTACCGGACGATCATGCCGGTTCTCGCTGGCGCCGGACTGCGCGCGATCGCGCCCGACATGATCGGCTTCGGCCGGCCTGGGAACGTTGGCGGCCTGGGAGAAGCCGTTCCTGGTGGCGTTCAGTGATTCCGACCCGATCACCGGCGCGATGGTGCCGATCCTGAAGCGCCCGGTTCCCGGCGCGGCCGGGATCGAGCATCCCGTGCTGACCGGGGCCGGTCACTTCCTGCAGGATGACGCGGGCGCGCGACTGGCCGCCGAGATCGTCGCCTTCGTCGCGGCGCACCCGGCGGATCCGGCGGATCCGCACCCGCCATCCGCGGGGTAACCGCCGCGCTAATTCGGTTACCCTAGTTAATAATGTTTGAGAATGTCGTTTGAACGGCCCATTTCTTAACAAGATCTCCAGCGCCCGGCCGCCCGGTCAGCACTTATGTTGTTAGCCTTGCTCGGTGACAGATTCCGAGCTGACCAGCCACAAAGCCGCCAATAATGGCGCTCACGATAACAAAAGCGCTAGTTATTCGACCGGGCTGGAGAAAGTGACCGCGGCGGTCGTTGCCGCGGCACATGCGCGGCCCGGCGACCGGATCGTTGATCTCGGCTGCGGAGCCGGGCGGGTCAGCCTTCGGCTCGCTGAGCGCGGCGCTCGGGTGCTGGCGGTCGACGGGAACCAGGCCGCGCTCCGCAGGCTCGAGACGACCGCGCGGGAACGCTCGCTCACCGGGCTGGAGGTACTGGCCAGGCCGATCGACTGCCTGACGCTGCCGGCCAGGAGCGCGGACCTGATCGTCACGAGCTACGCCCTGCACCGGCTGCGTGACGCCGACAAGCAGCGGCTCGTCGCAGCGGCGTACCACTGGCTGCGGCCGGGCGGAACGTTCATCGTCGCGGACATGATGTTCGGCCGCGGTACTTCCAGCCAGGACCGCGCGATCATCAAGTCGAAGGTCCGCTCGCTCGCGAACAAGGGCATCGGCGGCTGGTGGCGGATCGCGAAGAACGGCTGCCGGTATCTCGTCCGGGTGAAGGACCACCCGGTGTCGATCAGCGCGTGGACGGCGATGTTCGCCAGGGCGGGGTTCACCGGCATCACCGCGTACTCGATCGTCAACGAGGCCGGCCTCGTGTACGGCAGGCGGCCCTCGGTGCCCGCGCAGGCGGCGCCCGGCGAATGAGCGCACGGTCCTGGCCACGCTGAGCATGGCATGCGGTCTCGACCCGGCATGCGGTCTCGACCCGGCATGCCGCCTCAGCCCGGTCTGCGGTCTCGACCCGGCATACGGTCTCAGCCGGGCATGCGGCCGTCGCTGCCGAGCACGGCGACGCCGGGCACGTTGCCGGCGGCCGCCATCGCCGCGGCCTGCCCCGGCCGGCCGCCGAGATACCGGTTCAGGAAATCGACGGTCACCCGGGCCACCAGCGGCTCAGGCCGGCCGTGGCCTTCGTAGGGCGCGAAGTGACCGACGTCCAGCAGGCGCAGGTAGTAGCGAACCCCGGTCGTGTCCGACTGGTACAGCTGGGTGCTGGCGACCGGCGGGTTCCAGGTGTCGTCGGTGCCCTGCACGAACAGCATCGGCGGGGTGCCGGACGGGAAGTAGCGGCCGCGCAGGGGCGGCCACTCCGCGCCAGACAAGATCATCGCAGCGGTCACCCTGCGGTCCAGGCAGCAGGTGTTCGCGGCAACGGCAGCGGCCGTGTCGCCGCCGTCGGAGTGCCCGGCCACCGCGATCCTGGCCGGGTCGATCAGCCCGGAGAGCACGCCGGCCGGCCGGGAACTGCTGGCCAGCAGCCTGGTCATCACGAAAGAGGTGTCGGCGGGCTGGTTGTACAGGTCGGCCTCGTCGGGAACCGGGATGTGGCAGTGCGTGCGGGGGAACTCGATAGCGGCGACCACGTAGCCGGCGCTCGCCCATGCGTGCAGCAGTGCCGCGTAGCTTGACCCGCACTGCAGGTAGCCGGGCGCGAAGACCACGAGCGGGAAAGGGCCGCGCGCGATCCTGTGCGCCGCGACCGCGGCGGCCGGAACGACCGGGTAGCGCACCAGGATCGGCAGCCTCCGGTTACCCAGGTCAGGACGCGACCGGTCGACGAAGACCATCGCCTGGCTGGCCACCCGGTAGGTGCCGATCGGGCCAGCCTGCGGCCGCGCCGGCCGCGGCGGTGGTGGCGGTGGTGACGGCGGTCCCGGCGAGTGCCGGGCGGTCACCCTCGCGTGCTGACCGGCCGGCGGAACCACGCCGAGCGCGACGAGCACACCCGCGCCCAGGACGACGACCGAGGCCGCCCCAGTGAGCACGAGCAGCAGGCGACGCCGCCGGCGGCGGCCAGCGGCCGCGCCCCGGCGCGAATCAGGGAAAGTGCCCAGGTCCACCGTAAAAGGCTATCCGGCGACGCGACTCCGAGCGCGGCTGTGAAGATTATCCATATCTTAACGGGATCTGAAGTGCTGCCAGACGTCTCCTTAGTAGTCCGGTTGCTAGCGTGGCCGCGTGACCGATTCCAAGGTGAGAAACTATAAAACGTCCGGCAATAATGACGCAGACGGGAAACGAAGGAATTACCCGTCGTCCGCAGCGGAACAAATAACTGGCCTCGATTCCTCTGGCCGGCTCGGCCGCCTGGCCACCAGCAGCACGGTGCGCCGTCAGCGGCGGATCTGGTCCCGCCGGGTAAATTCCTGGGACCACCACACGCCCAGCGGGCTGGAGAAGGTCACGGCGGCCGTGCTCGCGGCCGCCAGCCCGCGGCCGGGAGATCAGGTAGTGGATCTCGGCTGCGGGACCGGCCAGCTCAGCCTGCCGCTCGCCGAGCGGGGCGCCCGTGTCCTCGCGATCGATGTCAGCGCGGCGATGATCAGGCGGCTCGAGGCGAACGCTCGCGAGCGCTCCATCCCGAACGTCGAAGGCCTGGACATCCCCATCGAGAATCTCTCGCTGCCCGCCGGGAGCGTCGATCTCGTCGTGACCAGCTACGCCCTGCACCACCTGCGCGACGCGGACAAGAGCCGGGTGGTGTCGGCCGCCTACCAGTGGCTGCGCCCGGGCGGCACGCTGCTCGTCGCCGACATGATGTTCGGCAGGGGCGGGACCAGCCAGGACCGGGCCATCATCAGGTCGAAGGTCAGCGCGCTGGCGAAGAAGGGCATCGGCGGCTGGTGGCGGATCGCCAAGAACAGCTACCGCTACCTCGTGCGCGTGCAGGAGCGCCCGGTCTCGGTCAGCGCGTGGACGAACATGTTCGCGCAGGCCGGGTTCACCTCGATCACGGCAACGTCAGTCGTGGCCGAGGCATGCCTGGTGTCAGGCCGACGACCGGCAGAGCCCGCCGGCTGAGGGCCGGGCCACTACCGTCAGAGCCGGCCGACGAAGGCCCGGGCCACCGTCAGAGCCGGCCCGACGAAGGCCCGGGACGCTGTCAGAGCCGGCCGATTGAGGCCGGGGCGCCGAACTGCCTGAGTACCTCAGGAACGGCGACCTTGCCGCCCTCGTCCTGGAAGTTCTCCATGATCGACAGCAGCGCCCGCGCGGTCGCCCCGGTGCCGTTCAGCGTGTGCACGAACTCGAGCTTGCCTTCGCGGCGGAACTTGATGTTCAGCCGCCTGGCCTGATAGTCGGTCGTGTTCGAGCAGGACGTGATCTCCCGGTACCGCTGCTGGGTCGGGAACCACGCCTCGATGTCGTACTTCTTGGCCGCCGGCGCGCCGAGGTCGCCGACCGAGATGTTCATGACCCGGTAGGGGAGCCCGAGTTCCCGGGCGATCTCCTCTTCGTGGGCGAGGAGTTCCTCGTGGATCTGGCGCGACTGCTCGGGCGCGCAGAAGACGTACATCTCGACCTTGTCGAACTGATGCACCCGGAACATGCCCCTGGTGTCCTTGCCGGCCGCGCCGGCCTCGCGCCTGAAGTTCGTGGTGTACCCGGCGTACTTGGCCGGCAGCTCGTCTTCCTCCAGGCGCTCGTCGGTGTGGATCCCGGCCAGGGCGACCTCGGACGTCCCGGTCAGGTACAGGTCGTCCCGCTCCAGCCGGTACAGGTTGGACTCTTCCGTAGGCAGGAACCCGGTTCCGTACATGGCCCGCTCACCGACCAGGATGGGCGGCAGCACGGTCAGGAACCCCTTGCCGCGCAGCTTGGCCAGCACGAACTGGTAGAGCGCCAGCTCGGTGACCGCGACATCGCCGATCCGGTACGCGAACCGCGAGCCGGACAGGCGAGCGCCCCTGGCCATGTCGATCCACCCGCGCGCCGACCCGAGCTCCAGATGATCCTTCGGCTCGAAGCCGAATTCAGGGAGCTGGCCCCAGGTCCGCACGAGCTGCGCGTCGTCCTCGTCCATCCCGTCAGCGGCTGTCGGGTCAGGCAGGTTGGGAATCCGGGCCAGGACCTCGTCCCGGTACTGAGCGGCGTCGGCCTGCTGCCGCATGGCCAGCTCGATCCGGGCCGAGAGCTCCTTGAGACTTGCGAGCTCGTCAGGACCGGGCTTCCCCTTCGAGGCCTTCTTCTGCTCGGCGCGCAGGGACTCAGCGTGCTCGGTAGCCTCGCGCCAGCGAGCGTCGGCCGCCAGCAACTCGTCGAAGTCCTTTTCCGCCTCGCGCCTGGCGAGAGCGGCCCGGAAGCCGTCCGGATCCTGGCGTGCCGCCTTGAGGTCAATCACCTTCGCGAGTCTAGCGGCGCCGCCGAGGCAGAGCTTTCATGATCACCGATGATTCTCCCGGCCGGCGACTGAGAATCGTCGGTAGTCACGAGGAGTCACTCGCTGACCACCGCCCGGACCGGCTCGGGCTCAGGCTCCGGCTCAGGCTCCGGGTCCGGCTCAATGTCCGGCTCAGGGTCCGGCGCGCTGGCCGTTGCCTGACCACGCGCTGGCCTGGTCGCCAGCACGGAGCCGGCCAGGATCGTCACGAACGCGGCCAGCATGATGGGCGTCACGTGCTCGCCGAGCACGAGCACGCCGAGCGAGACGGCGATGGCCGGGTTGATGTAGGTAATCACGCTGGCCCTGGCCGGCCCCACCTCGGCGATTAGCCGGAAGAAGATCAGGAACGCGGCCGCCGTGCAGATCACGGCCAGCCCCGCGAGCGCGAGCAGCACCTTGGCCGGAGGTACGGCCGACGGCCAGTTCAGCGCGGCTAGCGGCGCGTACACCACCGACGCCAGGACCAGGCACGCGGCGGTCATCGCCACCGGCGGGACATTGGTCAGCTTCCGGTTCGCGATCAGCGGGCCGGTGGCGTAGCACAGCGCGACGAAGAGGACCTCGCCGACCGACCGGGCGGTGCCGCTGGTGGCACCCGATCCGATCAGGTTCGGCCCCGCGAGCAGCG
>Ga0307374_10004563_pt1 | contig 23015 bp, 21 predicted proteins | sample OX3MG_FD_202532 | JGI IMG/M metagenome (GOLD analysis project Ga0307374, IMG submission 202532) | Soil microbial communities from Risofladan, Vaasa, Finland - OX-3 | ecosystem: Environmental > Terrestrial > Soil > Coastal area > Acid sulfate soil | place: Finland: Risofladan, Vaasa | collected... | reverse complement strand
CCAGGACCTGGATGAGCAGGGTCAGCTGCCAGATCGCCGCTACCGTCCCGGCCACCCGCGGCAGCTCGGCGTCGTAGGCTGCCCGGACCACGCGGTCCCCGCCGGGGCCGGCGTCAGCGAGGTCTTCGGGCACTGGATCCGCCGGCGCGGTCCAGCGCAGAGTCACCACGGTGCCCTCGTTCTGCGCTGACTGGATCGTTACCCGTCCCCCACAGTCAGATATCCGCTCAACGATGGACCGGCGCAGGCCAAGCCGGGCCGGATCGACCTGGGCGGGGTCGAACCCCACCCCGGCGTCCCGCACGGTCACGCCGAGCTCCCCCGGCGGCGCCAGGCTGACGGTGACCCACGCCTCGCCGGTCCGGGCGTGGCTGGCCACGTTCGCCAGCGCCTCGCGGACGGCGGCCACGAAGGCGGCCTCGACCTGCGCGGGGATCGCCGCCCCGGGGGACTCAGCGGCCGCCTCGACGTGCACGTCCAGGCCCCGGCCCCGCATCTGCGCGGCGGCTGCCTCGATGCCGGTGAGCAGGCCGCCGGCCGCGGCGGCGGGACCGGCCGGGCGGGCGTGATCACCGAGCACGTCCTCGACCAGCGTGACATCGTGCCGGCACCGGCTCACCACGTCGGCCACCGCGCCACGTGCCGGGCGGGTCAGCGCCGTGAGCGTGTTCAGCACCGTGTCGTGCAGCAGGCGCTCATGCTCGCGGCGCTCGATGTTCCTGGACAGGACGACATACTGGGCCCGGGCGCCGGCGTTTGCGCTGGCCAGCGCGGCATCGGCCGCCGCGGCGCGGCGGTGCAGCATCTGCCAGCCGCACCAGGCCACGGTGGCGGCGGCGAGCAGCATCGCGGCCGCGGCAGCCCGGGACGTGCCGCCGGGCAGGGCCGGGAACATCGCGGCACCGGCCAGGTAGGCGCCCGCGGACGCCAGCGCCAGCGGTGCGGTCAGCCGGGGCGCGAACCAGGCGGGGACGACCACCTGGCTCGCCATCGCGATGTACAGCCAGCTGGCGGTGTCGCCCCGGATGACCGGTGCCACGCAGGAGACCGCGAACAGGCCCAGTGCCACCTGGACGGCGGTGTCGGCGACGGCGAACCGCCAGCCCGGCCAGCGGCGCCGCAGGCAGGCGACCACCACGCCGGACCAGGCGACGGCGGCGGCAGGCCCCGCGAGCCGCCACGGGCCGGCGGCATAGAAGGAATGCCAGATCACCACCTGGACGGCGACGTAGCCGGTCGCGACACTGCGGATAGCGGACGCGGTCCTGGCGGCCACCGCCATCAGGGTCGTCTGCGCAGGACCGGCAGGGACGCCGCCGGTGATGCGAGCCGCCCGCCGCCGCCGCCCTGCGAAACCGGGCGGCCACATGGCCCGATAATAGGACCGGACGGGCCTCCGGGCCGGCGTGTTTGCCGCCCCGTGCCCAATGGCACCGCCATTGCCCGCCACTCTGGACGGCCCGCACGCCTGCGCCATAGTTGCTCCCACAACGACCCAGGGGGGCCATGGCGGTTGCTGCTGTAGTGGCGCGCGCTCCGGCGCGCTGGGAATTGGCGGGGACTCCTCCCGGGGGCCGGCGGGCCGGAAGCCTGGGCCGATCTCCCGATCCCCGGCGAAGGCGACGACCCCGCAGCCCTGGCCAGCTAGCTAGCCCAGGCTCGCGTACGCTCGGCCGACGCCGGGTGAGAGATGTCATCCACAGTTCTTCAACACATAACTGCCTCATGTCCTGATCCAGCATCTCGCGGGTTCACCTTGTGAGCGTGCGCGTAGCGATCGTGACCGAATCCTTCCCACCTGATGTGAACGGAGTCGCACATAGCGCCCTGCGGGTCGCGGAGCATCTGGTGTTGCGCGGGCACGAGCCGATGGTCATCGCCCCCGCGCCGGCCCGCCTGGCGCCCGGCGACGCGGGACCGTTCCCCTGCCCGGTGGTGCGGCTCCGGTCGCTGCCCATGCCCGGCTACCGCGGTTTCAGGATCGGCCTGCCGGGCCCCGACCTGCGGGCCGCGATGACAGATCACGGCACCGAACTGGTGCACCTGGCGAGCCCGTTCGTCCTGGGCCCGGCTGCCATCGCCGCCGCCAGCCGGGGTGACCTGGCCACGGTCGCGGTTTACCAGACAGACGTGCCCGCCTATGCCCGCGTCTACGGGATGGGACGGCTGGGCGAGTCGGCCGCGTGGTGGCGGCTGCGGGCGATCCACAATGCCGCCGGCCGCACCCTCGCCCCGTCCACTGCCAGCGCCCTGAAGCTGCGCGAACACGGCGTGCATCGGGTCTGGGTGTGGGGGCGGGGCGTGGACACCGAGCGCTTCGACCCGGCCCGGCGCAGTCCAGGGCTACGGCGGGAACTGGCGCCGGGTGGCGAGGTGCTGGTCGGCTACGTCGGGCGGCTGGCCGCGGAGAAGCGGGTCGACCTGCTGTGCCAGGTTGCCGCGCTGCCAGGAGTGCGGCTGGTCGTAGTCGGCGGCGGCCCAGCCGCGAGCGCGCTCCGCCAGGCACTGCCCGGCGCCGTCTTCCTCGGCCCGCGGCACGGCACCGACCTGGCCACTATCTACGCGAGCCTGGATGTGTTCGTGCACAGCGGGGCCTTCGAGACGTTCGGGCAGACGCTGCAGGAGGCCGCCGCCAGTGGGCTCCCGGTGGTCGCCCCGGCCGCGGGCGGCCCGCTGGACATCGTCGGCCATGGCAGCACCGGCTACCTGGTGACGCCGGGAGAGCCGGATGCCCTGGCCGACGCGGTGGCACGGCTGGTGGGCGACCCGCACCTGCGCGCAGCGATGGGGCGGGCAGGCCGGGCGCGGACGCTCGGCCGCAGCTGGCGCACGATCGGCGACCAGCTGATCGCCCACTACCAGGCGGTGGCGGGCAGCTCCCGGCGGCCTGCCCTGCCCGGCACCCCTGTGCTCATCCCCGTACCGCGCTCAGCGGCCAGGGCCGGAGCCCCGCGATGAGGATCGTCCGGGTGGCCAACTTCATCACTCCCCGCTCCGGTGGCCTGCGCACCGCCCTGCGCGAACTCGGCGCCGGGTACGCCGCCGCCGGGCACGAGCCAGTGCTGGTGATGCCCGGCGGCGCCGACCGGGACGAGCGCACAGCGCAGGGGCGGGTCATCACACTGCGCGGGCCGGTGGTCCCGCTGACCGGCGGCTACCGGATGCTGCTGTCCCGGCGGCGGGTCCGCGGCATTCTCGAATCGCTGCGGCCCGACCGGCTGGAGGTTTCCGACCGGACCACGCTGCGCTGGACCGGCCGGTGGGCGAGCAGGCACGGCGTGCCGGCCGTCATGGTCTCCCACGAGAGCGTGGCCGGCCTGCTGTCACTGCCGCTCACTGAAGGTCAGGGACTGGCGCGGCTGGTGACCGGCGGCCTGGCCCGGTTCCTCGCCGACACGCTCAACGCCCGCACCGCCCGTGACTACACCCAGGTGGTATGCACCACCCAGTGGGCGGCAGCCGAGTTCGAGCGCCTCGGGGTAGCCAATCTGCGGCGGGTCCCGCTGGGGGTCGACCTGGCGCTGTTCAGCCCGCTGCGCCACTGCCTGGCGCTGCGGCAGCGCTACGCGGGACCCGATGAGGTGCTCCTCGTCCACTGCGGACGGCTGTCCCCGGAGAAGCGGCCGCAGCGGTCCCTCGACGCGCTCGCCCGCCTGCGTGCGTTGGGCGTGCCAGCGGTGCTGGTGGTCGCCGGCGACGGGCCGCTGCGCACGCGGCTGGAGCGGCAGGCGGCGCGCGGCGGCCTGCCCGCGCACTTCACCGGATTCCTGCCAGCCCCAGAGGCAGTCGCAAGGCTGCTGGCCACAGCCGACGTCGTGATCGCGCCCGGGCCGGTGGAAACCTTCGGCCTGGCCGCACTGGAGGCGCTGGCCTGCGGCACACCGGTCGTGGTGAGCGGATCCAGCGCGCTGCCCGAAGTGGTCGGTGCGGCCGGGGTGGCGGTGGCCGGTGAGGACTTCGCCGCCGGGGTGCTCGGCGTGCTGCGGCAGCCAGCCGCCGGGCGGCGGGCGGCCGCCCGGGCTCGCGCCGAGCAGTTCGGCTGGCCCGCGGCGGTGCGCGGCTTCCTGGCCGCGCACGCGGCCGGCCCGGCAGGTACCGGCGCCGCGGGCACGGGGGATGCGGGCACGGCAGGTGCGGACACGGCTGGAAGGGCATCACGATGACGACGTTCACGGCGCTTGGCGATTCGATCACCCTCGGGATCGGCGATCCCGGTCCGGCGGGCGGGTGGCGAGGCTGGGCTGCCCTGCTGGCCGACGGCCTGCCCAGCGGCTGCCTGCACAACCTGGCCACCAGCGGCGCCCAGGCCGCCGACATTGAGCGCACCCAGCTGCCGCGTGCCCTGGAGCTGCGCCCCGACGTCGCCAGCGTGGTGGTGGGGATCAACGACACGCTGCGGCCGGCATTCGACCCGGCGCGCATCCACGGCGCGCTCGCGCACGTGGTCGGCTCGCTGACCGCGGCCGGTGCGGTGGTGCTCACCATGCGGCTGCCCGACCCGGGCCGGATGCTAGGCCTGCCCGGCTCCCTGGCCAGGCCGCTGGCCAGGCGGATCCACGAGATCAACGGGGCGGTGGACGAGGTGTCGCAGGAGTTCGGCGCCCTGCAGTTCGACGCCGCCGGCGACAGCCAGGTCTACGACCGCCAGATGTGGAGCGTGGACCGGCTGCACCCCAGCGAGCGCGGTCACCGCCACATCGCCTGCCATTTCCACGACGAGCTTGCCGCGCACGGCCTCCCGGTCGGGGCCCGCCCCGGCACCGAGCCACTCAGCCCGCCGCCGCGGCGCCGTGACGAGGTCCTGTGGATGGCCACCAAGGGCACCGCCTGGGTGCTGCGCCGCTGCACCGACCTGGTTCCCTACCTGCTGGCGATGGCGGCACGGGAGTGCTTGCGCGGCCCGCGGCCCGAGGTGGCCGGTCACGGCCCGCCGGCGCCCGCCCCCAGCTGTCCCCCGAGCCATTCCGCATAGGACCTGGACGTATCCGCGCTGGGTGCTATCCCACCGGGCAAGGGCTGCGCGAACACAAGCGCGGCGCTCGCCTCGAGTTCGCCGCGGAGCAGGTCCTCGGGGCCGGTCGCCTCGAACCCCAGGGTCCACCAGGGCTCGCCGCCCATGCGGACCCCGGTGATTTCCACCATGCAACCCGGCACCTCCCCACCCGGGGCGCGCACCGAGGGCAGCCCGCTGGCCAGCCAGACCCGGCTGATCCGCTTGCTGACCGGTGTCCACCCGGACGCCTCGGCGCCACCCGGGCTGGCCCGGCCACACGGGAACGACCATTTCTGCCAGGACTCCAGGCGCCCGTGGGCGCGCCCGGCCACCTCGAGGACCCCGGGACTGCCGCGGAACATCTTCACCTCAAGCGCCCGGCCGCCACGGACCTTCACGGACAGGCCAGGCAGCCGCGGATAGCGGAGGTAGGAGTCTTCACGCGTCTCCCTCTCCACCGGGAAGCGCGCGAACCACCCGGCCACCGTGGCCTCCAGCTGGCCGGGGAAGATCCAGCGCACCTCAAGGCTGCGGACTCCCTCGGTGACCGCCGCCCCCGGCTGTGCAGCCGTCATATGCCCTCTGCCTGTGTCCCGGCTCCGCTGGCCGCCCCGGTGGTTTCGTGCGGCAGGTTACTCCCGCCAGGTGAACCGCTGGCGAAGCCCGCGCCCCGCCCGCTGGCTGTGATGGACCAGGCACCTGCCTGCCGCGTCGATGCCTGGCGGTGCGGGTAGGCCAGGATCATCCGTAGAGGCGGGCCGCACAGCTGGCGGGAGATGCGGCGAGGCTGGGAAGCGGGCTGCGGTGATCACGGACTCACCTGGCGGGCGGTGGCGCCCCGCCATGCCAGGCCTCACCACCCTGCGCTCCTACCAGCGGGCCTGGCTGCGTGGGGACCTCATCGCCGGCCTGACCGTCGCGGCATACCTGGTGCCCCAGGTGATGGCCTACGCGGAAGTGGCCGGCCTGCCGCCGGTGGCCGGGCTGTGGGCGGCACTGCCGCCGCTGCTGCTGTATACCCTGCTCGGCTCCTCGCGCTCGCTGTCGATGGGACCCGAATCGACCACCGCCCTGATGACGGCGATCGCGATCGGCCCGCTTGCCGCCGGCAACCCCGGCCGGTACGCCCTGCTGGCCGCGGCCCTCGCGGTGGGGGTCGGGCTGCTCGCCCTGCTCGCCTGGCTGCTGCGGCTGGGGTTCGTGGCCGATCTGCTGTCGCGGCCGGTACTCATCGGCTACCTGGCCGGACTGTCGGTGATCATGATCACCGGGCAGCTCGCGCGGCTGACGGGGGTACCGGTGACGGGGCGGAGCTTCGCGGCCGAACTGGTGTCCTTCGCCCGCGGCATCGGCCAGGCGCAGCCAGCCACGATGCTGCTCGCCGTCCTGGTGCTGGCCTTCCTGTTCGTGGTCCGGGCCCGCTGGCCGCGGCTGCCCGGACCACTGCTCGCCGTCCTGCTGGCCGCCGCGGCCGTGCGGATCGGCGACCTGAGCCAGCACGGGGTGGCGGTGGTGGGCGCGATACCCGCCGGGCTGCCCACGCCCGCTCTGCCCAATCTGGCCGGGGTGGATCCCGGCAGCCTCGTCCTGCCCGCGCTGAGCGTGCTCGCGGTGGCCTTCACCGACGATGTGCTCACGGCGCGCTCTTTCGCGCAGCGCGACGAGCGGGTGGACGCCAACCAGGAACTGCTGGCCCTGGGCGCGTCCAACATCGGGACGGGCCTGCTGCACGGGTTCCCGGTCAGCAGCAGCGCCAGCAGGACGGCTATCGCCATTTCCGCGGGCAGCCGGACCCAGGTGTTCTCCCTCACTGCCCTGGTCACGGTGCTGGCGGTGCTGCTGGTCGGCCGCCCGTTGCTGGCCAGCTTTCCCGAGGCCGCGCTCGGCGCGATCGTCGTCTACGCGGCCACCCATCTGGTGGACGTAGCCGCCTTCCGCAAGCTCGCCGCCTTCCGCCGCAGCGAGTTCCTCATCGCTGCGGCCACCTGTGCGGGCGCGCTGGCCTTCAACATCCTCTACGGCGTCCTCATCGCGGTCGGGCTGTCAGTTGCCGAACTGCTCTTCCGGGTGGGCAGGCCACACGCCGCGATCCTCGGGCAGGTGCCCGGTGTGGCCGGCATGCACGACATCGGCGACTATCCAGACACCACCACCATCCCCGGCCTGGTCGTCTTCCGCTACGACGCACCGCTGTTCTTCGCCAACTCCGAGGACTTCCGGCGGCGGGCGCTGGCCGCCGTCAGCTCCTCCGCCGCCAGCGACGGGCCGGTCCGGTGGTTCCTGCTCAACGCGGAAGCCAACGTGGAAGCCGACTACACGGCGATGGAAGCCCTGGCCTCGCTCCGCGAGGAACTGACCAGGCAGGGCATTGTCTTCGCGCTCGCCCGCGTCAAGGCCGAACTGCGCGACCAGTTCCGGGCGTTCGGGCTCGCCGGGAAGATCGGCGAGGAATGGGTCTTCCCCACGCTGCCCACCGCGGTCCAGGCCTACCAGGACTGGGCGAGGGATCATGGGTAATACCGGCGGCATGCCCTTTTCCGGCCATGATCTCCCATTCCGGCCGGTGAGGGGGTGGATCAGTTCCTGGACCTCCTGCCGCAAGCCGGCCGGCCGAGGGCGAAGGGATTAAAGCCTGGCCGCCAGCATTCCGGCATGGTGATCAGGATGATTTCTCCTCCGTGCTGGAAAAGCTTTACGGTTACGGTCTGCGCGCTGGAGAAGCTTTACGGTAACGGCCGCTGGTGTTTACTTAGAGTAACATCGCGAGCGCCCTAAGTAGCCATACCATGACACCCATGGTGGCTTCGAACGACGACCCCCGGGTGTCACGGCGGCAGGTCCTGCTGTCAGGTGGGGTGGCCGGTGGTGCGGCCGTCCTGCTCGCCGCGCCGGCCGTGATCGGGGCATTGACCAGGAAGCACAGCGCACCGGTGCTTATCCGCCGGCCCGACGCGGCAGGCGCGCCGTCGCCGGAGCAGGTGCATGTCCAGTTCGGCGCCGACGCAGCTACCCAGATGGCGGTCTCCTGGGCTGCCCCGGCGCGGGTGGCCAGGCCCCGGCTGCGGGTCGGCCAGGCCGGCTCCGGGTACGGCCGGGAAGTGCCCGCCGAGGAGCGCGTCTACCGGGAGGTCATGACCGGCCAGACCGTGCACACCTACCACGCGCGGCTGGAGAGACTCGCCCCCGACAGCGCGTTCGTCTACGAGGTCCTGCACGACGGCGCGCGGCCGGTGACCGGCACCTTCCGCACCGGACCGCTCGGACGCTCGCAGGGGTTCCGGTTCACCAGCTTCGGCGACCAGTCCATCCCGGTCCGGGTCGGCCGCGGTCTCGGCTCGGCCAGCGTGAACGCCGGGTATGTGGTCGACGCTGTCGACAGGCTCGATCCCCTGTTCCACCTGATGAACGGTGACCTGTCGTACGCCAACGAGAGCGACGTGCCGGTCGAGACCTGGACCTCGTACTTCACCAACAACATGCGGTCGGCCCGGCACCGGCCGTGGATGCCCGCACTTGGGAACCACGAGAACGAGGTCGGCAACGGGCCGCAGGGCTTCCGGTCCTACCAGACCAGGTTCGCGCTGCCCGACAACGGGTCGGCCGAGTTCCGCGGCTGCTGGTACGCCTTCACCGTGGGGTCGATCCGGGTGCTGTCCATCAGCAACGACGACGTGTGCGTGGAGGACGGCGGGTTCAGCGGATGCCGCCGGGACTACGTGCCGGACTACCGGGCGAAGGGCTACAACCCCTACATCCGCGGCTACAGCCACGGCCAGCAGCGCGCCTGGCTGGAACGGGAACTGGCCGCGGCGCGGCGCGAACCCGGCATCGACTGGATCGTGATCTGCATGCACCAGGTGGTCATGTCCTCGGCCCACTTCAACGGTGCCGACATCGGGATCCGGCGGGAGTTCGTGCCGCTGTTCGACCGCTACGGGGTGGACCTCATCGTCGCCGGGCACGAGCACCACTTCGAGCGGACCTTCCCGGTCCGGGGCATACTGCCCGGCTCCAATCTGCTCACCCCGGCCCCCCAGCAGACCAACCCAAACGAGATCGACACCCGCCACGGGTTTGTCCACATGATCATCGGTGGCGGCGGCAACTCCCATCCCACCCAGCACAAGGCCTTCGACGCCCCGCACGACGGGGTGGTCACGGTCGGGCTCGGCCCGGGCGGGCCGATGAAGCAGCGCGTGCACATCCACGTCACCGAGCCGGCGCCGTGGTCGGCCTACCGCGACCTCGCCACCCCGTACGGGTTCGCCTCGTTCGATGTGGTTCCCATGGAGCAGGGCGGCACTACCTCGATCACGGTCACCCACTACGGCGCCGCGGCCGGGTCCCGCGTGTACTCGCCGGTCGATCACTTCGTCATGCGCAAGCCGGTCTCCACCGAGGGCATGCCCATACCGCACAAGCTCGTCATGTACTGACCGTTGTGCCCGGCCAGGAGGGCCGTGGCAGCTGGCCGGGTGACCTCACCCGGCCTGGATGGTGAGTACTGTTCCACGCGCCGACGCAGATCCGGTCCCCGTCGCCGAGCCGGACCCGCCCGCCGGCGGCGATTTCGCTGCCGTTGACCAGCGTGCCATTCTCGGATCCAGGATCGAGGATCGCCCAGCCGCCGTCCGTTTCCGTGATCAGGACGGCGTGCAGGTGGGAGATGCCGGGGTCGAGGGGCGGACCGGTCAGGTCGATCTCCGGCTCGAGCCCGCGCGAGGCGCTGCGGCGGCCGATGCGCATCTCCCGCCCCGCCAGCCGGAACCGGCGCTCCGGGCAGTAGGCCGGGAACTGAATCGCCGCGGCGTCCGGGCCGCCGCCCGCGACCACACTGTCGAAGTATGCGCGGTCCGCGGTCACCACGGCCGTCCACGCGGTCGCGGCGGTGCCCGGTCCCGCACCCCCGCCCCCGCTGATGACGGGCACTGTGCCCGCACCGCCGCCCGGCCCAGCGCCCGCGCCTGTCTCCGCGGCACCCGGTTCCGGACCTCCGCCCAGGCCGGTGGCAGCTGCCTCCGCCGCAGGCGGCCGTGGGGCCTTGCCCGAGACAAGGTCATACCCGCACACAGAAATCAGTGCCGGTGCTGTCGTGGCCGGCTGGACAGGTCGGCATGCGCGCGGATCACGACAGGTAAAGCGCCTGGCGCGGGCCGGCGACGGCGAGGGCCAGGCCCGCGAGCACGGTCCAGATGCTGGCGGACAGGGCTCCGAGCCCGACCAGGAAGGCAATGAAGGCGGCCCGTTCCCAGGTGGGTGCCGCAGTGGAGCGCAGCGACGCCAAGGCGGTGGCGGCGAACGCCAGCAGCCAGCGGGCCTGACCGCGAATCCGCTGAGCTCGTTACATCTGCGCGAGCAGCTTCGCCTTCTCCCGCTCGAACTCCTCCTCGGTGAGCGCGCCGCTGTCGCGCAGCTGCGCGAGCTTTGCGATCTTGTCGAGCGGATCCGACCCGGAACCGCCCGCGGCCTGCGCCTGTCCGGGAGTGGGCTGATCAGAAGGTGGCGTGGTCACCACCGGCGCACTGACCGGCACCACCGGGCTGGTATCCGGGCCGGTCATGCTCACCTGCGCGGTCTTCGGCCGCAAGCGCTTGCGCACGCTGAAGAAGACGGCGACCAGCGCCAGCGCGAAGAAGCAGATGCCGACGATCAGGCCGAAGGACTTGGCGCCCGAAGCGGCGCTTGGGTCAAAACGAAGCGAGATCAGGCCCGCGCCCAGGCTGGCGCACACCAGGGGCGCCAGCAGTCTCCAGACCTGAGAGATCCCCCAGCCGACCACGGCGAGCACGGGGCCGACGAAAAACACCGACAGTATGTACAGTGCCTCGCCCCCGCCGCATTTGGGGACCGGCCCGTAGGAGACATAGCCGGTGCTGGAGCAGTTGCCACTCTTGATCAGGTAGTGCGCCCCCCAGCCCATCAGCGCCACGCCGATCAGCATCACCGCCACCCCGAGGATGCGTCTCGCACCCGAGGGGCGTTACCCCTATGGCCTGGAGCGCGCCGAGGATCTGGCCGGGATCGGGATCGCGGTGGTCATCTGGGCCAGCGCGGCCTTCGCCGGTTATGAGAGCATCGCAAGCTCATCGGGCACGGCCACACCGCTCACATCGGCGCGGGCATCGCCGGGACCATCATCGGCATCCTCGGCAACCTGGTCGTGGCCCGCTACAAGCTGGTCATCGGCAGGCGCATCAACTCCGCTACGCTCATCGCCGATGCCCGGCACTCCTGGCTCGATGCGCTGTCCTCCGCCGGGGCGCTGGCCGGGCTGATCGCCGTCGCTGCCGGCCAGCCCTGGGGCGACCCGGTCGCCGGGCTGGCCATCACCGCGGTCATCTGCCACGTTGGCTACCAGGTCACCGCCGATGTCGTGCACCGCCTCGCCGACGGCGTCGCCCCTTCGGTCATCACCACGGCCGAGTCCGCCGCTGGATCGGTGCCCGGTGTGCTGCACGCCCACGCCAGAGCCCGGTGGACCGGGCGGACCCTGCGGGTCGAGGTCGAAGGCTGGGTGGATCCCGGCCGGCCCCGCGACGCCGACGCGATCGGCCGGCAAGTCGCGACCGCCCTTGCCCAGCAATTGCCCGAAGCAGGCAGCCTCACCTGGATAAGCCGCGCAGGCCCTAACTGACCACCAGCTCCAGCACCGAGCCGGTGCCCAGCACAGCATTGACCGGATCTTGCGCAATGCAGTCCGCGGCCCCATCGGCCGGGTTCTCACAAGGCCAGGCATTCCTGGCGCTCACCGGCGAGGACCTGCCACGGTTCTGGGCCGTGGCCAGCGAGGCGGTCCACCGCCCGCGCAGACCGCGCCGCTGGTCATCGTTCCGTTCTCGTCCAAGCCTGCCGACGGGTTCGATGCTGTGCCGCTCGAATACTCGATTGGGTAGTTGACGTGCGCTGTTGCCGACAGGCTGGACGCGGTGATGCATGGCTGGCCGGGTGCTGCTCAAGATCGTCTACGTGCTGACGCGCCGGACCCTCGGCCTGGTCGTCCTGCTTGCCGTGGCGACCGGGCGAGGGATGCCGAGCTGCCGGCGCTCCGGCACGAGAGCGCGGTGCTGCGCCACTACGCCGGACGGGTGCGATACGGGCCGGCCGGCCGGGTGTGGTTCGCCGCGCTGGCATGGCTCATACCCCGCAGGCGGAGAATCCGGCAGCAGGGCGCCGCGAGGTGGTTGCAGGTGCCTGGGTGCCGCTGTGGTCGAGGTGCTGCAACAAGGTTCCCCGGCCATGCTGGGGATCATGAGTGACCCGCAGTCTCATACCGGCGGACACGGCCACGGTCACGACCATGACGGTGGTCACGACCGCGGGCGTGAGCATGCTCACCATCCAGGGCCAGGGCTGGCGGCCCGGTTGCGGCGCCTGCTGCACCCGCATTCCCACGAGCCGGCCGACCAGGTTGACGCTGTCATGGAAGCCAGCGCAGAGGGCATGCGGACGCTATGGATCTCACTGGCGGTGCTGGGCGTCACCGCGCTGATCCAGGCCGCCGTCGTCGTGGTGTCCGGTTCGGTCGCGCTGCTGGGCGACACCTTGCACAACGCTGCTGACGCACTGACCGCCGTGCCGCTTGGCGTCGCGTTCGTTGCTGGCAGGCGCCCGCCGAACCGCCGCTACACCTACGGGTACGGCCGCGCGGAAGACCTCGCCGGGATCGTGATCGTCCTGGCCATCGCCGCGTCCTCGGCACTGGCCGCCTACGAGGCGATCAGCCGGCTGATGCACCCCCGGCACGTGTCTGACCTGGTCGCGGTGGCCGCCGCCGCGCTGATCGGGTTCGCTGGCAACGAGCTGGTCGCCGGGTACCGTATCCGGACCGGCCGCAAGATCGGCTCGGCGGCGCTGGTCGCCGATGGGCTGCACGCCCGCACCGACGGGCTGACCTCCCTGGCCGTGCTGGCCGGCGCAGGCGGAGTCGCCCTGGGCTGGGCCTGGGCCGACCCAGTCGCCGGGCTGCTCATCACGGCGGCGATCCTGGCCGTCCTGCGCCAGGCCGCCCGGGAGATCTACCGGCGGCTGATGGACGCCGTCGACCCCGCGCTCACCGGCCAGGCCGAGCAGACCCTGCGCGCCACCCCCGGGGTGCTCGATACCGGGCAGGTCCGCCTGCGCTGGATCGGCCATCAGATCCGCGCCGAATGCGAAGTGATCGTCGACCCGCACATCAGCGCCGTCCAGGCCCACCAGATCGCCGTCGCGGCGGAGCATGCCCTGCTGCATGCCATCCCGCGCCTGGCCGCGGCGCTCGTCCACGCCGACCCTCAGCCCCACGGCGGTGCCGACCCCCACCAGGTCCTTGCCCTCCACCGGCAGGCCTCCGCCCAAGCCCGCGCCCACGGCGACCGCGCCAACGACCCAGAAAGATGAGCAACGATCGTCCGATTACGACCCTCGGTTACCTGGCCTGGCGGTGGCTTCGCGAGGGATCTTCGTGGCCGGCCGTGGCGGTGATTTTCTTCAGCCCGCGCCATGCCCGGTCCCGGCGGTCACGGGCCAGGAACAAAGGCAGCGCTCATAGGTGCCGCCGCGGGGGGCCAGGACGGCGCCGGCGAGGTAGGCGCACAGCAGGTTCTGGGTGCCTTCTCCCGCGGTGGCGCCGGAGTTCAGGCGGGCGCCGAGCCGGTGCTTGGCGATTCCCAGGACAGGCATGATCGCCAGGGACAGGGCGGTGATGATGATGCCCAGGACGCTGGTCCCGGGGTGCTGGGCGGTGATCAGTTTGTGGATCGACTCGATCGCGACGTAGGGGCCAGGAGCACCCGCGCCCATCGCGCGCCCCGCAGCCACGCTTCATCCCGCGCGGCGGTCACCGGCGCCAGGGACAGCGCAGCAAGCATCGGCGGCCGGGGCCTGATCCGCGGCGGCCTGCTGGAGTTCTCGGCCTGGCTCACTCACTGGGGGCTTCCTTGCCGGCTGGCCGGTGGATGGGGCCGTGGGAGTCGCCGCAGTGCGGGCCGGCTGCGCGCCCGCTGGCGCCGTGGACGGCCATCAGCGGGCCGGGGATGTGGTCGACCTGCAGGGTCGTGTGGGTGATCTTGTAGTCGTGTTCCAGAACGTGTTCGAGGTCTTGGCGTACGGTGTGGCAGTCCTGGCCCTGGGCGACCAGGACGTGGGCGGATGCGGCGGGCATCCCGGAGGTGATCTGCCAGATGTGCAGGTCATGGATTTCACTGACGTGCGGGCGGGCGGCCAGGACCTGACCGATCTTTTCCGGCGCCAGGCCGGCGGGGGCGGCCTCCAGGAAGATCCGGCCGGATTCGCGGACCAGGCCCGAACCGGCCTTGAGCATGAGCGCCACGACCACCAGGGAGGCGAGGGCGTCCGCGCGGTCGAACCCGGTGACCACGATGACCAGGCCGGCGATGGCGGTGGCGATGAAGGCGTACAGGTCGGTGAGGATGTGCCGGTATGCGCCCTGGACGTTCAGGCTGGCCCGGTTGGCCTTGCTCATCAGCCACACTGTGGCCAGGTTGATGACCACGCCGGCCAGGGCGGTGCCCAGCACCAGGCCGCCGCTGACCGCAGGGGGCTCGATGAGACGGCGGATCGCCTCATACGCCAGCCATGCCGACAGCAGCAGCAGGGTCAGGCCGTTGGCCTGGGCAGAGAGGATCTCGGCGCGTTTGAGCCCGTAGGTGTAGCCGCCTTTGGGTGGTCTGGCGGCCAGCCGCATCGCCGCCAGCGCCAGCACGATCGAGGCGGCGTCGGTCAGCATGTGCGCCGCGTCGGAGATCAGCGCCAGCGAGTGCGCCACAACACCGGCGGCCACTTCTGCGGCCATGAACGCCACGATCAGCGCCAGCGCCCCGGTCAGGTACCGGCGGTCGGTGTCCGCACTCACCCCGTGCGAATGACCAGCGTGGCCGCCGCCACCTTCTCCGCGGCGACCGCCCGCCCCGTCGCCGGGGCCGTGATCGTGGCCGGGTGTGGTGTGCTGGGCGGTCATCTGCCGCTTTCAGGTGTCAGGTCGCGTTCGGGGTGGGCTGCGGCGGGTGCGTGGCCGAGATGGGTCAAAGCGAGGTCCAGCAGCATCCGCACGTGGGCGTCGGCGAGCCGGTAGTAGGCCATCCGCCCGGCCCGGCGTACATGCACCACCCGGTGGGCGCGCAGCAACCGCAGATGATGAGAGACCGCCGACTCACTCGCCTGCGCGACCGCAGCCAGATCGCACACGCACATCTCGCCCTCCAGCAGGGCCACCAGCACCCGCAGCCGGCCAGGATCGGCCAGCAGCCCGAACACATCCGCCACCTCGGCCACGTCACCATGAGCGGGCATCGACGCGGCCACCACCGCGACCCGGTCATGATCAACGACCCGGACCCTGCAGTCCTCCAAACCCACGACCATCTGCTCATCTGACTTACTGCTCATACATGACGACGTTAGCGGCGCACGGCACCTGACCTCAAGTCCCATACGCGCGGCGCGGCTCCCGCCGTTGCAGTACGGCGAGCTGGTGGCGCAGGATCCAGATCTCTGCGCTCTTCCATGTCTCCTCACGCCGGGACAGCCGCAGCCACGCGGCTAGCCGCGTGATCAGGAGAAACACGGACCGCAGGCACATGACCGGTGATCATCACGGGCGGAGCGCCGACACCGCGACTCTGCTGCTCACAGCCATGGACGAGATTCTCGGCACTCACAGGCCATAGGTCACCGTGATCGCTGAGATACCCGCAGCGCACGGCACCGGCTTTGTACGCTTGTGAGGTGACGGTCGCGGGAGATGGGGTTCGGCTGGCCGAGTTGGTGGCCGCCCTGTCGCTTGCGACGGATCTGGGGCTGGGTCAGCCGCAGCAGCACATCATCCGTCAGACGCTGATCGCGATGCGGGTGGCGGAGCTCGAAGGCTTGTCCGACGACGAGCGGGCCGCGATCTTCTACGTGTCGCTGCTCGCGTGGGTCGGGTGCGTGGCCGATGCGCACGAGATGGGTAAGTGGTTCGGCGACGACATGGCGGTGCGGGCCGACAGCTATCTGGTGGACCTGACCGGTCCGCCGATGATGCGCTTCATGATCGGCCACGTCGCCAGCGGCAGTTCCCCGATCCGGCGGCTGACGATGATCGGCCGGTTCCTGGCCGGCGGGTCCAAGGAGATTGAGCGCTCGATGGCCTCCCACTGTGAGGCTTCGGGCGACCTGTCGCTGCGCCTGGGACTCGGTCCTGAGGTGCGTGACCCGCTTCAGCAGGCGTTCGAGCGTTGGGACGGCAAGGGCTCACCCGCCAAGCTGGCGGGCGGCGAGATCGCCCGTATCATGCGGATCGTCCACGTGGCCAACGACGTCGAGGCGTTGCACCGCATCGGCGGGGTGGATGCGGCAGCCGAGATGCTGCGCTCCCGCCGGGGCACCGAGTTCGATCCTGAGCTCGTCGATGGCTTCTGCGCACACGCCGGCGAGCTGCTCGCCTCCCTCGACGAGCTCGACGGCTGGGACACCCTCATCGGCGGGCACGGCACGTTGGGGCGTGAGCTCACCGGCGAGGAGCTCGATCAGGCGCTGGAGGCCTTCGCCGACTACGCAGACGTCAAGTCGCCGTTCACCCTCGGGCACTCGCGGGGCGTCGCGCAGCTCGCCGCTGCGGCGGCCGGCACGGTCGGGCTGCCCAACGACGACGTCGTGCTGGTCCGTCGCGCTGGGCTGGTGCACGACGTCGGCACCATCGGCGTGTCCGCCGGAATCCTGGACAAGGCCGGGCGCCTGACCGGGGCCGAGCGTGAGCGGATCCGCACCCACCCCTACCTCACCGCCCGGACGTTCTCCAAACCCGCGGCGCTGGGCGTGATCGGGCAGCTCGCCGCGTTGCACCACGAGCGGATGGACGGCTCCGGCTACCCCTCGGGCCTCACCGCTGACAGCCTGCCGATGACCGCCCGGGTGATCGCGGCTGCCGACGTCTACCACGCGCTGCTCGAACCGCGGCCCCACCGCGCAGCCTTGCCGCGGGACGGGGCCCAGCAGGTGCTCGCCGCAGAGGTGACTGCCGGTCGCCTCGACGGCGACGCGGTCCGGGCCGTGCTGGACGCCGCCGGGCATCGCGTCCGCCGTCAGGCCGGCCACGCGGGCGGACTGACCGCCCGGGAGGTCGAGGTGCTGGTGCTGCTGGCTCGGGGAAGGACCAAGCAACAGATCGCTCAGGCGTTGAGCATCTCGGCGAAGACGGTCAACGCCCACGCCGAGCACATCTACGCCAAGATCGGCGTGACCTCCCGGGGAGCGGCCGCGCTGTTCGCGATGCGGCACGGATTGATGGCTGTGGGCGAGGTCTGAGATCCAGGAGATAGGGCGAACGCCCGACGCGGTGCCGCGCAGCCGCGACGTACAAAGGCTGCATGAGCGATTCCAGCACGGCGCCCTTCGAGCTCAACACCTCGGCGACGACGCGATGGTCAGTCGGCGGCCTTCTTCTTGAGGCGCTGGCCGCGCGCGACTTCGACCGGATGTCGGACTGCTTCGAGCCCGCAGCGACGATGCGGGCACTGCTCCCGCCCGGACTGGCCGAGTGCCAGGGCGCACCACAGATCGTCGAAAACCTGCGCAGCTGGTTCGGGGGTGCGGAGGAGTTCGAGGTCCTCGACGGCACGGTGGGCGAGGTGGGCGGTCGCATGCATATCGCGTGGCGGCTCCGCCTGCGCCCAGCCCCGTGGGGCGACGACACCTGGCACGTCATCGAGCAGCAGGCGTACCTGCGGGCGGGCGAGCGCATCGACGCCATCGACCTGCTCTGTTCCGGCTTTCAGCCCGATGCCCACAGGTGATCGCCAACCCCCCCGAACACGCCAAGACAGCACAGGGGAAACGCGACATGCCGAACCACACGATCGAGAGGGCAAAGCGATGAGCAACAAGGCAGCCGTCAGCCTCACCACCGGGCTCGAAGACGCCGAGCGCGTCACGGTGGCACTACTTGTTGCCGTCGGTGCGGCAGAGGGCGGCCGGCCCACCGTCATGTTCCTCACCAAGGAAGCCGTCCGTGTCGCGCTGAACGACGTCGCCGTCGGCACCGCCTGCGAGGGCTGCCCGGCCATTCCCGACCTCATGAAGCGCTATGACGCAGCGGGCGGCCGCCTGATGGTGTGCCCGATCTGCTTCAACTCCAAGAAGCTCGACGCCACCGCGCTCGTGCCGAACGCCGAACTCGGCGGCACGGTGCAGCTGTGGGAGTGGATCGGCGACGGCGCCACCACGTTCAGCTATTAGCCCGACGGGGACCGCGTTGCTTGATCTGGCGTCGCGGTCCTCGACGATGAAGACCTCGGTCTCGCGGTCCGCGTGAGCCCCAACCCGCAGATCGGACAGGTTCCAGAGGGTGACCATCTGCCGGCCGGCCGTCATCGCGGCCACTTGTGCGATTGAGCGGCCACGGAATTGATACCGGAAAAGGCTCGTGAATTTCCACAGGTAGCCCGGAGGATCAACGGGTAATGGTGGCGCACATCACGTGGCGCTGACCGGAGAGGGGACAGCAATGGCACGGGTAGATGTCGGAGAGCTGAGGGATAAGGTCAAGGTCATGTACAAGGCCGTCGCGCAGGAGCCGCACGGCACGTTCCACTTCGAGATGGGACGGGTACTGGCCGAGCGCCTGGGCTATCCCGCGGAGGAGCTTGACCAGGTGCCACCCGAAGCGATCGAGTCGTTCGCCGGTGTCGGCTATCACCTGGGGCTGGCCGCGATCGCGGCCAGCGAGCGGGTGGTCGATCTGGGGAGCGGTTCGGGTATGGACGCCTTCGTCGCGGCCCGCCATGCAGGAGCCGGCGGCGAGGTAACCGGGGTCGATATGACCGAAGAGCAACTCGCCAAGGCGCGGCGCCTGGCAGCCAGGGACGGCTACAGTGGCGTGCGGTTCGAGAAGGGCTATATCGAGGAGGCTCCGGTCACTGACGGATGGGCTGACGTCGTGATCAGCAACGGGGTCATCAACCTCTGCGACAACAAGGCGGTGGTCTTCCGGGAGATCGCACGAATCCTGAAGCCCGGCGGCAGAATGGCCATTTCCGACATCGTGACCGAGCGTCAGCTCACAGAGGCGATCGTTTGTGACGTCAACTTGTGGGCGTCGTGCATCGGTGGCGCGATGCAGGAAGACGAGTACCGACGTGCCATCGAGGATGCCGGGCTGGGGCTGGTCAAGGCGCAGGAGAATCCTGGGTACCACTTCATCTCGGACTCGGCCCAGGGAGCTACCAAGACCTTCGGCGTGAAGAGCATCTCGATCCTAGCTACCAAGCGGTAGTTAGCCCCAGCGTCCCGCGGCCCGGCGGTCACGCCACCGCTGCGGTCACCGGCATTGCGCCCCGGCCGCTGAGCATGCCGCCGGCTTAGTCGTGCTCTCCGTTGTGCTCCTGGTCGTGGTGCCAGCGGTGCAGCTGGGCGAGTTCGGCCTGCCGCTGCGCGAGCGTGGTACGGGCCAGGGCCCGGGCTTGCGGGCTGGCGCCCGAGCGCAGCTCAGCCCGGCACAGCGTGATCTCGGCGGTGTGGTTGGCGATCATGGCGTCCAGCCAGTGATCGTTGAAGTCGTGGCCGTACTGGTGGGCCATCTCGTCCCAGTCGTGGCTGCCCATCATGCCCGGCCCCATCCCGGCCACCGGGGTGGTACCGGGGGTGTCGGGGGCCGGGGTGGGCTGGTGCCACTCGCCCATCATCTCGCGCATGTGCTGGGTGCTGCTGTCGTGCTCGCGCAGGTGGGCGGCGAACTGGCGCAGCTGGGTCGTTGTGGTGTGCCCGGGCACCAGGGCGGCCATGGCCTGGGCCTGGTTTTCCAGCCGGAGCATGCCGGTGGTGAACGCGACATCGGCGGCGTTGAACGCCGCCGCGGGCGTGCTGGCCGGCGCCGCGGATGTGGTGGTGCCGGCCGGGGTGGCGCTGGATCCGCAGGCGGCCAGCGCCGCGGCGATCACGGCCGCGCCACCAGCGGCCAGCCAGCGCTGCTGTCGCTTCATGATGCACTCCTCATGGCCTGGCCGGGGATGGCTAGCCCCGGCCGGCGGTCAGTTGTGGTGGGTGTGGAAGGTGCCGGAGGCGACCAGGGTGCCGGACCTGGTGCGGACCCGGACCGGCTGCCCGGACCTGCAGGCGGGGACACCGCTGTGGTGGTCCATGTGCGCATACCCGGCCCCGGAGACGGTCATCGTCCCGGCACGGGCGCCGTGCAGGTAGACGACCAGCTTCCCCCCGGCGAGCCGGGCGATGTGGGAGAGGTGGACGTCCAGCTCGCGGCCGTGGTCCCCGGACTCATACGCGGCGCTGCCTGCCGCGCGCGGGTAGGCGTGGCTGCTGTGCAGCGCCGCCTGCAGTTCCATCCCGTGCATCGCCGCCTGGGCGGGCACCGTTCCGGCGGCCAGTAGGCCAGCGGTCACTGCTGCTGCCCCCAGCCCTGCCGCCAATCGCCGCGCGAGCATCGTGATTCCCTCCATGAAAACCATTCCGGTCCTATCCCACGGTGCTGCGCCTGCCCGCCTGGGTGGCAGAGACGAACAGCCCGCCCGGGCATGACCACGGTCCCGAAATAGTGACTGCGCCGCGGCAGCACACATAGCTGGCCGGTTGGGCGGGGTGATCCGCTTACCTGGAGCGCATAACACCGGGCGGCAGTCCAGGCTCTTGCCTGCGGCTCCCAGGTAGCGGTGACCGGTCCGGTGACACCAGGCGGACAGATCTAGCGGCGCGGCCGGGTCGGTGGCATCAGGTGGATCACCGTGCCGGGTGGATGGCGGGCGATGTGCCTGCGCAGTTCGAGCAGGAGCTGCGCACAGGAACGGTCCCCGCCGTCGCGCGCAGATCCGGGTCATTTCTGCCACGGCTGAAGAGCCGGGCCTTCACCGGGGGCGCTGCCATTACCGGATGGTTATGTGCAGCCGGTTGCGGGCGGCGCGCAGCGCCGCTGCGGTTTCCTCGGGCGTGTCGCCTTCGGCGAAGATGAATCCGAGGTACCGGTCCCCGTCGGGCAGCGGGCGGACGCGCTGGCCCACCGGGATGGTGATCGTAAGCCCTGTGATCCCGGGTACCGCCGCTGCTTCTGCCTTCCCGTCGACTGCGCGCAGCGTGCCTGCCTGCTCCGCGTGGAGCATCAGCACCCCCGAAGGGCGCCCGAGGTGAGGGGTGGCGGGGTGGTGTCCCAGGGCGGCTGCCAGCACCATCTCTTCCAGGCTCACCCCGCCGGTGAAGCGGAGCGCCCGCGCGCAGAGCCCGCCGATCGGGCGGGCCGCCAGTTCGAGCATGGCGGGTGCCTGCCGCCCCTGGCGGGTGTCGATGCGCAGTTCGGCGTGGATGGGGCCGTGCCGGAGCCCGAGCGCCCGGGCGGCCCGCCCGGCCGTGGCGAGCACCGCCGCGAGCACCTGCCCGGGCAGCCGGGAGGGGGTCACCAGGAGCGTCTCCTCGAAGGTGGGGCCCTCGGGGGTGTCTGGCTTGTCGAACACGGCCGTCACCGCCAGGGAACCATCGTTCAGGAGGCCGTCGACGCTCACCTCCCAGCCGGGCACATATTCCTCGACGATGAGCGGCTCGTGGGCCGGCCGGCCAGCCGCGGCCAGCACGCTGCGGATCCGGGTGGCTGCTGTGATCGCGCCTGCCTCGTCGTTGGCCCGCAGCACGCCCCGGCTTCCGCTCAGCGACACCGCCTTGACCACGCAAGGGAACCCGGCTCCTGCCGCTGCGCTGGCCAGCGCCTGTTCGCCGGTGCCTGCGGGCAGGATCCGGAACGCCGGCTGATAGACCCCGGTGGCGGCCCACCGGCGCCGCTGCGCGGCCTTATCCGTGGCGGCCATGACCGCCTCGATGGGGTTGTGCGGCAGTCCCGTGCGGGCAGCCACGGCGGACGCCAGGATGAGCATGGGGGTGTCCACCGCGACGACGGCGTCAACCGGCCCGGCCCGGGACACCAGCCGGCCGGCGCTGCGCTCTGGGTCGCGGGGGTCGGCTCGCAGCACCGGGTGGCCGCCGAGGGGCAGCGCCCCGTCGCTGCCCACCACCACGGTGAGCCCCATCCGGTGAGCCGCCGCCAGGAAGTCGCTGGCCCGGTAGGTCTGCGCGGGGATGAGCAGCAGCACCCGCGCCCCGGCCACGCCCGTTGTGCTCACGGCCCGCGGTCCTGGCCCCGGCACGCCTTCATAGCGCTCACCGCTTCGCCGGTGAGAAGAACGGGTGAGTGCCGGATCCGTGATCGGTGACATCGATCAAGCCCACCATGTCCGGGGCGCGGGCCCGCAGCACCGGTTCGATGCCCTGCCGGAGCGTCACCTCGGCCAGGCTGCACCCCTGGCATCCGCCCTCCAGGCGGACCCGGACCCACCCCTGGTCGACGCCGGTGAGGACCACATGCCCGCGGTGGGCCGCGATCGTGGGGTTGATCTCCGCGTCCAGGACGCGGCGAACCCGGTCGCCCAGATCGCCTCCGGCGGCGGGCGGCGGCTCACCGCCCGGCCCGATCACGCGGATCCTGGTGACCTCCGGGACTGCCGCGCGGATCAGCGCCTCCGCCCGGGAGGCCAGCGGAAGGGCCGCTCCGGGAGACCCGCTCGCTTCGAGGGTGACCACACCGTCCTCCACGCCGGCCACCCGCAGGCTGCCACCCCGGGCAACCACCGACGGCAGCACGCTCCGCTCAAGCACGGCCGTCACCCTGGAGGCAAGATCGGTCACCGGGCCGTGCCCCCGTCCGGGGCGGTGGCCGACGGGGCGGCCGGCTCGCTGGCCCGGGCAGCCGAACCGAGCGCGTCATCCAGGTCGGCCACCAGATCGAAAGGATCCTCGATGCCGATAGACAGGCGCAGCAGGTCGCCAGGAACTGGGGACGACGGTCCCTCCGTGCTCCGCCGGTGCTCGATGAGGCTCTCGACCCCGCCGAGGGAGGTAGCCCGCTTGAACACCCGGACCGCCGCCAGCACCGCCATGGCCCGCTCCGGTCCCCCTGCCACCCGGACCGACAGCATCCCGCCGAACCCCCCGCTCATCTGGCGGGCAGCGATCGCGTGACCGGGGTGCGAGGCCAGCCCCGGGTACAGCACAGCGG
>Ga0307374_10004560_pt1 | contig 23022 bp, 19 predicted proteins | sample OX3MG_FD_202532 | JGI IMG/M metagenome (GOLD analysis project Ga0307374, IMG submission 202532) | Soil microbial communities from Risofladan, Vaasa, Finland - OX-3 | ecosystem: Environmental > Terrestrial > Soil > Coastal area > Acid sulfate soil | place: Finland: Risofladan, Vaasa | collected... | reverse complement strand
ATGAGGCCCTCGCCCCGCACGAGGTGGAAGAGCTCGTACTTCTCGACGAGCGGCGTGAGTCCCTTCGCGAACGCCTCGCCGGTCACACGCGCCCGGGAGACGAGGTCCTCGTCGTCGATGGTCTGGAGCGTCGCGAGCCCCGCGACCATCGCGAGCGTGTTGTTCTTGAACGTCGATGAGTGGACGAGCGCCCGCTCCATGGACGAGTACACCTTGTCCGACACCGCGGTCGAGCAGATCATCGCCCCGACCGGGACGTAGCCGCCGGAGAGCGCCTTCGACGTCGTCACGATGTCGGGAACGAGTCCCCAGTGCTCGTGGGCCCACAGCCTCCCGGTCCGGCCGAGACCGGTCTGGACCTCGTCGACGACGAGCAGCGTCCCGTAGCGGTGGCAGAGCTCCTGGACCGCGTCCCAGTACTCCCGGGGCGCTACGTGGACTCCCTTGCCCTGGATCGGCTCGACGACGAACGCGGCGACGTCCCGCTTCGCGAGCGCGCGCTCGAGCGCTCGCGCGTCGCCGAACGGCACCTCGTCGAAGCCCGCGAGGAACGGGCCGAAGCCCTTCTTGAACTCCTTGCCCCCGTTGAGCGAGAGCGCGCCGTACGTGAGCCCGTGGAACGCGTGGTCGCAGTGGAGCACGCGGCCCCTCCGGGTCGCGTAGCGGGCGAACTTGACCGCCGCCTCGACCGACTCGGCACCGGAGTTCGTGAAGAAGACGCGGCCCATCCCGGGGTGCGAGCGGCGCAGGAGCTGCTCGGCGAGGAGCCCCGCGAGTAGGGGCGTGTCCATCTGGACGAGGCTCGCGAGGTCTGCGTCGAGCGCGTCGTGGAGCGCCGCCTTCAGCGCCGGGTGGCTGCGGCCGAGCGCGAACACGCCGAAGCCGGCGAGGAAGTCGAGGTAGCTGCGACCCGAGTCGTCGTAGAGATAGCAGCCCTCCGCCCGCACGTAGCGCCGGTCGAAGCCGATCGTCCGGAGGACCCGCACGAGCTGGGGGTTCACGTGCTCGCCGTAGAGCGCGACGCCGTCCGCGCCGCGCGTGTCGAGCAGCGTCCGCAGGTCGAAGCTCAACGGGTCGCCCCGGTCGCGGTCATCGCCGAGATCCTACCGGCGCCGCGCGCCGCGTCCCAGCAGGCCCGCTGTGCCCGCCGGTGTCGCCGCGGCTCGATAGTGTCGGCCCGCGATGACCGCGACATCGGATGACACGTTCTGCTTCGTGCACGCCGCGGACCTGCACCTCGACACGCCGTTCGCCGGCGTGCACGAGGCTGCGCCCGAGATCGCGGCCGCGCTGCGCGAGGCGTCGCTCGACGCGTTCGACTCGATCGTCTCGCTCGCGCTCGCGCGCGGCGCCGCGTTCCTCGTCGTCGCGGGCGACGTCTACGACGGTCCCGAGCGTGGGCTGCGCGCGCAACTCCGCTTCCGCGAGGGCCTCGCGCGCCTCGCCGGGGAGGGCATCCCGAGCTTCGTCGTCCACGGGAACCACGACCCGGTCACGACCGGCTGGTCCGCGGTCGCGTCGTGGCCCCCGGGGGTCACCGTCTTCGCGTCGGACGCGGTCGCCGTCGTCCCGGTGCACCGGTCGGGCACGCAGATCGCGACGGTCCAGGGGATCAGCTACGCGACGCGTGCGACGGCGGAGAACCTCTCGTTGCGCTTCGCGCGGCCGGACGCGCCGGGCGTCCACGTCGGCGTGCTCCACTGCAACGTGGCGGGCGCCGCCGAGGGCTACGCGGACTACAGCCCGTGCACGCTCGACGACCTGCGCCGGGCGCGCCTCGACTACTGGGCGCTCGGCCACGTCCACCAGCAGCGGGTCCTCGCACGAGGGCACGGACCCGGCGACCCGTGGGTCGTCTACGCCGGGAACAGCCAGGCGCGAAGCCCGCGCGCGAGCGAGCGCGGACCGAAGGGGGCGGTCGTCGTCCACGTGCGCGCCGGAGCGGTCGAGCGCGTCGAGCCGGTCGCGTGCGACCGGGTGCGCTTCGCGTCGCTCGACTGCCCGATCGACGATCTGACGGGCCTGGACGAGCTCGAGGAGCGGCTCGTCGCGCTCGGCACCGACGCGCTCGCCGCCGAGGACGGGCGGTCGCTCGTGCTCGGCGCGCGGATCACGGGCCGCGGCCCGGTGCACCGCGACGTCGCGCGGTCGGGTTCGCTCGACGAGCTGCTTCGCCACCTGCGAGACGGCGCGCGCCGGGACGAGCCGTTCTGCTGGTGGGACCGGCTGACGGACGCGTCGGGGTCGGCGGTCGACCTCGACGAGGTACGCGCCCGGGGCGACTTCTCCGCGGACCTCGTCGCGCTCGCCGAGGCGCTCGGGTCCGACGCGGACACGCCCGGGCTCGTCGCGACCGAGATCGCGGCCTCGGTCCCGCGCGCGCTCGCGGCCGACGTCGCGTCACTCGCCGGGGACCCGGGACGCTTCGCGTCGCTGCTCGACGCCGCGACGCGGCTCGCGCTCGACGAGCTCGCGGCGGGTGGGCCGTGAGAATCGCCGGCTGGCGCGTCGACGGCTACGGCGTGCTCGCCGACCACCGCGTCGACGCGCTGCCTCCCGGGCTCTCGGTCGTCCACGGACCGAACGAGGCGGGCAAGTCGACGCTGCTCGACTTCGTCCGCAACGTCCTGTTCGGCTTCCCCGACCGTCGCCACAGCCGGCCGGCCCGCGAGCCCCTGCGTGGCGGCCGGCACGGCGGCGCGCTGTTCCTCACGGACTCGGCGGGGCTCGGCTGGACGGTCGAGCGCCACGCGGGCGCGGACCTCGTGGTCACGGGACCACACGGCGCGACCTCGGGGGCGCCCGAGCTCGCGCGCCTGCTCGGCGGCGTCGACGCCTCGGTCTTCGCGAGCGTGTTCGCGTTCGACCTCGACGAGCTCGCGTCGCTCCGCTCGCTCGAGCGCGACGAGGTGCGCGACCTCGTGTTCTCCGCCGGAGTGCTCGGCGCCGGGCGCTCCGCGACGCGGGCACTGCGCGCGCTCGCGGAGCGACAGGCTGCCCTCGTCCGGCCGCGCCAGCAGGACGCGGTCGCGAACCGCCTCCGCCGCAGGATCGACCAGGTCGACGCCGAGCTGCGCACGCTGAAGGCGGGAGCCGCCCACTACCCCGAGCGCGCCGAGCAGTGCGCGCGCCTTCGCGAAGGGGCGCGCGACGCGCTGCGCGACGCGGACGACATCCGCCGGCGGCGCGACGACCTCGTGCTCCTCGAGCGCTGCTGGCCCGTGTGGCTCGCGCTCGCCACGGCCGACCGTGACGCCGGGTTGACCGCGCCCCGCACGGCCCGGGACGAGGCCGTGCTCGCCCGCGCACCGGACATCGAGCGGCTCGCTCGCCACCGGTCGGGGCACGAGCAGCGCGTCGCCCGCGAGCGCGCGCTGCGCACGCGCGTCGAGCGCCTCGAGCGGGAGATCGGCGAGGCGCTCGGCGCGCTCGGTCCGGGCGTCGACGCCGAGCGGGTGCGCGCGGTGCCGGTGACCGACGAGGCGCGTGCCGAGGCCGCGCGCCTCGCGACCGAGGAGGTCGGCCGCCGCGCCCGGATCACCTCGGCCCGCGAGGAGATCGAGGCCGCGACCGGCCGCCTCGCGGCCGCCCGGCGCGCCCACGAGGCGGCGGCCGCCGAGGGCGATCCGGGGGCCCGCGCGGGCGAGCTCGAGCGGCGGGTGCGCGCGCTCGGCGAGGTCGGCGACCTGGTCGACGAGCGCGACCGGATCCTCGCGGAGCGCGCCGCAGCCGAGCAGGCGAGGTTCCGCGCGCGAGTCGAGGCCGGCGGGCACCACGGCGGCCGCGGGCTGCAGCGCGCGGTCGCGGTCGCGCTCGTCCTGATCGCGGGCGCGACGGCCGCGGCCGCCGTGTCCGCGCACGGGCGGAGCACCGCGCTGGCAGCGACGCTCGTCGCCGTGGCCGTCGCGCTCGTCGCGCTCGCGGGCGTCGTCATCGCCGCGTCGCGGCGCCGTGACGCCGCGGCCGCGGCCGACGATCGGCCGCCCGACCCTCCGGCAGAGGGCGTCGACCCGGCGCGGCTCGGCGCGCGCATCGCCGAGCTCGCGGGCGACCTCGAGCTCGCGGTCGCGCCGAGCCCGGCGGAGGTCCTCGCCGCGTCGCGCCGCGCGGAGAAGGACCTCGCGACGCGGAGCCGCCTCGACGCGCTCGAGGGCGCGATCGCGGACGCGCAGGCTGAAGTGGAGCGGGTGGCCGCTCGACTCGACGCCGAGCAGCGCGCCGCCGCCCGCGAGGCGGACGCGGTCGCGACGCTCGCCGCCTCGTTCGGGCTCCCCCAGCGCCCTCCCGACGCCGCCACGCTCGACCGGGCGCTCGCGACCCTCGGCGAGGTCGCGCGCATGCGCCGTGAGTGTGACGCGCTTCGCGACGAGATCGCGCCGCTCACGCGCGAGATCGCCGCGCACGAGGCGCAGGTCGACGCGGTCGCCGCGGAGCTCGAGTCGGCCGGGACCGCCGACACCGCCCCACTGCCGGACGTCGAGCGCACGGCGCTCGTCGACGCGCTCGCCGCGGAGCTCGCGCGAGTCGCGGCGCGCGAGTCGCGGCGCGAGGCGCTCGCCCGCGACGCGGCCGAGGCGCGCGCGGAGCTCACGCGCTCGCTCGGGTCCGGCGACCACGCCGACGCGCTGCGCGCGGAGCTCGCGCTCGGTGAGCTCGCCACGTGGGCGACCGAGCGCGGCGAGCTCGACGCACGTCTCGCCGCCGCGGTCGACCGCCACGAGGCGCTCCTCACCTCCTGGCGCGACGCCGAGCGCGACCTCGAGGACCTCGGCCGCTCGGACGCGATCGCTGCGCTTGAGCTCGAGCGCGCGAGCCTTGCCGCGGAGCTCGAGTCCTCGCTCGAGGAGTACGTCGTCGCGGGCCTCGCCCGCCGCCTGCTCGACCAGACGCTGCGCCGCTACGAGCGGGAGCGCCAGCCCGCGGTCGTCGCGCGTGCCGCGGAGCTGTTCCGAACCGTGACGGCGGGACGCTACGTGGAGCTCGTCGCGCGCGCGGAGCCCGACGGCGGGCGCAGCCAGGGGATCAGCGCGATCGCCGAGTCCGGCGCCGTCGTCGACGCGGCCGCACTCAGCCGCGGGACCGCCGAGCAGCTCTACCTGTGCCTCCGGCTCGCGCTCGCGTCGTCGTTCGCGAGCGGCGCGACGGCGCTGCCCGTCGTGCTCGACGACGTGCTCGTGAACTTCGACCCGGCGCGCGCCGCAGCCGTCGCACGCGCCGTCGCCGAGGTCGCCGCGACACACCAGGTCATCGCGTTCACGTGCCACCCGCACATCGTCGAGCTGCTCCGAGCCGCCGCGCCCGACGCGCGGATCGTCGACCTCCCCCGCTCGGGGTGATCACCCGTCGTCGCGGCCGATCCCCGCTGCTCAGCGGTCGGAGACGCGCCGCCCGTCCGCGTGCCACGCCGCGGTCGCGTCATCCCACCCCGTGACCACGACGACGAACAGGGCGAAGGTCAGCACGTGCACGCTCGTGCACCACAGGCAGATCTTCTGGATCTCGAAGAGCTCCGCGTAGACGAGGTAGAACACGAAGCCGATCCCGACGACGCTCGCGGCGAGGCGTGCCCCCGCGACGAGCCTCACGGAGGTCCTCCACGCCCACGGGAGCGAGAGCGCGAGCATCGGGACGAAGTACACGAGACCGAGCACGGCGACCGGGATCCCGAACACCACGGACTCGCTGCTCGTCGTCACGGCTTCGCAGTTGATCGCCCCCGTCGCCGGGCACGCGAGCGTGATCCCCTTCGTGTAGTGCGCGAGCGTCAGGTAGATCGCGACGCCGACCCCCGCGAGGCTCAGCAGGCTCGTGACGACCGACCGCCACCCGACGGGCCCGGGGATCCGCCCCCCGCGATCGCGGGCTCGCAGGCCCCTCGCACCGGCGAAGGACGCGAGCGCCCCCGCACGGCCCACCCGCGGTGCGCGGCGCGGGCGCGCGGGCGGGCGGGACGGGGGGGCGGCGACCCGCGCCTGTCGGCCACGCTCGGACGTCTTCGGTTTCGACATCTCCGCTCGGTCAGCTCACCGGCTTCGCGGCGGCGAGGACCTTCGCGGCAGCGGCCACCCCGGGGCTCGCGCACACCGACGCGGGCTTGCCGCCGTCGAGCGAGCAGATCGCAGCCGAGATGTAGTTGGCCTGCGCGACGAAGATCTTCGCGTCGATCGCCTTGCCGACGGCCGAGGACGGGTTCCTGATCGCGGCCGCGATCGCCGATCGGCCCGGGCCGCCGTTGTTCAGGTAGCCGTACGGCGAGAAGATCTGGGCCATCGCGCTCGGGTCCCCCGACGAGACGTACTTGTTGCCGATGTCGAGGAACGGGATGCCCGCCGACGTCGCGGGGTTGAACGGGGCCGCCGGGGTCGTGCCCGACCCGTCGTACTTCGCGTAGAGCTTGTTCACGTACGCGGGCGGGTTCACGAGCGGGTTCTGGTTCCGGTCCTCCGACTCGTACGGGGTGAACGCGACGTACGGGCTCGTGTAGCTCGACTTGTAGAACGAGAACGTCGGGATGTCGCCGTCGGTCGTCGCCGACGACATGAGCCGCAGATTGTGGAACGTCCCGAACCGGCCGAGCGCGGCGATCAAGGACCAGCGCATGAGCGCGCAGTAGGGACAGAACTCGCCGCCGACGTAGACGAACTGCGGCTTGCCGCCGGAGGTGAGCGGGGGCTGCCCGCTCGTCACGGTGAACGCGGCCGACTGGCCGCCCGTGCCGACAGCGTCGAACGTCGAGGACGGGATCGTCGCGACGGTCGACACGAGCGACGCGGGCGCATACGTCGGGTTGCGACCGGACGCGCTGCCCGAGGACGTGCTCGGGCTCGAGCCGCCGGTCAGCTTCACGACGACGAGCACGACGACGAGCACGACGACGACCGCGACCGAGACCCACCCGATCGTGGACGATCCCTTCCGCCGGCTGCGCTCGTAGCGGCGCGCGGCGCCCGACTGCTTCGCGTTGCGATGCGGCGGGGCCTGCCCGCCGAGCCGTCGGGCCCCCGGACCCGACGGTGCGGGCGGCGCACCGCCGCTCGGCCGCGTGCGCGCCCTGCTGTTCTTGCTCGCCATCGGCCCGGCTGCTCCCTTCACCATGCGACCCGGGGAGTCTACCGGCCCCGGCTGAGCAGCAGCTGAGGCACGCGTCAGGCGTCGCGACCTGCCGTCCGACGCCCGTGGCCGTGAAGAACGGGACTGCTCAGATGGCCGTGCAGAACGGGACCGGGTCGCAGTAGAGCATCGCGTCGAGCCGTCTCGCGGCTCCCGGCTCGAGCTCGGCGACGCGCCCCGCCCGCTGCAGGCTCGTCGCACGCGTGCCGCCCAGGTAGAGCGTCGCGAGCTCGCTCGCGCCGAGCGCGAGCTCGGGGCGGGACCCGGCGCGCGCGACCTCGACCGCGCCCGTCCGGTCCACCTCGACCGACCAGCGGGCCGCGTTCCACGGGCAGAGCTCGTCGCGCAGGTCCACGACGACGCGCCCGGGCGCGCCGTACCCGCGGCGCTCGAGCGCGGCGCGCGCGTCGACGAGGCGGAGCCACGCGCCGTCGCACGTGTCGACGGTCCGCAGCGCCCGGGGCTCGTCGAGCAGGTGCCGCAGCGGCTCGTCGACCGGGCGCTCGCCGGTCCGCACCGCGTCGGTCAGGTCGATGCCGAGCAGGTAGGCGAAGAGCGCCGCGTACGCGGTGTCCGTGAGCGCGCAGCACTCGAGGATTGCGACCTCGCGCCGTTCCGCGGCGCCGACGGCCGCGGCAGCGGCGCGCACCTCGTAGATCGCGTAGCCGTCGACGTCCGGGCCCGCCGCGTACGCGGCGAGGAAGCGCGGGGGGCCGCCGTCGCCCGCGGTCTCGGAGCCGAGCAGCTCCGACCACGCGTCGACACGGCGCGAGATCTCCCCGGGCCGGCGCCGGCGCGCGGCGTCGAAGACCGCGGGGAACGCCTCCGCGGCCTCTGCGGCGTCCAGCAGCTCGACCGCGCCGGACGAGGCACGCGCTCCCCCGAGCGCGCGGGCCCTTCCCCGGTCGACGAGGTACGTCGCGGTCGCGGTCGCCGCGCCCCAGCCGAAACGGGCGTAGATGCCCGCCTCGCTGGCCCCGAGCACGGCGATCGCCTCGCCGCGCTCGCGCGTGTCGGCGAGCACCGAGCCCATGAGCGCGCTCAGGACCCCACGGCGTCGGTGCGTCGGCCGGACGGCCACGTCGCTCAGGCAGGTCGCAGGAGCGGGGTCGAGACCGGGAAGCGTGATCTCGACGTCGTGCGCGACGATCGCTCCGGCGACGAGCGGCCCGTCGTCGACGACGTGGCTCCTCCCGCCGCCGAGGATCGCACCGAGGGCGTCGCGGCGCGCGGGCGTGTAGCGCGCCGCGAACCCGGCCTCGAGGCACGCGCGCACGCCGTCGAGGTCCCCGGGCTCGGCCCGGCGGGGCGGGCCGCCGGGCGGGCCTACGTCCCGCCTCAGCTGCCGGCGCCGTGCTCGCCGGAGGACGCGTCGTCTCCGGCGCCCTGCGAGTCGCCGGCCGCGGTCCCGCCCGCTCCCGCCGGCCGCGCGTCGCCGCCGAGCTCGCGCAGGTGCTTTCGGATCTCGATCACGCGCTCGTCGCTGTGGTTGGCGTCGGAGCCCTTCGACTCGAACAGCTCCCGGCGGTCCTCTTCGGCCGCTCGCTCGGCTGACGCGTCCGCGGCCGCGAGGCGTGCCTCGATGCCTTCCGACACGATCTTCTCGGCCTCGGCGACGAGCGCCTCGACCATCTCGCCCTCCGGTACGACGCGCACGATCTTGCCCTTGATGAACAGGTGACCGCGCTTTCGGCCCGCCGCGATCCCGAGGTCCGCCTCGCGCGCCTCGCCGGGTCCGTTCACGACGCATCCCATGACCGCGATCTGCAGCGGGATCTTGCGCGCCTCGAGCGCGACCTGCGCGTCGTTGGCGACCTTGATCACGTCGATCTCCGCGCGCCCGCAGGACGGGCACGCGATGAGGTCGAGGCCCTTGCGCTCGCGCAGGCCGAGAGCCTCGAGCAGCTGGCGCCCGGCGCGCGCCTCCTCGACGGGGTCCGCCGTGAGCGAGTAACGGATCGTGTCCCCGATGCCCTCGGCGAGCAGGGTCGCGATGCCGGCCGTCGCCTTGACGAGGCCGCCGGGGGGCGGGCCCGCCTCGGTCACGCCGAGGTGGAGCGGGTAGTCGAACGTCTCCGACGCGAGTCGGTACGCCTCGATCATCAGCGCGACGTTCGACGCCTTCACGGAGATCTTCACGTCGTGGAAGTCGACCTCGTCGAAGTAGGCGAGCTCCATGCGCGCGGACTCGACGAGCGCCTCCGGTGTCGCGCCGCCGAACCGCTCGTAGAGCGCGGGGTGGAGCGACCCGGCGTTCACCCCGATCCGGATCGGGACGCCACGGTCACGCGCCTCGGCCGCGACGAGCTTGATCTCCTCGGGCTTGCGAAGGTTCCCGGGGTTGAGCCGCAGCCCGTTCACGCCGGCGTCGAGCGCCGCGAGGGCCATCTCGACGTGGAAGTGGATGTCGGCCACGATCGGGACGGGCGAGCGTGGCACGATCTGCGCGAGGCCCTCGGCCGCCTCGCGCTCGTTGCACGTGCAGCGGACGATGTCGGCGCCGGCGCCGGCGAGGGCGTAGATCTGCTGGATCGTGGCCTCGACGTCGGCGGTCTTCGTCGTCGTCATCGACTGGACGCTCACGGGCGCGTCCCCGCCGACCGCGACGCCACCGACGTGGATCTGGCGGGTCGGGCGCCGCTTCGCGACGCTGACCGCGGCTTTCGCCATCGTCTTCCTACCTCCCGGTCCCGGCTCCGGTGCTCAGGGCCCTCCGCAGAGCCTACGGTGCCCACACGCCGGCCGCGACGCCGCGCGCGGCGTGCCTCAGCCGCCGGGCAGGCTCACGGGCTGGACGATGTTCGTGTAGAGCGCGCCGACGCCGAGCACGACCATGAACAGCAGGAACACGTACGCGACGGGCATGAGCTTCGCGACGTTCGCGTGGTAGCGGCGGTTGCGGCGCGAGCGGATCCGCTCGTAGATCGCGATGGCGACGTGCCCGCCGTCGAGCGGCAGCATCGGCACGAGGTTGATCATCCCGATGAAGATGTTGATCGCGACGAGGATGTAGAGGAGCTCGGAGACGTTCTGGCGCGCCGCCTGCGCGCCGATCTGGATCGCGCCGAGGATCGAGATCAGCTGCCCCGACGACCCGGACGCGCCGCCCGACCCGCTCGAGACCGCCGCACCTCCGCCGGACGTGCTCGCACCGCCCCCTCCCGTCCCGCTGCCCGCGGTCGCGACCTGGTGGGCGAACGAGCTGAGCCCGTGGAGCGAGAAGACGTCGACGAGTCCGCCCGCCGTCTGTGCGGTGATCGAGCCGAGCAGCGTCGCGGCCCTGCCCACGGCGACGAACGGGTTCGTGGTCTCGTTGCGCGTGAGGAAGTCGAGCTCCACGCCGATCACGCCGGTGGGCGGCGCGGAGGGACCGACGAGCGGCACGGCCTTGCCGGCCTCGAGCACCTTCACGTCGCGCGCGTCGGCCGGGCGGACGTGCAAGGTCAGGTCGTGCCCGCCGCGACGCACGAGGACGGAGATCTCCTTGCCCGCGTGGCTCTTCACGAACGTGACGAACTGCTCGCCGTTCGAGAAGCCGTTGCCGTCCACCGCGAGGATCTCGTCCCCGGGGCGCAGGCCCGCGATCTCGGCCGGGCTCCGGCCCCCCGCGAAGCTCGTGAGCCCCGTGACCGCGGGCGTCGCGGGCACCGGCACACCCGAGAGCGCGAGCATGCCCCAGAGCAGCAGGAACGCCATCACGAAGTGCATCGCCGAGCCTGCGACCGCGACGAGCAGCCGGCGCGGGAAGCTGGCCTGGCGGTAGCTGCGCGGCTCGTCACCCGGGTCGACGTCCTCGAGCATCGTCATTCCGACGATCCGCACGTAGCCACCGGCCGGGATCGCCTTCACGCCGTACTCGGTCTCGCCGCGACGCACCGACCAGATCCTCGGGCCGAAGCCGAGGAAGTACTCGGTGACCTTCATCCCGGAGAGCTTGGCGGCGACGAAGTGACCGAGCTCGTGGACCATGACCATGACGATCAGGGCGACCACGACGACGAGCTCGGGCAGCCCGTGGAGGACGGCAGCGAGCACGACCCCCGCGACGACGACCACGACGAGCCTGATCGCCGCGTTCCGGCTGGCCCGAGCGCGCGGCGCACCGGGTTGCACCGGGCCGCCGGCCTCCGGACGCTCAACGACTGTGCTCACGCCTGCTGCTCCCTGCGCTCGACCGCTGCCTCGGCCGCGCGCCTCGCGGCCGCGTCGGCCTCGAGGACGTCGGCGACCTCCAGAAGCTTGGTCTCCTCGTGGCCGTCGAGCACCTCGGCGACGACCTGCGAGATCCCGAGCCAGCCGATCCGCCCGTCGAGGAACGCCGCAACGGCCACCTCGTTCGCAGCATTCAACCACGCGGGCGCGCTCCCGCCGGCGCGCCCCGCCGCGTAGGCGAGCGCGAGGCACGGGAAGGTGTCGAGGTCGGGCGGCGAGAAGTCGAGGCGGGCGAGCTTCGACCAGTCGAGCACGCCGTACGGGGTGCGCAGCCGGCCCGGGTAGGCGAGCGCGTAGCCGATCGGGAGGCACATGTCCGGCTCGGAGAGCTGCGCGAGCGTCGCGCCGTCGCAGAACTCGACCATCGAGTGCACGATCGACTGCGGGTGCACGACGACCTCGATCGCGTCGAAGTCCACGCCGAACAGCTCGTGCGCCTCGATGACCTCGAGCCCCTTGTTCATGAGCGTCGAGGAGTCGACCGTGATCTTCGGGCCCATCGCCCAGGTCGGGTGGGCGAGCGCGTCGGCGATCGTGACCGTCGCGAGCTGGTCCACGGTGCGTCCCCGGAACGGTCCACCGCTCGCGGTGACGACGAGCCGGCGCACGTCGGGCGGCGGCACGAGGAAGTCGGCGGCCGACTGCGCGCCCGCGCGGTGGCGGCGCTCGCCGAGGCACTGGTGGATCGCGCAGTGCTCCGAGTCGACGGGCACGATCTCGGCCCCGGGCGTCGCGCGCGCGACCTGGACGACGGGCGCGCCAGCGATGAGCGACTCCTTGTTGGCGAGCGCGAGCCTACGGCCCGTGCGCAGCGCGGCGAGCGTCACCGGCAGGCCCGCGAAGCCCACCACCCCGTTCACCACGACGTCGCCGACGGACGCGACGGCCTCGAGCGCGCCCGGGCCGGCGACGACCTCGACGCCGCGCGGCACGAGCGACGCGAGCTCCGGGGCGAGGCGCTCGTCGCCGATCGCGACGCGCTCCGGCCGCAGGTCGCGGGCCTGCTCCGCGAGGAGCGCGACCGACCGGTACGCCCCGATCGCGACGACCTCGTAGCGGCCGGGATCGCTCCGGACGACCTCGATCGTCTGCGTCCCGATCGACCCGGTCGAGCCGACGATGCTCACGCGTGTCGGGTTCATGCGATGTGGACGATCCTGACCAGGTAGTACGCGGCCGGGAGCACGAACAGCATCGCGTCGACGCGGTCGAGCACTCCGCCGTGCGCGGGGAGCAGGGACCCCATGTCCTTCACGCCGAGATCGCGCTTCACGATCGACTCCGCGAGGTCGCCGATCGGCGCGACGACCGCGACGACGACCCCGAGCAGGAGCGCGTGGGGGAGCGTGAACGGGTGGATCCGCGCGACGACGGTCGCGGCGACCACGAGCGCGAGCACGGTCCCGCCGGCGAGGCCCTCCCAGCTCTTGTTCGGGCTGATCCGCCGCGCGAGCGGGTGGCGGCCGACGAGCGAGCCCGTCGCGTACGCGCCGACGTCGGCGGCGATCGTGATCGCGACGGCGCCGACGAGCACGGCCACGCCGTGGCGGTGCGGGTACGCGGCCGGGTCGAGCAGCAGCCCCGCGAACGAGCCGAGCACCCCGACCCACGAGACGACGAGCAGGGTCGCGCCGAGGTTCGCGACCGGCTCGTGCGCGCCGCGCTCGGTCGTGCCGTCGAGCAGGTACCAGCAGAACGTGAGCAGCACGACGAGGCCGAGCACGAGCGGCACCGCCTGCGGGCCACGGAAGTAGCTGCCGACGACGAGGGCCGGGACCGCGAGCAGCCCGAGCAACGTCGCGGGCTCCCGGCCGGAGCGGCGGATGGCACCGAACGCCTCCCCCGCTGCGAGCGTCACGAGGACCGCGACGAGCGCGAGCGAGGCGACCGGACCGGCGAGGAAGCACGCGAGGGCGATCGCACCCGCGACGATGCCGGTGACCGTCGCCTGCAGCGGGCTGCGCCGCGCCCGCGGGCGCACCGGCGCCGCGTCCCTGCCGCGGCCCACCTGCCGCCGCGGGCGACCGGCAGCGTGTGCCGGGCGCGCCGGCGCCGAGGGGGCCCGGTCGTCGCCGGCCCGACGGTGCGACGCTCGTGCCGCGCCCTTCGCGCCGCGGCCGCGCCGCGGGCGGAGCGGCTCGTCATGATCGGCGTCGGCCGGCGGCGGCGCGCCGTCGAGGAGCGACGCCCACGCGTCGTCGTCGATGTCGAAGCCGTCGGCGTCGAGCGGGCTCGCGTCGTCGCGCCCTGCGTGGGCCGCGACCGCCGGAACGTCGTCCTCCACGAGGAACGCGAGGTCGAGGTCCTCGTCCCAGTCGGAACGGTTCTCGCGCCACGAGGGGCCGCGCATCGTCGAGCCGCCGGCGCCCGCGTCGAACTCCTCGTCGTCGAGCAGGATCCTCGGAACCTGACCGGTCGGCGGGTCGCCCCAGTCGGGCAGCTCGAGCGGCGAGAACAGCTCGGAGTCCGTGGCCGGTCGGCCGCGGTCGTCGCCGGCCGGTGCCTGGTCCGGCCGGCGCCCGGTGGAGGGCGCGAGCCCGGCCGCGACCGCGGCCTCGACCGCGGCGATCCGGACGCCGTCGGAGCCCGTGTCGGTCGGGCGCGCCGTCGGCGGGCCGGAGGGACCATCGGGCGCGCCCGCTCCGGGCGCGGACCGCCCCGCGTCAGCGTCGACGCCCGATCCTCGGCCGCCGCCCGACCGGTCCAGCTGGTCCGACGAGGTGTCGCCCAGCGGCGGGACGCCGTCGTCTCGCTCCTCCACTACGCCTCCCCTTCGTGAGTCGCCCGACGCTTCGCGGGCAGTCCCTCGGGACGCCCGCCGCACTCACACGTCGAGCAGCTCCTGCTCCTTGTGGGCGAGCAGGCGGTCGATCTCGGCGACGAGCTCGTGGGTCCGCTTCTCGAGGTCCTTCTCGGCCCGGTCGAGGTCGTCGGAGGAGATCTCGCCGTCGCGCTCGAGGGCCTCGAGGTCCTGGCGGACGGCGCGGCGCGCCGCACGCACCGCGACGCGCGAGTCCTCGGCGCGCTGCCGCACGACCTTCACGAGGTCCTTGCGCCGCTCCTCGGTGAGCTGGGGGAACACGAGCCGGATGACCGACCCGTCGTTCGACGGGTTCACGCCGAGGTCCGACAGCTGGATCGCCTTCTCGATCGCCTTCAGCGCGCCCTTGTCGTAGGGGTGCACGACGAGGACGCGGGCCTCGGGCACGGTGAGCCCTGCGAGCTGCTGGAGCGGCACCTCGGTGCCGAAGTAGTCGACACGGAGCTTCTCGACGAGCGCCGGCATCGCGCGTCCGGTGCGCACGGTCGCGAACTCGGACTTCGCGTGCTCGACCGCACGCTGCATCCGCTCGCGCCCCTCCGCGAGGGCGAGGTCGATCAGCGAGTCGTCGCTCATCTGACCAGCGTACCGATCGGCTCGCCCGTGAGGGCCCCGCGGATGTTCCCCGGCTTCATCAGGTCGAACACGAGGATCGGCAGGTGGTTGTCCTTGCAGAACGTGATCGCGGTCATGTCCATGACCCGCAGGTCCCGGGCGATCACCTCGTCGAAGCCGATCTCGTCGAAGCGGGTGGCGTCGAGGTGCGTCCGCGGGTCCGCGCTGTACACGCCGTCGACGCCCGAGTGCGTGCCCTTCAAGATGACCCCGGCCTCGATCTCCGCGGCACGCAGCGCCGCGGGGGTGTCGGTCGTGAAGTACGGGTTGCCCATGCCCGCGGCGAAGATCACGACCCGGCCCTTCTCGAGGTGGCGGATCGCCCGACGCCGGATGTACGGCTCGCACACCTCGGCCATCGTGATCGCGGAGAGCACACGCGTCGGCCGGCCGGCCCGCTCGATCGCGTCCTGCAGCGCGAGCGCGTTGATCACGGTGCCGAGCATCCCCATCGTGTCCGAGGTCGCGCGGTCCATCCCCTCGCCCGCACCGGTCGTGCCGCGCCAGATGTTGCCGCCGCCGATCATGATCGCGAGCTGGACGCCGAGCTCCTCGCAGGAGTCGGCCACCTCCGCTGCGATGCGCGTGACCGTGCCCGCGTCGATCGTCTCGTCCGACGACGCGCTCGCGAGCGCCTCGCCCGACAGCTTGAGCACCGCCCGCGGCCACCGCGGCACGACGCCGGAGCCGCTGGTCTCGCGCACCGTGCCGGGCAGCTCAGCCGTCTCGGTGCTCACGCACCCACGACGACCTGGGCGAACCTCGTGACCGTCGCCGCGCCGACCAGCTGCGCGATCGTCTGCTTCTCGTCGCGCGCGTACGGCTGCTCGAGCAGCACCCGCTCCTTGTACCAGCCCTGGAGGCGACCCTCGACGATCTTGTCGAGCTGGGCCCCCGGCTTGCCCTCGTTCTTCGCGATCGTCGCGATCGTCTCCCGTTCGGCGGCGACCGCTGACTCGGGCACGTCGGACTTCGCGAGGTACTCGGGGCGCGCGAACGCGATGTGCACCGCGACGTCGTGGGCGAGCTCGGGCGAGCCGCCGAGGAGCTCGACGAGGATGCCGTTCACGCCGCGACCGTTTTGAACGTGCAGGTAGCTCCCGAGGACGGCGCCCGCCGCCGCCTCGAAGCGGACGTGGCTGCCGACGGCGATGTTCTCCTTCAACGTGACCTTCAGCTCGTCGACCGCGCCGGCGTGCGCCCCGACTCCCTCCTCGCCGCTCACCGCGACGGCCTCGGCGAGCTCGTCCACGAGCCGGACGAAGTCCGCGGACTTCGCGACGAAGTCCGTCTCGCACTCGAGCGCGACGACCGCGCCGCGGCGTCCCTCGTCGGTCACGACGACGGACACCGCGCCCTCGGACCGCTCGCGGTCGCCCCGCTTGCTCGCCCCGGCGAGCCCCTGCTCGCGCAGGCGCAGCGCGGCCTTCTCGATGTCACCGTCGGTCTCGACGAGCGCGTTGCGCGCCGCGAGGATCCCGGCACCGGTGAGCCGGCGCAGCTCCTGCACGTCCTTTGCGGTCACGTCGGCCACGATCAGGCCTCCCCCGCCGCGACGCCCGCGGCGACCGGCTCGGACGCGGCGCCGGTGCCACCGGCCACGGCGTCCGCGGGTGCCGCCGCCGGGTCGCCCGCGGGCGCCGCCGGGGGCGGCGTGGCCGGGCTCCCGCCGGACGCGGGCCCGTCGTCGCCGCGTGCGAGCTTGTTGGCCGCGCGGCGCGACGCGATGAAGCGGCCCTCCTTCACGGCATCGGAGATGATCCGGCACATGAGCCGGCCGGAGCGGATCGCGTCGTCGTTGCCCGGGATCACGTAGTCGATGACATCGGGGTCGCAGTTCGTGTCGACGACCGCGATCACCGAGAGCCCGAGCTTGTTGGCCTCGGTGACCGCGATGTGCTCCTTCTTCGTGTCGATGACGAAGATCGCCTTCGGCAGCCTCGTGAGGCGGCGGATGCCGCCGAGGTTGCGCTCGAGCTTCTCGAGCTCGCGCCCGAGGAGCAGCGCCTCCTTCTTCGGAAGCGCGTCGAACTCTCCGGACTCCTTCGCGGCCTCGAGCTCGGCGAGCTTGCGGACGCGGCCGGACATCGTCTCGAAGTTCGTGAGCATGCCGCCGAGCCAGCGCTGGTTCACGTACGGCATGCCGCAGTCCGCGGCGTACTCGGCGACCGGGTCCTGGGTCTGCTTCTTCGTCCCGACGAACAGGATCGTGCCACCGTCGGCCACGAGATCGCGCACGTAGGAGTACGCGGCGTCGATCCGGTCGAGCGTCTGGTGCAGGTCGATGATGTAGATGCCGTTGCGCTCGCCGTAGAGGAACCGCTTCATCTTCGGGTTCCACCGGCGGGTCTGGTGCCCGAAGTGCACACCGGCCTCGAGGAGCTGCTTCATCGTGACGACGGCCATGTCGATCCTTCCCGACGGTTGCGCTGATCCGGGCTCAGCGCCCCCGCTGGGGGCGACCGTGGGCGAGTCCGGACGTACGGTAGCTGGGGCCCCGGTCGGGGCCGCCGACATCGTAGCCGCTCAGGCCCGCGGGTGAGCACCCTGGTAGACGCCCACGAGGCGCTCGCGCGACACGTGCGTGTAGATCTGCGTCGTCCGCAGGCTCGCGTGACCGAGCAGCTCCTGGACCACGCGGAGGTCCGCCCCGCCGTCGAGCAGGTGCGTCGCGAAGCTGTGCCGGAGCACGTGCGGATGGGTCGGCACCGGCGAGCGGCGGTCGAGGATCCTGCGCACGTCTCGCGGCCCGATCCGGCGCCCGCGCGCGTTCACGAACAGCGCCCTCGCGGGAGAGTCGGGCGCGAGCAGAACGGGCCGCCCGTCCGACAGGTAGCGACGGAGGGCCTCCGCCGCGGGCCGGCTCGTCGGGACCCGCCGCTCGCGGGCGCCCTTGCCCCAGACCGTGACCGCCGGCACGTCCAGCTCCAGCGCCTCGACGTCGAGCGTGCAGCACTCGCTCACGCGAAGGCCCGACCCGTAGAGCAGCTCGAGCAACGCGTCGTCGCGAAGGTCGCGCGCAACCACGACCGGGGAGCGGGCCGGGGCCGGGCGGCGCGGCGGCCCGGCGCGCTCCGGCTCGAGCAGGAGCGCGAGGTCCCGGGCGTTCAGCACCTGGGGGAGCCTGGCCTCGCCCGACGGCGCGCTCAGCCGGAGCGCGGGGTCCGCGCTCACGAGGCCCTCGCGCGCCGCCCACCGGAAGTACCTGCGGAGCGACGCCGCCTTCCTCGCAACCGTCCTCCGCGCGTACCCGCGGGTCGCGAGGTACGCGAGGTAGCGCCGGAGCAGGATCCGGCTCACGTCCGAGGGGCACGACGCCCCCGAGCGCGACGCCCACTCGGCGAAGGCGGAGACGTCCGAGCGGTACGCGGTGACCGTCGCCGGGGCCGCACGCCCGATCGATGCGACGAACGACTCGACGTCCCAGCTCACCGACGTGATCGTAGCCCGGGGGGCGTCGCGCGCACGGCGGTCGGCACACAGGGCCGCCGTTGCGAGAAGATGTGCGCATGGCCAGCCACATCCTCCTCGTCGAGGACGACGAGCGAATCCGGACCTCGATGCGGCTCGCGCTCGAGGACGAGGGTTACGAGCTCACCGAGGCGGGGAGCGGCGAGGAGGCGCTCGAGCTCGCCGCGCAGGCCGCCACCGGGCAGCCGTTCGAGCTGCTCATCATCGACATCATGCTCCCCGGGATGGACGGCTTCGCGTGCTGTCGGGAGCTTCGGCGCCAGAGCGCGGTGCCCATCATCATGGTGACCGCCCGCACCGACACGCACGACGTCGTCGCGGGACTCGAGGCCGGGGCGGACGACTACGTGACGAAGCCGTTCGAGCCGAAGGAGCTCGCGGCGCGCATCCGGGCGCTTCTCCGGCGTGCGCGTGCGACGGAGGGCGCGACGTCCTCGCTCGTGTTCGGCGAGCTCGAGATCCTCCCCGACGCTGGGGTCGTCCGGCTCGGCGGCGAGGAGGTCCACCTCACGAGGACGGAGTTCCTCCTGCTCTGCGAGCTCGCCGCGAACGTCGGCAAGGTGCTCTCCCGAGAGCAGCTCCTCGAGCGCGTCTGGAGCTACGACTACTTCGGCGACGGGAGGCTCGTCGACGTCCACGTGCGGCGGCTTCGCACGAAGGTCGAGCCCGACCCCGCGAACCCCCGGCACGTGCTCACCGTCCGCGGGCTCGGCTACAAGCTCACGCCGTAGGCGACCGTGCGCCTCTCGTCCCCGCTGTCCCGCCCGCGTCTCGGTCCGGGGAGCGCGGACAGCGCGATCGTCGCGACCGTTCCGACCCGCGGCGAAGTGCCGCGTCCGGTGCAGCGCCACCCTCGGCTCGGCCTTCGGAACCGCGTGACGCTCAGCTTCGCGCTCGGTGCGTTCGCGCTGTCGAGCGCTCTCGGCGCGATCACCTACTTCACGACGCGCTCGTCGATCCTGCGCCAGGCGCAGTCGTCGTTCATCTCGACCGTGTTCGCGAACGCCGCGAGCCTCCAACCGTCGCTCGGCGACTACAGCACCGCGATCAACGCGCTCTCGACGATCGACAAGGGCTCGGAGTCCGACTCCGCGCTCTACCTCGACGGTCAGTGGCACTTCATCCACCCGACGCTCGCGACACCCGCCGCGCTCCCGGACGGGCTGCGCCTCACCGCGATCGGCGGCACGCCCGCGAGCCAGATCTTCCGGCTCGACGGCGCGACGGTCATCGGCGTCGGCGTTCCGATCCCGGTCGAGAAGGCGACGTACTTCGAGGTCTTCTACCTCACCCAGACCCAGCGGACGCTGCAGATCATCCTCGCCTCGCTCGTCGCGGCGGGCGTCGCGACCACGCTCGCCGGCACGGTCCTCGGCCGCTGGGCGGCGGGACGCGCGCTGCGGCCGCTGCGCGAGGTCTCGCGCGCGGCGCTCGACATCGCGAGCGGCCGCCTCGACACCCGGCTCGAGACGGCCGACGTGCGAGACCTCGCCCTCCTCGCGTCCTCCTTCAACCGCATGGTCGACCGGCTCCAGCAGCGGATCGAGCGGGACGCCCGGTTCACCTCGGACGTGAGCCACGAGCTCCGCTCGCCCCTCACGACGCTCGCCGCGTCGCTGTCGGTGCTCGAAGGGCGCCGGGAGGAGCTGCCCGAGCGATCTCAGCAGGCGCTGCTGCTCCTCGCCGCGGAGATCCGGCGCTTCCAGAAGATGGTCGCGGACCTGCTCGAGATCTCCCGGCTCGACGCGGGCTCCGCGGACTTCGAGACGAGCGTCGTCGAGGTCGGCGAGCTGCTGCGCAACGCGGTCTCCTCGACGCGCACCGGCGTGAGCGTCGAGGTCGGCGACGAGGTCTCGGGCCGGATCATCGCGGTCGACAAGCGGCGCTTCGAACGGATCATCGCGAACCTGCTCGACAACGCGCGGCGCTACGCGGGCGGCGCGTCCCGGGTCGCCGCCGTCGGCCTCGACGGGCGCGTCCGCTTCGTCGTCGAGGACGAGGGGCCGGGCATCCCGCCCGAGGAGCGCGCGCGGGTCTTCGAGCGCTTCGCGCGCGGTACGGCGGCAGCCGGCAGCCGCGGCACGGGCGACGGCACGGGCCTCGGGCTCGCGCTCGTCGCGGAGCACGTGAAGCTCCACGGCGGGCGCGTGTGGGTCGAGGGCCGGGCGGGCGGCGGCGCTCGCTTCGTCGTCGAGCTCCCGCTGCTCGACGAGGACCTCGTCGACGACGACGAGGCTCCGGGCCCCGTCGTCCCCGCGCCGGTGGCCGCGCGCGCCGCCCGGGACCGGAGCACGACACCGTGAGCGCGTCCCGCTCCCGGGCACTCGCCGCGGCCGGGCTCGTCGCCGCGGGCGCGCTCCTCGCCGGCTGCGGCATACCCCTGAGCAACGCCGCCCAGCCGCTCCCGCTGTCGCGCGTCCCGCCGGCGCTCCTGCGCGGCCCCGTGTCGACGACGACGACCGCCCCGTCCAACAGCACCCACGCGGTGCCGATCGGGATCTACTTCCTCGACAACTCCGGCGCGAACGCCCGGCTCGTGCGCACGATCGCCCACGTCCAGCCGCCGGCGACCGCTGTCGAGGCCCTCGACTTCCTGACGAACGGGCCCACCGCCGCGGACAGCAGGTACCACGGGCTCCAGACGGCCCTCAGCCAGTCGCCCCAGGCGACGCCGGGCGTCGTGCGGGTGAACCGCCAGACCGGCATCGCGACGGTCGCGCTCGACGACACCACGTACACGCTGTTCGGCACCCAGGCGTACGAGGCGTTCGCCCAGATCGTCTTCACCGTGACCGACCCGCAGTTCGGGATCAAGTCGGTCGACTTCACCTTCGGCGGAAGCTCAGCCCAGGCGTACCTGCCGGACGGCACGTTCATCTCCCGACCGGTCACCCGCGCGGACTACGCCTCACTCGCGCCCGTGACGCCGACGACGAAGCGGGCCGTCACGCACGTCACCCACGTCACCCACGCGTCGGGAGCGCGCCCGCTCACCTGAGCCGCGGCTATCGGCCGACTCGCGACGCGGGCGCGGCGGCCAGTGCGGCGCGCCGTTCAGTCGGCCGGGTCAGCCCTGCGAGCGCTCGCCGGCGAGCGCGGAGTCCCAGGCGACCGACGGCGCGTCGGACCACAGCCGCTCGAGCCCGAAGCGCGCGCGGGCCTCGAGCCCGAACACGTGGACGACGAACGACCCGTAGTCGACGAGCACCCACTCCGCGCCGGCGAGACCCTCCACGCGCCGCGTCTGCGTGCCGCCCGCCTCCCGCACGCCGCGAGCGACCTCGTCGACGATCGCCCGCACCTGGCGGTCGTTGCGGCCCGCGGTCACGACGAAGTAGTCCGTGATCCCGAGGAGGTCGCCGACGTCGAGCACGGACGTCTCCTCGAGCGTCTTCGTCGCGGCGGCACGCGCCGCGACGAGCGCGAGGTCGAGCGCCCCGCCCGCGCCACCCGGCGCGAACGCGGCGACCGCCGGTTCGACCGGCACGGTGAGCTGGTTCACGCTCGAGGTCATCTCCACGAAGCGTACAGGCCGCGCTCGCGGATCACGCGGATCGCGGCCTCGGGCACGAGGTAGTCGAGCGGGCGGCCCGTCGCGGCACGCTCGCGCAGGTCGGTGCTCGAGATCTCGAGCGCCGGGACCTCGATCGCGACGGCGCGCCAGGTCGCGACCGGCCCCGCCGGCCCGAGGTCGACCGGGTGGCTGCCCGGGCGGTTCACGACGACGAGGGTGACCGCGGACCGCACCGCGTCGACGCGCTCCCAGGTGTCGAGCCCCGCGACCACGTCGGCGCCGACCACGAGGTAGATCTCGGCGCCAGGGTGCAGCCGGCCGAGCTCGTCGACGGTGTCCGCGGTGTACGACACCCCGCCCCGCTCGACCTCGATCGCCGACGCCTCGACCCCCGGCGTCGACGCGACCGCGGCCTCGACGACCGCGAGCCGGTCCGCCGCCGGGGTGACCGGGCGCTCGCCGACCTTCTGCCACGGCTCGTTCGCGACGACCATGAGGACGCGCTCCAGCGCGAGGGCGTCGCGCGCGTTCACGGCCGCGACGAGGTGCCCGACGTGGATCGGGTCGAACGTCCCGCCGAGCACGCCGATCCGCACCGGCGAAGCGTACGCCCGACACGGCGTCGGGCCGCGCGCCGCCCCGTGCGACGCGCTCCGCCGGTGCGCGGCGTGATGCCCTAATGATCTCCTAAGCAGTTCGCCATCGGCGACTCGTCTCACCGCCTACGCTGTCGCCATGGGTGAAACGGCCGGCGACCGCTCCGCAGCGACGGGCCCTGCGGGCGCGGTGTGGACGCCGGCGTCCTGGCGCGAGCTGCCGGCCGCCCAGCCACCCGGCTGGCCCGACCCGGACGCGGTCGCGTCGGTCCTCGCGGAGCTCGCGTCGGAGCCGCCGCTCGTGTTCGCCGGCGAGGCGCGCACGCTCACGAGGAGCCTCGGCAACGTGGTCGCCGGGAACGCGTTCGTCCTCCAGGCCGGTGACTGCGCGGAGTCGTTCTCGGACCAGTCGGCCGACCAGATCCGCGACAAGCTGCGCGTGATCCTGCAGATGGCGGTCGTGCTCACCTACGGCGCGGGCGTGCCGGTCGTGAAGCTCGGGCGCATCGCGGGCCAGTACGCGAAGCCGCGCTCCTCGCCGACCGAGCGCGTCGGGAACGTCGAGATGAACTCGTTCCGCGGGCACATCGTGAACGACGACGCCCCGGTCCCGTCCGCGCGGGTTCCCGACCCGCGGCGCATGCTCGCCGCGTACCACCGCTCGGCGTCGACGCTGAACCTCC
>Ga0307374_10004559_pt1 | contig 23025 bp, 18 predicted proteins | sample OX3MG_FD_202532 | JGI IMG/M metagenome (GOLD analysis project Ga0307374, IMG submission 202532) | Soil microbial communities from Risofladan, Vaasa, Finland - OX-3 | ecosystem: Environmental > Terrestrial > Soil > Coastal area > Acid sulfate soil | place: Finland: Risofladan, Vaasa | collected... | reverse complement strand
AGCTCGCGGACATGGCCACGGAAATCGAAGCCGCTCGCCTGCTCGTCTGGCAATCGGCATACGTCGCCGATAAATCCCGCGCCAAGGGCGGGGAAGGCGTCCGCTTCACGCGCGAATCGAGCATGGCGAAACTTTTTGCATCGGAAGTGGCTGTCCGCGTCGCCAATGAAGCGGTGCAAGTCTTCGGCGGTTATGGTTTCGTCAAGGATTATCCGGCGGAAAAATATTATCGCGACGTCAAACTTTGCACCATCGGCGAAGGCACCAGCGAAATTCAGCGCCTGGTGATCGCTCGCCAGCTCCTCGGAAAAGGTTAGGGCAGCGCATCGATGCCCGTGGCTTCCACACCGTCCATCACAATCGCCCAGTGGGCTGAACAAGTGCGCGCGGGAGACGTCCGCGCCGTCTCTCGCGCCATGACGGAAATCGAAAATCGCACCGGCGACGCCGAGAATTTGATGCGTCAACTTTTCCCCCACACGGGAAACTCATATTGTATCGGCATCACCGGCGCGCCCGGCACGGGGAAGAGCACGCTGGTCGATCGCATGGCGGCGCATTACCGTTCGCAAAAGCAAACCGTCGGCGTGATTGCCGTCGATCCCTCCAGCCCGTTCACGGGCGGCGCGATTCTCGGTGATCGCATACGCATGCAAGGCCACGCCTCCGATAGCGGCGTTTTCATTCGCTCAATGGCAACGCGCGGTTCGCTCGGCGGACTTTCGCAAGCCACCAGCGACGCCGCGCTCCTTCTTGACGCCGCGGGAAAACATTACGTGCTTGTCGAGACGGTCGGCGTTGGCCAGGGCGAAGTGGAAATTGTGCGCCTCGCCGATTGCACTCTTGTCGTGCTCGTCCCCGGAATGGGTGACGATGTCCAAAATTTGAAAGCCGGCTTGATGGAGATTGCGGATATTTTCGTCTTGAACAAAGCCGACCGCGAAGGCGCGGATCGTTTCAAGCAACAACTTCACGCGATTTTGCAGCTCGTGCCGGAAAGAAACGGTTGGAAGCCGCCAATCGTCCTAACGGTGGCCACCGAGAATCAAGGCATCGACGAGCTGTCGCGACAGATCGAACGTTTCCGCGCACATTTCCACGGAAAGACCGAACGTCGCGCGAAAGAGATTGCCTTGTGGCGCGAGCGTTTGCTGAACTTGTTGCGCGAGCGCCTCGTGCGCCGCGTGGTGGACAATCTCGCCACGGACGGCACGCTCGAATCATTGGCGGCGGAAGTCGCCGAGCGCAAACGCGATCCATATTCCGCGGTGAACGAGATGCTCAAACGCGCAGGACTGGGGGGTGGGCGTTGAGATTTGGCGATCTGGAATTTTTGGTGCTGAATGACGGCACTCTGCGCCTCGACGGAGGCGCGATGTTCGGCGTAATACCGAAACCGATGTGGGAGAAGAAATCGCGCGCCGACGACCGCAACCGCGTCGTGCTGGCGATGAATTGCCTCCTGATTCGCGCCGCGGGCAAAACGATTCTCGTCGAAACGGGCGCGGGCGATAAATGGGACGCAAAGAGGCGCGACATCTACGCCTTCGAAGGCTCGCCAAGATTTCCCGACCAGCTTGCGGCCCACGGAGTGAAGCCCGAAAACGTGGATTTCGTCATCAACACGCATTTGCATTTCGACCATTGCGGCTGGAACACGCGCATCGTAAACGGCAAAGCGCGTCCCGCATTTCCCAATGCGCGCTACGTGGTGCAGAAAAAAGACTTCGACCACGCGAAGAATCCCACGGAGCGCGATCGCGCCAGTTTTATTCCGGAGAATTATCTGCCCGTCGAAGAGGCGCGCCAGTGGTGGCTTCTCGAAGGCGATACCGAAATTGTGCCGGGCGTTAGCGTTTTTGTTGTTCCGGGGCATACGCACGCAATGCAGTGCGTAAAACTCGAAGGCGGCGGCAGGACGGCCATTTTTCTCGCTGACCTGGTTCCCACCACCGCGCATCTGCCACTCGCGTGGATAATGGGATTCGACTTGTTTCCGCTCACTACGCTCGAAAACAGAAAGAAGTGGCTCCCGCAGATTGCTAACAATAACTGGCTGGCGCTGTTTGCGCACGACACCGCGGTTCGCGCCGCCTATTTGCGCGAACGCAACGGAAATTACGAAGCGGAGCCGGTTCAACTCGATTAGTCTCGCGGAACGATGCCCGGACAAATGAAACGGTGAGGAGAATGGCGAAAAACCAGAAGGCAACCAAGCGCGCGACGAACGAACCGGTGCGCATCGGAATCATCGGAGGCAGCGGCCTTTACTCGATGGCCGGCCTGAGCGACACGCGGGAAGTGCGCGTGAAAACTCCCTTCGGCGCTCCTTCCGACGCATTTGTCATCGGCTCGCTCAAGGGCCAGCGAGTCGCGTTTCTCGCGCGCCATGGCCGCGGCCACCGGATTCTTCCCGGCGAAATCAATTATCGCGCCAATATTTACGCCATGAAGACCCTCGGCGTCGAACGCATTCTCTCCGTCAGCGCTGTCGGCTCCTTGCGCGAGGATTTGCACCCTCTCGAATTTTTAATGCCAGATCAGTTTTTCGACCGCACCCGCGGCCGCATCGCCACTTTTTTTGGCGACGGAATCGTCGCGCACGTTGGATTTGACAAGCCCACGTGCAGCCAATTGGCGAAATCGCTGACTGAGGCGTGCGCTCGCGCCGCCGTCAAGGCGCACGCGAAAGGAACGTACGTTTGCATGGAAGGCCCTCAATTTTCCACCCTGGCGGAATCGAATTTCTATCGCCAGTCGCATTTTGACGTGATCGGCATGACAAATTTAACCGAAGCCAAGCTCGCGCGCGAAGCGGAGATTTGCTACGCCACTGTAGCCATGATCACCGATTACGATTGTTGGCATGCCGGGCACGATTCCGTCTCCGTGCCCGATATCATCGCCAATCTCACGAAAAATGCCGCGAACGTCCAGCGCGTGATTCGCGAAACCGTCCGCGCCCTGCCGGACGCGCGCGATTGCAAGTGCGGCTCGGCGCTGGCGCACGCGATTTTGACGGACCGCAAGTTGATTCCCGCGGCGACGAAGCGGCGCCTCGCGCCGATCATCGGTAAATACATTTCCTGAACACGAGAGGAATTCCAAATGTCATTGCTTGTTGTCGGTTCTGTTGCGTTCGATGCCATCGAGACCCCGTTCGGCAAGACCGAGCGCACCGTCGGCGGTGCCGCTACGTATTTCTCTCTTGCGGCGTCATTGCTTTCGCCCGTACGTCTCGTTGGGGTCGTCGGCGAAGATTTCGCCGCGAAAGATGAAGCTCTATTTCACCGTAGAAAGATTGACCTTGCGGGCCTGGAACGAGCGGCGGGCAAAAGTTTTTTCTGGGCTGGCCGCTACAGTGATGATTTGCGCACCCGCGAAACATTGCGGACCGATTTGAATGTCTTCGCCGCGTTTGCGCCAAAGTTGCCGCACGCCTATCGCGATTCTTCGTTCGTCTTCCTGGGCAATATCGACCCGCAGCTCCAGCGAAACGTCCTCAAGCAGATGCGCCGCCGTCCAAAACTCGTCGCCCTCGACACCATGAATTACTGGATTTCCGGAACGCGCCGCGAACTCGAAAAAACTCTGAAACTCATCGACGCGCTGCTGATCAATGACGAAGAAGCATATCAGCTCGCCGAAGAGGGCAACTTGCTGCGCGCGGCGCAAAAAATACTACGCATGGGACCCAAAGCTCTGGTAGTTAAGCGCGGCGAATACGGCTCGATGTTGTTTCATGACGATGCCATCATGGCCGTGCCTGCTTATCCGCTCGAAGAAGTCCACGACCCGACGGGCGCCGGGGACAGCTTTGCCGGCGGTTTCATGGGCTATCTGGCAAGTCATGCCCAGGCCAATCACGTTTCGCTGCGCCGCGCGATGGTGTATGGCTCGGTACTCGGAAGTTTCGCGGTGGAAAAGTTGGGCGTTGAGCGGTTGCGCACGATCACACGCCGCGAAGTCGAATCGCGCGCCCGCCAACTCGTTCGCATGATGCACATACAGCTCTAACAGCTTGCTGAAAAACTACCCGTTGTCATTCCGCCCGGCCTGAGCGTTTTCGGCGAAGGACGAGCAATCGCGAGGAGCCTGCCTGCCGCAGGCAGGGAATCTGCATTTTCCTTGGGTTTTCGTAAACTGTGACTCCCTTGCGGCGGCAGCGGTGGCAACCAGACGCTTTTTTTTCAATAAGCTGCTAACGCTCGCTGGCGTTTTTGCGTTCAACGCTTCGAGCGGAGTAGAATCGGCCGCAACGGCGGTGTGATGGCCATCGATTTAACGTACACGATTGCAGGCAAGCTTTTGCTATCCGCGGCGCTCGGCGGCGTGGTGGGACTCGAGCGCAATCTCCGCCGCAAAGCCGCCGGGCTGCGAACCAGCATGTTGATTTGCATGGGCGCATGCTTCTTCATGATTATTTCCGCCATCGCCGCCACTCATCCCGAAGACGACCACACGCGAATCGCCGCGCAGATCATCGCCGGAATCGGTTTTCTCGGCGCAGGCGTGATCCTGCGCGAGCGCGGCAACGTTGTTGGCCTCACCACTGCCGCCACCGTTTGGGCGACCGCCGCCGTCGGAATGGGTGTCGGTACGGGCATGTATGTCACCTCCATTTTCGCTACCGCGCTAATCCTGATTTCGTTGGTCATGCTCGGCTGGGCCGAAACGCGCCTGGGCATCAAGACGCGTCTCACCACGTTTCGTTTAACCGCCAGGGATGGCGATGCAGTGATAAAGCAGGCGCGCCAGATTTTCCAGGATTTGAAGATTCCGATTCAACATTCCGAATTGCGCCGCGCTGCCGAAGAATCGGTGATCGAATTCGACGCGGACATCAGCGTGCCCCAGGAACATGAATTGCTCAAGCGGCTCAGCGCGCTGTCCGCGCGTTGCGAAATGATGCCCATCGAGTTTCAACGCGAAAGCTAGAATCTACACTTCCGATTTGTCATCCGGCCTGCCCCGAGGCACGAAGGAAGCCGCCATGCGGCGCGCATTTCGCGTCCCGGATGCTTCCCCGGGGCGAGGGACCTGGTGCTCGTTTTGCGTGCAAACGCGCCTTTGTCAGGGCACGGCTTCAGCCGTGCCGTAAACGCTCAAAATCAGTCCGGCTTCAGCCGCTGAGGTTCGTCGTTGTGAATTGCCGCGCAGGCTCTTCAGCACCGGCGCCACGCGGCCAACCCGCTCTTCAGGATGCCGAAATCCCCGTCTCACCAAGTTCAAACACCAGTGAACTAATCGGACGCGCCACGCATTCGTTCGCTGGACTCGCCTTCGGAAGTTTTCTATGCTCGGTGTCGTCACATGCCAACTGTCGTCAAGCCGCTTTCGCTCGACCGTGGAAATATCGTGCGCGTCGTCGCGCCCGCCAGTCCCGTCGAGGAGCACGCGCTGCGCAAAGGCTGCGAGGAATTGGAGCGCCTCGGTTACGAGCCGCGCTGGGATCCCCGCGTGCTTGCCCGCCAGGGTTATTTTGCGGGAGGCGCCGAAGAGCGGCTGGCGAAATTGTCGCGCGCGTTCGACGAAAATGCATCTCGCGCCGTGATTTGCGCGCGTGGCGGATACGGTTCCGGATATTTGCTCGATCGCTTGGACACGCGCAGCCTCAAATCACCGAAGGCGCTCCTCGGATATAGCGATATCACGCTGCTGCAGCTTTTTTTGTGGCGCAAGAAACGCTGGGTCACTTTTTACGGCCCCATGGTCGCCTCTGGTTTCGATAAAGGCGCGGACGTTGACGGCGGCTACGATTCCCAATCGTTTCAGCAGGCCCTCACTCAGACGAGCCACGCCTGGAAGATTGATCTGCGCGGCCAGACGCTTTTCTTCGGCCAAGCTGAAGGCACAATCCTCGGTGGTTGCCTCACGCTCGTGGAAGCGACCCTCGGGACGCCGTGGGAAATTCAAACCAACGGTGCGATTTTGCTCCTCGAAGACCGTGGAATGAAGCCGTATCAGGTCGACCGCGCATTGGTGCACCTGCGGCAAGCAGGAAAATTCAAAGGAGTACGCGGAATGGTCCTCGGCGAATTTCCGGAATGCGAAGTGCAGCCTGGAAACGCGACCGTCCGCGACGTATTCGAACGAATCATCGAGCCTCTGAAAATTCCCGTCGTGTGGGGAGCGCCCGTGGGCCACACGCCGCGCGCGATGCTCACAATTCCGCTGGGAGTTAAGGCCCGTCTTGTCGCGCACGCTAGCGGACATCTCGAAATTCTCGAACCGGCCTGTGCCAACGCGCAGCCACACAAAACCAAACGAGGGAAATCCCCACGACGCTTTTGAAACAAACTCTCCGCCACATTCATTTGCTCGGCATCGGCGGCGCGGCCATGGCCCCCCTCGCGGGCATGTTGAAGGAGCGCGGCTACACGGTCACAGGTTCCGACACGGGCGTGTATCCTCCGGCCTCCTCGCTGCTTGCCGCGCTCGGAATTCCTTGGACCGAAGGCTTTCGCCCGGAAAATTTGAAGCCAACTCCCGATTTGATTGTCGTCGGCAACGCAATCTCTCGCGGCAACCCGGAACTTGAGGCCGCGCTCGATGAAAGGATTCCGTACTGGTCGATGCCGCAGACGCTCGAAGAATTATTTTTGCCGGGCCACACCTCAATCGTCATCGCAGGCACTCACGGCAAGACCACCACCACCGCCATGCTGTCCTGGATTTTTCACGTCGCCAACCGCCATCCGGATTTTCTTGTTGGCGGAGTGATCCCGAATTTCGGTGACAAAAGCTATGGACTTGGCGGCGGCGATGAATTCATCATCGAAGGCGATGAATACGATTCCGCCTATTTCGACAAAGCCCCAAAGTTCCTGCATTATCATCCCGACGAATTAATCCTGACCTCGCTCGAATTCGATCACGCCGATATTTATCCCGACTTGCCCGCGATCGAGCTGCAATTTCGCCGCCTGGTTAATCTTGTCCCGCGTCGCGGACGCATTCTCGTCTGGGGCGAAGCGCCCAATCTCGTCGCCTGCACCGAAAAAGCTTTTTGCGCCGTCGAAAAATATGGGCTGACTCCCGAGATGGATTGGTACGCCGGAGACATCGAGTGGCGTGAGGGCATGACGCATTTCCGCGTGGCCTATCACGGCCAGGAAGTTGCCCGCATTCGATTTCCCCTCGCCGGCCGTCACAATGTGATGAACGCGCTGGCCTGCGTCGCCATGTCGTTCGCGCGCGGGGTCGAATGCGAAGCCATGGAAGCGGCTCTGGCCAAATTCCAGGGTGTGCGCCGCCGCATGGACATTAAAGGCGAAGTCGGCGGCGTATTGATCGTCGAGGATTTTGCGCATCATCCCACCGCCATTCGCGCGACCATCGAAGCCGCGCGCTCCCGCTGGCCCGGCCGCAGATTATGGGTCGCCTTCGAGCCTCGCTCGAATACCATGCGGCGCCGCATCTTTCAGGATGACCTTGCGTCCGCGCTCGCCACGGCGGATGGCGCGGTGCTCGGCGCGGTGAATCGCCCGCAACTCTTGTCTGACGCGGAACGCCTCGACCCAGAAATTGTCACCGCAGCCATTCGCAAGCAAGGCAAACCCGCGCGCGCCTTTTTATCCGCGAGCGACATCGCCGAATTTTTAGCCGGGCAACTTATCTCCGGCGATTTGGTGCTGGTGATGTCCAACGGCAGCTTCGACGGCTTGTGCGGCCGCTTGCTCGATGCGCTTCAGAAGGGAAATTCGCAAAAGGCAAATTCAAGAAAGGAATCCGCAGCGCCCAAATCGTGACGAACACTTACAAATTGAAAGCCATCTGTCTTCTGTTTATTGCGTGCGCGATATTGTTCGTGCCGCGTACGGCCACGGCCACAATTCATTACACCGTCTCCCTCGCGCATCCGCACCAGCACAGTTTTCACGTCACCATGGAAGTGCCAAACGCTGGCCACGAACTCATCGTTGCAATGCCCGCGTGGAATGCCACGTACGACATTCGCGATTTCGCCTACCGCGTAACGGATGTGCAGGCTACCGACGGCGGAGCAAACGGCGCGCCATTGCAAGTTGTGAAACTCGATAAGCAAACTTGGAGGATTACAGCCTCACGGGGAGACTCGCGCACGGCCCTCGGCACAGTAACGATCCAGTACGAGGATTACTGGAATAGTACCGGCCCTTTCAGTTCGCAATTAAATTCGCACCACGCATTTCTGAATCTCGCCGAAGTGCTTTTCTATATTCCCACGCTCCGCGCGGAGCAAACCGCCGTCCAATACACCGATTTTCCCGCAAAGTGGCGCGTCGCGGAAGAACTGCCGGCAGGGAAGCCGCCCGCGAGTTTCCTGGCTCCGAGCTACGACGCCCTCGTCGACGCTCCCGCCGAACTCGGAACATTCCGCGAATTTGCGTTCAACGCGAACCGCGCTCATTTCCGCGTAGTGGTCGACGGCACGGATTGGCATCAGGGAGAGCTAACCGCGACGCTTCGCAAAATCGTCACCTACGAAACGTCCATGATGCGCGATGTGCCGTTTCGCGAGTACATGTTCATTTTCCATTTGGGACCGTACGCCGAAATGGGCGGCGGCGGAATGGAGCACGCCAATTGCACGGCGATCGCGGTGCCCTCGGGCGACATGGTTGCGAACGTCGCGGCCCACGAGTTTTTTCATCTTTGGAACGTCAAGCGCATTCGCCCCCAGACTCTTCAGCCGGTCGATTTCACCAAAGAGATGTGGACGCGCGCGCTATGGTTCGCCGAAGGCGTCACCAGCACCTACGCCTCGTACACCATGGTGCGCACAGGTCTGTGGAGTCACGATCAGTTCTACGATGATCTCGCGCGCCAATTCACCACGCTCGATTCGCGTCCCGCTCATCATTGGCAAAGCGCCGAGGAATCGAGCCTCGATACATGGCTCGACAAATACGATTACTACGACCGCCCGAACGTCAGCATTTCGTACTACAACAAGGGCCAGATCCTCGGCGTGTTGCTTGATCTCGAAATTCGTGACGCCACCGACAATCACAAATCTCTCGACGACGTTTTGCGCGCCATGGACAACGACTACGCGCATCGCCATCGTTTCTACAACGACAGCGCGGGCGTCGAGCACGAAGCGGAAAAAGTCGCCGGACGTAGCTTCAAAACTTTCTTTCAGAAGTATGTATCTGGAACGGAAGACATTCCTTATGGCGATTTTCTCCGGTATGCGGGCCTTGGCGTGAACGTGCAAGATCGCGCGATTGCGGACTTCGGATTCGAAGTGTCGCGCACCCGTAATGGGCCGATTCAGGTCGGAGCGGTCGCGCAGGGCAGCGCCGCGCAGCAGGCTGGATTGCAAGCCGGCGACTTCCTGCTGAAACTTGATGGCCAGCCGTTCCCGCGATTCGCACAGCGATGGCTTTTGTCGCACGCTCCCGGCGAAAAAGTGAAATTGCAGATCGAACGCAACGGCGCCGAACGCGAAATTTCGTTTTCGCTCGGCAAACAAATGGTCGGAACTTACTCCGTCTCCGAAATCCCCGATGCCAGCGCAAAGCAACAGCGAATTCGCAACGGAATGTTGAACGGCACTACGGACTAGCACCATGGGCACACTTAAAATTGCCCGGCAGCATCAACTCAACATTGTGCGTGCTCGATGATTCGCACCATTCTTGCCGTCACGTTTCTCGGATTGTACGTCGTGCTCTTCGGCTTGCCCGTGATTGCTTATTCGCTGATCACCAAGACCAGCGATTTTCTTTTTCGCGCCGGCAGATGGGGCATCGGCGTTTCGCTGCGCATCGCGGGCGTGGGTGTGCGGACCGAGGGCCTCGAAAACATTCCGCCCGGCGTGTGCATATTTGCGGCGAACCACGTAAGCAATCTTGATCCTCCCGCGGCGCTGATTGGCATTCCGCGAAGAGTTTCATTTTTGGCTAAACGCGAAGTCTTCCACGTCCCGATTGTCAAAACGGCGCTGCGCTTGGGCAAAATTGTTCCTGTCGATCGTAGTGATCGGGAATCCGCCGTTGCCAGCATCGATCAAGCCGTTCAGTATCTCAACGAGGGAATTTCGTTCGTAGTTTTTCCCGAGGGCACGCGCAGCAAGGATGGCCAACTGAAGCCGTTCAAGAAGGGAACCTTTGTGATGGCGATTCAGGGACGCGTACCGGTCGTGCCTGTTTCCATACTCGGAAGCCGCGAACGAATGCCCAAGGGCACATTGGCGACAATCCCGGGCGAGATCCTGCTTCGTTTCGCCCCCGCCATCGACAGCGCCGCATACACTATGGAGCAGCGCGACCTGCTGCTCGCGCGTGTGCAGGAAGCAGTGGCTGAGGGACTAAGCCGAGGACAATAGGCAGGGCGCGAAGCGAGAGAAAAGCGCGTTTTGTTGCGATTAGAACGGTGCCCTGTCCCGTGTTTTGTGTGACTTACGGCCCATTCTAATAATTTACTGTTGCCATTAGAAATGCCTGGCAGGCTGCTGAAAAATGCCCATACGTGTCATTCCGAGGAGCCATGCGACGAGGAATCTGCAGTTTCCTTGCGCCTCCGTAGACGATAGGCGGGTGGGCTAGGCTCTAGGATTTTGTTTTTTAGGGTGCCCCCCATGCTCGGTTTGCGAGCGTGGGGCTTTCTCTGACAACCGATGTTCCCTTGCGCGTAACGCCCGCCCAACGGAACGTATTCCCCCTCATTGTTGCCTTTTTGGACAACTAGACTGACACGTCCGTCTAGTATAAAGCCTTTCCCAAATAGCCCTCAAATCATCAATTAGTTGGCCCCTGACCTCTAACAGGCTGCTGAAAAATGCCCATACGTGTCATTCCGAGGAGCCACGCGACGAGGAATCTGCTTTTTTCTTGGTTGTTTCGCTATAAGCAGATCCCCCGATTCTCGGAATTGCAGTAAAAAACTTTTTCAGCACCCTGCTAACAGTCGTAGCCCGAAAACCTTCTCCGATCTCGGCTGAAACATCCTCACTTAATCCTTGGGTTACCTGTTCAATTGCGCGCGAAGGTCGTGAACTTCGCGTTCCAGCTCCCGCACGGTTTTCTGCAAGTCGGGCAGGCGATTAAAAATTGCCACGCTGCGAAGCCATATTTTGTTTTCTATCCCCGGAGAGCCGGAGTAAGTCGCGCCTGCGGGAATGTCGTGCGACACAGCGCTTTGCGCCGTAAGCACGGCTCCGTCGCCCATGTGCAAGTGTCCCGCGCAAGCCGCTTGGCCGGCAAGAATGCAGCGATTGCCGACCACTGTCGAGCCAGCGAGGCCAACCTGTCCACAGAGCAGCGTATCTTCGCCGACTGTGCAGGCATGGCCTACCTGGACCAGATTGTCGAGTTTTGTGCCGCGTCCAATGCTCGTTTCTCCCACGGTGGCGCGATCCACAGCGCTATTGGCTTGCACTTCCACGTCGTCGCCGATGATTGTGATTCCCGATTGTTGGATTTTGTACCAACGGCCGTCCGGCTGACGCGCGAAGCCGAATCCGTCGCCTCCAATCACAACGCCATTTTGCAGAATCACGCGATCGCCAATCTGGCATCGCTCGCGCACGGCCACATGGCTATGCGCGAAAAAATCGCTGCCAATCCGCGCGCCCCGGTAAATACTCACGAAGCTGTGCAGCACCGCGTCTGCGCCGATCACCACCTCGTCGTCCACGAAACAATAGGGTCCAATATGCGCACCCGCGCCGATCTTCGCGGATTTCGAAATCACGGCGCTGGGATGAACACCCGGTGCGTAGCGCGGCGCACTATAAAAAAGCTCGATGGCGTGCGCGAAAGTCAGATACGGATCGTCAGCGCGCAGGCAGGGAAGCGCCAGCCCTTCTTCCTTCTGCGGCACAATAATCGCCGAGGCGCGCGTCCTTGACGCAGCGGACCGGTAGCGCCGGTTGGCAAGGAACGTCAACTGGCCCGCTTCAGCCTCTTCGATTCCCGCCACGCCGCTGATTTCAATTTGCGCATCGCCTTCCAGGACGCACTTCAGCCTCGCGGCGATTTCTCCCAGTTTCATTATGTCCTCCCGCCTGTCTCACACGACGATTCGTTGAAAATGTACATCAATTCGCCTGCCGGAAACGAGGAAGCAATTCGCGGTGAAGGACGCGTCTACTCGCTGAACAGCTTGGGTTGCGCGTCAATGGCGGCAGCGGCGGGCTGGCGTCGAGCGACGCCCACAACTCCCAGCACTTTCATTTCGGCCAGCGCGGTGCGCGGAATGAAAATCCACAGACTGTTCCCGTGCAGATCAGGCGGCGTCAGGCGCACCCCGTTCACCAGCATGTCCAGCAAATCGTTGGCGACAATCCCTTCGAGCACGTCCCCGTCGCGGAACCGCAGCCGCACCCACAAACCATCCAGCTTGGGCCGGCTGAGGAAGGCTTTTCGCTCCGGCTCGAAGTCCTCGCGAAACTCCCGGACAAAATGGATGCTCTTGATCTTGACCAGCTCCAGCGTCCGGTACTCGCCGTCGCTGCTCAGGACCTCGACGCTTTCTTGCTGGCCCAGCGCGCTGCCATTCAGGTAACCCTGCGCGCGCGTGCCATCGAGCATCACGATGACTACCTTCTTATGCGTCGTCGCCGCAGTCTTTTTTTTCGCCGGCACGTGGCCTCGCCTGAAAATCATTGCGAAACGAAAATCTGTATGTTATTGTTGCCATAGTGAGTTGTCAACTTATTGTTTATTAAAGGGTTAGGAACGGAGCTGCTGCCGGTTGACCGAAAAAAGGCAGATTCTTAAGTCCGCCTCCGTCATCACCCTCATCACTCTTATTAGCCGGATTTGCGGGTACGTTCGCGACCAACGCATCACTCTTCTTCTGGGAACGTCGGTAGCGGCCGATTCCTTCATCCTGGCTTTTCGTATCCCTAATCTTTTGCGACGCTTAGTGGGAGAAGGCTCCCTTTCTGCGTCCTTCATCCCCGTCTTTGCCCAGTACCTCAAAAACGGGGAAGAGCGACCGATTTGGCGCTTCGCGAACCGTATTTTTTGGACCGTTGCACTGGCCGCCGGGGTGCTTTCCATCCTCGGCATTCTGTTTTCAAAGTGGATCGTTTACGCTTTCACGATGTTCGGCCACGGGCAAGCCCACTGGGATTTCGCCGTGTACTTGAACCGGATGATCTTCCCGTACCTGTTTTTCGTGGCCCTTTCGGCCGTGGCCATGGCCATCTTGAATTCGTACCATGAATTTGGCGTCCCGGCGGCGACGCCCATTCTGTTCAATTTGTCCGTGATTCTGTTTTCTGTCGGCGCCCTTTACAAGCCCATCATGCGGTGGGCCCCGGAGGCATATCGTAACCCCGCTGTGGCGCTGGCGGCGGGAATACTCGTTGGCGGCGTGCTGCAATTTCTAGTGCAAGTGCCCGCTCTGGTGCGGCGCGGCATGCGTTTCGACTTCGGGATCAGTTTCAACGATCCAGGTGTGCGTCAGGTTGGAAAGTTGCTCGTTCCCGGCTTCTTCGGGATCGGAATTTATCAAATCAATTTTTTCGTGGACACAATATTCGCAACGGCGTCGCGCATGCCTCACGGGAGCATCACCTCGCTGTACGTTGCGGAACGTGTGATGGAGCTGGTGCTCGGCAGTTACGCCATCTCCGTCGCCACGGTGATTCTTCCCATGATGTCACGGCAGGCGGCGGCCCGGCAGCACGATGAAATGAAGAAGACATTCACATTTTCGTTGCGTCTGGTTTCCTTTATCACCATCCCCGCGGCGGTGGGATTGGTACTGTTGCGCACGCCAATCATTCAAGTCCTGTTCGAACACGGAAAATTCGTCGCTGAATCCACGGCTCTCGCGGCAAGGGCGCTTTTTTACTATGCGCTTGGCCTGCCGGCGTTTGCGGCAATCAAGATGGTTGTGCCGCTATTTTATTCCACGCACGATACCAAAACGCCCGTGGTTGTCGCGGGATACGCTCTTATGATCAACGCGCTGTTGAATGTTGTGTTTCTGTTCCTGTTCTTCCGCGTCTTTTACAACGGCAGTCCTGCGCTGGCCACTTCCTGCGCCGCCTATTTCAATTTTTTCACGCTCCTTTGGATTTTTCGCAAACGTTTCGGACAATTGGGTTTCGCCCGCGTCCTCGTATCTTTGGCGCGCATCGCAGCGGCGGCAGTGGTGATGGGAGCGGCATGCATGGCGTTTTTGCGCTATGTAAATTTTGGTTCGCACCCGCACCTTCTCCCGCGCATTGGACTGCTTGCCGTCGCGATTCTGGGCGCTGCGGCTTTGTATGTCGCGCTCGCATGGCTGCTGCGCTGCGAGGAACTGGCGGAGCTCCGTAGCGTGCTTCGCCGTGCCGATCGCGTGGCCGCATGATAAGGCTGGCGCACCGATGAAAACGGCAAACTGTGCTCTGGTGATCAAATGGAGAACTTAGTTCGCGCATTCCTGAACTATCTGCGCGTCGAAAAAGGCCTGTCGCAGAATACGATCCTTGCCTATGGACGTGACCTGCGCAAGTTCGAGGTTTTCGCCGAAAAGCAAAAACGCACCCTCAAGCAAATCGGCAACGACAACATCGTCGATTTCCTCGCTTCGCTTTATCGCTCGGGAATTGATAGCCGCTCCGTCGCCCGCCATCTGGTCGCCCTGCGCCATTTCTTCCGCTTCGCGCAAATGGAGGGTTTTATTCTCGAGGACCCTGCGGCAAGCATCGAGACGCCCAAGTTCCGCATGCGCCTCCCCACCCATCTCAGCACCGAGGAAGTGAACCGCCTCCTCACGCAGCCGGATATGGGCAGCGCCATCGGAGTCAGAGACAGGGCCATGATCGAGCTGCTTTATTCAACAGGTCTCCGCGTGTCAGAGCTGGTGAATCTCCGCCTCAGCGACCTGCAAATGGAGGCTGGCACGCTCCGCTGCATCGGCAAGGGGAACAAAGAGCGCATGGTCCCGATGGGGCGAAGCGCTGTTGCCTCCATCGAGACCTATCTGCGCCACGCCCGGCAGACCCTTCTGCGCGGCAAAATATCGCCGTACCTTTTCCTCAACCGCTTTGGGGGACGCATGGGCCGCATAGGCTTCTGGAAGAAGCTTGCCGAGTATGGACGAAAGGCCGGGCTGCGCTTGAAACTCAAGCCCCACATGCTGCGTCATAGTTTTGCAACTCACCTTTTGGAGCGGGGCGCGGATCTGCGCTCCGTTCAGCTCATGCTCGGCCATGCGGATATTTCGACGACTCAAATTTATACCCACGTCGTAAGGGAACATTTGAAAGAGGTTTATAAGCGCCACCATCCCCGGGCGTGAGCTAAACACGGGGGGATTCCAGGCCACGTAAGTTTCAGCGAGGCGCGCCACTAGGCTGCGACCTTCTAATTTTCGAGGAGGCGGAATCATTCATGCCTGACTATATGTATTTATTGGAAAGCCGGTTGTCTCCTGAGCAGCGCGCCGTCCTTTTGCGCGTCCAGGAACTCGCCCGCGCGCAGGATTCCAACGTCTATTTGGCGGGCGGCGCGGTGCGCGATTTGATCTCTGGCATGCCCCTGCGCGATCTGGATTTCACCGTCGAGGGAAATCCTGCGCGCATGGTGCGCGAACTCGAAAAGGGCGGCGCGCGCGTCGTGCTGGAAGACGAACGCCTCCGCCACTACGAACTGATTTTCGCCGGCGATGTCGACGGCTCGATTTCCGCCGCTCGCGACGAAGTCTATGCCCGCCCCGGCTCAAAGCCCGAAGTTCGCTGGTCCACGATCATGGAAGATCTGCGCCGCCGCGACTTTTCGGTCAACGCCGTGGCCATCTCCCTGAATCCCGCTTCCCGCGGTCTGCTCCTTGATCCCACGAACGGTTTGGCTGATTTGGAGCGCCGCGAAGTTCGCGCCCTTTCGATTCACGCTTTCACCAATCAGCCCATCCGCCTTTTGCGCGCCTTGCGCTTCAGCGCCCGCATGGGATTCAAGATGGAACCGCGCACTCAGGAATGGTTCGATTTGGCCATCGAGCGCGGTCTCCACGACACGATCGACAGCCGCGAGGTCGGAAAAGAAGTGATGGATGCGGGCCGCGAGGAAAATGCCGCCGCAATCCTCAAGCTTTGGGAATCGAATAGTTTGCTCACCGTGATCCATCCGAAGCTGCAGCGCAAGCGCCCCGATTACGAAGGCTTGGTCAGATTGGCAAAGGCGCGCGAAGGATTCGTGGCCAGCGGATTGCGCGTGCGCCAAACCATTCCCACCATCTATTACACTTTCCGCAAACTTGGGCCACGCATGGGCACGGTCTTAAGAAATCTGAATGTGCCCTCCAGTGAAGCGGCGAAAGTTCTTCATCTGCCGAACGAAGCGAAAAAACTGCTCCAGCTTCTGCGCGGCAGTAAGACCAAGTCGGCGCGCGACGCTTACGAAGTCATCTCGCAAACACCCACCGAACTCCTCACCTTCCTCGACGCGGAATTCCGCAACGCCAAAGTCGCCGGGAAAGTCAGAAACTATTTGCAGAAGTGGCGCCCGATGCGTTTGGCCGCCCCCGTTGCCGAGCTCGAGAATTTGGGCGTCCCGCGCGGGCCGAAGTTCGACAAGATTCTCGACCAGTTCTTTGATCTGCAGCTCCGCGGGAAAGTGCGCTCGCCCGAGGACGTCGCGAAGCGCCTCAAGCAGCTTGCCGGAATCAAGGACGAACCGAAGAAGAAACTCAAGGAAGAAAAGAAGAAGCGGGGCACAGCCCTCGAAGTCGCTGGCGCGAAGCGCGCTGCAAAGGCCACCGAGGCCAAAGCAGCGGAGTTGGCCGGCGTTCCGTCCGCTGACGCGGGCAGCGAAACGAAGTCCGCGCACGCGAAAGCGGCCCCGTCGAAGGCCAAAAAAACTCACGCCGCGCGCAGAATCGCGAAGCATGCGAAGCGCCCCGCAAGGCCAAAATCAAAAAAACGCGCCCGCCGCTAAGCATTTCGCGTCCGCGCAAATTATTTTTTTGACGCAACACCAAAATCTTTAGACGGGACACCACGCGTTCCGTCGTAGCTAAATCCGTAACATCGGTCTAAAATACGTCACGGCATGAATTCTTCAGACTTCGTTCACCTGCATCTCCATACGGACTACTCTCTCTTGGACGGCGCTTGCGATATCGGCGAACTCACCGCCGAAGCAGCGCGCCGCAAAATGCCCGCCGTCGCCGTCACGGACCATGGCAACCTGTTCGCCGCTGCCAATTTCTTCCATCAGGCCACCACCTGTGGCGTGAAACCAATCATCGGGTGCGAAGTCTATGTCGCGCCAGACAGTCACAAAAATAAAGGCGCGGACGCCGAACGCTCGAACCATCTCGTGTTGCTCTGCGAGAACGACGAAGGCTATCGCAACCTCATTCAACTGGTCTCCACCGGTTTTCTCGACGGCTTTTATTACAAGCCGCGCATTGATCACGAGTTATTGGCGAAGCACAGCCGCGGTTTGATCGCACTCTCCGCATGCCTCCGCGGAGAAGTCACCGAGCACGTCCTCGAAGAGCGCCACGATCAGGCTCGCAAATCGGCCTACCGCCTTCAGGACATTTTCGGCAAACAAAACTTCTTCCTTGAAATACAGGACCAGGGACTCGACGTCGACGCGCGCGTCAACCAAGGCGTCGTGCGCCTCGCAAAAGAGACCGGCATCCCCCTCGTCGCCACCAACGATTGCCATTATTTGACGCGCTCCGACGCTCACGCGCAGGAAGTGCTCCTCTGCATTCAAACCGGCAAAACCATGAGCGACACGAATCGCATGCGCTTCGCCACCGACCAGTTTTATTTCAAAACGGCGGAAGAAATGTCACAAGTATTTGGCGAACTGCCGGACGCGTTGCTGCGCACAGTGGCGATAGCCGAACGCTGCCAGGTGAAAATCGAGCGCGTGCAGAATCCTTTTCCTGTGTTCCAGGTTCCCGAAGGCACCACCACGGATTCCTATTTCGAGCGCGTCGCGCGCGAAGGCTTTGCCGCTCGCTTGCCGCAGCTCGAACGCCTCGCCAGGGAAAATCGTCTCCGCTATCCCTTGACCGTTTACGAGCAGCGCCTCTCCGACGAAATAGAAATGATCAAGAAGATGCTCTTCTCCGGCTATTTCTTGATTGTCTGGGATTTCATTCGTTACGCCCGAGCGCAAGGTGTTCCGGTCGGCCCGGGACGCGGCTCGGCCGCCGGAAGCTTGGTGAGCTATGCGCTGCGCATCACTGACGTTGATCCTCTCGAATACGATTTGCTCTTCGAGAGATTTTTAAATCCAGAGCGCATTTCCATGCCCGACATCGACATTGATTTCTGTATGCGCCGTCGCGGCGAAGTAATTGAGTACGTGCGCCAGAAGTACGGCGAGAAAAGCGTCGCGCAGATCATTACCTTTGGAACCATGGCCGCAAAGGCCGCGCTCAAGGATGTCGGCCGCGCGCTCGACATGCCATACGGCGAAGTCGATCGCCTCGCGAAACTCGTTCCCAATCAGCTCAATATTTCACTCGAAGACGCCCTGAAAGAAGGTTCGCCCCTGGCCCTTGCGCGTGACAAAGACGAGCGCGTTCGCGAAGTCGTCGAAGTCGCTCTGCGGCTCGAAGGCCTCGCCCGCCATGCCTCAACGCACGCTGCCGGCGTCGTGATTTCGCCGCGTCCCCTCACCGAAATTGTTCCCCTGTATCGCTCCACGCGCGATGAAATCACCACGCAGTACGACATGAACGCCCTCGAGCGCATCGGCCTGCTGAAGATGGATTTCCTCGGCCTCACCACGCTCACGGTCCTCGACGACGCCGTGCTTCTGATCAAACAAAACCGTGGCGTGGACATCAAGCTCGCCGATTTTCCTCTCGATGACGCTCCGACCTACGCGATTTTCGCGCGCGCCGACACGTCCGGCATTTTCCAGTTTGAATCCCACGGTATGCGCGAAATTTTGCGCCGCTACCAGCCTACGCGCCTGGAAGATTTGACCGCGCTCAATGCGCTCTATCGTCCCGGCCCGATTCAAGGCGGCATGATTGACGACTTCATCGCCCGAAAACACGGCAAGAAAAAAGTTACCTACGATCTGCCCGCGCTCGAGGAAATCCTTTCGGAAACTTACGGCGTTATCCTCTATCAGGAACAGGTGATGCAGATTGCGAACCGCCTCGCCGGATTTTCCCTGGGCGAAGCCGACATTCTGCGCCGCGCCATGGGCAAGAAAAAACGCGAGGAAATGGCGGCGCAGCGCGAGAAGTTTCTCGCCGGTTGCGCCGCGCGGAAAGTGCCGGCGAAAAAGGCCGAAAAGATATTTGACTTGATGGCCGAATTCGCGGGCTACGGTTTCAACAAGTCCCACTCGTGCGCGTACGCTCTCCTCGCATATCAGACCGCTTATCTCAAAACGCATTTTCCTGTCGAGTTCACCGCCGCGCTGCTCACTTCGGAAATTGGCAACACTGAAAAAGTGGTGAAATATATCAACGAAGTGCGCGGCTCGGGAATTCGCGTCCTCCCGCCCGACGTTCATCAGAGCAGCCTCTACTTCACTCCCGTTGGCGAAGATATTCGCTTCGGATTGGCGGCGATCAAGAACGTCGGCGAAAATACCGCCAAGGCCATTTGCGAGTCTCGCGCGGCCCGCGGCAATTTCCAGAATATTTACGGCTTCTGCTCCGCCATCGAGCCGCGTTTTTTGAATCGCCGCGTTCTCGAAAGCCTGGTAAAAGCCGGCGCGATGGATTGTTTCGACGCGCCCCGCGCGCGCTTGTGGGCCGCCATTGAGGGCGCGATGAGCCACGGCCAAAAAATGGACCACCAGCGTTCCGTCGGCCAGCACGGCTTGTTCCGCTCCGGCGCCAGCAGCATGTCCACCGACGAAGCGCAGAATATTCTTCCCGAAGTGGACGATTGGTCGGAAGACGATCAGCTCGCCGGCGAACATTCCGTCCTCGGCTTTTACGTGTCGGGCCATCCCCTCGATAAATACGCCGGCCGCCTCAAGGAAATGGGCACCGTCGAATTGGGCGCGCTCGAGGCCCGGCGCAATGGCGAAGAGCTTGCCGTCGCCGGAATCATCACGCAGACCCGCTCGATGCGCTCCAAGCGTGGCGCGCGCTGGGCCATTTGCAATCTGCAGGACCGGACAGGCGGCGTCGAAGTCCTCGTGTTTCCAGAGGCGTTTCAGAAATTCGAGCATTTGCTGCGTCCCGCAACGCCTTTGCTCGTTCGCGGCCGCGTAAACGTCGAGGAAGTCGGCACGCGGTTCGTGGCCACGGAAGTGCGGCTGCTCGACAAGGTTGCCGATCGCAGTCCCAGCTTGTTGCGCGTCCGCGTTGATTTGCGCGCCGTCGATACCGGCACGCTCGACCAGTTGCAAAAAGTCCTCGCCGAAAGGCCCGGACGTTGCCGCGTCGCATTTGAACTTATCTCCGACGACGGTACAATGGCGACTCTCGAAGCGGAGAAGGGAATTGAACCCGCCCCGGAATTATTTGCCCGGGTGCGCGAAATTTGCGGCGCCGATTCCGTAGCCGTAATGCGTAACTAGAAGTTATCTGGCTTTGCTGACATCATGGTCCCGGGCGCGCCTCGCCGAGAGATTGTCATCCCGAATCCCCGCGATTTTCGCGGGGTGAGGGACCTGCTTTTCGTTTTTTCGCGGCTCTCAGTCGGGATGTCAACAGCCAGATAGGGTTCTAGGATTTTCCTGGGAGGCCGTGTGAAGTCCAAGCGCCGAAAAAAGGAACTCGAAGCCCTCGAGCATGATGTCGAGGACTTGATGCAGCTCGCCCCCAGCGACCAAGCCGCCGCTGAGGAATTGGCCCGCCTCCGCAAAGAAGTGGCCGAGCTCAAGCGCGAATTTTACATCCACATGAGTGCATGGCAGCGTCTGCAACTCGCCCGCCATCCTCAGCGCCCTTATACTCTCGATTTGATTCCCCGGCTGTTCCAGGGTTTTCGTGAGATTCACGGCGATCGCGCTTTTGCCGACGATCCCGCCATCGTCTGCGGCATGGCCGATTTCCACGGCAAGCCCGCCATGATTGTCGGCCATCAGAAGGGTCACGACACAATCCAACGCGTGGCCCGCAATTTTGGACAGGCAAAGCCGGAGGGTTATCGCAAAGCCCTGCGCGCCATGAAGCTCGCCGCGAAATTCCGCCGCCCCATTTTTGTTTTTATCGACACACCAGGCGCATATCCCGGAGTCGACGCCGAAGAGCGCGGCCAGGCCGAGGCCATCGCGCGAAATCTTCGTGAAATGGCCCGCCTACCGGTTCCCATCCTCGTCACGATCACCGGAGAGGGCGGCTCGGGCGGCGCGCTGGCCGTTGCGATTGGCGACCGCGTCATGATGCTCGAGAACGCCGTCTATTCCGTGATTTCCCCGGAGGGCTGTGCCTCGATCATGTGGCACGACGCCTCCAAGGCCGAACTCGCCGCCGAAGCCCTGAAAATCACCGCTCCGGATCTCCTCGACCTCAAACTGATCGACGAAATTGTTTCTGAGCCCGAGGGCGGCGCGCATCTCGATCACGATGCCACTGCGCGGCTGCTCGATGAGCCTCTCACCCGCGCGCTCGCCGAAGTTTCGCAATCCTCTGAACAGCAGCTGATTGCCAATCGCTACGACAAGTTCCGCCGCATGGGCGAATGTTTCACGCCCGCAACTCCCGCCAGTTAGCGCCCGCGTTTGAAACTTTTAGCGTCGATAAATCGTATCTCTGGTGAGTGGGTAGCGCCGGCTCGTCCTGAGGTACGAAGGGCGTCTTGCCGGCTTTTTAGCTCTGGCCGTCACGACGAATCGAAGGAGGTACCCGATGTTCTGCGACCAATGCGGCAGGGAAGCGCCATCCGAAGCGCGCTTCTGCAGCAATTGCGGACGCAACTTGCCCGGGGCAAACCAGCCGTTTCAAGCTGTAAACACACCGCCCGCGTATTTCCCCGTCTATCCAGCCGCTCGCGTTAATTCGCATCTCCGTGTTCTCGGAGTTCTTTGGTTGATCTCCGGAATCCTTCAGACCATGAGCGTCGGCTGGCTCTGGTTCGTCGGCAGGATGGTTGTTCCGTCGATTCTGACGTCGATAACTCCGGCATTTTCCCCAGGCTCTCCGCTTGAGCGAGTTATATTGGGCGGAATCGTTTTCGCCTCGATGATTATCGTCCTTCAGGCCCTGCTTTCCTTCGTCGCCGCCTGGGGTCTTTTCGAACGTCAAAGCTGGGGACGCGTTGCCGCAATCATCGCGGGAATATTTGCGTTGTGGCGCATCCCGTTTGGCACCGCCCTCGGCATTTACACTTTGTGGGTGCTGTTGCCCGCATCGTCCGAGGCGGAATACCGCAGCCTCGTTCGCGCCTAGGCATCGATAGTACGTGCGAAGGAATTTTGTAGCGCCGGCTTGTCCTGAGGCACGCATGGCGTCTCGCCGGCTCTTCGCCACATTGCGCAACGCTCCTAGCTGCCTGTCTTGGCAGGGCGGGATTCATTCCCGCCGTAAGAGCCGTCTGCTCTCAAGGGTTTTAACCCCTGAGGTCTGAACGATCCTCCGTCAAGACATTTCCCCCGCGCCGCCGCACGTTTGCGATTTAGACACTTTCGCAATCCTCGCAGTTGCTCGCCATTCCTTCGTGGCTTAGTGTGAGGGCCATGGAACAAACGCAAAAAGATAGCGCGGTCCACGCGATCGACTCGACGGATATTTTTCGTCCCTACGAGCGCCTGGTCGAAATCACGATCCTCGGAAAATCTTTTCTTGTCCCTGAGCGGAATTCTCTGCTGCGTTGCTTTCAGTTCATCAGCCCGGAAACAATTCCGTACGGGCGCTTCTGCTGGAATCAGGAATGCCAGTATTGCCGTGTGAGCTGTCAACTCCCTGACGAAGATGCTCCCAAGCCCATTCTCAGCTGCAAGTTCATGGTTTCCGCCGGAATGAATATCACGGAGCTGGCTCCCGAACTCCTTTTCTGCCTCAAGAACAAGCTGGGCGCGTAAGCGCGGACGCAGCCTCAATTGGACGAGATGCCCGGGAATTAAATCCGTGCGCTTGCCCGCGCGCCTTTCACGTGCAATCCTTGTTGCATGAATTCTGTAAATCGGGAAATTCGCTGCGACGGTTGCGGAACTG